>Ga0105164_10002725_pt1 | contig 10894 bp, 11 predicted proteins | sample VDWuncwatermetaG_FD_89674 | JGI IMG/M metagenome (GOLD analysis project Ga0105164, IMG submission 89674) | Wastewater microbial communities from Netherlands to study Microbial Dark Matter (Phase II) - VDW unchlorinated drinking water | ecosystem: Environmental > Aquatic > Freshwater > Drinking...
CCCAGCTCGAGCGTCATCCCGATTGCCGATTTGGCGGCGGAGCATCGGATGTACCTGCCGCTGGCTGCGGTCATGACGCTGCTCGTGTTCGCCGGACATCGGATGCTCCAGTGGGCCTGCGGGACGCATGTGCGTCTTCGCCGTGCGATCTCGACGGGAATGGTCGTGACGCTTGCGGCCGTGCTCATGGCGCTGACCGTCCATCGCAACCGGGACTACGGCAGCGAGGCGGCGATGTGGAGCGATGTGTTGGTCAAGCGGCCGAACCACTTCCGCGCGCTCAGCAGCCTCGGAGATCTCATGCGGCGGCAGGGCCGGTTCGACGACTCGGTCCTCATCTTCGCCGAGGCGCTGCGCGTCGCGCCGGAGAACGCCGAATCGCATTACAATCTGGGATTCGCGCTGGTGCGCGTCGGGCGGCTCGACGAGGCCCTCGCGCAGTACGACGAGGCGCTGCGTCTCAATCCGGACCACGCGGAGGCGCACAACAATGTGGGAATCGTCTTGAAGCAGCAGGGCAAGCTCGACGAGGCGATCGCCCACTACGCCGACGCGATCCGGCTCGACCCGGACTACGCGGACGCGCACTACAACCTGGCCAACGCGTTCCTTCGGCAAGGGAGATTGGACGAGGCCCTCGCCCACTACACCACGACACTCCGCTTGCAACCCGACGACGCCGAGTACGCGCAAGCCCACGCCAGCCTCGGCAACATCTTCCTGAAGCGGGGCGAGCTCGAGCGCGCGTCGGTCCACTACCAGCGAGCGCTGGCGCTCGAGCCGACCCTGGCCGAGGCGCACAACAACTTGGGCGCCGTCCTGGCGCAGCAGGGCAAGTTGGAGGAAGCCGTCACCCACTACGCCGAAGCGTTCCGGCTCGCCCCCAGCGACGCCATCGCCTACAACCTCGCCAAGGCGCGGCAGGAGCAGAGGCGCGCGGAGCAGGCGCAGCCATGACCACGCGCCGGATGAGCCCTCAGCCGCGCGAGGAGACCGCGTGGTTGCCGCTGCTGGTGATCATGGCGGGCACGACGGTGTACCTCAACAGTTTCTCCGGCGTCTTTCTCTTTGACGATACGCGCAACATCCTCGAGAACCCCACGTTGCACACCCTGTGGCCGCTGATGCGGATCCTGACAGGATCCGTGCGTTTGCGACCGGTGACCGATTTCTCGTTTGCGCTCAACTATGTCCTCGGCGGTCCACGGCCCTTCGGTTTCCATGCGGCGAATGTGGCGATTCACCTCCTCGCCGCGCTGACGCTCTATGGCCTGATCCGGCGCACCCTCGCCGGGGGACGCCTCGGCACGCGGTCTGGCGCGGCCGCTCCGTGGCTGGCGCTCGCCGTCGCGCTGCTGTGGGTCATCCATCCGCTTCAGACGGCGAGCGTGACCTACATCGTCCAGCGAGCCGAGTCGCTGATGGGGCTGTGGTACCTGCTGATGCTCTACAGCGTCAGCCGCGGGGCCGCCTCGCCCCGCCCTCGTCGATGGTCCGTCATCGCGGTCACGGCGTGTGCGCTCGGGATGGCGAGCAAGTCGGTAATGGTGACGGCTCCGATCGCGGCGCTGCTCTTTGATCGGGCGTGCATCGCCGGCTCGTTCCGAGCAGCCTGGCGCCTGCGGCGGGGATTGCATCTGGGCCTGGCGACCACGTGGGTCATCCCCGTCGCCCTCGCGGCGTTGGTCCCGCCCGAGACGCGGCAGACGTACGGCTTCAGCATGACAGACGTCACCCCGCTGGCATACGCGCTGACCCAGCCCGCCGTCATCTTCCACTACCTCAAGCTTGCCGTCTGGCCGCACCCGCTGGTGCTCGACTACGCCTGGCCGCTGGTGAAGGATGCGGGGCAGGCTCTGCCGGCGCTGCTCGCGGTGGGCGGGCTTGGGCTGGCGACGCTCTGGGCGTGGCGCCGCGCTCCGGCGCTCGGCTTCCTCGGGGCGGCGTTCTTCCTCATCCTCGCGCCCAGCTCCAGCATCTTTCCGCTGGTCGACATCGCCTTCGAGCACCGCATGTACGTGCCGCTCGCCTGCGTCATCACGCTCCTGGTGTTCGGGGCCTGGCGCCTCGGGCATTGGCTCATCCCGTCGGCCCAGGCCCGGCGCGGCCTGGCGGCGGCGCTGCTCATGGCCGTCGTCGCGACGCTTGGTGCGCTCACGGTGCGTCGCAACGCGGATTACCGCAGCGAAATGGGGATGTGGCGGGACGTCATCGCGAAGCGTCCGACGAACCCGCGTGCGCGCGCGCACATCGGCGATCTGCTCGTCCGCGAGGGCAAGCTCGGCGAGGCCGTTGCGGCGTACCGCGCGGCCATCCGGCTCAAGCCTGACTATGCCGAGGTGTACAACAACCTCGGGCTCGCGCTCGAGCGGCAGGGCCAGATTGCTGACGCGGCAATCGCGTATGCGGAAGGCATCCGGCTGCGGCCGACGTATCCGCAGATGCACGCGAACCTCGCGCGCGTGCTCGACCAACAGGGGAAGCCGGCGGAGGCCGTCGCGGCGTATCTGGAGGCCTTACGACTGGCTCCCAACCACGCGGAGGCTCACGCGGGCGTGGGAGCCTTGTTGGCCGAGCAGGGCAAGTTGAGCGAGGCGGCGTCCCATCTTACCGAGGCCATTCGGCTCAATCCATCCGACGGACAGGCGCACCACAATCTCGGCGTGGTATTGACGCGGCAGGGTCGGATGTCGGAAGCGACGGCGCAGTTCGAAGCGGCGCTGCGGATGCGTCCGGATGATGCCGAGGCCCGTCGTGATCTCGAGGCGATTCGCTCGAGGCCGCGCGTGCCCTAGTACCGTTCCAACTATTTCGACTCAATGCTTCGAGATATGGGACCGACGGTCGTGCCGGATTAGCGCAACGTGGCCGGTAGGTGTATCAAGTTGGAACGGCACTAGCCGCGCTCAGTGCGAGGAGGAGGGGCTCTCTCGTCGAGCGATGAGTTGGTGGTAGTTCGCTCGACGCCCGGCCGGGAGGAGAACAATCCGCAGGCCGATCGTCCAGAATCCCTGTGTTCGGAACACCTGAAAGCCGGCCTCGCGCAGCAGCCCGGTCCAGTGACTCAGCGGATGGTAGCGGTGGGACTGGTCCCGATCGATCCACGCGCTGCGCGTGGGCAGCTCGAGCACGAGCAGCCCGCCTGGCCGCAGGGCCTCGGCGAGCCGCGCGAGTGCTCCGGCGGGGTCCGCGAGGTGCTCTGCGACGTCAAAGGCCGTGATGAGGTCGAACGGTTCCGGAAACGGCACGCCCGCGGTGACGTCTCCCTGCTGGAGGCGCTCCGGGCTCGGCAGGATGCGGCGCGCCTGCGCGATGGCGTAGTCGGAGATGTCGAGGCCGTACGCCTCGTACGCCCCGTCGAGGAGTGCGAGGAAGAACCCGAAGGCGCAGCCCACGTCGAGCAGCCGCCCGTGCGGCAGGAGCGTCCGCACGAGCCGCACGCGGCGTCGCCAGAACCATCGGGCGCGCAACCGGTGGTAGCCGAAGAGATAGTTGGATCCGCGTCCGTGAAAGTAGGGCCTCTCGAACGTCAGGGCGTCGTCTCGCGGCGGCGCCGTCGCGGCTCGCGTGAACGCCTCGCGGGGTGAGGTCGGCATCGGATGTGTGTGGTATAGTACCACATCGATGGGGATTTCGAGGAACGATCCGTGCCCGTGCGGCAGCGGCAAAAAGTACAAGCGCTGCTGCCTCGCCGCGGCCTCCGCGTCGACCACGGTCGCCGCGCGCGCCGCCGAGGGCCCGCGAACGCCCTGGAGCCCCTACCTGCCGCTCCTCATCCTCCTCGCGGGGTTGTGGGCCTACCAGAACAGCTTCGTCGCACCCTTCGTCCTCGATGATCGGCGCACCATCGTCGAGAACCTCCGCATCCAGGACCTGGGCAAGCCCTGGCAGATCATCCGCGGGACCGTGCGCCCCGTCACGAACCTCACGCTGGCCTTCAACTACGCGCTCGGCGGCCTGAACGTCTGGGGCTACCACCTCGTCAACTGGCTCATCCACGTCTGCGGCGCCCTCACGCTCTTCGGGATCATCCGGCGCACCCTCCTCACCGATCGGCTGCGGGATCGCTATGGCGAGTCCGCCTCGTCGCTGGCGCTCGCCGTCTCGCTCCTGTGGGTCGTCCATCCGCTGCAGACTCAGGCCGTGACCTACATCATCCAGCGGGCCGAGTCGCTGATGGCGCTGTGGTATCTCCTGACACTCTACGGCGTCGTCCGCGGGGCCGGCTCGACGCGATGGTCGCGCTGGCATACGATCGCGGTGGTCTCGTGCGCCCTGGGGATGGCGACCAAGCCGATCATGGCGACCGCGCCGCTCCTTGTGTTCCTGTATGGCGGGATGTTCCTCGCCTCCTCCTGGCGGGACGAATGGCGCCGGCGCTGGCGTCTCCACGGTGCGCTGGCCTCGACGTGGGGGATTCTGGCGGCGTTGCTGTTGAGCGCTCCGCAGACGTACGCGTTTGGCGCTGGATTCACCTACACGGCGGTGAGCCCGCTCGAGTACGCCCGCACCCAACCCGGGGTGATCCTGCACTACCTGCGGTTGGCCGGCTGGCCGCACCCGTTGGTGCTGGATTACCTCTGGCCCGTGGCGCGCACACCGCAGGCCGTCGTCCTCCCGCTCATCGCCATCGGCCTGCTCCTCGTGGCGACCGCTCTCGCGTTGAGCCGGCGGCATCCGTGTGGATTCCTCGGGGCGTGGTTCTTCGTGATCTTGGCGCCCACCTCCAGCATCATCCCGATCGCCGACCTGGCGGTGGAGCACCGCGTCTACCTGCCGCTGGCGGCCATCGCGGCGCTGGCGGTCTTCGCGGGCTGGGCCGCCCTGTGTCGCGCCAAGATGCCCACCGTGCTGCGGGACACCGTCGCCACCAGCGTCCTGACCATCCTCGTCGTGTCGCTCGGGGCGGTGACGATGCGGCGCAATGACGACTACCGCGACGGCGTGACCCTCTGGGCGGCCACCGTGGCGCAGCGCCCCGAGAACCCGCGGGCGCGCTGCAACCTCGCACTCGTCCTGGGCCGGCAGGGCAAGCTCGATGAGGCGAAGGTTCAGGCGAAGGAGGCGCTGCGGCTGAAGTCCGACTACGCGCAGGCGCACGATCTGCTCGGGACGATTTTAGATCAGCAGGGCCGGCCTGACGAGGCGCTTGCCGCCTTCAACGAGGCGCTGCGCCTGCAGCCGGACTATGTTGAGGGGCACGGGGATCTGGGAGCCTTGCTGGCCGAGCAGGGCAAGCTCGAGGAGGCGATGACCCATCTGACCGAGGCGCTGCGCCTCGCCCCGACCAACGAGCGGGCGCACAACAACCTGGGCATCGTGCTCGCCCAGCAGGGCAAATTCAATGACGCCATCGCCCACTTCATCGCAGTCCTGCGTGTCGATCCGGACAACGCCGACGCGCGCCGGAATCTAGATCGGGTCCGCGCCCAGCAACACCAGGAGCGCAGCCCCTCCGCTCCCTGATCCCCACCACGGTCTGCGTCTCGCGATGTACTGCTTGATGAGCGACTGATAGGGCACCTGTCGCTCATTGGCCCGTTCCTTCAGGCGCAGGATCATGGGCTCAGGCAGCCGCAGGGAAATAGGACGTGAGGAGGGCTTCAGGTTCGGAAACGACACGCGTTGGAAGTCCTTCCGCTCAAAGTGGTCCGCCAGGTCAATCCTCGCCCAGAAGTCTCGTTCCGCATCCTCGGTCTTGAATGTTGGCAGCGTAAGCGGTTTCTTCATTGTTGACGTGTCTGCAGCGCCTTCCACAGTTCGTCAGGCGCGTACACCGGAAGGCGTGCCCCTTTGAAGCCAGTTGGATCACGAGTCACAATACCCTGAGCTCCGACGTGAAGGGCGGCTTCATGCATGACCGCGTCCTCAAAATCCGCCAATCGCGATGCCAAGGCCGCTTCCAGGATGGCACGGTTGACCGGAGCGACTTCAAAGAGCCGCATGAGGTTGCGGATCTTCTGTCGAGCGTGTTCAGCGCCAAGCGCTTTCTCAGTGAGATAGTGGACGGTGGTAATCGTGGTGGCACAGAGGTACCCCGGCATGGTGCCGCGTTCAACGTGGGAAAACAAGTGGGCTCCGATCGTGGCAAACGGTTCACGATCCAGGAGCACATCGAGCACCACGTTCGTGTCAAACAACATCCGACCGAGCCGGGGCACCCCGCCCTCCAGAGGGCGGGGTCGGCGAAGGAAGTGTCGATGGGCGCAGCCTATCGACCTTACCGGTATTTTTTCTCGAGATAGCGCCGATAGGCTTTTTCGTCCACAGGTGCTCCGCGCAGGCTGCCCTTCAGCGAGCGAACCAGCGGGGGCCACGACAGGAGCCTCTCTCGTCTTGGAGGACGCTCGAGAACCGTGAAGTAATCGGCCACGATGCGGGACACAGACTTGCCGGTCTTCTTGGCTAATGACTTGGCACGTTGGACGAGTTCTGCCTCGAGTCGAAGTGTGAGTTTTGTGTGCATGAGACCCTCCGCGCAGATGAGACGTATATATTCAAATGAACTATACGTCATTTGATGGACGCTGTCAAGCCGCTGTGATCACTACACCCACAGTTGCCGATCGAGACTCCGATATTGAATCGCTTCGGCGATGTGGTCAGGGAGAATCTCGTCTGAACCAGCGAGGTCGCTGATTGTGCGTGAAATCTTCACGATCTTGTCGTAGGAGCGGGCGGAGAGCGCAAACCCCTGCATCGCGGATTTCAGGAGGGCCGCCGCCGCATCGGTCATCGGGCAGGCCGTCCGCAGGTCCCGGTGGCGCAGCCGCGCGTTGCAGGACACGCCCAGCCGGTTGAGCCGCTTGCGCTGGCGACGCCTGGCGCGCATGACCCGCGCCTTGATGTCCGCAGAGCGCTCGCCGGTGACCGGCTGCGTGAGCAGCTCGATCGGCACCGCGGGGATCTCGACGTGCAGGTCGATCCGGTCCAGGAGCGGCCCGGAGATTTTCGCAAGGTACTTGGCCACCCTGGTCGAGGGACAGCGGCAGCGCCGGCGCGGGTCGGTCAGGTAGCCGCAGGGGCACGGGTTCATCGCGGCGGCCAGCAGAAACCGGGCGGGAAACGTGACGGACTGCTTCGCCCGGCCGATGTGCACGCGGCCCTCTTCGAGCGGCTGGCGCAAACTCTCCAGGACATCTCGATGGAACTCCGGCAGCTCATCGAGGAACAGCACCCCGTGGTGGGCCAGGGAAATCTCTCCGGGCTTCGGGATGGCGTCCCCCCCGATGAGCGAAGCGGCCGAGCTCGTATGGTGAGGAGCTCGAAACGGACGCTGGGTCACCAACGGATGGCCGTTGAGCAGCCCGGCGACACTGTGGAGAGCGGTCGTCTCGAGCGCTTCCTCGATGGAGAGATCCGGCTGGATCGTGGGGATGCGCTGCGCGAGCATGGTCTTGCCTGCGCCGGGTGGGCCGATCAAGAGGAGGTGGTGGCCGCCTGCGACCGCGATCTCGAGCGCCCGCTTGGCGTGCGCCTGGCCTTTGACATCCGCGAAATCCACGTCGTAGCGATTGACGGATCGCATCAGCCGCCGGCAGGAGACGCGGTACGGCGCAATGGCCGTCGTTCCTGCGAGCCACGCGGCCGCTTCGCTCAGCGACGCGACGGGGATGACCTCCAGCCCCTCGACGAGGGCGGCTTCCGGGGCGTTGGGAGCGGGGACGACCAGCCGCCGTCGGCTGTTGCGCACCGCCAGGGCGATCGGCAAGACCCCGGGGACCGCGCGCACGCTCCCATCGAGCGCGAGCTCCCCAAGGACGACGATCGAAGCGAGCATCGCTGGATCGAGTTGTTGAGAGACTGCGAGGAGTCCGAGGGCGATCCCCAGGTCAAACATCCCGCCGGCCTTTTTGACATCGGCCGGAGCCAGGTTGACGAGGAACTTCGAGGAGGGAAGCTGGTACTGGCTGTTGAGGATGGCCGATCGGACCCGTTCGCGCGCTTCTCGCACGGCTTGATCCGGCAGGCCGACGATCGTGAGGGCCGGCAGGCCCCGGGTGGCGTCAACTTCCACCTCCACCGGGACGGCGGTCAGCCCGAGGGTGGTATACGCCGTGGTTCGGGCAAGCATGATGAGCTCCGTGCAGGAATGTTCGGGAATGCAGGAAGGAACGCGAGGCGGCCTATCGGCGACACGGGTCACGCGCTCGGTAGGCTCAAAAAGCCCTTGTCTTTTCAGACGGCCCGTGTATACTAGACCCTAACACAACCACCCCTCCGTGGTCAAGGAGATTCCCAACGATGGCCACTCGTCGAACCCAATTCCTCCTCGTCGGCCTGGCGGCGCTGGCGGCGATCAGCCTCTGGCGGACCGTGTCCGTGGAAGGCGAGCGCGTGCGCCTCGCCAAGGCGCATGCGCAGCTCACGCAGACGGTCCAGCAGCTCGAAGCGGAGCAGACCATGCTCAACCAAGAGCTGGGAGAAGCCCGTCGGACCATCGACGTGCAGAGCGGTGATCTCACCGGGCTGCGGCAGGAGCTGCAGACGGCTCAGGCCGATCTCGACCGGACCATCACGCGACTGGCCTCCATCAAGCGCGACGTCCAGGATGTGCAGGACCAGAACAGCGTCCTCACCGATCAGCTTGGGGCCATCATGACAGAGAAGGAACAGCTGGAAGCGAAGCTCTCCTCCATCAAGGAGTTGAAACTCGCCCTCCATGAGGCCAGACGCAAGGTCTGGCAGCAGCGGTGGGCGGCGTGGCGCGCGCGCCTCCAGGCGCATCGACACGCGGATGAGGATCGGCTGGCCTCGGGCAATCGAGGCTACATCGTCCATGATGGGGTCCCCACCCTGGGCGCGAGCCCTCGGATGCTGGTGCACGTGTTGGAGCCTCAGACGCAATAGCGGATGGCGTCGGTGTGGAGCGCCTGGTGGGCCAACCCGGCGCTCAGGACATGGCTCATCGCCTGTCTCGCGTCCCAGGTCATCAAGATCACGCTGGGCGCGATTCGCCTTCGGCAATTTGACTTTCGATGGCTCATTGGAACCGGTGGCATGCCCAGTACCCACGCCGCGGGTGTCACCGCCCTCAGCTTAAGCGTCGGATTCCAGACCGGGTTTGACTCCCCCTTGTTTGCCATCGCCATCGCGTTCACCGTCATCACCCTCTTCGATGCCCAAGGCGTGCGCCGCTGGAGCGGTCGGCAGGGCCAAGTCCTCAACAAGATGATGGAAGACATCTACTTTAAGCGTCGGATTCAAGAACAGCGGCTCAAGGAGCTCTTGGGGCATTCCCCCATGGAAGTGCTGGCCGGGATGGGGGTGGGGATGGTCACGGCCCTCGCGCTCCGCTAAGGAGGGAGAAGCGATCGATGCGTCAGCGAATCATCATGGGAATCGCCATCGGGACGGCGGCGGTCGTCGTCATCGGGGGCGTGATTTTTGCAAGCCAGCGGGGACTCTTCGGCGGCAAGGCCCACCGGCTCCTCGGCCTCGCGGCGCACGCCAAGGAGCAGGGAAACCTCCCGGAGGCCCAGGCGCGGCTGGAGGAGTTGGTTTCGACGTTCCCCGACTCCCCGTGGGCGGACGATGCGCTCTTGGCGCTGGGCGAGGTCTATGAAGCTCAGCAGCAGTGGATGGAAGCGCGGGCGATGTACCACACACTCCTTGAGCGATTTCCAGCCTCGCCGGTGCTCTCCAATACTCAGGCCCGGCTCGGGCAGGTGAACATCGCGCTGCTCTTTTCGCCCGTCGTCACGGAGCTGGACACGCTCCAAGAAGTCCGGCCCGGGGACACCCTTGGCAAGATTGCCGCAGCCAACGGCACGACCGTGGAGTTGTTGAAGAAGGCGAACGGCCTGAAGAGCGACGTCATCCAGCCGAGGCAGAAGCTGAAGATTCCGAAGGGTCGATTCAGCATCGTGGTCGACAAGTCGCAGAACCAACTCTTGTTGACTGAGGACAACCGGTTCATCAAGAGCTACACGGTGGCGACGGGCAAAGAGAACTCCACCCCGGTCGGGACGTTCAAGATTGTCACCAAGATTCCCAATCCGGTGTGGTACAAGCAGGACGCGGTGGTCCCGCCCGAGAGCCCCGAGAATATCCTCGGCAGCCGCTGGATGGGGATTGACAAAAAAGGGTATGGGATTCACGGGTCCACGGATCCGACGTCGCTCGGGCAGCACGCGACCGCGGGGTGTGTCCGGATGGCCAACGGCGACGTCGAAGAGCTCTTCAGCATCATCCCGATCGGGACCGAAGTCACGATCGTGGATTAGCGGTGATCCCATGGAGCGGGTGGCAGGGGTGATCCCCACGGTTTCCATGAACGGCTACCGGTACGAGTTTGAGAAGCCGATCGCCGAACTGGAACATCGACTCCAGGAGGCCCAGCGATCGGCCGACCGCCATCGGCATCCTGACACGCTCAAGTCGCTCGAGGTTGCGCTCGAGCAGCTCAAGCGTAAGGTCTACGGCACGCTCACGCCCTGGCAGCGCGTCCAACTCGCCCGACACCCCCAGCGCCCCTACACCCTCGACTACGTCTCCCTCCTCTTGAGCGAGTTTTTCCAGCTTCACGGGGATCGCCTCTTCGGCGATGATCGGGCGCTCGTCGGCGGGATCGGGAGACTCGAGGGGCGCGCCTGCCTCGTGCTCGGCCACCAGAAGGGACGGGACACGAAAGAGAACCTCATGCGCAATTTCGGCTCCGCCCACCCCGAGGGCTACCGGAAGGCCTTGCGCTTGATGCGGATGGCGGAGAAGTTCCACTTCCCGGTCCTCATCTTCATCGACACGCCCGGGGCCTATCCGGGGATCGGCGCCGAAGAGCGCGGGCAGGCGCACTCGATCGCGCACAACATGCGGGAGATGGCGCGCCTGAAGACGCCGATCTACATCTGCGTGATCGGCGAGGGAGGCTCCGGCGGGGCCTTGGGGGTCGGGC
>Ga0105164_10002726_pt1 | contig 10893 bp, 12 predicted proteins | sample VDWuncwatermetaG_FD_89674 | JGI IMG/M metagenome (GOLD analysis project Ga0105164, IMG submission 89674) | Wastewater microbial communities from Netherlands to study Microbial Dark Matter (Phase II) - VDW unchlorinated drinking water | ecosystem: Environmental > Aquatic > Freshwater > Drinking...
CCTAAAAACTTTTGTGCCGCATGTGCCACAAACGCCTTTCATGGCCCTCATGCCGTTTTTCATTGTGACTTCCTTGCCATCTTTAATTTCGACTTCTTTCCTGCACTTCATGCATCTTCCTCTTGTCATTTTATTCGCACCTCAAAATTTTAAATTAATCTAGGATTTTAAGCCTATGAGTAAACAATATATTAAGTTATATATAAATATTTGGTTTTTTGAGAGTGAATTGCTACTTTGAGGTTTAGAAATAAGGTAATAACAAAGCACCAATGCTATAATTTCCATTTATTCTGTAACGAAAAGCCCAGCCTGTAACGGAGATTATTTCGCCGCCTTTTTTGACTCTCAGCGAATTTTCAAAATACTCCGGAACACCTGTCTCAATAACGTTATTGAATGCTTCGGCTCTTTTTTGCCTTAACGTAGAATCATTCGGAACAAGGTTTATTGAAGGCATTCCAATAAATTCAGATATATCATAACCAAAAAGTTTCAATGCGGCTGGATTGACAAAATTTAACCTCTCTTCCAAATCGTGGCTTAAGATTCTATTCGGAGAATTCCAAAGCTGAATTACCGACTCGTGGAATGGAACAGGAGATTGAAGAATTTCACCTCTTTGGAAATCCAAACCTGTCGATTTAATCTCGTCCATTATAGATTCAGCAATATCGTGATATAACTCGTTGGGCATATTACTTTCTTTGGTTTTCAGGCCTTAATGACCTAACAGCAGCCCCAGCTTGCCACATTTCAGATTGTCTCATTTGAGTTAGCTGCTCATCCAGATTAGCTCTGTAATTTATGTCACTATTTGCTTTCAAAACTTTAGCAACCTCTGTTCCGTCTGCAACACTCTGGTATAATCTCTCAAATACAGGGGCAACGGCTTCTCTAAAATGATGACGCCATTCTAATGCTCCTACTTGGGCAGTTGTGCTGCAATTTGCGTACATAAAATCCATTCCATTCTGCCCAACAAGTCCAATAAGACTTTGTGTCAATTCCTCAACAGTTTCGTTGAAAGCTTCACTTGGAGTATGGCCCATTGCTCTTAATTTATCATATTGTGCTTCCATTATACCAGCAAGTGCGCCCATCAAAACTCCTCGTTCTCCAGTAAGGTCGCTATAAACTTCTTTCTGAAAAGTTGTTGGAAATAAAAATCCGGAACCAATCGCAATTCCAAGTGCTTTTGCTCTTTCTTCTGCTCTACCAGTGTAGTCTTGATGCACAGCATAACTTGAATTTATTCCGCTGCCATTCAAGTAATTTGTCCTGACGGTTCTCCCAGAACCTTTAGGAGCAACAAGGATAACATCTATATTTGATGGTGGAACAATTCTTGTCTGATTTGCATAAACAATTGAAAATCCATGCGAGAAATACAAAGCCTTTCCTTCTGTTAGGTGTGGCTTAATTTTATCCCACTGCTGCATTTGTCCAGCATCAGAAAGTAAATATTGGACTACAGTTGCTCGCTCAGCCGCTTCTTCTAATGAAGAAAATAAGGTTATTCCATGTGTCCAGCCATCTGCTATAGCTTTCTCCCAATTTGTTTGTTTTTCCCCATGTTTAGAGTGACTTTCTCTTTGGCCAATAATAACTTTGATTCCGTTATCTCTCATATTCAAAGCTTGTCCCGGTCCCTGAACACCATAACCAGCTATAGCAACAACTTCTTCTTCGAGAGTTTTTTGTGCTCTTTGAAGTGAAAATTCTTCCCTTGTCACGACATCTTCTTCAACACCACCAAAATTTACTTCCATGCTTATTACCTCCACACCTATTAAAAATCAAAAGAATCCCTAGCACTTATTTAAATATTTCTATTAATAACTACTTTAAAATAGAAACTGATTTTTAGTCAACAATCTCCAGCAATTCCTTAATATCATTTATCTCGTAATCTGCGCTGGAACTTTTTGCTTTAGGGTTTCCGTACTTTGCAAAGCAAGTGAGCATGCCTAGCTTTTTTGCGCCTTTGATGTCTCTTTCCGGTCTGTCTCCAACCATCAGGCACTCGCTAGGCTTTAGTTTCAGCTTGTCAAAAGCCACTTTGAAAGGCTTGGTGCTCGGCTTCATCTCTTTAGTATCATCAAAGGTAACCACAACGTCAAACAAATGGTTTATTCTCATAGATACAAGCCTTATCCATGCCTTCAGCCTTGGAGCATCTGAAACAATTGCCAATCTAATGCCTCTCCGTTTCAGCTCAAACAAAACATCTACAACATGAGGGTACGGCTCAAGAAATCCCGACCTTACTCTTCTGTAAGCCACTATGCCGCTTGCAAGTATCTCGTAATCAACCTTTTTCTGCAATTTTTTCAATAATTTCTGGAAAATAGTTTTTTCCTCCAAGCCATATTTGTCATAAAGCAAAAATAATTCTTTAGTGGCTTTGTCTTTGTCAACATTCAGCCCAGCACCAATCATCGCAGAAATAGCAGCATCGCAGCTTAGCTTCTTCATTGTCATGAAATCTATCAAAGTGTTGTCCAAGTCAAAAATAACTGATTTTATCATAGAAGAAGTGTAATTAGAGATTATTTAAAGGTTTGTTGAATTGTTTGTTTTGCTTTTATTTATTATGATTATTATTAATTTTTAATTTGTTTTATTTTTTAATGGTTTTAATTTTAATGTTATTTGTTAATGTTCAATCGTTAATGGGCAATCACTTAATCAAAAATAAAATAGTGAATATCCCCAATGTAAATGTTAACGTGGGAGATAATAGTCCCTTACTCCTTTAGTGGCATGCATAACATTAGAAGGCATAGCGGCTTTCAGCTCCTTGTTGCCATTATTGACTCTATCATCAATCACATCGCAGATAGTAGCGACAAATCTTGAAACTGTTGTTCCTTCAATTCCAGTAAAAGTATATTTAACGGTATTACCGCCGAGAGCCAAAAATTTATCAGAACCAGGATAGCACTCCCTTCCAAATATACTTACTTCGTTGCTGTTGCTTTTTCCATCAATACTTATTGTAACAAAATAACCTCTTCTTTCTAGTAAGCCTAAGGCGATTTCATCAACACTCCCGCCATAATCAAATACTTGTTTGGGGTGCCTTCTATTTTCAGCATCATATAACCTCTGTAATTCTATTGCTTCCTCTAATAACGCTAAAACACATTTCTTGTCTAAATGATTGTTTGCTCCCACGCTAAATCCCCTCCTAAAAATAAGATTTATAAATAAATTTTAGTGAGTTAAAGCTGTCCGTATTTAAATATTTCTTTTTGTTATTGACTAAAAATAATTTAAAATGTGTTAGTCACTTAACATTTTCCTTAAAAAACCCAATCACTCTTTTTTCATATTTTGAAGGATTAATTGTATATGCCATTCCATGCTCTGCTCCATTAACAATCCAAAGCTCTGCTTTTTTGTTTGCGTCATGCAATAGATAAGCCTCGCTGACAGGAATTTGGGAATCGTCTTCTGAATGTATCAGCAATATCGGAACTTTTATATTGTTTATATTGCCAAGAGGGCTTGCATCCTCTATGTTTATTTTCAAAAATAATTTGCAGTATAGTTTTGTCAAATAAGCCAAAGGATACTTAAAAATAAAAAATATCCTATACATATGCTCTATTATATCACTCAATCGTGCATAAGCGCTGTCGCTTACAATTGCCTTTATATTTTCATGGTTTGTCATCAAAGCAACAGATCCTCCAAGTGAAAAGCCATACAGCCCAACGCGAGTGATATTTTTTTCTTTCTCCAAATAATCGATTGCCGCATCCAAATCTTTCCTCTCAAGATAGCCTGCAGTTGTATATTTTCCGCTGCTCTTGCCGAAACTTCTGAAGTCAAACAAAAGTACATTAAAGTATTTTGCCAGAAATTTTGCAATTCCAAGAAGATTGGCTTTGTCAGCAGGATAGCCGTGCATCACAATTATCGTTGATTTTGTCTTGCTGTTTTGCAAAAACCATCCGTTTAGGTTAATCCCATCAGCGCTTTTGAAATTTATTTCTTCATATTTTAATCTCAAGTCAGAAGGCTCGATATTTGTTATAATTTTTATAGGGTGTATTGAGAAATAAAACAGAAACAACGAAAAAATTATCAGGAACAGCACAATAAAAATCAAAGCTTTGAGCAAAATCTGCATATTTTTGATTATTTTTTGAAGTATAAAAAGTTTTCCGCAACCTTTAAAAACAAACTTACCAACCTAAAAACTGATGGAAACACTTGAATCATTGAAATGGCTTAGAGAGAATAACCTTTATGGATTGGCATCAGACATGGCGCTTTCTTTGAAGAAAATTTTTACTCCCTGCCTTGCTGTAAAAGAAGAGAAAGTGCTTATAGTTGGCGATATCGGCTACGAGAACAGAAATGCGGCAGCTGTATTGTCAGGAGCATATTATCTTGCTGCTGAGCAGCTTAAGCTTGATGCAAAGCTGGTCCTGCAAAGCATAAAATCCCGAGGCGATGTTTCTGATGAGGATGTTGTGAGAAGCTTGTCAGAGCTTAAGTCAGGCAATATAATAATTTTAAACATGTCGGACAAGTTGGGCAATATACAGCAGCTTGGCAAAAGCTTCAGAAGATGGGTCAGCAAAAAAAATCACAGGTTTATTTCTGCAATGAGCTTGGGCGACTTGCCAACAAGCAATATAGATTTGATTTTAAAAGCAATAGATGTAAATTACAAGCCGCTTCAAACTCAGCATGAGGAAATAAGGAAAAGAGTGGAAAAGGCAAAGGAAATCCGCATAACAACTCCTGCAGGCACTGATTTTTATTACGACAAAAGTGGCATAAAGGCAATCTCAGCCGACGGCAATTATACAGTTCCTGGAACAGGAGGCAATTTGCCTGCTGGCGAAGTTTACGCTTCTCCAAATGGAAAAAAAATAGAAGGTAAAGTTGTTATTGATGGAAGCTCGAGGACGCATGAGCATACTATTTTGATTAAAAAGCCGATAGAGTTGACAATAGAAGATGGAAATATAATTGAAATAAAAGGCGGTGAAGAGGCAAAGCAGCTTGAGAACACATTAAAATGGGCTGCGTCTGTTGCAAAAAACCCGGGCAATGTGAGAAGAGTCTGCGAGCTCGGCATCGGCTTGAATCCTAAAGCACAAATTATTGGCGCGATGATTGTAGACGACAAAACTCTTGGGACAGCCCACATTGGAATTGGCTCAAACTACTGGTTTGGAGGCAGCATTTACGCAATAATACATCTTGACCAAGTTTTTAAGAATCCGACAATATACTTAGACGGAGAGCGGCTTAATATCTAAACTCATTCTTCTTCTATTTCCTGCATCCACCTTGGAAGTTCAACATCTGGATATTTTTTGTCAGAGCCTTCAAAATAAGCTCCTTTTTCCTTTAATTTTTCCATAGCATTGTCGTATATTCCAAAATATATAAAACTTGTTTAGTAATCAATAGTGATTACAAATGTTTATATAGAGATAAGCCAATTAGGAATTAAAATTGAGGTGATCAGATGGTATGCAATTGCAACTATGACAAAACTAAGCTTCTTTACAAACTTTCAAAGCTTGCGTCATTTATTGAAAAGCACTCAATTAAAGACGCAGAAAAAGATGGGCATCCATTGTGCGCAGAAGAATACAAGGAGTTGAAGCGCGATTTGGAAAGCCATATTGAAAAATTAAGAATGGCTGTTGAAGGGCTTTCAAGAGAAGGAAAATTTGGGTGAAAGTTAAAATCATTTTTGATTATTTTTTATTTGATAACCTTTTTATATACACTATTTTTCTTAACACCTTGTGGGCCTCTAGCTCAGCCTGGTTAGAGCGACGGTCTTATATGGCATTGCTCTAAACAATCAATAAGACCTAGGTGAGCCGTAGGTCGAGGGTTCAAATCCCTTGAGGCCCATTATTTAATTTTAAACCTAATGCTTTTGTGATATCAGATAAAAAAATTGGTTCTAAATCTTAAAAAGATAAAAAAAGAATTTCGTTTTTTAAGAAACTACATAAGAAGCAATGGTAGTCCAGCTAAATGATGAATTTGCCCTATTGGTTGCTGTATTCGTAAAAGAATAATTGCCCGGCAAAGATGAGTTAGCTGCAGTCACATAAAAGTTTGCTGAATTTGATGCGCCAGGGTCGATAGTTAATGAGTTCGCTGAAAAAATCCCAATCCATCCTAGAGGTATAGATGAAGACAAATCAAAAGTGGAGTTTCCGCAGGCTGCCGAATCCCAATTTGTTACAGAAGTTGTGTAAACACGCAAGTTTCCTGCTGGAGCGGATTGTGAAAAAGGCGATATAATGACCGAAGGATTGTTGCGCGTGCATAGTGGCGGCGGTGGCAACGAAGTTACAGTAAGGTTATACTGTGCAGTTCTTGTCAATGATCCCCCGCTTTGAGACGTGCTTGTTCCTTTTACAGTTATTGGATAATTACCTGCTGGTGTAGAAGTTGATGTTGCAATACTAAATGTCGAAGTGAATGATGGAGTGCCTGATGATGGGGAAAAAGTGCATGTTGATGACGGCGGGCATCCAGAACTGGATAATGAGACCAATGCGTTTGGACTATGCAACAGAGTTACAGTCACCAAGGTATTCACGCTGCTTCCTTGGACAACGCTACCGCTTGACTGATTTAGCGAAACAGAAAAATCACGGCTCAATGCAAAAACTGAAAAAGCCAAAACAGACATAACAAAAAAATACAATAAAAAGTTTTTTTTAAATTTATTTTTCATATTCAGATACCCCTAAATTTGTTTATTGTAAGAAAATGTCAACTTTTAGTAAGTATATATAGTTTTCGGTTTTTATTACCATTAAAGAATGTTGTCAAATTTTTGGACGCAGAAAATAATTAAATTTAAAAACAAGCCGAAAAAACAATCTTAGTGCTCCCGTAGTGTAGTCCGGATTAAGGAAATCTCAATATGGGGTTGTTCTTTAAGGTTAACCAATCATTTCGGATTTTCGATCCGAAGACCTGGGTTCAAAACAACCTTTTCTTTGCTCGCAAGAGCCTCGCAAAGAAAAGCTTGACCAAAAGAAAACGTGGGAGAGGGATTTTTACAAAAAATCCCTCGATGGAATCTTTTTGAGCATGGATGGGTTGGTGAAAGTCCCGGCGGTAGCATTTTACATTTTGTACGCATTGAAAGCTTAAATAAAAATTCTACCCGACAATTTGGTAAGTGGCCTGAACTTTTGGCGATTTATTTAGTTTTGTGTTTGTAGCTTCGCAGTAGACTGTATATGTTCCAGCATCTTGATCGGCATGAACGGTCGTATAAGTTCTGTCGGTTATTGTTCCGCTGATGCCTGGGTAAAGTGGCTTAGGAAAGCCTGATGCCGCAGGAGAAGTATAACTCATTTCAACTGATGTAACCCCCTCATTATCTGTTACATGGCAGACTATGCTTACTGATTGCCCTGGCTTGGCTGTTGAAGGATTGGATGTAAGAGAAACTATTTTTGGTGAAGATCCCGATGTAGCAGCTGATTGCGAAGCAGTAGGATAAGAAACCGGCACTAAACTATATTTAATAAAAGACTGCCAAGCGCCGTTCAAAGATATTTCTGAAGCAAGCTCCATCTTGTGGTTTACAATCTTCCATCTATACCTTGATTGTGGTCCTGTCAATCCTTCTTGATGCTGCGTGATAACATCGTCAGCAACCATGTAGGTATCATATTTCAAACATTTTGCCAGAGGCAGGCTCCACATAACACACCATCTTGCATCAGCCGTGTACTCAAAATAAAGCTCTGTTGTGAGAGTGCCTTCTTTGTATTGCTGTGATGATTGGTCATATGCAAAAATTTTTTCTGCCCTCCATAGCCCTATATAATTCGTTCTTGCTTCGGATGAAACTGGCAAAGAAACTGCTTGTTGTGCTTGTTGCGTAACAGATTGGTCATTAGCAATTTGCTGAGAAGGGATATTTGTTGCTGGCTGTGGATTTTGTGCAGGCGGACTTGACGGCAGTAATATTTTCCAAGAGCCTTGGCTCTGAACAAAAATAAATTTATTTTCCTGAACACTTTGCGTATTTTTTATGATTACACTAAATAATACAATTTTTGCTTGAGTGAATGCGGTATTTCTGATAGTTGAATATTCCGGCGAGCTGGAACTTACGTCAGCAGTTTCTTTTATTGAATAGCTTGCCATAGGCGCTCTTTCTAGCGAGTCCTTTACTTGTTTTTTTGTTTCCTGGCTGATAGAATTGCCATTTCCGTCTACAAAATAAGGGAACATAGCATCGTAGTTTCCTCTAACACCGTCGTCCAGCACCAGCTTTAAAACCTCATCAGGAGAAAGTGATTTTTTAGAAAGTTCATTAGATTTTGATATTTTGTTAGGCGTACAACTTGACAATAATAGTAAAATGGTCAGCGAAAGTAAGATGTTATTTTTTATTTCGATTTTTACCTCTTTTTTATGTTACTTTTTTACAATTGTCAAAGGCGAATATATATTTTTCGGTTGTAAACCTTTTTAAACAGATTTTGACTCCTACTTTGTAATGGCAAAAACATATACTGAATTGGAAGCGTGGGGGATATTTGTCGGGGCATTAATTATAGGCATTGTGGTCACAAGCATATTCTGGGCGTTTATAACAACTCCGGAAGAAGTCAAAAAAATAGAGAAAGAGATTCAAAACGCATCTGAATCTGTGAGCGTAGAAACTCCAGCAGAATTTGTTATATTCTGCAACAAGGTTGACGGGACCCCAAGCTGGGACAGCAAAGGTTTCAGGCAGTGCACAGTTAAGGAATCTTCAGAGAAAAGTTTAATAGTAATGAATTTATTATGCAAAAAATTCAACTTAAGCTTAAGCTATGGCTCATATGGAATCAAATGCGAAAACAAATCCTGAGGAAAAAGTAATTTGCGAAGTTTGTAATTCGAAAATGGCCCAACGCCATTGCAAGTTAGTATGCTTAAACTGCGGCTTTATGTGGGACTGTTCTGATCATTAATGTAAAAGTTTTAAAAGAACGGCATTACACTCAGATGCGCCAAGGTGGCAGAATCCGGCAGATGGCGAAGCTAAATATGAGCTCGCGTTCGGAATATTGCGCTCGCCTCGAAAGCGTGTGCCCGCAAGGGCTTCTCGGTTCAAACCAACCAATAAGTTGTGAAATTCCGGGCCTTGGCGCTTTTGATTTAAAATAAAGATTAGAATATAGTTACCAAAATGCCATCTCAAACAATCTCATTGTGCATAATAACCAAGAACGAAGAGAAGTATTTAGAGCAGTGCCTGAACTCTGTTAAAGAATTAGCCGACGAAATCATAATTGTTGATACGGGCAGCACGGATAAAACAAAAAGCATTGCTAAGAGATTTGGCGCTGAAATTTTTGATTTCAAGTGGGTTGATGATTTCAGCGCAGCACGAAATGAAAGCTTAAAGCACGCAACAAAAGACTGGATTCTTGTGCTTGATGCCGACGAAGTTATTGATGAGGAAGGCGTGAAAGCAATAAGGGAGTTTATCGAAGAAAAAAAATATGACGCATTTTCATTGATTCAAAAAAATTATACCAATGAAACTTCAGTTGCTGGTTTTGTGAATGAAAATCACAAAAACGGCAAAAATAATTATGCAGGATGGTATGGCTCATCTATTGTCAGGCTTTTCAGAAACAAGAAAGGATACGAGTTTGAAGACGCAGTGCATGAGCTTGTCGAGCCGTCAATAGAAAGCAAAAAAGGAAGGATTGCTGAAACAAATCTTGCATTGCACCACTATGGAAACGCTGATCCGAAAATTGCCGCGAAGAAAAAACAATTGTATCTCGAGCTGTGCAAAAAGAAAGTAAATCAGAATCCAAATGATTCGGCGTACTATGAATTGGGAGTCCTGCATAAAGAAAATAATAATTTGGACAATGCAATCGCATCATTTAAAAAATCCATTGAGTTAAATCCAAAGAACAGGCTTGCTTTGTACGAGCTTGGAGTTATTTATGAGCAGAAAAAATATTATGATGAAGCTATCAAGTGTTATATAGAATCATTAAGGATAAAAGAAGACAGCGAATCTTTTCAGAATTTAGGTGTTTGCTATTTAAAAAAAGGAAAGCTGGAGGATGCTTATAAAAATTTAGTGAAGGCAATGCTGCTGAGTCAAAACAAGTATTCAATTTACAACAATCTGGGCGCGGTTCTTGAAAGAAGCGGGAATTATGAATCAGCGATGCAAATGCTGGAAATCGGCATAAAATTGAATCCAAAAAATACTATTGGATTTTATAATCTCGGCATTGTTCTCGACAAAAAAGGTGATTATGCAAACGCAATTAAGAATTATGAAAAAGCAGTTGAGCTTGGGCATTCAAAAAAAGAGGATATACAAAAAAGAATTAGGCAGCTGAAAGATATCATTGCAAGCAGCGCAAGTTATAACTATGGATTTAAGATTGGCGGGTAAACTTTGATTCTTGTAATGTTACCACTATAAAAAGATAAAAACAGAAAGATTTAAATATAGGTAATTTAATTTAGCTTTTATGGTTGCCCTAGACAGTATTGTTGAATCTGCGCAGAATTTTGCAGGTGCAGTTGAAAATCCAAATATGTTTAGTAGAAGAAATTTTTTAAGAAACTTGTCAGGATTTTTAGGAAGCACAGCAGTTGCATCTGTTCTGCCGTTAGAAGCTTATGCACAAAGAAATGCAAGACCCCTACAGAGAAGCCAATCTGCAGAACAACCTTCTTCTACTGACTCCTCTTTAGAATCAAGAATGGACAAATTTATCAAAGGTAACAAACACAAAGGATATTTGAATCCTACAGACCAGATTAGTGTCGCTGTTTACGATATAGACCATAACAGAAAACTGGTTAGCATCAATGAAGATGCTAAAAGGATGGCTGCTTCTACGA
>Ga0105164_10002727_pt1 | contig 10893 bp, 8 predicted proteins | sample VDWuncwatermetaG_FD_89674 | JGI IMG/M metagenome (GOLD analysis project Ga0105164, IMG submission 89674) | Wastewater microbial communities from Netherlands to study Microbial Dark Matter (Phase II) - VDW unchlorinated drinking water | ecosystem: Environmental > Aquatic > Freshwater > Drinking...
ATCCCCGATTAAAACATTCGGGGATGACATTCGGACTTATGAGTTACGTTCCGTAACTCATGTCCTCATGTCAATTATATATTAGCTTAAATTAAATGAACAGATTTATTTAGCCTCAGAGCATTTCCAATCACAGACACGGAACTGAAACTCATGGCTGCGGCGGCAATCATCGGATTTAATAAAAGTCCCCCCAATGGATATAAAATACCGGCGGCGACAGGGATCCCCAAAGCGTTATATATAAATGCAAAAAATAAATTCTGGCGGATATTCGACATCACCGCCCGGCTGAGTTTCAAAGCTTTGACAATCCCGTTAAGATCCCCTTTAACCAGGGTAATCCCGGCACTTTGGATGGCCACGTCCGTCCCTGTTCCCATGGCAACGCCAACATCGGCCTGGGCTAAAGCAGGGGCATCGTTAATGCCGTCTCCTGCCATCATCACAACAGCGCCCCGGGCTTTAAATTTTTTGACAATTTCTTGTTTGCTCTTTGGTTCCAGTTCAGCCTGGCACTCATCAATGTTCAATTCTTTGGCAATCGCCTCGGCAGTCTTATGATTGTCCCCCGTCAGCATAACCACCTTAATCCCCATCTTATGAAGGGCCTCAATGGCTTGAGGGGTAGTTTTCTTAATCGGATCAGAAATCCCCAGCATTCCAATCACCTTTCCTTCAACCGCCACCCAAACAACTGTCTGTGCCTTTGCCTGCAATGCAATAGACTTACTTTTTAAATTCTCCGGGATATCAATCTGTTGATCTTCAATAAATTTTTGTTTTCCCAGAATGATCTTTTGCCCGTTTAACTTGGCCTTTATCCCGCCCCCGGTAACCGATTCAAAATCATGGACAGATTCTATCCTGGCATTTTGTCCCTTCGCGTAATCAATGATCGCCCGTGCCAGGGGATGCTCACTGCTTTGTTCAATGGAGGCAGCCATGCCTGCAAGCCTTTGTTCATCCCAATCTTGGGCCGAGACACAGGCCGTGACTTTTGGTTTTCCTTCGGTCAGCGTCCCTGTTTTATCCGTCAAGACATGCGTGATTTTTTCGGATCTCTCAATGCTTTCAGCATTTTTAATCAGGATCCCGCTTTGGGCACCGAGGCCCACTCCCACCATAATAGACACAGGTGTCGCCAATCCCAAAGCGCAGGGACAGGCAATGATTAAAACAGCAATGGCGTTGACAAAAGCAAAAGCTAATTTCGGCTCCGGCCCCAGGTTTACCCAAATAATAAAAGTCAAAACTGAAATCAATACAACAACAGGAACAAAATAACCGGATATTGTGTCAGCCAATTTTTGAATAGGCGCACGGCTGCGCTGGGCTTGGCCGACCATATGCACAATCTGGGAAAGCAGGGTTTCCGCACCGATTTTTTCTGTTTTCATCAGAAATGTGCCGGTCTGATTGACAGTCGCGCCGATGACACGGTCACCGGCATTTTTTTCAACGGGCATTGGTTCACCGGAAATCATGGACTCATCAATGGCACTCTTCCCTTCGGTAATAACACCATCCAACGGCACTTTTTCCCCAGGGCGGACCCGCAACAGATCACCTTTTGAACAGAATCAATCGGCACCTCTTCTTCGATCCCATTACGGATGCGGTGTGCGTTCTTGGCAGCCAACCCCAAAAGGGCTTTGATAGCCTGGCCTGTTCGGCTGCGCGCTTTAGCCTCCAACAATTGTCCTAAAATAACCAATACCGTAATAACAGCCGCGGACTCAAAATAGTAATTCATCTTCCCATGAGATTTAAACGATTCAGGTAATACCATCGGGAATAAAACAGTTACCATGCTATAAAAATAGGCCGCCCCGACACCTAAAGCAATTAAGGTAAACATATTCAATGAACGATTAATCATGGAGCCCCATGCTTTTTGGAAAAGAAATAAGCCGGCCCACCAAACAACGGGTGTGGCTAAAACAAATTGAATCCACTCCCCGCCTTTTATTTCAATAAACGATAAGAGAATAACAGGGGCAGTAAAAGTTAATCCTGCCCAAAATTTTAAAGACAATGCTTTAACCTCATCGTTATCATGATCTTGCGCGATAGGGTTGACAGGCTCAAGCGGCATGCCGCATTTAGGGCAATCCCCCGGCTTATCCTGGCGGATTTCCGGATGCATCGGGCAGGTATAAACAGCATATCCAAAATTCACAAGCGCTCCTCAAGCGGTTTAATTCTTCTAAAATTACCAAACAGTAATAAATCATAAATGATTTTTAACCCGCCGGCAAGAATAATAGGCAGGCTGGCAAATGCCGGGTTACCCAGTAACGGCACGGCCAAAAGCGGCGCTATCGATGCCCCCAGTGTACGGGCGACATTGGCGATACCACCGGCGGCGGAGCGCTCCGATGGCGTCACGACGGCCATCATATACGCCTGGCGCGTCGGCACGTCCATTTGGGAAATGGCGCAACGCGCAAGAAAAACAATCACGGCCCAGGTCAAATTCGGCATAAACACAACCAGGACCAACAAAATATTGGAAGGTAAATGCGTGAAGACCATCGTGTTAATAAGCCCGAAGTGTTTTGCCAACCGCACGGCTAAAAGTGAAGAAATCCCGGCGAGAAGGTTGGCGCCAAAAAATATACCGCCTAAAACCGCTATACCAGCGCCAAAATGCACATGAAACCAATACGCCAGCAAAGACTGCATAATAAAACCCCCGGCAAAGGCATCCAACGCAAAAAGCGACGATAACCGAAGCACTACCGCCAGAGATTGATGGATTCCCAGGCGGCTGGCAGCAAGGGATGCAAAATTTAATGGTCCCCGGATTGAGCTGACTTCAATATTTTTAGAAAGTCTACCGAACAAAAACCATAACACCAGACCCATCAATGCATAAATAAGCACAATTATTTTATAACTGCTCAAAGCATCTACCCTTATGCCAACAAGAGTTTTAAATAGAATACCGACCATCAACGCGCCCAGGGCGGTGGCACAAAACCCAAGTAAATTGTACCAGGCAAAAACACCAATACGTTTGTCATCGCGAACAAGATGGGACAAAGACGCCTGCTCGATCGCAAGGAACGGCCCCACCTCATTGCCGCTGGGGCTGATGACCCCAATGATCGCGGCCAAAAGCAGACAAATAAAATTGTCGGTAAAAGCAAACAAGATGCCGGCAAACACCATCAACAGAGCTCCCGCACGAAGCATGCATCTGCGGCCGACGGTATCAGCAATGAGCGAAACACCTAAAGAAATCACCGCATCGCCAACCAGCGTTAATGCCAGAAGCCAACCGATCTGAATTGACTTAAGGCCAATGGCCTTCAGATAAATCACAAGAATAACGGAAAAGAACCCGTAACCGAATAGCCGCAGAATGCGGGTCAAAAACAGAAGCCGGCCATCTGGGGGCAACACAGAAAGGTCTTGGGGGGGGAAATGAATGGACATTATTATTTATGTTGAGAGTTTAGGGCTGTCTTTATGGTTGTCGCCAAATCAACCGTAGTACCGATCCCCCAATAATGAATAAACAGCATCCGAGGATTTTCTTGAATCATATGGCTATGAATGGCCACCACATTGATACCGCCTCTTCTTAAGCTTTTCAGTATTGTTTGCAATTCATCCTCATGGACAACGAAGTCTCCATCGACGATAGCCTTATCATCACTGCCGGCAAATGCTGCCCAGGTATTTATTCCCATGTCTTTCCCCACTACACAGTCGCAGGCCATTTTGACCTTACGTCCAATGGTCACTTTAAACATGCCGTCCTTGCTTTGACCTTTGACGCCTATAATATCTTCAATAGTTTTAGATGTGATTGAACTGGGTTGAGCAATTCCCCCATTTCCAAAACTATTAACCGGATTGGGATTGGCTGTTCGGATGGCTTTAACTTTATCAAGGGCCTTGTGAACTCCCTGGGCCAATTGTTCTATACTGCCTTCCCCTCCTACATGCATAAAATAAACCTTGGGTTCATCAAAAAAGAAATGATTATGCAGGGCCGTGACCTGCAATCCATTATCCAATGCTACACTCATCACTGGATTGACCTCATCCTGGAATAGAACCAAATCCCCCATCACCATCATTGTATCTTTGGAACCTTTGGTAAAAGCGGCCCATGAGGTTAATCCCATAAAAGGCGTCATGGGTATTTGGTCAACAGTCACCTTTACATCCGTGCGTGGGGAAGAAACCTTAAAAACATTCTGCTCTTGATTAAAAGTCCCCTTCAAACCGGTAATCCGCTCAATATTGCCGTACCAGACGGCCCCGGAAGATTCTGTTGACTTCTGTTGGGTCATTACCATTTGTAATGATAGTGTCATCAAAATTAAAAATGTTACAGTCATTAAAATTTTTTTCATCATACCATCACGCCTCCCTTAACTAATTTTTTTAGAATAACAATAGATAAACTTTTGTTCTGATCCCCAAGGGGTCATGTGAACTTCTTTGATGCTTTTGATAAACTCAAAAGAATCCCCAAGCTCATTCTTCATCTTCTCAGGACTATACCGCTCAACATCAAGACCGCTGCATTTTGGCGGGCCATCAATAGCAAAAGCAGCAATGATCGCATGCCCTCCGGGATTTAATGCCTTGTCCATATTTCGTACATATTTCTTTCGGTCATTGGGGTCAGTCAAAAAATGGAAAACTGCCCTGTCATGCCATAAATCGTATTTTTGTGGTGGATCAAACTCCGTCACATCAACCTCAATCCAGAAAACTTGTACTGCCAACTCACCTAACCGTTCTTTGGTAAAGTCCAGTGACTTCGATGAAATATCCAAGACGGTTAAATTCTGAAATCCTTGATCCAATAGTCTGTCCACAAGCACAGATGCTCCACCGCCGACATCTATAATTTTACTGGTGTGGTCTATTCCCGTAGATTTTATAAGCTCCAAAGATAGGGTTGGCTCAATTTGATACCAACTCACTTCTGCGGGTATTTTCTTTGTGTACACGTCTTCCCAATGCTTTTTTCTGTCATAGCTCATGATTTGACCTTTTCATTTTCAACAGACTTAAGCTGTTGGGAAGAGTATTGGGTTTCAATGACCTTTAAAAAATCTTGTAATTTCTTAAAATTAACTTCCGTGGCGGCTTGATCACCAGCGTCACCGGATCCATCAAGACGCTTGGCAATATCAGCCACATACTTCGCGTTAGACTTGACCTTTGCAGATTTGCCGGGTAGGGCGTTCACTAAGTCGCGGATCTCAAAAGCAGCTTCATGCACCTTGTCTAACTTTTTGTCCATGATAATTTTGCCGAGTTGTTCTTCGTGCTCCTTCACTTCATCCCAAATGCCGCTGATGGTAGCTGGGATCTTTGTTCCACCCTTGTGTTCGTTTTCTTCATCTTCCGCTGATGCCAGCCGGAAGACGGCAAGCGACATACTCAATACTAAAATAATAAACCATTTTGCTTTCATATTACTCTCCTAATTTTTATTGTTGATCCGCTTCTCACGAATTTCTTCAATCTTGTTGTACAAAGTCGGGATCACGATCATGTTGAGGAACGTTGAGGTGAACAGGCCTCCGATAATTACGTGGGCCAGCGGACGCTCCAATTCCTTGCCGGTCGGGCTGCCCCAGAGTAATGGCACAAGGCTCAGCGCAGCGGTCGCGGCGGTCATTAAAATTGGATTAAGCCGATCAAGAGAACCTTCCACCACTGTTTCTCGCAGCGACCTGCCTTTCTTGCGAAGCTGGTTATAGTGGCTGACTAAGATAACGCCGTTGCATGAAGCAATCCCAAATAAGCTGATAAACCCTATCATCGCAGGCACGCTCAGGTCGCGGCCCGTCAAAAAAATGGCAATGACGCCGCCAATGAGGGCCAGCGGTAAATTCAGCATCACGAGCAGCGCCTCGCGTGTTGTGCCGAATGCCTGGTACAACATGAAGAAAATGCCCAATACCGCGCCGATGCCAAAAATCACCAAAATCCGCTGCGCCTCCTGCTGGCTCTCGAACTGGCCCCCGTATTGGATAAAATAGCCGCTAGGCAGTTTTGGCGTAATTTGTTCGTTGATTTTCTTTTGCGTCTCAACAATCAAGCTGTTGAGGTCCCTGCCGGCAACATTGCAAGAGACAACGATACGCCGTTGTACGTCTTCACGATTGATAAAATAAGGCTTCTGTTCAAACTCAACCTGCGCAATCTGTCGCAACGGGATTTGGCGTCGCCGTCCTTTGTCAACGCGGGCGCGTCCACAAGGATATTACGGATGGAATTCGCGTCATTGCGCGCTGAGTCTTGCAGGCGCATGTATAGATCAAACGATTTCTGTCCTTCAAGCACTTGTGAAACGGTGACACCGTTAAGCAATGTCTCAACCGTCTCGGCCAACTCACCTGCTTTAATCCCGTACCGGCTGGCTTTTTGACGATCCACACGGATGATAAGCTGCGGCACATTGATCTGCTGCTCCAGCGCAAGATCTTCAACACCTTTGACAGTTTGCAAAATTCTTTGTACTTGTCGGCCAATCTGACGCAGCGTCCCTAAGTCATCGCCATAAATCTTAATGGCAACTTGCGCGCGGACACCCGAGAGGACTTCATCCATTCGGTGCGAAATAAACTGGCCGATGTTGTAAACCGCACCGGGAATTTCTGAAAGGTCAGCGCGAATATGACGCAATAATTCATCGGGTGTCATATTTTTGTCACGGTTATAGTCAATCTTTACATCGAACTCGCTGAAATTGGGCGGCTGCGCGTCTTCATCCAATTCACTGCGGCCGGCGCGCTGAGCCATCGAGACGACCTGCGGATATTCAAGAAGTTTCCGGCGCATGAGAAGCCCAAGCCGCATGGATTCATCCAGCGATGTACCCGGTAATGTACTTTGGACTATGATAAAATTTCCTTCGTGAAACTCGGGCAAGAATGAACGTCCGAAAAAGGGAATCATCGCCACGGCCACGCTGACCAAAATCAATGTCATGATGACAACCGGCCGCACATGACGCAGTGTAAAATGCAGCAATCGCTCATAATATTTCTTGAACCAACGCGCGATGAAACTCTCTCTCAGCTCTTTCTTTGTATTGCCGATAAGCAGATAGCAAAGTGCCGGCGTAGCGGTTACTGCCACCACCAGTGAACATATCAACGCGCCGAGATAGGCAACGCCAAGTGGAGAAAAAATACGCCCTTCCAAACCCGGAAGAAAAAAAATCGATAAAAATACAATCGCTACGATGAAAGTAGCATAAACAACCGAGTTCATGATTTCACTCGTCGCCTCAAAAACAATGTCAAATGACGCTCGAGGCGCGGACAATTCGCGATTGAGCCTCAACCGGCGAAAACAATTTTCAACACCAATAATGGAGTTATCCACAACTTGTCCAACGGCAATAGCCAAACCTCCGATAGTCATCGAGTTAAGACTGACGCCGAAGTATTTCAGCACCATTACACCTGCCAACAGAGACGTGGGCATTGAAAGAAAACTGATAAAGGATGCTCGGGCGTTCATAAGAAAAATAAACAATATAATGGCAACAATAATGCCGCCTTCAAGAAGCGCATGATCGAGATTTTCAATTGAGCTTTCAATGAAGTCGGTCTGACGAAAAACCTTTGTATTCAATTTTACGTCCGGCGGCAACTGCTTTTGGATGTCGCGCAATGCACTCTCGACTTTATAAGTGGCGGCGAGCGTGTCCGCGCCATAGGCTTTTGAAATCGTACCGATAACGGCATTCTTAAGGTTGAATGCGCCGTCGCCGCGCTTGAGCTCGCCGCCAAACTTCACTTGAGCAATGTTATGGATAAAAATCGGTGTTCCCTTTTTATATTCAATAATTGTGTCACGCAGGTCATCGAGTGACCGGATTCGTGCCGTGCCGGTGACGATATATTCCTGGCCTGGAGCTTGCAAAAATGCGCCGGGAACATTGACATTGGATTTCTCCAACGCCTCGCGTACTTGGGCAACGCTGACGTGATAGGCGCTCATGCGGTCAGGGTCAAGGATCACCTGATACTGTTTCACTTCACCGCCGATGCTCACTACAGAAGCAATACCGCCAAGCGCTAAGATACGCGGACGGATTTGCCAGTCAGAAATAGTGCGTAAGTCCATCAGCGAACGCGTATCGCTTTGAAGGCTATACTTAATCAACCAACCAACCGTTGATTCAACCGGCAACATGACTGGCGCTTGTGTACCGGCAGGAAAACGATCTCGTACCGACTGGATACGTTCGTTGATTAACTGCCGGGCTACATACACATTTGTCCCCCAACGGAATATAATAGTAACGGTTGAAAGTCCAACTGACGACTGCGAGCGTACTTTGTCCACGCCAGGTGTGCCGTTGACAGCGCTCTCAACAGGAAAAGTAATTAAAGATTCCACGTCTTCAGGCGCAAGTCCCGGCGATTCGGTTTGCACAACAACCTGCGGCGGCGCAAACTCCGGAAAAACATCCACAGGCATGTGGATTGTTATGTAGGTGGCTGCAACCAGGAATACCATCAGACCTACAACAACAAGCAGCCGGTTTTTTAATGACCAAAGAATAAGTTTATCAAACATAAGTTCCTTTACTGATAAACACTGTCATTCCCGAATGCTTTTGTCGGGAATCCAGACACGCATGACTGGACCCCCGACAAAAACTTTCGGGGGTGACAAATGTAAAGATCTATTGAAAGCACCACACTAATCAGTATCTGTTCGCGGCTTCACACCGCGGCCCATGAGTGATTGGGTGTACACCTCGCGTTTGCCGTCGGTAACAACCATGTCGTCGGGCACAAGGCCATCCTTAATTTCAACAAAGCGGTCATCTTGCGCACCTGTCTGTACGTCTGCACGATTAAACGTGTCACCCGTTTGCACGAACACGAATTTTTCGCCGCCCTCCTCCATAAGCGTGTCTTTCGGCACGGCAAGAACATCTTCATTTTTGTTAAGGACAACAGCGATTTTAGCAAACATTTCAGGCCGGAGTTTCCAATCGGGATTCTTGACTGAAATCCATATGGGCAAGGTGCGTTTCTCGCCATCAAGCTGCGCGCCAATAAACTTAATTTTCCCTTCGAAGGCGTCATCCGGATATCCCAAAGCACGGATACGCGCGGCTTGTCCAGGTTTAACCTTGCCGACATCTTCTTCGTACACGTCTGCTTCAACGATAACTTCAGACAAATCAATAATGTGAAATAATTCCTTGTTCGGATCAACCGATTCACCAAGGGTGACATCACGTTCATTTATTACGCCGCTAACTATCGCCGTAATGGTGACTGTGGGTGGAGGTTCGCCAATTTGCCGGGACTGGATGTCCACGAGCTTTTGCCCCTTCTCAACTTTATCCCCGACACCGGCATAAAGCTTCTCAACGCGGCCTTCGATACGTGTACTGACATGCGCGTGACGATCCGGATCAAGCATTACCTTGCCATTAAGAAGCAAAACAGTATCAATACTGCGCCCTTGGGCCCTGACTGTCTTCAAGCCTATGGCAGCTTGTTGTTCCCGGGTCAATTTAACAGGCCCGCCGCCGCTACCTCCACCGGTATCAATGGCCGTACCATGGGCAAACGGCTTTTGCGGCAAAACCAGACACAATATCAATGCTAAAATCATTCGATTTTTCATGAATTCTTTCCTTCCGCAGACTCAAGGTCTATAACTGCTTCCCTGGCATTTTGAGCAGCATCCAGAAAAGACTTTTCGATACTATTAAATTTACTCTGAGTTTGAACCACATCAAATAAACTCACCTGTCCCTGAAGGTAGGCGTTTTGCATCAACTTGACTGATTTTTCCATGTCTTGCCTGACCCCGTTGTTGTAAGAATTCATAATTTCTTTTGAGGCTGTTAAACGGATGTATGCTTGAGACACCTCTTTGGCAATCTGTACTTTTAAAGCTTCAACCTGAAGACTGGCGTCATTATTTTCAACTGTGGTCTTGGCAATTTCTCCCTGGTTATGATTAAAAAATGGCAAGGGTATGGAAACTTTGAATCCAAGCGTACGGCTGTTATCGCTTACCTTCTGACCGTTCACATCGAATCGACTCTTGTCACTTTGATAAAACCCGCCGACTGTAATATCCGGTATCTGCATGGCCTTGGCCAAGCTTAAAGCAGCGCTGCCCATTTTCTCTTCCAATTCCTTTGCTTTCAGGTCAGGGCGGTTTTCTAAAGACTCTTGAGTGGTTGTTTCTAAATCAATGGATGGAAATGTTAACGGTCCAGACGTAATAACAAAAGGATTGTTCAAACTCTGTCCCATAAGCATATTAAGATCGGCCCTGGACTTATAAAGATTTGCTTTTAATTCTGCAAGCTCCTGACTCACCATTAAAAGCTCGCCGCGAACTAAAGTAATATCGATATTTGAAACTTCAGCCTGGCGTAACCTTGCCTTACCAGACTCAAGAAGATCTTGATTTATTTTTACCAGAGAATTTAAAATTTTTTCTTTCTCCTGAAGTGTTGTGACCTGATAGAAAGTTTTTCTTACCACTGCAACAACCTGCCGTTGGGCATCTTTCAATTGCCACTCGGCGCGTTCTACCCCGAGCCGGGCAACCCTCTTTTGAAAAAATATCCTGCCGCTTATAGGGATGGATTGATTTAAGCCGTATTCATAACCACCCTCGCCCTCATTCGCGTAATATTTATCACTACGGATGGAAAATTCACCCTCCGGGTTAGGCCATAGCCCCGCCAGCACAAGCTGCACCCTCGCTAACTCGACGCTTATTTTTGCCTGCCGCAGGTCATAATTATTTCGTATCGCATTACTTACAGCTTCTTCTTCGGTCAAGATAGACTGTACTGACGCCGTTTCTTCTGCCATTGTTATTTGGCTTAAAGGGAAAAAAATAATTAATCCAAAT
>Ga0105164_10002728_pt1 | contig 10890 bp, 11 predicted proteins | sample VDWuncwatermetaG_FD_89674 | JGI IMG/M metagenome (GOLD analysis project Ga0105164, IMG submission 89674) | Wastewater microbial communities from Netherlands to study Microbial Dark Matter (Phase II) - VDW unchlorinated drinking water | ecosystem: Environmental > Aquatic > Freshwater > Drinking...
AATAATCGGTTTTATACTGTATTTCTTCATCATGACCTTTGGCGCATTCTTTGGTCAAGGAACCGGGCCGATGATTTTTTATGCCTTAACCTTTTTCCTCGGATTTACCATGCTTGAAGTGCTTGCAACGAATATCATACCCTGGTTTGTGCTTTCAATCTCCTCTTTGATAATATTTGCGTTCAACGGCATCATTGATTATAGAATAGGAATTATTTTACTTATCGGTATGGCTGCTGGCGGCTATATCGGCGCGCATGTCGCATTAAAGAAAGGCGATGTATGGGTGAAACGATTGTTTGTCTTGTTCGTGATCGTTTTGGGGATAAAGCTGTTGTTCTTTTAGGAGTCCAGAACTATTATCATTAGCTCGGCTACACATACTTCGCAATACACTCAAGCCGCGGCTTCCCCAATCGCGTGTAGTCCTTTGTTTTCAAGGCCATTGACCGATCCAGGCGAGCCGCATTGAAATAGATCTCATCGTTTTTCAATAGTGCTGGATCAACAATCAACTCCAGCTCCGGATCGAAAGAAAAGGGGAGGATGGTTCCTGCGACACTACCTGCCAGTCTTTCTGCGATTTCTGGAGTGGCGAAAGATATGTACGTGCCTTGGAATAATCCTTTGATGGCGTCTAGATCTATTCTCGCATCGCCAGGGACGACGCCCAAAACATACTTCGTCATTTTCTTTCCGATCTTGACCATGACAACAATACATTTTGCCGCCTGTGAAACGTGGTTGCCGCGCATCGGACTGACGATCTCCGTCCGTCCCTCTGGAGGATGGTCGATCAACCGATACACTGCTTTATGCTGGTCAAGAAATCCAATGAGTCGCGTGTACATGTCTTCCGAAGTCATAAAAATCGTGTGTTGTTAATCTGAATATAAATTTATCGCTCGCTGACCATAATTTTCCCATACCGTAGCATTGAGACAACCTTTATAAACACCCATCCCTTCCATATCCTCATGAAAAAGATCCTCATCATCGGCTTCGGCGGCACCATCGCCATGGTTGTCGATGAACAGCGGAAGGCCCTTGTTCCGGCGAAGAATGTGGAGGAGATTCTCGATCTGGTCCCCTCTATCCGGCAGCTCGCGCAGATCGATTTCATGGACCTGGAGAACCTTGACAGCACGAATGTCAATCCGACGCATTGGACAAAACTGGCGCTCTGCGTCCGGCAGAACATCGAGCAGTATGACGGATTCATCGTGACGCATGGCACGAATACCCTCGCGTACACCGCATCTGCACTCGCTATAGCGCTCGGTCGCGGCCTGAAGAAACCAGTCGTCGTCACCGGATCGCAGCTTCCGTTGGTCAATATCGGCACCGACGCGCGCTTTAATCTTGAAAATTCGGTCAAAGTGGTCCTCAAGGCCATCAAGGAGAACATCGCTGAAGTCATGATCGTCTTTTCCGACCTGATCCTTCGGGGTTCCCGAAGCGTCAAGATCAGTGAATCCGATTTCCGCGCGTTCTCTTCCCCTTCTGTCGATCCCATCGGGCGGATACGCTCGACAGGAATTTACTTTGAGAAAGAGGCGCTGCAGGTTGATCCATCAGTTCCTTTTGATGTTCAACCTCATTTTGAGCAAGGCGTCCTCACGATCGATCTCACGCCCGGACAGAATCCATCGCTGATCCACGAGGTCCTCAAATCGGGAAAATGCAAGGGGATCATCCTCAAATCGCATGGCGCGGGTTCAGTTCCTTCGCTCGGCGAATACTCCTTCCTCCCTCTCATCCGGGAGTCTGTCCACCATTTTAAGATCCCGGTCCTTGTCTCCACCAAATTCGTCGGCGGCAATGCCTACAAAGAGGTGAATGACGAACCCGCCGTTGAAGCCATCGAGGCAGGAGCCATTCCCACCGGCGACCTCACCGATGTCATGGCAGAAGTGAAGCTCATGTGGTTGCTCGCTAAAGGCGTCCGCACGCATGAAGAACTCCGCAAGGAGATGAGCAAGAGCTATGTCGAAGAGGTGACGCCGTTCTGGAATGGATAGTTAGAAGGCGACACTACCAACTTTGTCTCACATCACACCCAGCTTCTCCCCCAGTGTCCTATCGTCTCCGGCAGGCAATTCGAGCGAGATCGTCCCTGCGCGTCCTCGTTCCTCTTTCGTAAAGTTAATGATGTGCCCCCGGACATATTTCTTGGCATAGTGCCGTATCTTCGGGCCGACGCTGCTCGCGTTCATGATTGCTGCCCACAATCCCGTGATGCCTCGCGCGACTTTTGATTTGATGTCTATCCCATATCCGAATCTTCTTGCCTGGGTATGCAGGTAATGCTGATAGGTGGTGACCAGTTGCCCGAATGCCTGATTGTTTCCTTGCTTGACAAACAGCCAGAGCTGCTGTTCTTGTGCAAGTGTGGCATCATCATCCAGCGATGGTGGCGAGCAGGCAAGGACGCGGGTATCCAAATCCATCTCCCGTACGTCTCTATTGAGCCTGTCCCGCTGTTCGGCATCACGCTTTCGCCGGACAGTCTGCGAGTTCTGGGCGATGTATTCAAGCATGCGGCTGATGTCCTCTGGTCGCACGCGCGCCTGTCTGGTCACGCCATCCTTCTGTCCGATGCCAAGTTCTGGAAAAACAGTGTACAAGAAATAACCACGGGAGAATCGCAATCCTTCAACCTCCACGGTCTCCAAAAGTTTGCCGATACCGATGAGCTGACTCGCCTGCCGGGCACGTTCCATCTCCTCAGGCGGAATCCTATACGTATGTTTATCCTTCGTGTTCAGCATCGCCTCGATACGGGAGATCTTATCCGCTTGTATCCGTCCTGCGCGGATGAGCTCGCGCACCCATTGCAGCGAGAGTCCGACCACGGTCGCATAGGCCGCGACCGTGCTCCATTCTTGAAGATGGGCATGCGCTTCGCGATACCGCTGGACAAAGGCGTCATACGCCGCAGGCTCGATAAGCCATCGGCCTCCTCTTCCCTTTGCTCGGATCTTGACACCAGGGATATACCCGAGCCGAAGATGCCGCCATATCGAAAACTTGAGCTTGCCGATGTCCTCGGAAAGCTTTTCTACCGTCTTCCACCGCTCATATTCTGGCGGTGGAACGAATCCTCTTGTCTGGTACGACTGGACCGCCCGCTCAAATTCAGCCGGATGGATGCGCCATCGCCGATCGACGAATTGCGCGTGGACATATTCCCTTTGGAGAAGGGCGCGGCCGCTCGTTTCCGTCATGCCTGTCGCTTGCAGCAGATCGTCAACTGTTTTCCCATCTCGTTGCGGCGAGTATGCTGATGCCATGCGCTTTGAATGGCAGGAGCAGTTTAAATGCTTTCGGGTATCATCTTTAGAATCAAAGCGCAATCAAATTCAGGCACCCTTTCTTCAGTCATCCTAAATTCGTGCCCACATTCCCGACAATAGCCTTCCATACCGGTCCCACGTCCAGAACATCAGTGACCGTTATTCCCGATGTCCGGTAATACTGTCGCAATTCAACTTCAGAAACCCTATCAAATGTCCCTTTTGAGGTGACCGCACGCTGTTCATCGATATCCAGAAGCTCGATCCCGATAGAGGGATAATACTGTCTCAGGAAATCCGTGGTCTGCCCATCATTTTTCCAGGTGAAGGTAATAACGTGGCCTCTTTTTCTGGTGACACGCGCCATCTCATCCACTAGCCCCTGCCGTTGTTTCGCCGGTATTGACCCGATAAGGTTGTACGTCGCGTAGGTCATATCGAACTTTCGATCAAGAAATGGCGTGTCCATTGCATCCCCAAAACGCAGCAGAAGATTACGGTAGTATTCCGTTCCCAGCGTCGTCGCGAGCATCTCCGGATCATTGTCGATGCCGATGACCATCTTTGCGCAGGCAGAAAGCGCGATAGCAGGCCTGCCGGCGCCGCAGCCCATGTCGAGGACAACAGCATTCGCAGCATGTCGCTCGAGCAAGGAAAACTCAGCCTCGAATGCGCTTCGCATCTCCGGCAAGGGGTTCCGGATTGCCCGCAGATAGTTCTGGACATAGTCTGGCATGAGCCGGATAGGACGGTGGTTTTTATAAGCCTTTGCGCTTTTCTCGCTCTCCTCAACGGTAAGGAGAGCGAGAAACGCACTGCGCCTCAAACCGGCTCTGTAGAAAATCTTCTCGCGAACCTGTCGGTTCGCTCGTTGCCATCGGCTCGCCTCGCCATGTTTTGGCAGAGGCCCTGCGTCCCCGTAGGGGGCAACCCCCCGCGACGGGCGCTGGACGCGTAGCGGAGGAGGCTCGCGGAATGATGGCGAAACAGACTTTCTACAGAGCCCCTCAAACCCCAATCAATTTATACACCTTCCTTTTCCCCACATGCATGAGCGCTCTCCCATTCGACGAATCCCAGCTCGAGCAGTACATGCGCCATTGCATTGAGCTTGCATTGAGCGGTTCTTCCCAGCGTCTCCGCAGGCCGTATGTCGGTGCGATTGTTGTCCTGCCTGATGGCCGTATCGTTGGGGAAGGCTACCGAACCTTGATTCAGGGCACGAACCTTCTTCTCCATGCCGAGCGAGAAGCGATAGACAAGGCAGACCGCAAAGCTCGCGGGAGCTATCTCTTCACTACATTGGAGCCTTGCTCTGTAGGTTTTGGAAGGCGTATCTTCAAACCTTGCGCAGAGCTGATCGTTGAGCAAGGTATCCATACGGTTGTCTTTGGCTTGCTGGACGATTCTCCGAATATGCCTGCCGGGCGTGGTGTCGATTATCTGAAACGGCATAGGGTGATGGTCACTCGCTATGACGGTCCTCACGCGGATACCATCCGGGAAAATATCCAGAAAGAGCTTATGCCATGGCAATCAAGAAATCGCTGACTATTTTCAAAATTCCGGCAACGTCGCTTCGCTCGCCAAAAACTTTATAAACCACCCCGCTTGCCTATGCTTCAATAAATCCGTTCATCGGGGGTGTTTGACTGTGTTAGCGTACGTTTTCGGAATCAGTATCTTAGCGCTCATTTTCGCCGCATATATGGCGTGGGACGTGCTCCGCAGGGACCAAGGCACGCCAAAGATGCAGGAGATCTCTAACGCCATCCGCGAAGGCGCAAATGCGTTCCTCAAGCGGCAATACCGGACCATCGGCATCCTCGCCGTCGTGGTCGCAATCCTCATCTTCGCTATCTATGCTTACTTAGGCAAGTGGGAATACGCGAGCAAGACCGCCATCGGTTTCATCATCGGTGCGTTCTGTTCCGCGCTTGCTGGTATTATAGGTATGATGATCTCGGTGCGAGCGAACATCCGCACCGCAGCCGCTGCAAGAATATCGACTGCGGAAGCCTTGAAGGTCGCCATGCGCGCCGGTGCAGTATCCGGCGTCATCGTGGTCGCATTATCCCTCATCGGCGTTGCCGGATTATTCTACCTCTTCGGCGCGAACCCGCAGACGACCCCGTTCATGCTGGTCGGCTTCGGCTTCGGCGCGAGCTTTGTCGCCCTCTTCGCGCAGCTTGGCGGCGGTATCTATACAAAAGCCGCAGATGTCGGTGCTGACCTTGTTGGCAAGGTCGAGGCGGGCATCCCTGAAGACGATCCGCGCAATCCTGCCGTCATCGCAGATTTAGTGGGTGATAATGTCGGCGATTGCGCAGGCCGCGGCGCTGATCTTTTTGAATCAACCGCAGCAGAGAACATCGGTGCCATGATCCTTGGCGTCGCCTTGTTCCCTGTTTTCGGCATCAATGGCGTGCTCTTCCCGCTCGTCGCCAGAGCCTTCGGCCTGGTCGCGAGCATGATCGGCATCCTCTGCGTCAAGGCGAAGGAAGACGAGGATCCGATGAAGGCCTTGAACCGCGGTTATTACATCACGTCCATTCTCGCGGCTGTCGGCTTTTACATCGCCACCATGGTCATGTTGAAGAACCAGTGGTTCTTCTACGCCGGCCTCATCGGCATCCTGACGAGCATAGCGTTCGTCTACATCACGCAATACTATACCGAGTACAAATATCGTCCGGTCAGAGAGATCGCGGAAGCCTCCCGCACTGGTCCGGCGACAAATATCATCTCCGGTCTCGCGGTCGGCTTGGAATGCACCGGTCTACCTGTCATCGTCATCTCTTTAGCCTTGTTTTTCTCGTACGTCATGGGCATCTGGTCTGGCGTCGAGCACGGCGGATTGTACGGCACAGCCATCGCAACGATGGGCATGCTCTCTACCGCAGCATACATCCTTGCCATGGACACCTTCGGACCCATTACGGATAATGCCGGTGGCATTGTGGAGATGTCTAAGGCTCCTGAAGCGATCCGCAAGAAGACTGATCGCTTAGATGCAGTAGGCAACACGACTAAAGCCTTGACAAAAGGATACGCCATCGGCAGCGCAGCGCTTGCCGCGTTCCTGCTGTTCTCCGCCTATCTTGATGAAGTCTCTGCGCTCACGGGCAAGGCATTCCATGTGGTGGACCTTGCCAAGATCGAGGTCTTCATCGGCGGACTGCTCGGTGCTATGCTCGTGTTCGTGTTCAGCGCCCTTGCCATCCGGGCTGTCGGAAAAACAGCGTCCTGTATCATCGAGGAAGTCCGCCGGCAGTTCAAGAACAAGGGCATCATGGCCGGCAAGGTCAAACCGGACTATGCACGATGCGTGGATATCACGACGCGCGGCGCCTTGAAGAACATGATCCTGCCGGGTGTGCTCGCGATAGGATTCCCTGTAGCGGTTGGTTTACTGCTTCGCGCAGAAGCGATGGCTGCCTTTCTGATGGTCGGTACTATCGCCGGTGTCCTCCTCGCCACCGTCCTTAACAATGCCGGCGGCGCGTGGGACAACGCCAAGAAGTACATCGAAACAGGCGTGTACGGCGGCAAAGGAAGCGAGGCGCACAAGGCGGCGGTCTCCGGTGATACCGTAGGGGACCCCCTGAAGGATTGCGCGGGGCCTTCTCTCCATGTTTTGATAAAACTATTGGCGACCGTGACGCTTGTATTAGCGCCGTTATTCATTTAGCGGCATGACTTCTTTTTTTATTCTCTCTTTTATTTTCAGCCAATCACCTCGGACTTCTTTATAGTACGAATGGTGATGATGAAGCAGACATTTCATTTTCTCTATTTTTTCCCAATGCTTGCTTAGCGGTAAGAGTTTTCCTATTAATTTCATTACTTGTTCTTTTCCATTTAACGTTAGGTCGTAAATATCTTTTCTTAGCGGTGCCAAAGAAGGCCCAAGCATGCCTTTTTCTTGAACTAATGAGAAAACAGAGCGGTATCCTAACATTTCAAGTTTTGTTTTGATATTCTCCAACGTTTCTTTATCTCCTGTTCTGAGTCGAAAGGTAAACCGGGAGTGTATGTTATGACTTTTAGTAAGATGCCAATTTCCTTCGCAATCCATATACGCCGCAAGAAAGGAAAAGAACAGATCATCATTCTCAAGAACCCATTGTGGTACACAGCTTGGTTTTTCTAACAAGAAACCAAAAGAAGGGTGCAAATCAACATAGATAAACAATTCATCTTGTCTTTCCTTATGGTGATGATAAACACAAAATTGACTATACTCTTGGAATGTTTTTTCCAATAGTCTTGCAAGCGCGGGATGCGTCGTTGATGTTTGTAAGCGTATACATTTTTTCATACGTCTTGCATGAAAATCCCCAGTTCGCAAACCAAGAAAATAAGCCTTTTCCATCAGATCGCCAGAAAACGGTTTCTTGAACTTTGTCGTCATAGCTTCAGAAAGCGTTCTTCTCTTAATGCCATACTTTTCCATCTTCTTCCTAATGGTTCGCTCATTTTTGATGCAAAAGAGCTTCGCTATCTCTCTTGGCCTCATATTCTTATGCCAATAGAGTTCTATCAGCTTTTCTTCGGGAATGTATATCATTCTATGCATCGTTAATCACCTCCAAAATCCTTACTTCGGGGGGGATTTTGGATGTTTGTAAAGCAGCCCTATCTCGTGAAAATCGCTTAAATCACTTTTCGCGTTCTCAACCGAAATGGTTTTATGTGAGTTTCATGCTGCTGCTTTACGGTATTGGCGAAGAAAGTATTTTATATGTTGCCTTAACAATTGTCCAGTGTCCAGTGCTTGCCATCGCAAATTCTTCGGAAAGGATGTCTATTCTTGAGTGTAACAAACTTTTTAAAGTCGTACGGCTAGACGAATACCATGACATCGGCTAACGAAAGCGATTCACCTCATCCAGATGGAGTGCCCCCTGGCGAGATCCATGTTGTGGATGCTGATGGCATTATAATGGCCGGACCTCGGCGGACGGTAAAAACTGCTTTTTATGGCGCGCTTGCCCTCGTTTCTGCTGCCAGCCTGGTAATGGGTTTTATGGGGGGTCTTGCTGCAGGGTATTACGGTGCTTTAGAACAACTTTCTCGCCGACCTGCTGCACAAGTACAATCATCGCAGTCGGCCTATAATGGTGCGCCGATGTTCATCGCTGTTGTTTCTCCTCATGAACTTGTGGATTCTTTAAATGTAATGCGCTTTGCAGTACGGCCATCTTTTGGGGGTGGGGGATCATATCAATTTGTGGCAGAATACAAAGGCAATGATGATGATCCCCGCACGAGTGTTGTATCCGCTGGTGACTACTATGGTTCTATAGATGGTGTTGTTGTGGAATTGCGGCACTTTATGGCAGAGCATAGAGCAGCCACAGGCATTCTTCTTGAAGCCAATTGTTTGCCGATGGATTCGGTACAACGTGTTGCTGTGGGACTTGGTTTGGGGAGGGTTGCTTTTTACGCGGCACCGAGTTGTGATTATAGAGGTCTCTATCCATCTCCATCTTTATAAGATTGCGCCTACCTACTCTTCCTCTCCACGCACTCCGGCGAGCAGAAATAGCTTTCTTCTCCATCATCTCGCAATGAGTCGCCAAAGTAGAGGAAATCCTTATTGCATGCCTCGCATTGCACGATTTTCTGGACTAAAAATTCCATGGATAGTCACCGAAGATGGCTTTTGATATTCTCTGTTTTGGTTTTCCAATCTCTTGTTTTTGGCTGTCAACACAAGAACTAAGTTATACTGTATAGGCAAGAGAAGTATATAAAGCTTTGTATAGACGTGCTGGTGAAACCGTAACTTTTTAAACAAAACACGCCTTCTGTACGTCATGCAGGAATCCATCGCCGTCAAGAAGACCATCGCCGCCATCGAGCTCACGAGCAGGTGTAACCTCAACTGTGGCTTCTGTGTAAGTATGGATGATAACGTGGAGCTGCCCCCGGAAAAGGCAAAAGCGGTCATCGACCAGCTTGCGCCATCTATCCGACGTGTTGTTTTCATCGGTGGCGAGCCTCTCCTCCGAAAGGATCTGCCGGAACTGCTCGCCTATGCCAAGGCGAAAGGCTATGAGACCAAGGTGCACACGAACGGCTATCTCCTGCCTGCGTGGAAGGACGAGCAGCTTGCCTTGATCGACATCCTCAACCTGCCTTTGGATTCGCATCAGGAAGCGGTGAACGATCGTATGCGCGCGAATGGCAGCTTCCATGTCACGCTGCGCACGCTCGAGCACATGAAGCGCATCGGAAAGCGCGTATCTATCACCACTGTGCTTACCAAAGAAAACGGTATGGACATGCCCGGCCTGCGCGGCCTGCTCGCGCAGCATGATCATATCACTAGCTGGAAGATCTTCAAGTTCCACCCGACCGGCAATGGATCGAGGAGCGTCGAGCGCTTCTCTATCTCCCAAGAAGCGTTCGACGCGGCGACGCAAGGCCTGAGCCTGCCATACGCGAAAGTCCTTCCGGTCAAGGATTTCTTCAGCTGGCAGACGGCGGAATTTTACTGAAAGAATCCCTCAATCATAAAATTTGGTCCGCCGATCTTTCAGGACGTCGTTATGCGCATTTATCATCTTATTGTCCGCTTTCTGGATATCGACATCAACAATGTCCATAAACGGCGTATCTTTCGGCGCGGATGAAAGGATCTTCCCGTCAAACGAGGTGATCTGGCTCCCGCCGGTAAACGTGAAATCATCCTCTCCTCGCTTTTCGTGTCCGATCCGGTTCGCAGTGACGGCGAATACCCTGTTCTCAAGACATCGCGTGACCATAGCGGCCTGGCAATACGGCATGACAAGGTTTGATGGGTGCGCTATCACTTGGGCGCCGTCCAAGGCGAGTTTCCTCGCCACTTCAGGGAACATCCAGTCAAAACAAACCATCACTCCGATCTTCATGCCCTTGACGGTGTGGACGGATAACGGTGTGTTACCTGGTGAAAACCAAAGCTTTTCTTTGTTATACAGATGAAGTTTCCTGTAGACCGCAATCACTTGGTCTCGATATACCATCATCGATGCATTGTATAGCTTGTCGCCTTCTTTTTCGGCAAAACCGCCGACGATTATCGCGCCGGTTTGATCGGAAATCTGCTTTAAGAATGTGGCCGTCTCTTCCTGATCTGTTTCAGCCAGTTGCTTGACTTCCTCTTTGGAGGTGAACGTGTACCCGGTAGCGAACAATTCCGGCAGGACGAGGAGATCGGCATTAACACCGTTCACCAATGTGCGGACCTCGTCGAAATTTTGTTCTTTTTCTCCGAAGATTGACGCGGTTTGGATGTAGCTGATTTTCATTTCAATAATTCCTCAACGGTCGCATCTGCAAATATCTTCATGGTATCGAATATCTTCAGCGTTGGATGTTGCGGTATCAATAACTGGAGGTCTGTGCATGCAAGTGCCACGCAATCAACATTTTTCTTTTCAAAGTCATTGATGATCTGGATAAGTTCCTCTCTATCCCTATTCTTCTGTTGTCCCGTGACAAGATTAAGGATGAATCTACCCATCTTTGCTTGCTGGAAACTATCCGGGGTCACATAGGCTATACCATTTTCCCCAAAGGCATCTTCGTATAGCCTATTCTTGAT
>Ga0105164_10002730_pt1 | contig 10881 bp, 9 predicted proteins | sample VDWuncwatermetaG_FD_89674 | JGI IMG/M metagenome (GOLD analysis project Ga0105164, IMG submission 89674) | Wastewater microbial communities from Netherlands to study Microbial Dark Matter (Phase II) - VDW unchlorinated drinking water | ecosystem: Environmental > Aquatic > Freshwater > Drinking...
CCCATAGCCCGCGGTTCGTCCTGGTGGACGGCAAGGCCCAGATTCGGGGATACTACCCGGCAACGGACGGGGAGGCGGTCGCGCGGCTGCGCCGTGACTTGGGAATTCTTCTGCGGGGCGAAAAGTAGGAAGAGAGCGGCAAGATAACAGAGTCCACAATGGAGAAAACCACGGAGACGCAGCGCCTAATATCGGCCTTGGCCATCACGGCGGTCTATTTTTTCGCCGAGCTCTTGGGAGGAATCCTGACCAACAGCCTGGCGCTCCTTTCCGACGCCGGCCACATGTTCTCCGATGTCGCGGCCTTGGGGATGAGTCTCTTTGCCTTCCAGATGGCCAGGCGTCCGGCCACAACGAAGAAGACTTATGGTTATCACCGTCTGGAAATTTTGGTTGCCCTGATCAACGGCCTGACCCTCTGGCTCATAGTCGGAATCATTTTCAACGAGGCGTACAGACGTTTTCTCGATCCACCGCCGGTTCATAGTCTGGGGATGCTTTTGATCGCTGCGATCGGTCTGATGGTCAATGTTGCGGCGGGGATGATTCTCTTTGGCTCTGACCACGGCAGCCTGAACATGCGCGGCGCTTTCCTCCACGTCGTCGGCGACGCGCTTGGATCGGTGGGTGCGGTGGCGGCCGGGCTCATCATGCTGGCCACCGGATGGTATTTGGCCGATCCACTGATCAGTATCTTGATCGGCCTGTTAATCCTTTATACCTCGTGGGGCCTCATCAAAGAATCCTTGGATATCCTCATGCAATCGGTCCCCAAGGGGATCGACGTTGAAGAGGTCCAGAGGGCTCTGGAGCAAGTGAGCGGCGTCAGTAAAATCCACGATCTGCACGTCTGGTCTGTCACTTCTGGAGTTTTCACCTTGAGCGCCCATGCCGTGATCACCTCGGATGGGGACCCGCACATGATCCTGGATCGGATCGAGGATAGGCTGAAGCGTCAGTTTTCCATTGAACATACTACCATTCAACTGGAATTCGAGGATCGGGAAGGAAGAGAGTTTCAAGCCTTTTGACGCTTCGCCCTGTCCCATTGAGAATGGCGGTTGAGCGGTACCCGTGCCGGGGCTCACATAGACTTGACACCCCGTGGCGCGCCACCTATAGTGGCATCATGTTCCGAAAGTTCATTGCGGCTTTGTTTGTCGCACTTTGGTTCATCCTTCTGGGAATTGAATTTTCGGAAGACATGGGGCTTATCGAATACGACGAACCAGAAATAGACCGTTGCGTGGAGGCCGCGCTGACGAGCCTCGGAGAGGCGATTAAGATATCAGATGACTTTAACCTAGAGGCCCCTTGTTCCGTTTTCGTCAATTCCATCGCCTACCTTCCTTTTTCCGCAGACCAGGACGTTTCCTTCCAGCTGATCAGGGAAAAAGCCGCGTTTGTCAAGCCGGACATCCCCATCTATCGTCTCCATCAAGTCTTTCTTATCTGATTTTTAACTCTCTATTCTGTTAAGCTATCTCCACCGCGGGGGAAATCATATAAATTCATGCCGCCTCTAGCGGGTTAGAGCATTTGGGCCAGTCATGAGGAGCAGGCTATTGCCATACAGCGAAGGTAGCTGTATGCCATTTCGCCTACATAGCGAGTGAGGAGTTGAAGTCATGATGAAAATTTTTTCTGTTTTTGGGTCTTTTCTTATTATTGGCGTTATCGGTTGCGCCCATATCATTGTAGGCACGGATTTTGATAAAACTAAGATCAACCAGATTGTGAAGGGCAAGACCTCCAAAGAGGAGGTGGCGAAGATTTTCGGCGAACCCGTAGAAAAAGGAACAGAGGCCGGGCTTGAGCGATGGGTTTATATCAACCGGGTCACGTCAGCCACACCCAAACCAGAATGGCTTGGCTTATCCTATCGGGGCGATATCAGGGAGAGAATGCTGGTGATCATCTTCGGTCAGGATACGGTTAAGGATATTATGTTTTCCGAGACCACCAGGCCATTCGCATCAAGCTTGGGCTTAAATAACTAGGGACGTAGGGAGATTCTTCGATGAAGTTTTTCGGAAGATACATCTTTTTCTATCGTGGCTACACCCAGGCATTGTTCTTTACGATGCTGATTCTCTATGTCTGGTCGTTTCCTTCTCCAGACCCTTTTTGGAAAAGGTGGATGGATACCTTCTTGGATGCTGTTGCTATGTTCAGCCTGATTTCCGGTGAGCTTATCCGCCTTTGGGCTGTCAGCCACGCGGGGAAAGCCACGCGCTCGCGCCGCTTTAAGGCTCAGCTCCTCGTCACTGCAGGCCCTTATGCTTATTTGCGTCACCCCATCTACCTGGGAAATTTTCTGATTGGTCTGGGTATCGTTGTAATTTCAGGGGCTTTTATTTTCGTGCCGATCTTTTTGCTCCTTTTTGCCTTTCACTACCATGCGATCATTTCCGAGGAAGAAGGGTTTTTGAGGGAACGATTCGGAATGGCCTTCGAGCAGTATCGCGCACGGGTTCCCAAATACTTTCCCATAAGGATTCATGTGGGGAGGGACCTCTTGTTCGGCAAGCACCTCCCGCTTAAGGAACTCGGGACAGCGTGCGGAATTCTCGTCGGGGGATTCTTTTTTGAGTGGATAGAGTCACCGCTTCACCGCCGGTGGATTACAGGCTTTTACGATTGGTTAACCAAAGGAGGGATTCTATGAGAGAAGTATACTACTCGAGAAAAGGACTACGAGGATTTTTTTCGGCCTTATTTTCTTTTTTCTCCTCACGGGTGTCGGGCGAATGGGGAAAGACGTGCATTAGGCATCCGACATATTAGCATCGAGTCTTATTGGAGTAGGAACCACGGAGATGTTATTCTATTTGCACCGTAAAGGGGAGTGGCCCACTTCTTCTTTGATGATTACACCTATGGTAACGGATCGGGGAGTCGCCGGGGCAGTTCTGGGTTTCTCCTGGTAGTGTGAAATTTTAGATTCGCAAAAGACAGTGAGGATGAGGGAGTAGTTAATGGCAAATCAAGGTCGTTGGGGGCAGGACCTCCTGATACTGACCTTATTGCTGGGAGCGCTGTTTGGTTACGGACTCGGGGAGCGTGCCTTGTGGTCTCCGGACGAGGGACGCTACGCTGAAATTCCACGAGAGATGGTGGTGTCAGGTGATTACATTACTCCGCGGCTCAATGGCGTCAAATATTTCGAAAAGCCGCCGCTTTTTTACTGGCTCCAGAGCATATCCATTAAGCTCTTCGGCGTGAATGAATGGTCCCTGCGTCTTTGGACAGCGGTCTTAGCCTGGCTCGGATGTCTCGCGGTCTACGTTTCGGCTAGGAGGCTATTTGGACGTCGGGCCGGTCTCGTTGCCGCGGTCGTGCTGGCCACCAGCCTTCTCTATTACAGCATGGGACGGATTATCACGCTGGATATGGCGGTATCGGTATTGCTGAGTTGCTCTCTGTTGGCCTTTCTGTGGGGTACTCTCGAGCCAGTAGGACCTCAGCGCCGGGTGGCCATGTGGGCCTTCTTTATTTTTGCGGCCCTAGCGACACTTACCAAGGGTTTAATCGGCATCGTTATTCCTGCCATGGTGATCGGAAGCTGGATGGCGCTTGTGAATGAATGGCGGATAATGAAATCCATGTATCTCTTCTCCGGCGTCGCTCTATTTTTACTGATCGCTGTGCCCTGGCACATCCTGGTTTCCCAGGTCAATCCCGAGTTTTTTAATTTCTACTTTATTAACCAACACTTTCAACGTTATCTGTTTAAGCACCACAGCCCCTTCTACCGGCCATGGTACTTTATCCCGGTCTTACTGATAGGGTTGTTTCCTTGGACCGTGTTTTCGGTTCAGGCCATAAAGCACAACCTCGCCTTCTCCTGGCGCCAGCGCCACCAGCACAAAGAGGCGATGTTTCTCATGCTGTGGGCAGTCTTGGTTTTTCTGTTTTTTTCTGGCTCTAGTTCCAAGTTGATTCCTTACATCTTGCCGATGTTTCCGCCGCTGGCAATCCTCGTCGGTCGCTACTTATCGACAGCATGGCGTCGACCTGACTTAGGAGGCATCCAATTGGGTTATTGGATTTTAGTTATCTCGGTCTTTCTGTTGGTGGTTGTAGGCCTGAGTGTCGCTCCGCAATATTTGGAGGGACCTTCTATTCCTGCAAGGTTGACATTGTATATCTATGTTTTGACCGCTATCCTGATTCTCGGGCCGCTTGCGGCGCTTGTTTTAGGTAGAGCCTGGGGTTTCCCTTGGGCATTTTCGTCACTGACACTCACCTCAGTTCTATTGTTGATCGTCCTCAATAGCAGTTTGCTGCTCTTCGATCAAAGTCGTTCGGTCAAGGATCTGGCCAATGTGATTAAGTCTCGGTTGCAGCCCAAGGACGAAGTCGTTAGCTACCATACCTATTATCAAGATTTACCGGTGTATTTGCAGCGACGCATTACCGTGGTGGATTGGAAGGGTGAACTGGCATTTGGTACCCAGATCGAGGATGTCCGTAGTTGGATGATTGACGATGCAACGTTCTGGAAGCGGTGGGACGGTCCGGAGACAATCTATTTACTGATTCGCAGGAATAAGTATGAAAAGTTGCGATTCCAATCCGGCAGAAAATTCAGCCTGCTGGCTGAAACGGATTTTGATGTCTTGTTATCCAATCAATTGGTGTCACCGAAACCTCTAGTTGGAAATCTGGAAGAAAGTAAGCCCTCCGATGTTAGCTACCAGACGTAGGGAATTGAGATATTAAACCGCTGTGAAGCAATCCAAGATTCTTATAAATCTCCTGTTTCTAGCTCTCCTATCTTTGAGCGGTGTTTTTGACCACGAGATCTGGACCCCAGATGAACCCCGCGATGCAGAGATTTCGCGCGAGATTTTTCAAGGCAGATCCTGGACGATTCCCACTCTCAATCTTCAGCCGCATCTAGAAAAACCGCCGCTGTACTTCTGGTCCGTTGCCTCCGCCTATACAATCTTTGGGGTCCACGCGTGGTCCGCACGCCTGCCATCAGTGCTCTTTGCCTGGGGCACGTTGTTTTTTACTTTTCTAATTGCCCGCCGGATGTTTGGTCAGCAAGCGGCTTGGCAGGCATGTTTGATCTTGGCTACCACGGTGGTCTTTCTGGATGTCACGCATAAGAGTATCGTGGACAATGCGCTCCTTTTCTTTTCCACAGCTACTTTTTACTGGCTCTACACTGCTTTTCGATCGGATCGTAAACTCTGGCGTTATCTACTGGCCTACGCATTTACCTTAGGTGCCTTCATGAGCAAAGGACTGGTGGGGGTCGGACTGCCTGGCGCAGCTTTCCTCGTGTTCCTTTTCTGGATCAGGGACCCCCGAGAGATACTCCGCGCACAGCCTTGGTTTGCCGTGTTGATCGTTGGGGCCGGTGCCGCTGCGTGGCTAGAGACGTTGCCACCGGAGCTGCGCAACGTTTTCCTCATTGATAACCATATCAGGCGATTCACGGGGCATGATTACTCGGGTGGCCACATTCGCCCGTTTTATTACTATGCGCCGGCATTCTTTTATATCTTTGCACCCTGGATCCTGGCATTCATTTCTGCGATACCTTGGGCGTTCAGGCGCGATGACGACTTGGTATCCAAACGCTTTCTCCTGGCATGGATCTTCACCAACCTCATCCTCCTGAGCCTGCCTGCAACCAAGCGCGAGATCTACTTCCTCCCACTCTCCCCAGCGGTGGCTATTCTTATTTCGGCGTGGTTCGAACGGGTCACGGCGCGGCCCAAGTGGGCTACTGCCCTGCTCGTGATCTTTGCCTGTGTGATTCTGCTAGGTTTTCTGGCTGTTTTAGGCGCTGCCATCTATATTCAAAACTGGCTGGGGTTGGGAATCGCGGTCGGTCTTGTGGCGTTCGCGTCCTACTGGATCCACGGCCAGAACTCGCCGCAGGCGTTGGCCATAAGTACCGCCTCCTTTATCGTGGCCGCCATTTTTATACTCTTTCCCTATCTGGATAAGGTCAAGAGCTTGGCGCCGTTCTGCCGGGAACTGCCGGCGATCGATCCCATTCCCAGCTATCTGCCAGATGAAACCACCCAGGCGGTCATACCTTTTTATACGGGCCACTATGTTCGCGCGGTAAAGAGTTACTCGGAAGCGCGGGAAGCCTCGACCCATAAACCTGCCTATATCGTGGTAGTTCGCAAGCGGGAATCCAAAACGTATATCGAAGACTTGAGGGCCTGGTATCCTTATATCTGGGTCGGGGATGAATCCAAAGGCGATCGAACTATGGTGTTACTTGCGAACGTGCCAAAGTGAGTTGGAAGTTTAGATCATCGACGATGCGACGCTGGCAGCGTTGGAATAGCCTGGTTGTTATCTATCTGTTTACTTCCCGGAAGACATACGATAAATTACGTGCCAAATCTAGCAAGAGAGTTTGCCTAACAGTCTAAACAGACTGACCATGGTCTTGTTGTCCAACCAAGTAAGGCCAACAGAGTCTTGCCTAAGTATGATTCGTTACTACCTTGGAAAGTCCCGTTGGATAAAGGAGGCTCAGTGATGCGAGTTTTAATCACAGGGGGCGCTGGTTTTCTCGGTTCCCATCTGACGGATGCGCTTTTGGAGAGAGGGGATGAGGTCACCATTCTGGATGCAGCCTCTGATCTGAAAATACGCCACCAGCTGGGAAATCCCCGCTTCCGGTACGTGAGAGATTCTGTTCTCAATCGGGAGATCCTCGAAGGGCTCATCTCCTGGTGTGACGTGGTCTACCACCTTGCGGCGGTCGTGGGGGTGGAGCATTATGTGGGCGATCCTTACCAGGTCCTTAATGTCAACGTGAATGGAACTCAAACCGTTCTCAGTGTGGCTTTCAAGGCGCGCAAGAAAGTCATCTTCAGCTCTACCTCGGAGGTTTATGGAAAAAGTCGCAGCGTTCCTTTCACCGAAGACGGAGACCGGGTCCTGGGGTCTACAAGGATCGATCGCTGGTGCTATTCGACATCTAAGGCGGTCGGGGAGCATTTTTGTTTTGCTTTTCACAAGCTCGGGCTCCCGGTAGTTGTGCTGCGTTATTTTAATGTTTACGGGCCTCGGTTGGACCGTATGGATGTGGGGAGGGTCATCACGATCTTCCTGGGGCAACTCATGCGCGGCGTCCCTTTGACGATCATTGGCGACGGGAGGCAGACTCGCTCTTTTACCTATGTCGACGATGCTATCCAGGCGACCGTGGCTGCTGGTCTCAAGGAGGAAGCGGTAGGAAACATTATCAACATCGGCTCCGACGAAGAGGTGAGTATCAAGCAGCTTGCGGAGAAGATGATCAGCCTGTATGGATCTCCATCTACTATAACCTTTGTCCCTCAAGAGTCGATCTACGGCGCCAGTTACGAGGATATCCCGCGCCGGGTCCCGGACAACAGCAGGATGCGGGAGATCCTGGGCGTCGTTCCGCAGGTCTCGCTGAAGGATGGGTTGAAGCGAACCATCGAGTGGTTTCGCGCCCGAGGGATCGAGGGATGACCGTTAGATTGTCCATGCCGCTCTAGCGACCCTAGAAGATAGAGGACAGAGCTCGATGGGGGACTCGGGAATTTTGCCAAGTGGCGGGGAGATTTCTTTCGACGCAACCAGGAAGTGCCAGGTTGGAGAGGTTCGCTACTGGCCTTGGGCGCTCGCCGTGTTGGTGCTTGCAGGGCTGCTCTTTTTTCTTAGGCTTGGCGACCGCGCCCTGTGGGGATCAGAGGGGCGTTGGGCTGAGATCACGCGCGAGATGCGGCTCACTGGCAATTACTTTTGGCCCACCATCAACGGCACGGTATACTATGACAAGCCGCTGCTCTCTTACTGGTTGGTCGCCGGCGCTGCTTTTCTTACCGGCTCTCTGAATGAGTTCACTGCCCGCCTGCCCAGCGCGATTGCCGGATTGCTGGGCGTTGCGCTCTTGATGATGCTTGCACGGCGGCTTTACGATCTGCGCACAGCAGTCATAGCCGGTCTCATTTTGTCTACCAGCTATAGCTATGCCCTATTTTCACGAATTGCATCAGCCGACGTAGAGACTGTTGCCGGTGTGCTTGCCGCGTTGGTCCTATTCCTGCATAACGAGGAACAACAGAAAGGGGGGTGGATAGCAGCCTTTTGGCTGACTATGGCCCTGACATCGCTTACTAAAGGCCTTCTCGGTTTTGTATTGCCGTTACTGGTGGTCGGGATTTATTCGATTTTTGCAGATGGATGGCGTGAGCTTCTGAAAAGGTTATTGGACAATAAAATCACCGGAAGGCTCAGGTGGTTGGCTAAACAGTGCGGTTGGTTATTCCAATGGAGAACGCTCCCAGCAGCTGTCGTTGCACTGGCGGCATACTCTCTTCCCTTTGTGCTCTCGTATGAGCCGATGCACTCCAACATCGGGGTTTACAAGGTTTTTCACGAGAACGTGAGCCGTTTCTTTACGCCGTTCGACCATCAAGAACCACTCTATTTTTACCTTTACCGGATTTTTGCGCTCGTGGCGCCGTGGTCTATCTTCCTGCCGGCGGCGCTGGTTCAAATGCATTCCACGTCGAGGGAGAGAGGCGACCGCTTTATCCTAGTATATTTTTGGGCGACCTTTCTCTTCTTCAACTTCTCCGGCTCCAAACGCGATTATTATCTCCTGCCGGTGCTGCCAGCGGTAGCGGTCTTGATTGCGCGCCTGTTCATGACAGAGAGAGAGGTGCTGGACAGGGGTGCCCGCAGGCTGATGGATCTGGGCTATGTTTTGCTTGCCATTTTAGTGGCGATTGTTGGGGTGTTAGCTTTGCTGCCGCCAGCGATGCGTCCGGGTGCGTTGAGTGAGTTCCCGGTATTGCCAGAGCGAGCGGCGTTTGCTGCGATCTGGGGGATTATGCTGGCAGCGGTGATTTTTGCTCTTATCCGCCTGCATCCTTGGAGAATTATGCTTTCGAGCTCCCTGTTGGCTTACCTCGGTTTGCTCTTCCTGTTTGTTTTTGCGCTCCCAGGGGCGGAGCGGTACCGCGGAGAAAAGGGCTTCGCCCGAGCGGTGCGGACGCAATTGAACGGGGATATGAGCCGGATTATATTTTACAGATACGGAGGACCGGGTTTGTTGTTTTATCTGTCCCCGCAAAGGCCAATTCTTTGGTCCGAGGAGGAGACAGATTTGGCTCGCATGATGGAAGGTAACCCCGACCGTTGGGTTATCTCTCGGGAGCGGGAGCTGTTAGATCTCCATCTTCGTGGTTCTGTTGTTGCGCGCGAGGAGAGCCGCCGATGGGACAGACCAGCTTCTCCGCTGGGCCCATTCGTCCTTTTTCGGCCCGATGGGGCTGCTCGGCAAGAAGACAAGTAGATTAGACCTCTCATGTCTCTCGATTTGTATAGTTTCATTTCCTTTTTTCTCATCATCACCTTCATCCTCCACGGGATCGCCTTTACCTTCCTTGGATGGAAGCGGCGCAAGATCCACTACTTTTTTCTCACCGGTACTTTCGTTTTTCTTACCGCTATTTACTTCATTAAGTTCGAGGGGTGGGCCTTAAGAGTTCCAGGCACTAACTTCCCCGCAACTTGGCTCTTGAGGATAGGAGCCACCTTGTGCACCCTGACCTATCTCCGGTTCCTTTATCGGGAAGAGGGTTCCTGGTTCCGAAAGCTCATCCATTGGAGCAGACGGCAATGAGGCAACAGAAAATATGTTAGCAGCGTTCGGCGTGGATCCGCGGCCTCATGAAAGTTTGGGAGTAAGGAAGAGCGTATTTTCACCGCGGCGCACCAGAAAGAGGACCCCCTTCCCTTTTTTGCCCTCCCCAATGGCCTTGCGATAGTCCGCAAGCTTGCGCACCGGCTTGCGATCCACTTCCAAGATCACGTCCCCTCGGCGCAAGCCCGCATCATCTCCGGAACTCCCCGGCTCCACCGCTGCAACCACGACGCCCTCCGCGCGATCCAACCCCAAGCTCTCCGCGATCTGGGGCGTCACTTGCTGCACCGTCAACCCCAGCTCCCCCTGTTCTTTGGCAGACGCCACCACTTCCTCATCTTTCAATTCTCCGACCGCCACCGTCAGGGCGAGCTCTTTTTTATCCCGCAGGACCTTCAACCTCACCTTTTTCTCCACCGACGTGCGGGCGACAACGATGGGAAGATCATTGGACTCCCTGATCTCCTTACCGTCAAACTCAATGATCACGTCACCCACCTTCACCCCCGCACGCTCCGCCGGGCCATCCTTGGATACATTCGCCACCAGCGCCCCACGAGGCTTGTCCATCCCCAGAGACTCCGCAATGTCCGGAGTCACTTTCTGGATCAGCACGCCAAGATAACCCCTGGTCACCTTTCCCTTCCCCTTGAGCTGGGGTAGTAACTCCTTCACCAAGTTGATGGGGATGGCAAAGCCAATCCCGATATTACCTCCTGTCCTGCTGAAGATCGCCGTGTTGATGCCTACCACCTCGCCGCTGAGATTGATCAGCGGCCCACCGGAGTTGCCCGGATTGATGGAGGCGTCGGTCTGGATAAAATTATCATAGGGGCCTGCCCCTATATGTCTGCCCTTGGCGCTGACGATCCCGACGGTCACCGTGTTGTCCAATCCGAAAGGATTGCCGATGGCCATAACCCATTCACCGACCTCAAGCTGATCGGAGTCTCCCAGAGGAGGCACGGCGAAGTTTCCCTTGGTGTTGATCTTGATCACCGCGATGTCCGTCTTGGAGTCTTTACCGACCACCTTGGCCTCAAACTCCCTTTCGTCGGCGAGCTTAACTACAATCTTCTCCGCATTCTCAACCACGTGGTTGTTGGTGAGAATGGAGCCGTCGCGGTCGATGAGGAATCCCGAGCCGAGACTCTTCTGCCGTTGAGGTCCCCGGGGAATGGGACCACCGAAAAACTTCTTCCAAAAATCGCCGAAGG
>Ga0105164_10002731_pt1 | contig 10880 bp, 11 predicted proteins | sample VDWuncwatermetaG_FD_89674 | JGI IMG/M metagenome (GOLD analysis project Ga0105164, IMG submission 89674) | Wastewater microbial communities from Netherlands to study Microbial Dark Matter (Phase II) - VDW unchlorinated drinking water | ecosystem: Environmental > Aquatic > Freshwater > Drinking...
AAAATTGACGAAGAAAAATGTAACGGCTGCGCAGAGTGCATTCCTAATTGCCCTGAAGGCGCGATTCAGATTATTGACGCAAAGGCGCGCTTGATCAGCGATTTATTCTGCGACGGGTTAGGCGCCTGCCTTGGGCATTGCCCGCAGGGCGCAATTACCATTGAGCAGAGAGAGGCCGAAGAGTATAATGAAAATAAAGTTATGGCCAATATTGTCAAGCAGGGCCCGAATGTAATCAAGGCGCATCTGGAGCATCTTAAAGAGCACGCCCAAGAAAAATATTTTAGAGAAGCAGTAGATTTTCTGCGGATAAATAAAATAAAGGTTCCCGTAGAGTTAGAGGGAGTTTTTTCTCACAAAGGGGGGCATATGCCTGGTTTTTCCGGTTGTCCGGGTTCAAAGATGTTTGATTTTAGGGAGAAAGGCGAGAAAGAAGCAGGGGTTGCGAATGTAAAGATTAAGTCTCAGCTTCGGCAATGGCCCATTCAGCTGCATCTGATTTCTCCGGCGGCGCCTTATTACCAGGGACAAGATGTGCTTCTGAGCGCCGACTGCGTGGCTTATGCCTTAGGTTCATTCCATCAGGATTATTTAAACGGGAAGTCTATTGCCATTGCCTGCCCGAAATTAGATGAAGGCCAAGATATTTATGTGGAAAAAATTAAATCCTGGTTTGAAGACGCCAAGATAAATACGCTGACGGTAATGATTATGCAGGTCCCCTGTTGTATGGGGTTATTAGAAACAGCCAAAGAGGCGCTGAAACAGTCCAAAAGAAAAGTCCCCGTCAAATATATCGTAGTCAGCATACAGGGAGAGATTTTACAGGAAGAGTGGGTCTAATATGGCGATTGATTTTTGCCCCGGCTCAAAGAAATTTAAAGAGCCGCAGCCCGAAAATTTAAAATGCCCTTCTTGCGGTAGGGAAGTAGAGATGTGGACAGATGAAATCCAGCGTGCCTGTCCGCACTGTAAAAAGATTATTTTGCGTAAACAGGAGGGCGCAACCTGCCTGGACTGGTGCAGGTATGCCAAAGAATGCGTAGGCCAGGATACTTATGATAACTACATGCAAAATAAGGCCATAACCACAAAGCAGAAACTGATAGAGGAGATGGAAGCGTATTTTGGCAGCGATACAAAAAGGATAACCCACGCCAAAAACGTAATGCATTTTGCCGAGGAAATCTTAAAACAGGAACAGGCAGATTGGCATATTGTGATTCCGGCAAGTATCCTGCATGATATCGGGATAAAAGTGGCAGAGAAAAAATACGGCTCAAGCGCAGGGCTCTATCAGGAAAAAGAAGGGCCGGTGATTGCCCGTAAAATCTTAGCTAAATTAAGCTTCAAAAAAGAGGATATTGAGGAGATCTGTGGTATAATTGCGCATCATCATTCACCGGGAGTAATCCATACCTTAAATTTTAAGGCGCTTTATGATGCGGACTGGATGGTGAATTTGAAGGACGAAGCGGATACAAAGGATAAAAATAAATTAGAGAAAACAATCGATAAGATTTTTCTTACCGAGACAGGCAAAAAAATCGCACAAAAGATATATCTATGACCATTCGTTTGTGTTCAGGGGGATGGTAAGCGAGTGAAACGAGTCGAACCATGAGGATTGCAGTGGCTGGAAAAGGCGGGGTAGGTAAAACCACGCTGGCGGCTTTAATTTGCTGGGCTTTAAAAGAAAAAGGCGAGCGGATTTTGGCCGTAGATGCGGATCCGGATGCCAATTTAGGATTTGTCTTGGGTTTTCCTAAGAGCAGTGATATAATACCTATTGCCCTGATGAAGGAGTTAATCGATGAACGCATGGAGGTAAAGGCCGGCAACCGCGGTTTTTTTAAACTGAATCCGCAGATTGATGATATACCGGATAAATTCCTCCGCCAACACAACGGCGTTGAGCTGATTGTGATGGGCACGGTCGAGGCAGGAAATTCCGGATGCATTTGCCCGGAAAATACCTTTTTAAAACGGCTGCTGCATCAAATCGTTCTCAGAGAAAATGAGCATATCGTGGTTGATTTTGAAGCCGGTATTGAGCATTTAGGCAGAGGCACGGCTTCTAAATTTGACCACTTGATTATTGTGGTTGAGCCGACGCGTTTAAGCCTTGATACTTTTAAACGTATTTATCCTTTGGCCAAAGATATCGGGGTAAAAAATATTTGGGCCGTGGCCAATAATGTCCGCAGCCCCGCAGACCTTAAATTTATTGCGCCGTATTTAGGCAAGGCCAAGTTATTAGGCAGTCTGCCTTATTGTCAGGCCTGTGTTGAAGCAAACCAGCGCGGCGATTGGCAGGTATTGAAAAAAGAAAAAATTTATGCAGAGGCAAAAGAAATAGTTTCTCGCCTTTTTAAACGCGGAGGTTAAATAAAAATGGCAAAGAAGTTCGCTGCGGATGCAGCCACAAAAGAAATGTTAAAAATTGCCCAGGAGCAGAATATCCAGACCGTCTGGGAGCGCGCTGAATTACAGGAGCCGCATTGCGGTTTCGGGGCTTTGGGGTTATGTTGTAAAAACTGCAACCTTGGCCCGTGTAGAATAGACCCTTTTGGCGAGGGCGCGCAATACGGGGTCTGCGGCGCAGATAAGGATACAATCGCCGCGCGTAACCTCTTGCGCCATTGCGTCTCCGGATCTGCCTGCCATAATGACCACGGCAGAGACCTGACTTTAGCACTTTTAGCTTATGCGCAGGGAAAAACCCAAGGCTATCATATTAGGGCCGAAGATAAACTTAAGGCGGTAGCAAAAGAATTCGGCGTTGCGGTTGATAACCGGCCTTTAAATGATATTGCCAAAGATTTGGCAGTTAAAATTCTTACCGAATACGGCCAGCAGATGGGAGAATTAATCTTTATCCGCCGCGCGCCCAAGAAACGCCAGGAACTTTGGAGAAAATTCGGGATTATGCCGCGCGGAGTTGACCGGGAAATTACCGAAGGTATTTCTCGCACTAATATGGGCGTAGATAATGATTACCATAGTTTAACCTTAGCGATGATGAAAGTCGCACTTTCTGACGGCTGGGGCGGTTCAATGGTAGCAACGGAGATTTCGGATATACTTTTTGGCTTGCCTGAGCCGGTCCGTTCGCAGGCAAACTTAGGCGTATTAAAAGAAGATCAGGTCAATATTGTTGTCCACGGCCATGTCCCGCTTCTTTCCGATGTAGTGGCAGAAGCGGCTATGGAACCAAAACTGATTGCCAAGGCCAAAGAAAAAGGCGCTTCCGGTATAAATGTCGTGGGTATCTGTTGTACGGCTAACGAAATCCTGGTCAGAAAAGGAATTCCGGTTGCCGGAAATTTCCTGCAGCAGGAGTTGGCTTTAGTTACCGGAGCGATTGAATTGATGATTGTGGACTTGCAGTGTATTATGCCTTCTTTGTCCAGCGTTGCCGGATGCTTCCATACCAAAATAGTTTCTACCCATGAAAAAGGCCGGTTCCCCGGAGTAGACCACGTTGAATTTAAGGAAGAAGAAGCAGTAAATACTGCGACTAAATTAATCGAAACAGCGATTGAAAATTATCCGCGCCGCGACAGGAACCGTATGCATATCCCGAAAGAAAAAGTAGATATGGTGGTTGGTTTTACTGCTGAAGGCGTATTTCATCATCTGGGCGGAAAATACCGCTCAACGTATAAGCCGTTGAATAATGCTATTATTGAAGGCCGCATCCGCGGAGTCGTGGCAGTAGTCGGTTGTGATAATCCGAAGAACCAGAGCGGCGGTTCGCACGTGGCTATGGTTAAAGAGCTTTTAGCGCACGATGTTTTAATTGTGCAGACCGGATGTGCTGCAATTGCCTGCGGAAAAGCAGGCTTGCTTCAGCCGGAAGCAGCGCTTAAATACGCAGGGCTTGGCTTAAGAGAAATTTGCGCGGCAGTAGGCATTCCTCCGGTATTGCATTCTGGCGCTTGCGTAGATAATAGCCGGATCTTGATTGAATGCTGCGAAATTTTAAAAGAAGGCGGTTTGGGAGAAGATTTTTCCGACCTGCCGGTTGCCGCAGCAGCTCCGGAATGGATGTCGGAAAAAGCCATTGCTATTGGCTGGTATGCGGTTGCCTCAGGCATATTGGTTGTCTTTGGCACGCCGATGCCGGTGCAGGGAAGTGACAATTTAGAGCGGCTGCTTACCAAAGAAATGTTTGAAATTAGCGGCGGGGCATGGGCTTTTGAAGAGGATCCGGTCAAGGCAGCGCACATAATTATCGATCATCTGAATAAAAAGCGCGAGAATTTAAAACTGCGGCCGATGCTGAATGAGCCGATAACAGTTGCGGTTTAGCATAAAGAGTGTGTGGAAATCCTTCGCCCCTAGATAAAAATTTATTGTGGGCTTAGGATCAATTTTGCTTCGCAAAATTGAGGAGGTGTTCTATGGGTTGCGGAGTATGCGGGCCAAAGAAACCGAAGAAGAAAACAAAAAAGAGGAAGTAAGTTTTAATATGGGGGGTCAGGATTATTTGTTTATAAAAAAATAATTCTGACCCCATTATTCCTGAGGTGGAAAATGGACGAAATAAAAATTGTAAAGATAGGCGAGCATATCCCGGATTTTGAGCTGGATGTTTATTTACCGGAAAAAAAAGATTTCGGAAAAATAAAATTTACCGATATTTTTAAAAAAGGAAACTGGCTTATTCTTTTTTTCTACCCGGCAGATTATACCTTTGTCTGTCCGACGGAGCTGGCGGATATGGCAGAAAAATATCCTGAGCTTAAAAATAGCGGGATTGAATTAATCTCAATAAGTACGGATACGCAATATGTGCATTATGCCTGGCAGGGCTCTGAGAAGCTTCTGGCGGATATAAAATATCCGATGGCAGCCGATCCTACGCATACAGTTTCAAAGACGTTCGGCGTTTATGATGAGACCAGCGGCCTTGCCTTAAGAGGGAGCTTCATTATTGACCCTGACGGTAAATTAGTCGCCTCGGAAGTAAATTATTTTCCGGTAGGCAGGAATTCCGATGAGCTTTTAAGAAAGGTGCGCGCATTTAAGCACGTGCGTGAGCACCCCGTGCACGTCTGCCCGGCAAAATGGCAGCCCGGCAAAAAAACGCTTACTCCCGGTAAAGACTTAGTCGGGAAGGTGAGTGAAAATTTACTTGCCAGCGGCTAAAGGCCTTTGGAAAAATATTGACGCTGGCAAAAAATTCTGCTATCTTATCTTACCATTTTTTAAACCACTAAAAACCATATAATATTGAGGAAAGTAATAAAGTTATGGCAACGGCGCTTGAGAAGTGGGTAGAAGAGCAGGCTAAGCTGGCCAAGCCGGATAAAATTTACTGGTGCGACGGCTCGCAAGAAGAGGCGCGCCGGCTTATTGAGATAGGACTGCATCAGGAGAAAGTCGGCAATAACCCGGTATTTTATGAATTAAACCAGAAGGCCTGGCCTAATGCCTATCTGCATCGAAGCCATCACACCGACGTAGCGCGTACCGAGCACCTCACCTTTATTTGCCATCCGGATAAAGAAACTGCCGGCCCGAATAATAACTGGATGGACCCCAAAGAAGCAAAGCAGAAAATGCATAAACTCTCCGACGGCTGTATGGTTGGGCGGACAATGTATGTGCTTCCTTATATGATGGGCCATCCGGATTCTCCGTATTCAAAAGCCTGCATCCAGCTTACTGACACTTCATATGTTGCCTTAAGTATGCGCATTATGACGCGCCTGGATAAGAATGTCATAAAAAAAATCGGCAACAGCGATAATTTTGTAAAAGGTTTTCATTCTATCGGCGACCTTGACCCGGAAAAAAGGTTTATCATGCATTTTCCCGATGAGCACTTTGTCTGGAGCATCGGCTCAGGTTACGGCGGAAATGCCTTATTAGGCAAAAAATGTTTTGCTTTAAGGATTGCTTCGTGGTTTGGTTTGAAGGAAGGGTGGCTTGCCGAGCATATGGTGATTATCGGTATTGAAGACCCGCACGGTAACGTTACTTATGTTACCGCGGCAATGCCCTCTGCCTGCGGGAAAACAAACCTGGCGATGTTAGAGCCGGTTTTACCCGGGTATAAAATCTGGACCCTTGGCGATGATATTGCCTGGCTTAATGTTGGGCCGGACGGAAGATTGTGGGCGATTAATCCGGAAAGGGGATTTTTTGGCGTTGCGCCCGGGACTTCCCCTAAAACCAACCCCAATATGATACGGGCATTAAAAAGCGCGAAATTCTATCCCACCCTTTTTACTAATACCGCATTAAACACCGATACAAATGAACCCTGGTGGGAGGGCATGGACGGCGATATCCCCGAGCACGTATTGGACTGGCAGGGGAAACTTTGGAATGTTTCAAGCGGCACAAAAGCTGCGCAGGCTAATGCGCGTTTTACCTTATCTATTTATAATAGCCCGACTCTCTCAAAAGAATTTGATAATCCCAAAGGTGTGCCTATTTCAGCAATAATCTTCGGCGCAAGAAGGACACAGCTTATGCCGCTGGTTGTTGAAGGGCTGAATTGGCAGCACGGCGTATTTTTAGGCGCGGCTATGGGTTCGGAAACTACTGCCGCAGCCGCGCATCAGGTCGGCGTGTTAAGAAGAGACCCTATGGCCATGCTTCCTTTCTGCGGCTATAATATGGGAGATTATTTCCGGCATTGGCTAAAACTGGGTAAAAAATTAACTCATCCGCCGAAGATATTTTCCGTTAACTGGTTCAGGACAGATGAAGACGGGAGTTTTATCTGGCCGGGTTTCGGCGAGAATATCCGGGTATTGGAGTGGATCATAAACCGCACGCGCAATGAAGCAGGAGCAGAGAAAACCTTTCTCGGGTTTACACCGGATTTAAAGAGTTTTAATTTAAGCGGCCTGAATATTCAGAAAGAAAAATTAAAACGGCTGTTTGAAACGGATAAAAAAGATTTTTCCGGAGAATTGCAGGATATTGATAAATTTTTCAAGCAGTTTGGCAGCCGCCTGCCCGAGGAATTGTGGCAGGAATACCAACAGCTTAAGTTGAAATAAATGCACGCCCCTGTTTTACAAGCAACGGATTTTAAGGAGATTAAACTTTTCAAAAGAGGCAAAGTCAGGGATGTTTACGACCTTGGCGCAAACCTTCTGATTATTTCTACCGACCGCATCTCCTGCTTTGATGTGGTTTTACCTAGCGGTATCCCGCATAAAGGAAAAGTCCTGACTCAGCTTTCTTTATTTTGGTTTGATTTTGTCAAAAACATCGTTCCTAACCATTTAGTCAGCGCTGATATTAAAAAATACCCCCAAGAACTGTTAGGCCATAGAGAAATCCTTAAAGGCCGCTCTATGCTGGTAAGGAAAGCAAGGGCCATACCGGTAGAATGCGTAGTCAGGGGTTATCTTTCCGGTTCCGGATGGAAAGAATATCAGGCAAATCAATCTGTCTGCGGTATAAAATTGCCTGCCAGCCTGAAAGAATCGGATAAATTACCCCGGGCCATTTTTACCCCTTCGACCAAAGAAGAGATAGGCCATGATATTAATGTTACGCAAAGTTATATCGATGATAAAATCGGGAAAGATTTAGCGAATCAGTTAAAAGAAATCAGCTTATCATTATATAAGGCTGCCAGCCGTTATGCCGAGAAAAAAGGGGTGATTATTGCCGATACGAAATTTGAATTCGGCATCTATAACGATAAAGTTATCCTGATCGATGAGGCGCTTACCCCGGATTCTTCGCGTTTCTGGCCCGCGGACGAATATTCTTCCGGAAAGCCGCAGCCCAGTTTTGATAAACAGTTTGTGCGCGATTACCTTGAGACTTTAGGCTGGGATAAAACCCCGCCTGCACCGGAACTGCCAGCCAATATTGTTTCTCAAACCAGCCAAAAATATCTCAGGATTTTTTCTCTTCTTACCGGCAAAAAATTACTGGAAACATAAAGAAGAGGTGCTAAAATACGCTTGAAATGGCAAAATTAGAAATCCAAAAGGATATATTCTCCGTAGGCGTGGTAGACTGGAATGTGCGTAATTTCCACGGCCACACCTATACCACAAAAAGAGGCACGACTTATAATTCCTATTTGATTCTGGATGAAAAAGCCGCCTTAGTAGATACGGTTTATACCCCCTTTGCCCAAGAGCTCGCCGAAAATATAAACGAAATCATCCCTCCGGGGAAAATAGACTATATTATCGCCAACCACGTAGAAGTAGACCACTCCGGCGCCTTGCCTTATATCTTGAAACTATGCCCGAAAGCAAAAGTTTTCGGCACGCAAAAATGCAAAGAAGGCCTATACCGGCATTATTATACCGATATGGATTTTCAGGTGGTAAAAACCGGCGATAAATTGAAATTGGGCCGGCGGACTTTAAGTTTTATTGAAGCGCCGATGATCCACTGGCCGGACAGCATGTTTACTTATTGTATTGAAGATGCGTTGCTTCTGCCGAATGACGCCTTTGGCCAGCATTATGCCAGCAGCGAGCGCTTCGACGATGAGGTGGATGAATCTATTCTTATGGATGAGGCAGCAAAATATTACGGTAATATTCTTTGGCCGCTTGGCCCCTTGATTTTAAAAAAAATTGAAGAGGTCCAAAAATTAAATCTCCCGATAAAAATGATTGCGCCCAGCCACGGGATTATCTGGCGCAAGGGCCCGCAGAAAATAATTAAGGCGTATCTATCCTGGGCAAAGAATGAAACCAGGCCCAAAGTAGTAATTGTTTATGAAACCATGTGGGGCGCAACCGAAAAAATGGCCCGTAAAATTGCCGAAGGCATCATCAACGCGGGGTTAAGCGTAAAAATATTCGATATTTCAGTATCGGACCGTACTGAAATTATCAAGGAGATGCTTGATTCATCCGGATTTATTTTTGGCTCCTCGACGCATGATAACGATATGCTTACCAATATCGCAGGTTTCCTGGAGTTTTTAAAAGGGTTAAAACCAAAAAACAGGCACGCAGCAGTATTCGGTTCATACGGCTGGGCAGGCGGCGCGATTAAAAGTATTGAAAATTCCCTCAGAGAAACCGGCATTGAGATTAGCCAGCCGTCTCTGGGCGTACAATATATCCCCGATGAAAATCAGATAAAGGAATGTTTTCAATTCGGCAGGGATTTCGCGCAGAAGATTAAGGGATAGGATTAATGACCGTTGTCCAGCATACCCATCATACGCACCATAAAGTTACTAAAATCTCCCGCCTTAAAATAGCGATTATTCTTACCACGGCAGCTATGCTTTTGGAATTTATCGGCGGCCTGCTCTCGCATAGCTTAGCGCTTACCTCTGATGCCTGGCATATGCTGACGCATCTTTTTGCTTTAGGCATAAGTTACTTCGCGCTTATCCTCTCTTCCCAGCCAATAACAAAAAAACGCACCTACGGTTTTTACCGGGCTGAAGTCTTAGGCGCTTTTATCAATGGGGTAGTCCTGATATTTGTCGCCTTTTTTATTATTTATGAAGCGGTATTAAGGTTTTACCGGCCGCAGGAAATAAAAATTTTTGAGATGCTTCTGGTGGCTTCGATCGGGTTTATCGTGAATACCGTTACCATATTATTGTTATTTAAGGCAAGTTCGCACGACGATTTGAATATCCGCAGTGCCATATTGCATGAGTTAGGCGATATTGTTTCAAGTGTTGCGGTGGTTGCCGGCGGTATTTTTATTTATTTTACCAAGAGCTATCTGGTTGACCCTATCCTGGCATTATTTATCTGTGTATTGATTGTAATCTGGTCATTGAAACTGCTTTCGGAATCGGCGCATATTCTTTTAGAATCTACGCCTAAGCACCTGGATATCGATGAATTAACAAGGGCTGTAAAGGAAGAGATTCCCGGTATATATGAAGTGCACCATGTGCATGCCTGGACTATTGCCCCTTCAATGTATTCTTTGACCGCGCATGTGGTAATTGGAGACTGCCATCTGAGCACGGCAAACGAATTTTTACATAAGATTAATAAACTGCTGAAAGAAAGATTTAATATCGAGCATGCAAATATCCAGTTTGAGTGTTTGGTAAAAAAATGACATTATTAAGATCGCTTGTTGTTTTAGCAGCAGCGGTTTTTATATCCGCTAGTTCCTGTAAGGCAGAAGGAGGGATAGTTATGAAATTAACCAGCCCGGAATTCGAAAATAATCAATTTATCCCCAAAAAATTTACCTGCGAGGGAGAAGATATCAATCCGGCGCTTATAATTACGGATATGCCAAAAGGCACAAAAAGCTTAGCTTTAATTATGGATGACCCTGACGCGCCGATGGGTATGTGGGTGCATTGGGTGGTTTATAATATCGCGCCTGTTTTGGCAATCGCTGAAAACAGTGTCCCGGGGAAAGAATGTATTAATGATTTCCGCCGGGAATCTTACGGCGGGCCGTGCCCTCCTTCCGGGACCCATCGCTACTTTTTTAAAATTTATGCCCTGGATACAGAGCTTAGTTTGGCCAAAGACGCTGCCAAAGGTGCGCTTGAACAGGCAATGCAAGGCCATATATTGGATAAGGCAGAATTAATCGGATTGTACAAAAAGGAAGGGAGGTAACAATGGATAAATACAGATGTTTAGTTTGCGGTTATATTTATGATCCGGAAAAGGGTGATCCGGATAACGGTTGTTCCCCCGGAACAAAGTTTGAGGATTTGCCTGATACCTGGGTTTGTCCTGAGTGCGGGGTGGGCAAGGATCAATTTGAGAAAATATGAAAGTAAAAGTCATCCCCGATGTATGCATTGGCTGCGGCTTATGTGAATCAGTCTGCCCGGAGGCCTTTCGTATGGAAGGCGACAAGGCAGTGGCATATCTTAACCCCGTGCCTAAGGACATAGAAGCCAGATGCAAGCAGGCAGCAGATGAATGCCCGGTAAC
>Ga0105164_10002733_pt1 | contig 10874 bp, 12 predicted proteins | sample VDWuncwatermetaG_FD_89674 | JGI IMG/M metagenome (GOLD analysis project Ga0105164, IMG submission 89674) | Wastewater microbial communities from Netherlands to study Microbial Dark Matter (Phase II) - VDW unchlorinated drinking water | ecosystem: Environmental > Aquatic > Freshwater > Drinking...
CATTAAGGTATTTGTTTTTGAATTGGAGTTATTAGTTAGTGAAAGATAGTTTTAGCAAAGTAATAGTAATGTGCCCCACAAACAGGTGCAGCAAGCAATTGCATAGGCAACTGGATGTGGGATTTTTATTACTTACTCCAAATCTAATTCAGGGAAGGAGGTTAGTCTTAAGTGCCAACTGGAACAGTAAAATGGTTTAGTGATCAAAAAGGCTACGGATTTATCGTACCTGACGGCGGCGGAAAAGACATCTTTGTGCACCATACCGGCATTGAGGGGGCTGGTTTTAAATCCCTCAAAGAAGGGGATAAGGTGCAATACGAAGTCTCGCAGAGCCCCAAGGGTGAGCAGGCAATAAAGGTCGCTAAAATATAAACCAATAAATAACTACCAAAAAAGAAAAAACCCATTTATTGTTTTTAATAGTTGGGTTTTTTCTTTTAAATTTAAAATGCGAGCTTGCATTTTCTGGGATTTATTGTATACTAATGACAACGTATGAAAATCCGAATACGGGAATCAAAAGACGTAACAGTGCTTGACGTAGACGGCCACATCGACATAGACGCCGCTGAATTTATCGAAACGGTTGGTTGGATTTTAAAAAACAATAAATTAAAAATGCTGTGCAATTTGGAAAATGTCGAACTCGTGGATTACAGCGGCCTTTCCATATTGGCGATTGCGTATAAAAATGTCGTAAATCATAATGGCGTTATGAAATTCTGCAATGTTGCCCTGCACATAAGAGAGCTATTCAAAATTGTGCAGATGGATAAGGTGTTTCAGTGTTACGATAATGAAGAATTGGCCTTGCTTAATTTTGATGAAAAGATACTGGAACTGGAGAGGCGTCAGCTGCGAAGAAGGTTTAAACGTCTTGAGATAGGCATCGATATAACCTTTTCTCCTAAAAAGGCGGGCGCAAAAGAAAATCAACAGTGTAAAGGGAAGGCCTTAAACATAAGCGGCGCGGGCCTCTTTATATGTACGCCCAATATCTTCCCCATAAGGACTCAGTTGAATCTTGAGATCTCGCTTCCCAAAGAGCTTATCCCGCTTGAAGCGGAGGGCATGGTAAATTGGATTGCTGAAAAAAATCTGCAGCCATATTGTTATCCAGGCATGGGGGTTACGTTTATAAAGTTGGATCCGCAGATACAAAAAGAACTGCTGGATTTCATAGATAAAAATATTACTCATAGAAGCGAAACATAGCCCTTCTATATTTCTTCGGTTAAATTCCATGGCATTTCGCAAAAGGTATATTGTATTAATTTTATTGGCGGCTATTATAATACCCGGCAGCTATCTCTTATGGGATGAATCTTTTTACTTTGACATGGCGCCTATGCTCACGCCCATTGAACACACCGGCAGCCTGCCTGTGCGCAATGACTGGAGAGGGAAAGGCGATTTTGGGGCAAGACGTAAAGGAAGGCGCAGGCATCAGGGCATTGATATACTTGCGCCTATAGGGACGCCTGTAAGGGCGGCAAAAGGCGGTATCGCAATAGCGGGAGAAAATAAGAAGGGGATGGGGAATTTCATCAGGATTATACACAAACATGGTTTGATTACCATATATGGGCACTTATCCAAAATTTATATAAAGCCGGTTCAGATGATACGGCAGGGACGGCTTATCGGAGAAGTAGGGAACACGGGAAATGCCAGGTATAATGGGGTACAGCCGCATCTTCATTTTGAAGTAAGGGCGCATGGTGTCGCGCAAGACCCCAAGGATTATCTCTCCAAAGAGGACCTTTAAGTGAATTATCTGAAAGGTCTAAATCCGGAACAGTTAGAGGTTGTAAATTTACTGGAGGGGCCCATTCTTGTCCTGGCCGGTCCCGGCACCGGAAAGACCCATCTTTTATCCGCAAGAACAGCAAATATATTACAGAATAAAAAGGCTATGCCAGAAAATATACTAATCCTGACATACACAAACTCAGCGGCAAAAGCGGTCAAGGAACGGCTTGTTAAAATTATCGGCAGCGCCGGTTATGATGTGGTTACCGGGACCTTTCATAGTTTTGCAAATTCTATTCTACTGGATTCTAAAGAGGCCGCAAATTATATTCAAGAAAGAATACAGATAACGGACATTGAAAAGGTAAGAGCGTTGGAGTACATATTAGACCATACCAAAGGCATTGATGCCATCCGGCCATTCAGGGCGCCTTATATATACCGCTCAGAGATTGAACAAAAGTTAAGCGAGCTAAAAAAGGAGGGAATATCTCCTCATGATTTTGAAAGATACATTGCCTCCCTAAAACCGGACGATATTTACGTCGAAGAAAAACACATCCCAAGACTTAAGGCATTAGCGGTTGTTTACCGCTTATACGAAGAATACAAGGGCGGCAAAAATAAAGAGCTTTTTGACGACCGCGGCCGTTATGATTTTGACGACATGATAATCTTCGCCATAGAGGCCCTTAGGCGGGAGAAAGGGCTTAAGCAGGCATTTGGGCAGCAATATAAATACATTATGGTTGATGAATACCAAGATACAAACGGCGCGCAGATGAACTTACTGTTTGAATTAGTAGGCCATGACAATCCAAATATATGCTGCGTTGGAGACGATGACCAGTCCATATATCGCTTTCAAGGCGCTTCCGTGGGGAATTTTAAAATATTACAGGACAGGTTTCCAGATATAAAAGTCATAACCTTAAAAGACAACTATCGTTCTACAAAAGAGATCATAGGTCTGTCATATAAGATTATAAAATATCTGCCGGATTCAGAGCGGATGAGCGCAAAGATGCTCAATCCAAAAACGGGTTATGCGAAAAAAAGCATAGAGTTCCGCGAATTTAGCACTGAGGCCGAAGAGCTGTTATTTATCACACAGAAAGTGAAAGAGATTAAAAAAACTACAGAAGGGTCCTCTTTCAACGACATCGCCATCCTGGTCCGCAGGAGAGGCGATATCCTAAGGGTTATAGATGCCTTCCTTAATGCGGGTATTCCCTATGCCACAGACGGCAAGGAGGATATAAGTTCCGAGAAGCGCGTCAGGCAGATGATAGATGTGCTAACACTTGCGCATCTAAGAGACACGGCGGATTTTGCTGACAAAGACGCCGCGTTTTACCGCGTCATAACCAGCGACTACCTTGCAATCTCCTTTAATGACGTTTTAAAGTTTATATCTTACCTTAAGACAAAGAAAAAGGCTGTTCGAGAAAAAGGGGATTCTTCGGGCATTACATTTTTTTCCGAGTTTCTGTCTGTGTTTGACATTAAGGATAAAAATGCGGCCCCCTCAAAACACCAAACAGATGCCTTAAGGATTTCTAAAGAGGTTAAATTTGAAAATCCGTATGTATTGCATCGCGCGGCCTGGGTTATAAAGAGGTTGATCGATGGGGCAGAGACAAGACCCGTCCACGATATACTGCTGCAGTATATAAATGACGCGGAGGTATTTAAATATATCTTAAAGTCATATGTAAATAATGAAGTCTTAAAAATCAGGGACCTGCGTTCCTTATCCTCTTTTGTCAATATGGTTAAGGATTCGGACTTAAGCAACCCGGCTATAAGGCTTGCGGATTTTGTTGGTGAGATTGAAACAAGGAAAGAGCACAACATGCCGTTGGCGGGCAGCCTGGTTACCATGACACAGGAAGGCGTCAGGATATTTACCGCCCATGGCTCAAAAGGCCTGGAGTTTCATACCGTAATAATACCTTTTTGCCTTCAGGATAAAAATTGGCCTTTAAAACCTCGCACCGACTCTATCCCGCTGCCTCCGGAGATATTCAAGGCAAAGGAAAGGGTGGCGGAAAAACACCTGCTGAAAGAGTTAAGCCTTCATGATGAGATCAGGCTTTTTTATGTTGCTTCCACGCGGGCAAAATCCAACCTTATATATACGGCCAGCCCTACTGAAAACGCCATCAGGAGCTCATATCTTGCCAATATAGGCTTAGACACCGCAGAATCAGGGGCCAAGACAAAAGAAGAATCCATACTGGTAGAGGCGCTTAAAAAAAGCGAAAAGACCGACCCTTTCATAGGAACAAAAACCATCTTAAAAGACATAGTAACCGATCTTTCCTTAAGCCCCACGAGTTTAAACAATTATATTCAATGCAAAAGGAAATTCTTTTATAATAACGTCTTGATGCTGCCTTCAGAAAAAAGGCTGGCCTTAACCTTTGGGAATTGCGTTCATAAGGCGCTTGAGATAACGTATAAATATCTAATAGAAAATGATAAATTTCCGGATTTCGGATTTTTCAAAAAGGCGTTTGAGCGAGAATTAAACTACCAAGGTGTCGAAAAATCAATACGCCTAGGATGCCTAAGGCAGCTTGAAACGCTTAAGGAGTGGTTTGAAAGAGAATCAAAGGCGCCTGTCAGGCCTATGGGCCTTGAAAAGAAACTAGCCGTCATGCTGGATGACAGCCTGATCTTCACGGGAAATTATGACAAGACAGAGCTTGTGGATGATAAGAAAAAACTGGTAAGGGTACTCGATTATAAAACAGGCGTCCCGGACGACCATATTAAGCGGCTGGGATCCAAATCAAACGAGCTGGGCTCGGATGAATGTGAGGGCTATTTGAGGCAGTTAGTTTCGTACAAATTACTTTTTGATAGAGACAAAGGGCAAAATCGCGGTTTTAAGATAAGCGAAGGGGACCTGGTCTTTGTTGAGCCCGCGAAAACAAGTGTAGCAAAATATGGGTTGAAAAAAGGCGAATTTATAACTAAGAAAGTTGGGTTGACAGACGATATGGTAGAGGAATTGGAAAAGGTTATAAAAGATGTATGGAGTAAAATTCAGGAATTAAATTTTGATAAACTGGTTAAAAGGGATGATTCAAAATGCGGAAATTGTGATTTTGACGGTATCTGTTGGAGTAAATAAAACAAAAGTTGTATCAGGAACCTTGACTTTTATATAAAATATGCTATACTAGATATGGAGCCGATAAAGGCAAATCCCGAGAAATCGGGAGACGGGCTAAATGCCCAACCGAAAGGTCGCAAAGCTACAGGTCTAACCTGTCGTAGGATATGACAGCAGGGCGGCTGAGCTGCCGAAGCGAGAGCAGAGACCAAATGGTCAACTTTATTGGCTCCGTTTTATTTTGTCGACCCCGCCCTTTATTAGTGTGTCGTATTTCTGCAATTCCTCAAATAAGCTTTTTAGTGTATTTAGAATATTATTATTTATGTAAAAAGGCCTGTCTACTATAAAGGGCGGGTCGATTTTTTTGTTGCTTTTTTCAGCGGATGTTATATAATTATATAACCTATAATATGATACCTTATCTGTCAGATGAGTAAAATTTTAAGCGACTTAAAAGAATCAGAGTCAAACCCTTTCCGGGAAGAACTGGCAAAAACCTATTTTCCCACCGCACCCGCGCCATCAAAAGAAAGTTCCCACGTCAAGTCTAAGTCAATAAATTTAAAAGACAAAAAAAGACAAGCAGTTTTTCTTGGCGCCATAGCCATTGTCTCGCTAACAGTTTTGGTTGCGGGTTTTCTTGTATTCAATAGAGTCGTGGTTAATATAGATATCATCCCTTCCTTTCAACCAGGTTCAATAACTGATAAAACCCCTCTAGATGCAATCTATTTAAATAAAGACGGGGAATTGAACACAGACCTTATTAAAAATATTGTATTTTACGAAAATTCAAATAGTGAAAATATTTGGGGGAAAAGGTTTATTATTCTTTCAAACGCCATCCCCTCTAAAAAGGCGGTTTTAGGCATTGATTTTACCGGCCCTTTAAACCTAAGAGATAATTTATTCTGTTTTTACGCGAAGGGCAGGGCAGGGGGGGAGGAGCTGCGGATCTCTTTAAGGGATACCAACGGCTATTCCTGCAGCTCAAAAATTAACGGGTTAGAAAAGTCCTGGCAGCAATTTGTAATTAACGCCGCCGATGCGGCGGACTTTATAGATCCGGAAAAAATAACACGTATAGATTTTGAGGTAAATCCTTTGGAGAAACAGAATCTAGCTATCTCAAAAACATATATCAAGGATCTTTACCTCGCAAAAAGGAGGGAATAAAACGATGAAGGTCATTACCATCGCGAATCAAAAAGGCGGGTGCGGTAAAACAACAACTGCTATAAATTTAGCTAGTTGCCTGGCTAGCCTTAACTACAAGGTGCTTCTTGTTGATCTTGATCCGCAGGGGCATGCAAGCTATGGCTTGGGCGTTGATCCCATGAAAATTGAAAAATCAATCTATAATACGCTAACCTCCTTTAATGACAAAAGGATCCCTGTTGAAAATGTAATTTTAAACATCTGGGGAACACTGGACCTGGCGCCGTCGCATATACTATTAAGCACAATAGAACAGGAATTAAGAGACGTTGAAGGCGCGGTTTCAAAACTTTATGATACATTTAACTCATTGAAAAGGCCCTACGATTTTGTGATTGTTGATTGCCCTCCAAGCCTTGGGTTTTTGACCTTCAACGCCTTAAGGGCTGCTCATCTCGTTATTATACCTATGGAAACCAGCAGGTATTCTCTTGTCGGAATAAACAAATTGATGAACATGGTTGAATTAATAGCGTTGAAAATTCGGCATTCCCCGCGGATAAAGGCCTTGGTCACAATTTACGACAAGAGAACAAACTTCTCACAGAAAACGCTGGAAGAAATCAGGGCCTGCTTTAAAGACAATTTATTAAAAACTATAATAAGGATAAACGTCACGCTAAAGGAGGCCGCAAGCGCGGGGCTTCCCATAGACAGATTTAACAGGCATGCGAACGGCGCTCAAGATTACAGGGCATTAGCAGATGAGCTATTAAAAGAATCAAAAAGAATACACCTCGAGAATTTTTATAAGGAAGCGGAGGTTATAATTAGCCAGGCCAGGGCTATGAAAGGCCATACCTTTTCATATGCCTGTCAAGCGGCAAAAGAGGTTTATGTTGTGGGAGATTTTAATAACTGGGCCATAGAGCAATCGTTTATACTAAACACAAAAGAAAAAGGCAAATGGGAAAAGAAACTAGACTTAAAACCGGGAAAATACAGATATAAATTTGTGGTTGACGGGCAATGGATTCAGGATCCGCAAAATAGTCAGACAGAAACAAACCCGTTTGGCGGGGTTGATTCGGTTATAACAGTCGCTGCTTGAAGAAGCATCTATTAGACATATATAAAAGGTTGTACGCTGCACTTGGTTCGCAACACTGGTGGCCTGGAGACACCCCTTTTGAGATAATCGTTGGGGCGATACTGACTCAGAACACCGCCTGGACAAATGTAGAAAAGGCAATAAATAATTTAAAGCAAAACAGGCTCCTGTCCGCAAAAGCCCTCTCCAAATCCAAGCCCTCTAAAATAGCCAAACTTATAAGGCCAAGCGGTTATTATAATATCAAAACAAAACGGCTTAAGAATTTCCTGAATTTCTTAAACGATAAGTTTAACGGGGACCTTGACCAATTGCTTAAACATGAAACGGGCCGATTAAGGACAGAGTTGCTGGAAATAAACGGCATAGGGCCTGAAACTGCTGACAGCATACTGCTTTATGCGGCTAATAAACCCGTGTTTGTTATAGATGCTTATACAAAAAGAATATTTTCAAGGCATGGGTTAATAAAAAAAGACGCTGCTTACGAAGAAGCGCAGTATTTCTTTATGTCAAACCTACCCAAAAATTTAAAGCTTTATAACGAATACCATGCCCTTATAGTAAAAATAGGCAAGGAATTTTGCAAGAAAAACCCAAAGTGCCGTATTTGCCCTTTAAAAAATAGCAGGGGAGGGGGCTGAATAAATGAAGGTAAGATACCACATTGCCGCATCCGGCATTATAAGTTCCGTAGTGTATTTTACTACCAATTCGCCATTAAATGCCGCGGCATCGTTCCTAACAGGGGTTTTTATTGATTTAGACCATTTTGTAGATTATTATTTAAATTGCGGTATTAGTTATAATTTTAATGAGATACATGACGCCATATATAATCTGCGGTTAAAGAAAATCTATGTATTTTTGCATTCTTTTGAGATCCTGTTTATGCTTTGGCTGCTTATCTTCCTGATACCGCTAAAAAGCGTGTATTTGGCCCTAGCAATAGGCTTTACCCAGCACATGCTATTTGACCTGATATGCAATCCGGTGAACGCAAGGGGTTACTTTTTATCCTACCGATTAAAAATGGGCTTTAAAAGAGAGTTTATCTTAAAACCCGCTGTATTGTTTTCCACAGATAAATAACAATTTGACATAATTCCTTATAATATAACAAGTTATGTCACTTATTTGTATATACTCAACTTTACATAAGAAGTATTATAGGACGTTGTATAAATACAAATTAGGCGTATTTAAGGGTTCAAGCGTTTACTTACTTATCATTATCTTAAACGATACTTGGCTGGGGTCACTCTTAAGTAATCCGCTATATACCTGCCTAAGGGTCCAGGTATATGTTTGTCCCTCTTCAAACTTATCTGATGTCAGATTATATTGGTAGGTATCGCCCGGAAGCCTCTCTTTAAGTATCAGGGCGCTTTCAACCGTATTATACCCTTTATATAGCCTAAAATCGTAGTATTCCCTGATGCCTCTTATACCTTCCTGGGGGCTCCATTTAAACTCAAGGGTGTCCTTTCCAGTCAAATCGACTTCATCCGTAGCCGGTGATAATAACACCGGCGAAGGGACAAAGTCGGATGATATTTCTCCCTTATCCATATTATCTATAACACCCCTTGCAAATGCAGGGCCTGATAGCAGTAAAACAGCTATTATTAACACAATCCTATTCATTTTTTAGCCCTTCTATTCAACAAAGCTTTTTAAACCGGTCAATTGCTTTTTTTAATATCTTTTTTGCGCCTTTATATTCTATATTTTTCAAGGCTTCTTCCGGAGGCAGCCATCTAGCGTCCTCTATTTCGCATTCAAGCGCCTTTAAGCGCTCATTGCCTTTGGCCTCAAACAGGTACAGGTATACGGTCTTAAATATCAATTTCCCTTTTAGGCGGTAAAAATAGTGTACAGCATCGATTTTATCTATTATATCTAAATTTTTCAGCCCCGCTTCTTCCCCTATTTCTCTTATCGCGGCATCTTGAGGGGATTCGCCTTCTTCTATATTGCCTTTCGGCCAGGTCCAGCGGCCATATCCATCCCTTATCAAAAGGACCTTAAGCCCAAGGCTTGTTTTTTTCATTACAACGCCACCGCTTGAAAATTCTTTCTCAGTCATTTTTAAAGCCCCATCATTACCTTCTTGTATCGGTAGGGATATTTATATAATCGTTAAAATCCATCTTACCGTTAATTTCCTGTTTTACCTTAGCTAATCTAACAGATAAATAAGGATGGGATCTCTCTTCCATATAGGGGTGCTGCGGCTCTTTCTTTTGGATATCCCATAATTTTTCTAATACCTTAACAGCGCCTTCCGGATTATATCCGGCATTTTTTGTGTATTTTACAGAAAGTTTGTCCGCAAAAATCTCATCATCCCTGCTATAAGACATCATAAGCGAATTAACGGCTTCAAACGCCCTGCCCATGTTGCCGCCGTTTGTTCTTGCCTGGCTTGCCAATATCAACAGCAGGTTATACCCAAATGCGGATTGCATCCTTTTTACACCATGCCTGGCCACTATATGCCCGACCTCGTGCGCGATAACCGCGGCCAGCTCTTCATCGCTTCCAAACTGATCATATAAATCCTTGAAGATATATACATAACCACCCGGCAAAGAAAAGGCGTTTATTGTAGGCCTTTCCTGCCCCCTATCTTCTATAACCCTAAAATGATATACTACATCTTTTCTGTCGCAAATATAAGCTATTTTCTGGCCTATATCATTTACCTTTTTTTGGACTTCTTCATCTTTAACTAACTTGAACCTTTTTTCAACGGATATTGAAAGAGAGTCCCCTAAATTGACTTCTCCATCAGTAGACATAAATACAACCTCTTCTTCTCCCGTGGAGGTATCAATTTCAACGGCATAAATATTAGAGATAGAAATTATGGCTGTAAATAAAAAAAGGCTGGATAATAGTTTAAGTTTGGTACCCATAGTAAGTATATTTTACTATTGTTTCAGTACATAGTTCAAGTAAAAACTATTCTCCTTCGCAAAAGCAATAGAAAGCCCGGCTTTTGCTTCGGAGGAATTATTCCTGCAGAGAATATTTCTGTGAAGCAAAACCAGCCATTCTATCTATTAGATTTGCGTAGCAGAATAAAATAGTTTAAAATTAATTAAAAATTGATTAAGTTAGAGGATAAGCTTCAGCTTGAGGTAATTTTCAGGAATGAAAATTTAAAAAAGGATTTCGTACTAGCGGGCTATTGAATCAATGCGATCCCTGTGTTCTTTTTCCCAGATTTTCTTAAATTCACTGCTGTTCTGGATATCAGCTAAGTTTGTCTTTAGCGGAGGCTGAATCGCATATGATGTTACCGGCTTTCCTTCTGCCTTAGCCATTTCATATGAAACCTTATTCCCAACTAAAAACATGGTTAAAGCCGCCAGGGTAACACCTGCTACAATAAGCGCATTAATTCTCATTGATTTTGCAGCAGACATTGTTTTTACCTTTATATCAGCGCCGCTATTTATATTGCCTTTTAAAAACTCACCCGCTATATCAGCGGCTTCATATTCGCTATCCGCATCAGTAACAACTTCTATGGTTGTCTTGTACTCCATTTACAGGCCCCTCCTTTCTTTCAATGAACCCCGTTACACACCCCGTTTTTCACTGTTATGCCCTTATGGTGTGTAACGGGGTGAACTTTCTTAAAAAATTTTTCTAAATCCTTTTTTAAGCTGCGTATAATATTACAATAAAAAAAATTTCTTGTCAAGAATATTA
>Ga0105164_10002734_pt1 | contig 10871 bp, 5 predicted proteins | sample VDWuncwatermetaG_FD_89674 | JGI IMG/M metagenome (GOLD analysis project Ga0105164, IMG submission 89674) | Wastewater microbial communities from Netherlands to study Microbial Dark Matter (Phase II) - VDW unchlorinated drinking water | ecosystem: Environmental > Aquatic > Freshwater > Drinking...
GGATACCAGATGCTTGGAAAGCAGATTAACGACCCCCATCATGTAGAATCGACAAGAGATAGTATTCAGGGTTTGGGTTTATTGGAGACCATGACCACCTTTGCTAGAGAAAAGCAGACCTATCAGATAAAGGCACACATGCTCGAACATGAAAATTTGTTTCATGTGAATGGTGAGATGGTGGGGTATGAGATCCATATGGGGGAGACAACGTATAACGGTCATAATTCTGTCAGGTCATTTGCTAGGATTACAGAACGGGCAGGAGAAATGGTAGATATATTGGATGGATGTGTTTCCTCGGATGGCAATGTGATGGGTACGTATATCCATGGTATCTTTGATAATGATGGATTCAGGACAGGGCTTATTAATTATCTAAGATTAAAAAAAGGATTAAAGTCGTCAAATGAATGCCATGTGAATTCTAAAAGTGTAAAAGAGCATAGATACAATGAATTGGCCGATATCGTTCGCAGGAACATAAATATGAATCTTGTATATTCTACGATGAAGTAAATTTATTGTATAGGAATTTTCATTTTATTTATGCGGGTTATGCGATGTATGGCATAGAGAATCCCCCTTAGAAAAGGGGGCTATGGGGTTGTAAAATAGCCCAGAAAAAACACAACCCCCTGAAGTCCCCCTTTGTTAAGGGGGACTTAAACGGAATAACTTTAAACAACTATGCACAATAAGAAAGCTGAGAGGAAGCTCAATGTCTTTGAAAAATACCTGACGGTCTGGGTAATTCTCTGCATCATTGCAGGAATAGGTGTAGGCAGGGCTGTGCCTGGTGTTGCAAGGTATCTGGACGGGCTTGCAATTTACGTAAATGAGGAGCCAGTTGTTTCCATTCCTATTGCAGTGTGTCTTTTCTTTATGATGTACCCCATCATGGTGAAAATTGATTTTGCCGAAGTCATGAAAGCAGGCAAGTCAATGAAACCGGTTGGACTAACACTTTTTGCAAACTGGGCAATTAAACCGTTCACCATGTATGGCATCGCCTTGTTTTTTCTGGGATTCCTTTTTAAAGGTTTCATAGGAGAGAATGCCTGGGATTTCGTCAAACTTCCGCCCGGGGCTAATTGGGATTTAGGCACGGTTCATGGAGAAGGTCTGGTCGTAATGTGTGACAATACCAAGATGCTTTTAGTCCCTTTATGGAGGAGCTACCTTGCTGGCTGTATTTTACTTGGGATTGCTCCATGCACTGCCATGGTGCTCGTCTGGGGCTATCTTGCACGAGGCAATGACGGACATACCCTGGTAATGGTTGCGATAAACTCACTCTCAATGCTTGTTTTGTACGGCCCACTTGGCGGATTTCTGCTGGGTATTGGGCGAATTCCCGTACCCTGGGAGGCGCTCGTTCTCTCGGTTGCAATGTATGTTGCGCTGCCACTTGTTGCAGGATATTTTTCAAGGAAATGGCTCATTAACCTGAAAGGCAAGGCATGGTTCGAAGAAAAATTCTTACATTTCCTGACACCGGTTTCAATTGTCGCTTTGCTTGTTACCCTGATTCTCCTCTTTTCTTTCAAAGGAGAAATTATTCTGACAAAGCCCATTACGATACTCTGGATAGCAATACCATTATTTATCCAGACAAATCTTATTTTCTGGATAACCTACGGTCTGGCTAAAGTATGGAAATTTACGTATGAGGATGCGGCTCCTTCCGCCATGATAGGTGCAAGTAATCATTTTGAGGTTGCAATTGCAACTTCTACTATGCTTTTTGGCCTTGCATCAGGTTCGTCGCTTGCCACGGTGGTTGGCGTCTTAATTGAGGTGCCTACTATGTTATTTCTGGTTTATATATGCAAGAAGACGTACCGTTGGTTTCCTTTGCGAAGTGTTATATCTTAATTAAATGTAAGGAATTTCAACCTGGCAGGGGTAATTTATAGTATTACTTTGTAAGAACTTCTTTTTTTGCAAGTTTTTTTACACCCCCCTGTGTCCCCCCTTGCGAAGGGGGGAAAGAGAGGGGTTGTTTTGGTTGCGGCTGTGCTGCGCTAGGAATTATCCCTCCATGCTTTTGTAGATGGATTTATTCTGAAAGGACTGACTATGTGATATAAATGTAAAATCAAATAACAGCATACAGGCGTCCCGATGTGTTCATCGGGACAAAAAGGGAATCCCACCTCCGATTTCTTGAGTCGGAGAAAAGGGAATGGTACCGCCGCTGTAATCGGTGACGAACGTTGCAAAAGCCGCTGTCCTAATTTGGAATGATTCATCGCTGAGGACGCTGAGTTTACATAACAACCCCCTTAGTCCCCCTTAACAAAGGGGGATTTAGGGGGTTGTAACTCTGCGCTCTCTGCGGTTAAAAAATTTGGATGGGAAGGTGCAGCCAGTAGGATGATCCGCCAGTCAGAAGACCTGCCTGTAATGTTTTGCCGAAAAACTTCTTCGTAGTAAAGGAGGTGAAGCGTGATGTCTATATTTTAAAAGCCCGTTTCTTCTTAATGCGAAGGAACGGGCTTTTTTATTTTGGGGATTTGAGAAGGGAGGCGATGATAGTGTTATAAAAAACTTGTGATAAGGGAGTTTTTACAACGTAATAATTTGTTGTTCAAATATTCAGGGAATTCCGTAAAAACGGGAGCTGCCCCGCAACTGTAACCGGTGACGAAATCTGCAATATGCCACTGTCCTATTTGGAATGATTTACCGCTGAGGACGCTGAGGGCGCAGAGGAAAAGATTAGAAGCTTCGAGGGTGGGAAGTTGAGAAGCTTAACCTCCCAACCTCCCAGATTCTTAACCTCTTTTTTCTCTGCGATTTCTGCGGTGAAAATGTTCGGACGGGAAGGCGCAGAAAGTAGGTCGACCCGGAAGCCAGGAGACCTATTTGAACATTACTTGTTAATTCGTACTTCCGAGGGGAAAGAGAGGATGTAAATGAAATATATATTTGTTGTTTTACTAATTTTTTGTGTATTGCCTTTTTGTTGTCATGCCGAAGAAAAAACAAAAGAAGAACTCATTAGGGAAAACGAGGACATAAAAAGGGAATTAATGGAACTGCGGGAACAGTTTTCAGAAAACCATAGCGCGGCAAGTAGCGACCAGACTACCCACCCCTTGTCACTTTCTCGGCAAGGGAAAGACAGCGGAGAGGTGAAAAATTTGCCAGAAAAGGATGCTCATGACAAAGACCAATCTATCGAAACACCGAAAATACACAATCCCGAATACGATTTGGAATCGTCGTCACAGAGACTCATGTTGAAAGATGAAATCATTCAAACCACGCTATTACAAGATGTCGAGGAAACTGTTATAACGCCCACAAAGACGAAACAACCGTTGAAGAACACAGGCAGCTCTATATCCGTTATTACACAGAAAGATATCGCGAACAGCAAAGCGCCGCTACTACTCGATGTTTTGCGCCGCGTTCCTGGACTCGAAGTCACAAGAACAGGGGTAATAGGCGGGACTACCAGTCTTTTCATAAGGGGGGCATCTGCCGCTCAGACCCTCGTCTTTGTTGATGGTGTTCGGATGAATAGCCCAACAACAGGGGCGTTTGATTTTGCTAACCTTACCGCAGACAACATTGAGAGGGTTGAGATATTGCGCGGCCCACAGAGCACGTTATACGGCTCGGAGGCAATGGGAGGCGTTATTAATATTTTTACAAAAAAGGGGACAGGCGATAATAAAGTTGCCTTGGGGACGGAATACGGGATGCATGATACCTACAACGAAACAGTTAATGTTTCAGGTGGGAAAGAAAAATTTGACTATTCAGTGGGCGCTTCTTACTTGAAAACACACGGGATACCCGCTGCACGCAATGGGAAGATTGATAATGGTTATGAAAATTTTACCGGGTCTTCACGTTTCGGATGGAATTTCATGGGTGATGGAAGAGTTGACACGACACTACGGGGAACTCATTCAGATTTAGGAATTACTGCATTTAAATCCGGCGTGGGTCCAGTAGATGCCCCTGGTCGGCATCAAACAACAGACGACATTCTTTTCTCCACAAGGGTCAATAAAACTTTTTTTGATGTGTGGACGCCGTCATTTCTCGTCTCGGTTGACGATACAAAACTCGAAGGTTTTGATCCGAAAGACAAATCGGCTGAATTCCGTATTCCCACACGGGTCTGGAGGGTGGAACACCAGTCGGATTTTTCTCTATTTGATATGGATACAGTTACCGTAGGGTATGAATACGAGATGCGTGAAGGTGAAAACGTTGGTAAATTCGATCGGAAAACTTTTTGGAATAACTCTATTTTCTTGCAGAATCAAATAAAACTGCTCGACTCCCTAAACTGGATGGTTGGGTTGCGCGATGACAATTACAGCACCTTTGGGACGCATCTTTCCTATAGAACAACGTTGTCCTATGACTTTGAGGAAATTGGTACCCGGCCACACGGATCGTGGGGGACAGGCTTTAGAGCGCCGAGTTTAAACGAACTTTTCTTCCCCTTCTTTGGCAATCCAAACCTTAGTCCAGAAAAAAGTAAGGGTTGGGATATCGGTGTTGAGAAGGAGATTCTCAAAGATAAATTAACAATGGATATTACGTATTTCAAAAATGACTTTACCAATTTGATTGTTGCTGCAATACAGCCTGACGGCAGTTTCCTGGCTGAGAACGTAGCCAGCGCTGAGTCACAAGGGGTTGAAACGGGCTTAACCTTTAAGCCAATTACTAAACTCTCATTAACTGGAACATACACGTATACAGATACAACGGATAAAATGAAAAATCAACAGTTACCCCGCAGACCCAGAAACAGGGCAACGCTGGGTATTAATACCCAGCCTCTTGAGAAATTGAGTGTTAATGTGACCGGAATTCTGGTTCGAGATAGGATAGATAGCAATGGGAAGGAAATGGATAACTATTGGACGGTCAACCAGGTGACTCGTTACGACATCACGCGGTCGATGGCTGCGTATGTCAGGTTTGAAAACCTTTTTGATTATCATTACGAAGAGGTGACAGGCTTTAACAGTCTCGGTTTTACGGCGTACGGTGGGCTAGAATTTAAGTTCTAAAAATGCAAATGAAATCACAGATGCAGAGGTACAGAGAAATTCACAAAAACGTGGCATGAGGACTGTGGTTATTTTCTTGTGCAGAAATGTTTGGAAGAATCATTTATTTAAAGGGCTATTGATAAGGAGGAATAGTGATATGAAATACGTAAAAGGAATAATCGGCATATTTGTTTTTTTGGTATTTGTGTCTACTGCACATTGTGCTAATCAGAACATGACCGTAGAAATTGACTACGGAGGACTACAACAGAATCGTGAAGTGGAGATAAAATGGAAACAGGGTGTTACCGCCTTAGAGGTGCTCCAATCTGTTGCAAAGATCAAAACACGGAAAGTCGGTGAACTCATTTTGGTCACATCCATTGACGGCGTTGAAGGACAAACAGGCGTCAAGGCGTGGTACTACGACATTAATGGTAAACGTGCAACATCCGTTGCCAATAAATGTATTCTCAGTGAGGGTGACCATATGAGATGGATGTATACTAAGGACGTTTGTTCTCCTCGAAGGAGTGAATAATGAAAAGATGTGTGATTATAATCTTATTTATTGTATTTGCTCTCTATCTTCCTTTTTCTCTTGCAGCAGAAACTAAACCTTTAAAATACACTTTTATAGTTGGAAATTACCAGACTCCCACGGTTGCTAAGGCAATGAAGGGTATCTGGAAAGAATATCCATTTCTCAAAGACCGTGTAGATTTCGAACTTATTAGTAAGACAGACTTGGAATCCGGCTTTAATCCTCATGCGATAGAAGATTCCGACATCATTGTTATTGACATTATGGGAATAAGGATTTCAACCCCAACGCAAGCTGGTTTTGATCGTGAGGTAATCAAGAGCGCTATTTCACACGGGGCGCGTGTATTGCCAATAAACCGCTCGGCAGGGTTAGATAAGGAGTACGTCGAGTTGGGTCTTACGTATGATGAGGAATTTCGTTCCTACTTTGATTATGGCGGAATAGAAAATTTTCAAAACATGGTGCTATTTTCCTTGGTTAAATATATCAACATTTCCGGGATAAAAGCGGAACAGCCACGGAAACAACTGAAAGACGGCTATTATCATCGACATAATTCACAGGAAATGTTTTTTAAAACATTTGAGGAATATGAGGGCTGGTATAGGTCGGAAGGTTACTTTAAGAAAAATGCGGCATGGGTTGCAGTCCTTACCTATTCAACGTTTTGTGAGCAAGGTCAAAATGAAGTGGAAAATAATTTAATCCGTGCCCTTGAAGAAAAGGGGTTTAACGCTTTTGTGGCATTTGGTTACCCTGAAGGGTCTGTTGTCGAAAAGCTGTTAATGGATTCCAAAGGTGTTTCAAGGGTCTCTGGCATACTTTCTTTCTTATTTCGCTTTTCGGATTTCAAAGCCATGGACTCATTGGAACGATGTGGAGTTCCGATAATTAATTTAATAACTGTTTATGGAAAGGATGGAAAGACGTGGGAGAATGACCCCGAAGGCTTGAGTTCTTTGGAAATAAGCTGGCAGTTGGCTATCCCTGAAATCGCCGGTCTTATCCAACCTACGGTCGTCTCGTATCGTGTCCGTAAAAAAGACGATGAAACAGGCTTTTTTATAGAGGAACGAAGACCTGTGCCGGAACGAGTTAATCAGGTTGTCAATCGAATACATGCGTGGATTAATTTACAACGGAAAGCTATGAAAGATAAAAAAGTTGCCATATTTTATTGGAATTATCCACCTGGAAAACAACATATCGGCGCCAGTTACCTGAATGTTTTTGCCAGCATTGACAATGTTTTAAGAAAAATGAAAGAGTTTGGATACAACATTGGTAGCGAAGCAGTTGACAAAGAAATACTCCTTGAAAATTCTTTGAGATACGGGAGAAACATTGGGAATTGGACGCCGGGAGAGCTCAATGAAATGGTTAGAAATGGGAAATGTGTATTGCTGCCTTTGGAGGATTACCAAAGGTGGATCAGAAATTTACCTGCAAATTTTGTTAAAGAGGTTAATAAGGATTGGGGACAGGCTGAAGAATCGAATGTGATGATGTGGACTGACCCGAAGCAAAAGAAGAAATATATGGTTATTCCTGCGGTGAAACGTGGAAACATTGTTATCCTTCCGCAGCCGGTAAGGGGTTGGTTGCAAGATAAGGAAGCCATGTTTCATAGTAAAGACCTTGCCCCACACCATCAATATTTAGGGGTCTATTTATGGCTAAAATACGGATTTGGCGCCGATGCTGTTGTTCATTTCGGCACGCATGGTACGCACGAATGGCTGCCGGGCAAAAGCAACGGTCTTTCTGGTGATGATGCGCCAGAGGCATTGATTCAGGATTTGCCGGTGATTTATCCTTACATCGTAGATGATGTTGGCGAGGGGCTTGTGGCAAAACGAAGGGGTTCGGCAGTTGTCATAGACCACATGATTCCCCCTTTGAAAAAGGGAGGACTTTATCATGAGTACGCTGAGCTTGAAGAAATGATCAGCAGCCACGATCAAGCCCTCGAACAAGGAGCTGAACATGCGAGACAGTATCAGGAAAATATCGTGAAGAAAGTAAAAGCGCTAGGGCTTGATAAGGATATAGATATTAGTGAATTCTTAAACGTTAGCGCTGGAGATGGCGCCCTCCACGAATTCGATCACGAAGTTATTCACAAAATTGAAGAATTTCTTAAAGAGATGAAACAGCTTAATATGCCTTACGGTCTTCATACCTTTGGTAGTGTACCCGATGAATCGCTTCGTTTATCCACTATTCAAGCTATAAAAGAAGTTGTTAAGGATGTTTCTGCCGATGAATTGGACAAAAATATTCAGGAGGGCGCTAGGCGGGAATTATCCAGTATGATTCATGCCATGAATGGACGGTATATACCAACGGGAACTGGGAATGACCCTGTGAGAAATCCCAGTTCTTTGCCAACGGGCAAAAATTTTTATGCCTTCAATCCAGATAAAATTCCTAAAAAAGAGGCATGGCAGGTGGGCGTTAAATTAACTCAGGAACTACTTAATGATTATCGGGCGAAAAATAACGGGAAATATCCTGAAAAATTATCCTTTGTTATATGGGGTACCGAGACTATACGCCACGAAGGAGTGCTGGAATCTCAGATCCTCTATTTGTTAGGAGTTGAGCCTATCTGGAATGAATGGGGAAAGGTAACTGGGATTAAAGTCATACCGAAAGAAAAGTTGGGTCGTCCGAGAATTGATATCGTCGTTTCTTCGGCGGCTGAAGAGATGTTTGGACAGTTGACCCAATACATCGACCAGGCCGTTCAAATGGTAAAAGAGCTTGATGAAAAGGATAACTTGGTTCGGCAACACATCAGAGAATTGACCGAAAAATTAATTCAACAAGGCTGGCCGCGAAAGAAGGCTGAACAGTATGCCGCCATCAGAATCTTTGATGAGGCCCCGGGACGTTATGACCTGAATGTTTCACGAATCGTGAGCGCGAGCGGAAGTTGGGAGAATAGCTCTGTGGTAGCAGAGGAATATCTAAAACGGATGAGTTATGGTTATGGAAACGGTTTGTGGGGAGAGCCAATGGAAGAGGTTTACAAAATGATATTGAGCGGGACAAAAATGGTAGTTCACAGCCGTTCTACCAACGTTTATGGAACTCTCGACAATGATGATTTTTTTATGTATGCAGGTGGACTTGCTGCTGCAATTCGGGAATTGGATGGAAAGTCACCTGAATTGGTCATTACTAACATGATGAATCCAGCCAAACCGGAGATGACCCCGATCGACAGGATGATGGGTATGGAGCTACGGTCACGCTATTGGAATCCGGAATGGATTGAAGGAATGAAAAAGGAGGGCTTTGAAGGGGCAAATAAGATGGCAGAGTTTATTGAAAATATGTGGGGCTGGCAGGTCACCGTGCCAGAGACAATTGACGCTGCCCGTTGGGAACAGACGTTTGAAGTCTATGTTGAAGATAAATACGGAATGGATTTGAAGGAATTTTTTAACAAGAAAAACCCGTATGCGTATCAGGCGCTTACCGCCAGAATGTTGGAGGCTGTGCGGAAAGGTTACTGGCAGCCATCGGAGGAAATCAAACAAACCCTGGCGAAGGAATATGTGGAAACGGTAATAGAGTGCGGTGTTGCCTGCTGTGAGCATACGTGCAACAATCCCGCCTTCCAACGGTATGTGACGGATGTTTTGTCTATTCCTGGCCTTGTAAATCCTGACACCTTGATTAAGTATGCGGAAGTTCTAAAGACGGCAACTGGTAAAACGCTCAACGAACGAAAAGCAGAGATGGATAAAATTATCCAAGCTCAAGAGACCTTATTTAACAAAAATATTGGGCAAGTAAAGGCTAAAGAGAAGATTGCAAAAGTCGATGAGTGGAAATTAGAGGGCGAAGATTTTGAAAAGACTGAAGTAGTCAAAGGATTAGAGATGGAAGAGGTAAAAACTAACAAGTTAGTAGAGACGCATCGCGATGCGTCTCTGCCTAAATTTAACAAGCCGTGGATTGTTGTTGCAGTGGTGTTGGGATGCATTGGCTTTTTCACTTATGGATGGCTAAGGAAAAGATTCTGATGAGAGTTTACCACAGAGTTATACGGAATATTACGGAAATGAGGAACAATGGAAAAGTATCCCAATTTGAAAATAAGAGATAGGAAATAAATATGAACCTTCTTAATCTGTTGCAAAACATTCTTTCTGCTCTTTCGTCGGCAATGCTCTATCCCGTTATGGTTTTACTAGTCGTTTTTTTTGTCTGGATGATTATAACCATTGGGGGTTTTGTCTCAGAGTATTTGGAACGGAAGAGGCAAGCCCGCAACCATGATGCAAAAGAATTTATAGAATCCTTTGTGGAATCCTGCACGCTGTCACGACAGGACAAGGATGGTAATGAATGTGTCCAGCAGTTGACATCTCAAAAAACACAAGACTTATTCCTTTCTTTGACGAGAGAAATGCCGTTTTATTTTCGAGAGTATTGCAAGGAACTTGTGGACGAATTTAAAAAAAATGAGAGTGGCAGAGAAATTCGTGTTGAATACCTGTTACAAAGTAAGGAACAAAAAATGACCAGGGGTCTGGATAAACTTCGTCTCATGATCCGTGTAGGGCCCACCCTTGGATTGATGGGGACTATAATTCCGATGGGACCTGCCTTGTCCGCATTATCACAGGGCGATCTTGAAAAGTTGTCGAGTAATATCATCATTGCCTTCACCACAACTGTTGTAGGGTTGGCAATAGGAATTGTTGCCTATTTCCTTTCGATGGTAAAAAATCGGTGGATTCATGAAGATATAAAGAATCTTGAGTATTTTACGGAATGTATTATAAAAAGTGAGGAGTAGTTCACCGTAGAGTGGGCAGAGGACACAGAGAAAAAGACCAGAAGGTGGGAAGTTGGGGAACGTAACCTCTCGGCCTTTTAACCTTTCAACCTTATGATTTCTTTGCGATCTCCGCATTCTTTGCGGTGAACTAATATAAAATGAGATACCTTAAAAAAAGACGCAGAGTAATGGGAAAAGAAGTTGATCTCCATCAGGAAGACCCCATGTCAGGGGTAGCTAATCTTTTCGACGTAGGAGTGGTCTTTATTGTTGGTCTTATCGGCGCCTTAATCAGCGCGTACAGCCTGCTTGATTTTCTCTCTCCAAAGACAGAAATCACCATGGTCAAGAAAAATGATAATGGTCAGATGGAGATCGTTACTAAAAAAGGCAAACAGGTAAAAGTTGAGAAAGTCACGGACAAGCAATTACAGGGAGAAGGCGCTCGTCTGGGGATAGCTTACAGGTTAAAGGATGGGAAAGTGATCTATGTGCC
>Ga0105164_10002735_pt1 | contig 10870 bp, 13 predicted proteins | sample VDWuncwatermetaG_FD_89674 | JGI IMG/M metagenome (GOLD analysis project Ga0105164, IMG submission 89674) | Wastewater microbial communities from Netherlands to study Microbial Dark Matter (Phase II) - VDW unchlorinated drinking water | ecosystem: Environmental > Aquatic > Freshwater > Drinking...
CACCAAAATATCCTATATTGAGACTTTTTGTTTCATTATTTTTCAAGAGCCAATCAGTAGCTCCAATTAGTCTTTGAGATAAAAAATCAATATCAAATCTAAGATGTGCGGTTTGATCATCTATTTTTTCTTCTTCTTGTGTTAACAGATCAATTAAGAGAGTAGCAAGGCCAGATTTGTTGAGCACTTCAGCAACATACTTGTTTCTTGGACTGTGTCTACTACTGCCGCTTCCGTGTGCAAAAAGTACAATACCATGCGTATTTTTTGGAATGAAGATATTGCCCTCTAGTTTCACCGAACCTATACTTACCTGTACTTCATCTTTGAAATCCTTCTCAAATTTTTTGTGTGCAGTTCCATAACCTATCATTCCATCCAAAATCATAGAATGCGCATCTGCGTTACAACATGTACATTTTAATTTTATACAATCTCTTGCCAGATCATGGTTACATTCTTGACACGTACACACAGTATCACGTGAAACTTGATCTAGTGGATTAGATTGTTTATTCATTGTCACACCTTAAGCTTAGTTCACATTGCCAAAAATCATTAATCAAATTACATATTGTCGATTTTTTCACACTATTAATGCCTCGTTATTTATTTAAAACTAGTTTTTAAAAATTCATTTTTGATAATCAACCATGATAATAAATAACATATAAAAAATAAAGACTTAGAGTCTGTTGTGTTTTGCTTCTGAAAGAAGTAAATTGTGCAACATATCTGCGTGTTTTTCCTCATCAATTCTTATGGTATTCCAAATCGTTTCTGCTTCTTTGTCGTTACTTTTGTGAGCATCTTTGATGTATTTGTTTACATGAGAGAGAAATTCTAGTTTTTTTGACAGTTGTTTTGTTATGTTATAACAATTGTCACTAAGACATGCTTTTTGCATTGATGATTATTTCCAGTAAATGTATTTTAATTAGAATCATGATTATCAACATTGATATTTTGAATGGAACCAGTAGGCACAAACATTAAAACGAGCACTCGAATTGACCGAAATGTCTTAGAATCAATTAACTTGAAATGACTTTTGTTTGTTATAATTATCAAAGCCGATATTCATGAATTGATTTAATTGCTTTGCTATGTAGTTTTACAAAATGGTACCAAAAAACTACAAGAAAATATTGGTTCCTTTTGATGGTTCCAAATTCTCTGATAAAGCGTTAGAAACAGCAATTGAAATATCTAAAAAATTTGATGCGTCACTTTACCTTATTACAATAATGGATATCAGCAGCGTCAGTCCACCAGGAGCCCTTCTTGGATCACAGAAAAAAACGATGAAAAAATCACTTGAGATGATCAAATCTGCTACAAAACACGAAGCTGAAAAAAGAATATTGGAAAAGATATCAATTTGTAAAAAAGTCGGAATAGATGTGCGTTATGATATTCTAGAAGGAGTACCTTCAGATATGATACTAAAATTAATCAAGAAATCTGATACTGATCTTGTTGTCATGGGAAGCCAAGGACTTTCAGGGTTTAGTAAGATAAAGGTACTAGGAAGCGTTAGTAGGAAGGTTTCTGAGATATCTAGTTGTCCTGTCTTAATAGTACACTAAATCAAAAATCATCAAATAGATATCCAAAAGTTATTTTAATTATGTTTAAGGAGAGTTTCGTACTTGTTATGAAACAATTACCAAGCCTTTCATCCAAGGATGCAACGTACAAAAGTAATTGTATTTTCCTTCGTCGTAAAATGTGTACTGCCAGCTTGTGTCTGGCAATATTAAATGGGAATCAAATTTGCCGTCAAGATCGGTTACAGTATGTACCATGCTGTCGTTGTTCTTCCATGTCACCATAATACCAGGTGATATCTGAATTATTGTCGGTGAATACGATTCCACAGTGGCTATCTTCCAAGATTCATTTACTATGGAAACTTTGTCTGTCTTGACAACATTATGAGCATAATTTACGGTCTGGTTTTGTTGCACAGCTAATAGGCTCATCATGCGCTGCATGAATTGCGGATTTTGGAACATCATCTATGATCCCATGTATTGCTGTAGAAATTCTGGATTTTGCATCATGGATGTCATCCACTGATTCATAAATTGAGGATTTTGTAGCATTGCACTAGTCCAAGTATTCATCATCTGCGGATTTGACATCATGTTATTCATCCAAGAATTTGTGAATTGAGGATTGTTAAACATCATTTGGTTAAAGGTTTGAGGATTTTGCATCATAGAAACTGGACTAGAAGTATTCATAAAAATTACATAGCCGATTCCTAATCCTACAAAAAATACTCCAACAGTAACACCTATCCAAACATACTGATTAGTCATTTATGTTGGATTGCTATCTTTGATATTATAATGTCAGGTAAAATATCACTACTGAGAATCAGTTGCAATCAAGGTGTTTTGTAGTAAATTATTATAAGACTCATCTATCTAAAACAAAAGATCTTCTGACCACTGGTGATTCTTTGACTTTGTGTATGAACATCTCCATTCTTTCTCCTATGCCCATAGGTTCTTGCTCTCTAAGTACTTCCTCAGCTCTTGAAAGTTTGCGTGACTTTTCAGCATGAATAGTAAATAAAACATCACCAATTCTTATCTTGTCCCCTAGTTTTTTGTTCAATACAATGCCTGCCCCCTTGTCCTTAGGAGAACCCGCAGCTCTTGCGATTTCAACTAGTGCGTTATTATCCATCCATAAAACTTGACCAGCTTTTTTTGCCCTAACTTGAACAATATCTTGGCCTATCTCGAAATCATCAAGATTCATTTTTGAATTTCCACCTTGTAATGATATTATTTCTCGTAATTTTTTTTCTGCCTTACCTGTTCGCAAAATCTCTTTTGCAAGGTAATAACCATTCTTTTTTCCTACCATTTCAAAAATAGAGCCAGCAAGATGACATGTCTTGTCTATCAAATCAGGAACGTTGGTTTTATTCATCAATACACCAAAGGCTTCTCTTGCTTCAAGTGATGCTCCCAATGAATAACCTATTGGCTGTTCGCCATGTGTTAGTACACATTGTGTATGGATTCCGAGTCTTCTACCAAGTTCGATTATATCCTTAGCAAGAAGATCAGATTCTCCAATACTTTTCATTTTTGCGCCGCGTCCCGTAGGAATGTCAACAACAAGATGAGTAGCACCAACAGCTTTCTTTTTACTCATTATAGAAGGCAAAAGTAGTGGATCAATGTATAATGAATACTCTGTTCTAACAAAAATATCGTCAGCTGGTGCAAGCTCAAGTGAACCACCCCACACAATACATCCATTGCATTTTTGTACAACTTTTTTCATCTCTTCAATATCAAGATCTACAGGCATCATTGATTCAGCTCTATCAGCTGTACCGGCTGCCGAAGTTATTGCCCGTGACGATGCCTTTGGAATTACTAGTCCTGCAGCGGCAATAATTGGTACCACCAAAAGTGTTGTTTTATCACCTGGAACTCCTCCGATACTGTGTTTATCGACAATAATTTTTTTGCGAAGGTTTAGTTTCTTACCTGTATTCACCATGGATATTGCCAAGCTTGTAGCCTCATCAAGATCCAAACCTTGCAGATGTAGGGTGGTTACAAATGCAGATATCTCACTTTCATTTAGATTTCCCTGAACAACATCTTTTACAATTTCATGAATTTCATCGTACAACAATCTCTTACCTGTCAGTTTGTTATGAATGAATTGAAGTGATTTTGGAAAAGGAGCAATGTCGATGTCAACTAGTGTATGCTGTTTTAATTTCAATATTTTGAGAACCTCCTCACTTATTCCAACATAGCCTTTCTTTACAGTAGTAGCTATTCCGACCAGTACAGTAATGGTATTATTCTTTGATGTTATTCTTATTCTTCCAGATGCAGTAACACCAATTTCATCTGCATCTAATTTGTTGAGAAATACAATGGGCCTTCCACCCGAATCAATTCCTAAAATATCAGCCTTTAGTTGCATTAATGATTTTTTATATCTAGCATAATATATGGTACATTATAATTTTCAGACACGGTATTATCATTTTGACTGGTTTTGAACACAACCATCAAATCTTTACTTGATACACCATTGTTTCATTCATTAGAAACATTTTCATTTAAAAGAATGAAAGCAATTAGTGTAAAATCATGACAAGAAAAGGAAGAATAAAATATGTTATCAAAAACGACGGACGAACTGTTCCATTTAGTTTTGGTAAAGTAAGAGCAACTTGCATCAGAGCGGGAGCAAGCAATAAACTAGCAACACATGTAGCAAAGAGAATTTCAGACAAGATATATGATAGAATCACTACGCGTCAAATTTACGATATGGTATTGGAGACTTTAGCAATTGAAGATAAAAGTCAAGCAATAGGACATAGATATCGCTTAAAAGAATCCATCATGTTAATGGGTCCAGCAGGATTCCCATTTGAAAATTATGTCAGCGCAATACTTACAGAACATGGATTTCGCATTAAATCAAGAAGAACAAAAATCAAAGGGGTTTGTGTTACTCATGAAATAGACATCATAGCAAGTGCAAAAAACACAAATGCCAGATATATGATAGAATGTAAGTTTCACAATCTTCCTGGAATATACACTGGAATTAAAGAAGCGTTATACACACATGCAAGATTCTTGGATCTAAAAGAACAATTTGATGAAGAAATGCTTGTATGTAATACAAAGATCTCAGACGATGCCATAACTTATGGGAAATGCGTTGGTCAAGAAATCATATCATGGCGTTATCCAATTAACAATGGCCTAGAAAAAATGATTGAATCAAAGGGCCTGTATCCTATTACGATTCTGGGTCTTAATAAAAAAGAATTACAAAATCTGTCACAAAATAATATTATGTTAGTAAAAGACCTCATTAATGTTGATTCATATCCGTTATCACAGCAAATCAAAATGCCTTTACGTAGAATTGAAAGCTTGCAAAATCTTGCAAAACAAGTCATTCAATGACGATAAGTTTGTTGAATAAGTTTTGGATCCAGTACTATTACCTTTCTTCCAAGAGAATAATCATCCGCATTTTGGATAATTAAAATTATTCCATCCTATTTGATCAAGAACTATTTCTTCATCTGAATGATTTGCACATGTCAATCTTTGTTCCATGAAAAAGACACCATATTTTTCTTAATAAGTGGGCGTACTGGATTGTATATGACAATTGAGTGTAGTTATGGATCGTAAATGTGATGAGAGAGATTTAATGTTCATATAGGATTATTTCTTAATCATAGCATGAGATTAAAAGATAAAGTCGCAGTAATTACAGGCGCCTCAAGTGATATTGGATTAGAAATTTGCAAAAGGTTTGTTGAGGAAGGTGCAAATGTTGTTTTACTAGGCAGAAACTTTGACAAACTTGAGAAAGCAAGAAAAACAATAAAAAACTATGACACAAGAACAGTGGGAATTCCTTGTGATCTTACTAACGAAGCTCAAGTATTACAGACAGTTGAACAGATTTCTGATCATTATGGGAAAATAGACATACTAGTAAACAACGCAGCGTTAATCAATGATCCAATCCACTTTCACGAGATGCCAGAAGCCGATTGGTCAGCTTTGATCAATACTAACATCTATGGAACTTTTAGAATTACAAAATCAGTCTTAATTAAAATGCTAGAAAATAAGAGTGGAACAATTATCAACATTGGTTCAATATCAAGCGAACGTGCAATTCCAAAAGTGCATTTGACTGTATATTGTACAACCAAGGCTGCAATTAACATGTTTACAAAAGGCATCGCAATAGAATATGCTAGAAAAAATATTCGTTGTAACGGTATAAATCCAGGAATTGTTAACGCTGGAACGATAAAACCTTACATGGATTATCCCGAAGCAAGAAAAGTCCTAGAGGACAGACAGCCATTAAATAGAATTGGAGAGCCTGTAGACATTGCAAATGCCGCAGTATATTTGGCATCTGATGAAGCAAATTGGATTTCTGGAATCATCTTAAATGTAGATGGTGGAAAATCTGCTTCTGAAGGATAATTAAAATAAAAATTGTGTTTTTTGTTATTTTATTCCATTCTTTTGTAAATTGATTTAAAATCTTCTGCTATCAGATATGCAGTATTCTGAAGATGTGTAACTTCAGTCATGTTTGATTTGCCTCTAGCCATCTGTCTCATCTGTGTCATACATTTATGGATTTGATTATGGTCAGGTTGTGCCTCATCAGACCAAACATTGAAACACTCTATAAAATCAAGAGAAAAATTCAAGACTATCAATTCCCAGTCTTTAGTGTTAGTGGGATATCCTATACCCTGAGCAAGCACACGAAATTCGTTACTTCTATCAATAAGAAGCATTTTTAGAGCTTGATGAGCTTTTTTTAAATCATATTTATCTAAAGCTCTTGAGCCTTGCATACAAACTATATCATATATTTTATTTTAAAGGTATCTTTATTCTCATAATTTAGAATATTTAATTAAACTTGTATTAATTTAATGTAAAAATCCGGAAACGTGTTAAAGCTGCCTACCGAAGTATTCAACGTTCAGGGTTAGTACCCCACGTTTCCGGCAATCTATTGTACGTCAATATTGTATTTAATTTTGTAACATGATTATCATATTTGATAATTATAAGTAACTTCCTTCTTGGAAATCATGATCGATAATGATAATTGAATTTATCTATAGCTAATATTGTACAAAAATAAGAAAATGGCAAAAAATTGTGAATGTGGTTCTTGTGGGCATGAGACTGTGGAAGAGTGTTTTAATAAAGAATGCAAGTGTTGCCTACCTGACCATTTGGGCGCTTTTGGAAAAAATAGATAATCATTCAGACTCTGAATGAATTCAAGTTTTTACTAAAAAATTATTACTTTACAATCAAAACAGGACATTTTGAATGCTGCGATACGCCAGACGCCACACTGCCAAGAAGTAATCTTTTAAATCCACCTAATCCTCTCGAGCCAAGAATTATAAAATCTACATTGTGAGATTCAGCATATGATGTCAGAACATCAGTAATTGAAACTGCTTCTAATACCTCAGTTTTGAATTGTATCCCAAGTTCCTTTAATTTTGGCTCTAACTTCGATAGGGATTTCATGGCATCTTCTTTTTGTAGTTTTATAGTCTCCAAGAAAGCCACACCTAAAACCGGATCTACATGGGCATGTATAACTATGCATGTGACTACAGTAACGCTTGCTTTGTATAGTTTCGCTAGCTCTGTAGCAAATTCAAATGCTCTATTGGCAGGATCTGAGCCGTCGTATGGAACAAAGATATGTTTTATCATACTCTGTTACCCATGGATTTCACTTAAAATGGATATTTTGAATTTCAATTATTCTCACCAGTAAAGCTCCATTGAAATGCATCAACTATATCCCTCGCTGTTACAATTGCAAATATTTTACCATCTTTAGTTAAAACGAGTCGTTTTATTTTTTTTGCATCCATCATCTTTGCCACATCACCACCAGCAATTCCAATTTTAGTCGTTATCAATGGGGATGAACAATAACCTCCAACTTTTCCTTTCAACTTAACTTCATTATTCAAAACATTTACCAAAAGATCTCTTTCTGTAAATATCCCAAAGGGTTTTCTGTTTTTCTCAACAACAACACTTCCAATTCTTTTTTTATGCATTAGTTTGCATGCTTCCATTATTGTATCACCATATGATACTTTGTAGATCTTTTTGCTCATTACTTTATCTAACGGAGGATTTCCTCCAGTTCTTCTGAATCCTCTAACTATATCTGACGCAGTAATTATCCCTACCAAATGTTTTTTATCAAATACCAATAGTCTGGATTTTTCTAAAATCATGATTTTAGCTGCGTCAATCAAATTCATGTCTAAAGATACACGGGTAAAAGGCCTAACAACAACATCTTTCATGGAAAAGTCTGGAATTTTTTTATCATATACGATGTACTGTAAAATTTCTCTTTCTGTAAAAAGACCTCTCACATTATGATCTTCTTTTACTATGAGATTGCCAATTCCTTTTTCGGCCATAAGAGAGATTGCGTCCTGAAAGGCAAATTCAGGTCCTACTGTTATAGGAGCAGGCGTCATATAATCAGCCACTCGCAATTCTAATGTTTTTAATACCATTGTATGACTAGAATTAAAAATAATAGATAAAACCTCAAGCCAATTATCAATGTTGAAAATCTAAAGAGATCTAGTGCACAATCATTACTGGGCACTTGGATTCTTCTGAAATTTTTCTACTAACGCTGCCAAGCGCCATGATTTTTCTAACTTTTGTAAGACCTCTACTTCCAAGTACAATCAGATCAATTTTGTGAGTTTCCGAAAACCGTAATAACGAATCTATTGGATTTCCAACCATTACTTCACACCGAACCTCAACACCCACCTTCATACATGATTTCATCTTATTTTTAAGCACAGCATTGGTGCGTATATTTTCAGATTCTAAAAACTCTCTTGTTAGCTTTCTTAATTTCTTGTTTGCAAGTCCCTGTAAAATATTAGTGGGAGTATCCGACGCAGCATTAATTACATTAACAATGTAAATGATAGAAAAGAATTTTTTTGATATTTCCATAGCTTCGTTCAAAGCTTTTTTTGAGTATTTAGAATCGTCATATGGTACAAGAATTCTCTTGTATTTTGTTGCCATAGGTGAAAATTGTTCACCTTCCAATTCATCAATCATTTTTGATGTAGCGTTATCAATTCTGGACATGTGTTCTAGGAATTTTTCATAAGAGCCGTATTTTGCTCTGTCCAAAATTATCGCCATACTATTTTTGATTACAGATAGTTGATTTTTTAGCTCAATATTGTGGGATTTATTATTCTGTATGGAATTCATTTGAAAAACGCCTTATGAGAAATGAGGGTCTTTTTTTATTAGCCTAAAATGAGTTTCTACTTCGCTATAAGCGAGAACAATATCAGTTGAGCTAATCATGCCTTCCAAATTTCCGTCCTTGTCAACGGTAGGAATTCCACTCACCTTATATTTTGTCATTAATTTTGCTGCTTTTGCAAGATCATCCTCAGACTCTATTGTCAAAAGTTCATCTGCAATTAAATCACTAACTTTCAATTCTTTGGCAGATGCTTTTGGTAAGAGGTATTCTCGTGTATCTTGTTTTCCAAGCTTAAAGTATTCGCTGTTTCTCAAAAATGTATCATATGATATTACTCCAATTGGTTTTCCAACATTATCTGTCACAACCAGTCTTGAAATCTTGTTTCTGTTTAACATGTTCAGAGCAAATGGTAGAGAGTCAGATTTTCTGCAAGTAATCACTTTCTTACTCATATAGTCTTTTACTTTGTAAACTCCTGTGTATAGATTAGAAAAATTTTTTACAAGATCGGATTTTGTTGTAATACCAACCAATTTTCCCTCATCATCTACCACAATAATTGAGGATATCTGAAATGTTACCATGCGTATTGCACATTGTTCTATGTGATCATGTTGACCAACTGTAATAGTTACAGGACTTCTACTCATAATCTCCTCAAGCGATATTTTGTCCAAAGCCCTAACAGTCTTATCGTTTTCCAAAAACCTGCCCACGTCACGTTCAGTTACAATTCCTACTGGAAAGTTATTTTTAACAACAATAATTCGTTTTACGTCATTTTTTTGCATCAGAAATAACGCATCATGTATTGTATTTTCTGGTTCCAGTGTAATCACAGGAGATGTAAACTGGTGTACTTGAGTTCTCATCATAATATTAATCCAGTATACCGAATTTAAAAGAGGAGTCTGATTTTCAAGTGTGATTCTCAGATATTTTTAGAAAAATGGAATCCTAATTCTCTGGCATTGCCAAAGTATTAGGAACGATTTCTACTTCTAGTGAATTTCCTTTAAAACAGGTCATTATTGCTTTGATCTTGGATTTGTACAAAAAGTACTTTTTACCATCATCATTGATAGAACCTGATATTCCCAAGAGTTTGTTATCGTGTAATTCTTGTACTCTTCGATATGCCGTACTGATTGGGATTTGGCAATCAGCACTTAGTTCTATTGCAGATTTTGGGGAATCCATTGTTGCTTCAAGAATTGCTCTTGAATACTTGTCTGCCAAGATTCCAAGTAAGATGTCTTTTGAGGTCTGTTCTTGAACCTGTTTTCCTTGTAGTAATACTTGCATAGACAGAGTATTTTCTTAATTAGATATAATGAGGAGGACTGCATTGCCATGCAGTGCATACAATTCGTTCAGTGCGTTATTAGTCCAAAAACACATCGAGCTTTATTCATGAACAATTAGAACTGGACACGTAGCTAGCTCAGAAATTTTCCTACTAACGCTGCCAAGTGCCTTTATTTTGCCAATTCCGTGCAACCCCTGACTTCCTATTACGATTAGATCAATTTTCCTTCCGCGTGTAAACTTGAGAAGAGCTTCAACCGGACTTGTCCCAGCTATGATATCATAATATGCATCAACACCGTTTGCCTTACAAACTGCAACTTCAGCAAGTAGTTCCTTTCTAGCTTGAGATTTTACTGCGACCATAAATTCTCTAATTGATTGTTCCAGTATCTTGTCTTTTTTTATTAGAGCAAGTAACATACCTGGTGGAAAATCTGATGTATCAACTTCTGTAACTAGGAATACTTTTGAACCAAATTTCTTTGCAATATTAATAGCATGTGCTAGTGCACTTCTTGAATATTTGGAGCCATCATAAGGTACAAGAATTTTTTTGAAAATAGTATTACTTGCCATACTCCGTTTATGAGTAGAATGTACTTAAATTGACTTGTAAATTTCATACCTGATAATCAATACAAATTACAGTGAGGATAACTAGATATAAAAAAGGATTATCAAATCAGAGAATCGTATTATC
>Ga0105164_10002736_pt1 | contig 10868 bp, 16 predicted proteins | sample VDWuncwatermetaG_FD_89674 | JGI IMG/M metagenome (GOLD analysis project Ga0105164, IMG submission 89674) | Wastewater microbial communities from Netherlands to study Microbial Dark Matter (Phase II) - VDW unchlorinated drinking water | ecosystem: Environmental > Aquatic > Freshwater > Drinking...
ACAAACAAGAAATCCTTTTGTCGTATAGTGTTGGCTCCGAGGAATTGTTGCTGATTGCGCTGGGCACACATGAGAATTTTTACCGGGACATGAAGCGATAACAACAAACTGTGGGGATTAAAGTATGCGAACAGCACAACAGCTTTTTGATGAAAACTTTACGAATAATCCCACACGCGAAAAGCGTAGTAAGGCATACAAGGTTGGTGTGATGGCCGTGCTCAATTTTAAGATTCATGGTGTAGGGTATGGTGAGGTGCCATTCAAGGCAGGTACAGCCGCCTTTGATGCGTACTTTGCTGGTATAGCCGAGGGGAACAACATTTTGGTGAGGGAGAATTAAAATGATCGTAGCTGTATTAAAAGGAAAGTTAAAATGAATAAATTGACTATCGAACTGCCTATTGAATTCACCAAGCTGTGCGCACATGACGGTGTGCCGCCGGAAACAGTGCTGCGCGGTTTCATCGCTGATCTCGCTCGCATCATGAACCAGGCCGCAAGCCCGCGCACAGACGGCTACAGCAGCAACGGTTCGGACGAGCGCGACATGGCGCGGGCTTACTATGAGCGGGTAGGCTACCCACACTGGAAGCGCTAAAGACGGGCACCCTCCCCTTCTCCTTTACTGATCAATCAAATCAGTTTTTTGTAAAAGCCATGCTGCAAAAGTTGCTCTGAGCATTTTGCCATTGATCCCAGATTTTCTGTAGATGGCCTGCGTTGACGCTGCTAATAAGGCTTCAAACTCTTTCAGGAACTCACTCTTTTGAAGCGCTAAAACCAGGTAGCTTTCGGCCACCTTTTGCCTGACGATCAATAAGGGGCACCTCCCCTACCCTCTCAAGTTTCTGCAGTGGCTTTAGCTGCAAGCCATGGGCCTAGTGTTTTACGGACGAAAGGTGATTCTGGGGACTTCCGAATTCTGCCAGCGACCAATGCATTCCCCTGCGCAAACTCTTCAAGTATCTCAGCCTTTTGCAGGCTATCCATTTTGTCAAAAGCATCCAGTGCCGCCGCTATATCTGGGTTTGGCGCTGTATCTTGACGCATTGGTATAACGACCGTGGGTCTCTGTTTTGGTGATATTAAAACGGGCTTTTTGCTGGTTGCATATTTTCCACGAATGTCTACCGAAACAATTTTATGCTTGACGTATAACATAAAATACACTATATTTAGCCATGATTAAATCATTCCGCTGCAAGAATACGGAAGCACTCTACCAAGGAAAGCGCGTCAGAAAATTTGAGTCCTGCGCTGCTCAGGCAGAAAGAAGGCTGGAAATTCTGGACAACGCCAAAACTATCGGGGACTTGATGGCTTTGCCAAGTAACCGCTTCGAATCTTTAGGGGGTGACCGTTCCGGCCAATTCAGCATCCGTGTCAATCAACAATGGCGCTTGTGCTTCGAGTGGAAAGATGCTGATGCTTACAATGTGGAAATCGTTGATTACCATTAAAGGAGAATGAACATGACTAACAAAATGCGCGCAATCCATCCGGGCGAAATACTCAAGGGTGAGCTGGAAGAGTTGAATTTATCCGCCAATGTCTTGGCTCACGCGTTGGGCGTACCTACCAACCGAATCACCGCAATTCTTAACGAACAACGTGGCATTACTGCCGATACCGCCCTGCGTTTTGCTAAATTCTTCGGCAGCACGCCGGATTTCTGGATGAGTCTGCAAAGCAGCTACGATGTGAAGATAGCGCGAGCGGCGGTAGGCAAAGAGATTGAGAAAAGCGTCAAGCCCAAAGAATTGCTGGCCGCCTAGCTTTCGCAAGACTATCGGCCAGGGTGCTGCTGCTCAATGCCTGCTGAATTCACCGCGCTGTGTGAGCGGGTAGGCTACCCACACTTGAAGCGCTAAAGACGGGCACCCCTTCTCCTTTACTGATCAATCAAATCAGTTTTTTGTATAAGCCATGCTGCAAAAGTTGCTCTGAGCATTTTGCCATTGATCCCAGATTTTCTGAAGATGGCCTGCGTTGACGCTGCCAATGAGGCATCAAATTCTTTCAGCAACTCGCTCTTTCTTTCTTCCGGCATCGTATCAAATCTTTCCAGGATTAACTGATGCTTCTTGTTACTTTCTTGCTTGGCTTCCGTCTCAGCACGGCTCTTTTCTAATTGTTTTGTCTTGCGCTCCTCTGACTGCTTCGCCTTTGCCGATTCAATGAGTTTTTGTGATTGGGCATAACTATCCTTCAATGCTTTTTTGAAATAGGCGGCGGGAGATTCTATCTTTGTCAGATGAGTCTTTCCTATCCTGCCTTCTACCAGATCGAGTGTATCTACTATATCGGCCTCAGAGTACCGAGCCGTCAAACGTTCCGCTTCTGTAATCGGAATACCCAATGAAACAATTCTTGATAGCAAGCCAGCATCAATGGGAGGTGGGCCCATATCCAGATTGGCTTGCTGTTTCAGTCTTACAGAGAATTGTAGATCGCGCACGAACTTGCCGACCTTGAATTCAATCAACTCAATCTCAATGTCGGTAACTTTATTGACCTCCTCCGTGCCACGTTTGAAAATATCTCGCTTGGCATATTTGTATTCCGGCGGAGTGGCATCATCTGTCGAACCAGTAAGCACACGCCACCAGTTCTGCCATTTATCACGGTTAGTCACACCACCAGGATTCGTCACGTAACGACGACATATTTCGTACAGGGCAAGTCCAGGAATCGTGCGCAATAACGCCATATAGGCGATTGGCAATCGAGTGTATTGTTCCGGATCCAGCATTTGCTTCTTTAGTTCCGGTGGAAGCATGAACCAAAGCATCAGATGCCCTCCCCTCTTCTTTTGCCCGCGTTCCATTTCCTCATTACCTTCATGAGACACGTTGTCCAACGTGAATGATGGAATCAGAACTTCAGAAGTCACCCCGCCAGATCGGCGCGGACGAATCACTCGAACTTCTTGCAACTCGTCCAGACTGGCACGAAGCAAATCATAATCCTTACTATGAAATTTTGCGTCCTTGACCAGGTGAGCGACAGATACGCACCAACGACCGTCTTTATCTTCTTTGTCACGCAAGTCCTGCGCGTACCAAATGAGGATATTGAAAAGTTTCCTGGAAAGCAGCGACAGGTGACCCGATTTGACCTTATAGCCAATCTCGTCATTGTTCTTGCGAATTATCCTGGTGTCACGTTCCTTTTTATCGACACTCGACTCCGATTGCTTTGGATTCCTGATGGAGACGTTCAACACAAACTCCTCACGATCGTAAGATTCATCGTGTCAAAAAAGTCCCGGTGTTTCTCAAATGGTAAAGCCCAAGCGCTCCCCAAATTACTCACCTGAGGACAAAGATTCCCTTTATTCATCACCGAGTTTCCTATTTTGCTCACCTAAAAACAAAGAATTCCCTTTAACGCTCACCCAAACGGGTTTCATTTCCTTAATCACTCACCTTCAATCGCGCAAACGTAGAGCAGGCGCGGGTTTGAAGACCACTGAATTTGTTTTTGTATTTAGCTATTGAAACACTCAATATGCGAGTATTTTTAGCTTCAATTTAATTCGCATGTCCTTCATTGTAATACCCAGATATCGAAGGAATCCAATTCCCCAAATTACTCACCTGATCCTCTTAAAAAGCATTGTCCAAGATTTAAACTACTTACAGGTGAAGGTTTACGGGAAACTGCACATTTGCAGAAACCCAAAAACATCTTTAACCAACATGAGGCCGGGCTAAAGAATTCTTCCTATTTATTGTCCTGCTAAATATTAGCGACATATGCTACAATGAATACACTTTCTAGATAATAACATAGAAACCGTGAAAGACCTTCTTTTTGATATTCTTACCTGATAACTGGACTTTAACATGCAACGTGACTCCATTCCAATTTCTGATCCTGTATCCATAGAAGACCTCAATCATCTGGCAGTGCGAGCAAGAGGTATTATCGCAGAGCTCAGAAAGCGCATGTTGTTACCCAACGCCAGTAAAAACCCACCCACTTTGTCGTCCGAAAAGGTGGCATCACTTTGCGGTATAACCAAAGGGCAACTCAATTACCGAATCAAGAATGGTGCCCCACCTGGCACCGTAGCTTCTCGTGGTGGGAGACGTGAGTTTACGCTGGAGGAAGCACAGGCTTGGACAAAAATCGAACGAAGTGAAAACATGAGGCCCAAGGGGGGCAAAGCCGTCACTATCGGGATCGCCTTCTTCAAAGGCGGGGTTACTAAAACGACGACCACAATGACCTTGGCACAAGGACTTAGCCTGTTGGGACATCGTGTGCTCAATATCGATATGGATCCCCAAGGATCATTGACGACCTTACATGGCCTGCTCCCTGATACCGAGATTGAGGATGAAGATACGTTAGGGCCACTATTTCACGGCGACCAACAGGACGTGAGGTACGCGATCCGAAAGACATATTGGCCTGGAATCGATTTAATCCCAGCGGCATCAGCAATGTTTTCAGCAGAATTTGCCTTGCCCGCACAACAAATGCGGGATCGCAACTTTGAGTTCTGGGACGTTCTGAATAAAGGATTGGAAGTGGTTCGTGATGACTATGATGTGATTCTAATTGACACACCACCAAGTCTGTCATACATGACGATCAATGCATTTTTCGCCTCGGACGGCATGATCGTTCCTATGACCGCAAGTATGCTTGACATGGTATCGAGCGCTCAATTCTGGAGTTTGTTTTCCGACTTGGCCGCATCGATCTCCAAGAGGCTGCCAGACCCGAAACAGTATGACTTCATCAACATACTACTGTCCAAGATCAACAATAACGACACGACAACCCGAGCCGTGAGAGATTGGATATCAACGGTCTATGGAGGCAAGGTGATGCCCGTCGAAATCCCGATGACGGCGGTAAGTGGCAGTGCGGCAAGTGAATTTGCCACGGTATTCGATATCACTAAGTATGAGGGGGATGCGCGAACCTATAAACGGGCTAGGGAAGCATACGAGTCATTGGCCCTGGCGGTTGAGGAATCTATTCGGATGGTTTGGGCCAAGAGGGAGAAAAAATGAAAAAGGCAGACAAGTTTGATGCGCTTTCGGCAGGACTCGGCGAGACACTGGATAAGCTGGAGAGCGTTTTACCGACGCGCCCCAAAACCGCCCCTGGACAACTGATGTCTTTTCGAAACGAAATGGCGACTTACGAAGATCGGATTGCCGCACTCGAAGCGGAACTAGCAGACGCCAAACGAACCGAAATCCCGGTCGAGCACATAGACCCCAACCCATGGCAACCCCGAACATATTTTGATCCGCAAGAAATATCAGAGTTGGCCGCAAGCATTGCAGAAGTTGGTTTGATTCAGCCGATCATCGTGCGTCGTGTCCAAACTTTGGACACGAAGACCACCAATAAAATTGTCCAAATTTTGGATGCACGTTATCAGCTGATTGCTGGCGAACGACGACTACGTGCTCACAAGGAGCTTGGTCGTTCAGAAATCAAGGCAATCGTACTGGATGCGGCAGATGATGAACTTGCCGTGATGGCATTGGCGGAGAACCTTGATCGTGCCGACTTGGCAGATTATGAAATCAGCAAGGCAATCAGACGGGCCGAAAAGGAATTCCCAAACCGCAAGCACATGGCAAAAGCCATAGGCATCGAACGCTCCGATTTGTATCGTTTCTTGGCCTTTGACTCCTTGCCAGAACTTATTAAGGCTGATCTGGAAATAAATCCAAGATTGCTCGGTCGCGTGGCAGCAGGTCAGATTGTTAGCCTTATCAAGGATCGTGGGCCAGAAGCTATCAATGCGCTTTCTGTCATCTGGCCGAAGGTCAAGGAAGGCCATCTCAACGAGGGAAAGTTAGCATCCTCGGTTGACGCTTTACTTGCCGGGAAGGCGGCACGTACCGATAGAGACATCAGGAAGCTCTTCGTTAACAAGGTGCAGGCCGGATCAATCACCCGTGATCAAAATGCCATTACGGTCAAGATTAAGACGGTATTACTCTCAGACGAAAAAGAAATTCGCCTGCGCGAATTCGTGCAACAACTCCTGCTGGAATCGGGTAGCGAGATTCCAAAAGGAAACGAATGAGACGTCAAAAGCTACTCTCGCCTACCGCTAAGTGGTTAGCAAAATGTTTGATTTTGGAGGCTTCGGCCTCATTTATTGTGCCTTGATAATTCTGCTTGATACAGCAAGTCATCATTCACAGTGTCCAATAATTGGACACGGCAACGAAGTAACAATAAACCGAGATTTTCCAATAGAGCACAATTCCCAATGGAAGCCATTAGAGAATTACATAGCTTCAAGCTGGCCAGCCATTTCACGCCAGGCGAAATAGCCGCCTGCGGGTCGATGCGCCCCGATGCCATTTACACCGACACGGCAACCGGCGAAATAGTGGTGGTCGAGGCCGACAGCGGTCAATACACGAAAAGCCAAATACAAGACAAGGTCGCACGCTGGCGGGCGGCAGGTCTTGACCGGCAAGTGTGGGAGCAGCCGGTGCAGGTGGGAGCAGCAAAAGTACCGCTATTGCCTGGCATTACTGTGATGAGGATATAAAATGGCAGAAGAGAAAAGAGACCGTCCTGGTCGATCATGGCGCACGCCTGCCATCGCAACGCCGCCGCCGAGGACCTCGCGGCCCGGCACTCGGGTTTTTACTTCCTGTCCAGGCCGATCTTGCTCAAGCAAGGATTCAATCCCGGGCACGGCGAACATGCCGCAATAGACGGAGCAGGCAAGACCTGGTTCGTGCTGCTGGACGATTGCCTGATGGGATCAGATCGGATCAAGCGCTCGTGGACGCGGCGGCACGTACCGAACCCAAAATACTGGCCGGATCCGACTGGACGCAAAATGTGCGAGGTGGCGCAGGGGTTCCTGGTGGTGAGCACCGACGAAGAAAATGCCGAAAGACACCGCGCGCGCATCCTGAAGGACTGTCTGCCGGCTGACGTATTGACCCTCAAGGCGCTCTGGAAATCATGAAAATAATTCTCCTGATCATGCTCAAGGGAATAGATGGTGTCTGGCGTCTGGATTCAATGTGAGTAAGTATTCATGAGCACATGGAATAGAAATTTATTGTTGCTGCTGACCACCCTGATTGTGCCATTACAAGGCTGTACATCTCAGAAAACGGAAAAAATTGTACGTTAAGCTATTAGGAGCTCCAGAACATAGCTAACCAACTTGCCAAAACAAACCAACTAGGTTAGTATTCGTCTATGGAGAAACGAACCCCGCACTGCAAGCTGGCTATCGTCAAAGTATTAGTCGAGGCCGGAAAGACGCGCACCACGCATGCGGCGCGAGCCGGTGCGAATGAATTGGGGCTTGAATTCTCCGACATGCTGGCCGTGGTAATGGCACTCACGCCAGCGGATTTTTACAAGAGCATGACCACGCACGCCGATCACACGGTCTGGCAAGACGTGTACCGCCCCAGCACGTCGGCGGGTGACGTGTATCTAAAGCTGACGGTCATTGATGATGTGCTGATCGTGTCAATCAAGGAGCTATAAATATGAAATGTCCTATTTGCGGCGCGGCAGAACTGATCCACGACACCCGCGACATGCCTTACACCTACAAGGGCGAAACCACCGTCATTGCGGCGGTAACGGGCGACTTCTGCCCGGCTTGCGCTGAGTCGGTACTAGACGTAGCGGAATCGAATCGCGTCATGCGCGAAATGCGCGCCTTCTCCAAGCAGGTGAATGCGGCCATCGTCGATCCTGGCTTCATCGCCAGCGTGCGCAAGAAACTCGCGCTTGACCAGCGTGAAGCTGCCGAAATTTTTGGCGGGGGAATCAACGCCTTTTCTCGCTACGAGAACGGTAAAACCAAACCACCGCTGGCCCTGGTCAAGCTGCTCAAGGTGCTTGATCGTCACCCAGACTTGCTTAACGAGGTTAAAGCCGCCTAACCACGCTTTTCGAAACTCGTTGTCCCGCATGGCGCGGATCGAAAATGATTTTCACGAACGACTCTACATTGTCTTGGCTAGGCCGACTTCTCGCAGACCCTCGTTTGCGAGAAGCTGTGTCAGCGCCTTAACGTATGATTTTTTTCCGTATTCTGAGACGACCCTCTTTAACATCATTTTCTGGAGAAATTCAGAACAAAAGCTTAATGACTTGGGTGTAGTTGATATCCGCCTAATTTAAAAAGAGAAGGGCAGTTGTGCTGCTGAAATTGAGAGCAGTATTTTTACTTTGTCAGGTATATCCATAGCCTGCTAGTTACTTTCTAATTCAAAGGAAATATATGAGCAAGAAACTAGAAGCACTCCAGAAAAAAGCAGCAGAGCTCCAGGCACAAATTGCCCGGGAAGAACTGGCCCAGAAAAACAAAACCCGCACCGAACGTCTCACCTTGAAGATCCTACAAAAATACCCAGACTTGTATCTCTGCGATCCATCCATACTCGAAAAGAATCTCGATCAATCCTTTGCCGCAATCGCAGCAACTCTAAAGAAGAAGCCGCAGTAAATCCGCGCAGCTATCCGAACAAGCGAAAGCCGCGCCTGAAGGAAAACAAACAGAAAACCAAATTACCATAGGGCCGGTCAGGCAAAAACTGCCTGACCTAAGGAATAAGCACACATTACGCATCTGCTTTCAGCAGATCAGTCCGCGCCAACATCACTATATATAAGCGTTTCGAAGGTGTTCCCGCCAAAGTCAGTTAATGTGCGCAATTGTGTACATTAAAAGCTATGAAAACCAATTAAACGTCTATAGAATGTGCACAAAGCGAGGTGTGCACTATATACATTTTGCAAACCATAAATTAAAGAACCTCCAGTGGAGTTAACCATGCCGATTTACAAGAAGTTTTCAATTCGAGCCCAGGAATCGACCTGCAATTCCGTAGAAGAGTTTGCCAGCTCAAGCGGCATAAGCCGCAATGCGGCCATCGAGCTTTTACTGAAGTTAGGCCTGCTGCATTTACAAAACACCGAAGCGCATAAAGAGCGTTTCGACCGTCTCGAAGACCACCTCAAAGCGGTTCAACAGTGCAACTACAAAGCACTGGTTTACCTTGCGACCGCTACGGAAGCGGATAAGCCACGCTATGACAAAGCAGAGGCCGCCGCCGTCAAAAATGTGGCTGAAATATTCGGCGAAGCAGGCAAATAACCATGGCCAAAATAGAAAAAGGACTGCTGACAAAGTTTTCGACCGGAGGGGATTTGTTCGCTCACCGCGTGCAGTTGTTGTTCGTCAACACCATGCGCCTTTTCGTGATAGGTGCTGCCGTATTTGCACTGAGCAGCGGGCTGATGATTTACGCTTGGGCCACAAAATACGAATGGTACGTGTTTGCAAAAACGATGTTCGCGCGCCTGATGATGCTCATCCATCAGCCGCAATTCCACCTGCCCTTCATCGCACAGGAAGGCGGGCAGTCGCTCAAAATGACCAGCGCCGCGCTGGTCAAGACTGTGATGGAATCGCCCGATCTTGCCGGACATTACCATCATGTGATCTGGTATTTCGGCGTAGCGCTGATCATTGCCGCCGCCGCCATGCTGGGCTTGATCCTGTTCTACGTGCGCTATGGCCACGATGCCCATAGCGATAGTTTTTTGCGCGGCCAGGTGCTGGTGGATGCAAAGACTTTAGCAAAGCTGATCAAGAATCCGTCGCCGATCAAGCTGGCCGGTATTCCAATTCCGCTCGACCTGTTGCAGCGCAATATTCTGGCCGTCGGCAGCATGGGAACCGGCAAAACCCAAGTGATAGACCAGATCATTGAGGACGCCCGACGCTGGAAAAAGAAGATGGTCATTTACGACAAAACCGGCGAATTCACCCAGAGCTTCTTTCGCCCCGGCATCGACGTGCTGTTGAGCCCGATCGACGCACGCTGCGCCGACTGGTCGATATTCACCGACCTCAAAAAAATCTCCGACCCGGCCATGGTGTCGACCTTCTTCGTCCCGGAAAACAAGCACAGCAATGACCCGATCTGGGACAACGCCGCCCGGATGTTGCTCGAAGACCTGATCACCATCGTCCGCAATGACGGGGGGAGCATGTCAGACATCAAGCACATCATCACCCAGTACACGCTCGAAGACCTGACCAAGCTTTTGAAGCGGCACAATGCCGCGAGCTGCGGAACGATTAATCCCGAAAACGCCAAGGGCAGTGAATCGGTACGGCTGACTTTAATCTCTCAGCCAGCTGTGCGGTTTTTCTCATTCTTCGACAAAACGGACGCCTCATTTTCGATACGTGAATTCATCCGGCGCGATGACGACGCTTGTTTATTTCTGGTGTCCTCCTCCACGCAGCACCCTGTCGCCAAGCCGTTCATTAGTGCCTGGCTGGAGCTGGCCCTTGCCGAAGCCATGTCGATGCCGCAGACCGCCGATATTCGCCTCATGTTCATTCTGGACGAACTGGCGAGCCTGTCCAGGTTGAAAGCGCTGGACATTGCTTTTACCGAAGCCAGAAAGTACGGGATCGTATCGACTGTGGGCATTCAGAACCTGAGCCAGCTGGACGAAATCTATGGCGAAGACCTGACCAAGGTTTTTGTCGCCAACCTGCAAAACAAGCTCGTGTTGCGCACCGAAGAAGAATCATCAGCCCGCCGCATGGCCGACACGCTGGGCCGGGAAGAGGTCGAGGAAATCAACGAAAGCTTGTCGTTTGGCGTGGCATCCAGCCGGGACGGCACCAACCTTGGGGGGAGGCGTGCCGAACGGCATCTGGTCACCCCCAGCGAAATTATGGTGCTTCCAGACATGACCGGCTATCTCAAAATCGCCGGTTCTCATCCCATCGCCAAAGTCTCGTTTGAGTACAAAGCACGCCCGGCCAATGTTGAGGGCTACGTCGAGCGTGAAGGGCTTAATTTGGCTGCACC
>Ga0105164_10002739_pt1 | contig 10864 bp, 11 predicted proteins | sample VDWuncwatermetaG_FD_89674 | JGI IMG/M metagenome (GOLD analysis project Ga0105164, IMG submission 89674) | Wastewater microbial communities from Netherlands to study Microbial Dark Matter (Phase II) - VDW unchlorinated drinking water | ecosystem: Environmental > Aquatic > Freshwater > Drinking...
AATATTGACGTGTATTTAATTAGTTTCTTTAGATCGGTTTTGTTTGATAAGCTTGCTTCCTGAAAAAGTTCCAGAGCCTTCTTGAGCCCGCCTACCGGATCGGGAAAATAAACAAGATCAATCAGCGTCCTTTCCCTATCGCTTACAATAACCTGGGACTCCCTGATTTTTACCTTTTCAAGGCCGTACATCCGATTGGCCGGCACTTTAAGAAGCTTAAACAAAATGCCGCAAATCTCCCGCTCGCGTTGAAGTGATGTATTTAAAATATAGAATGTTTGAAATATCTGTTCCGTCAAGCCATAGTAGTTGTACATCGTTGAATAGCCCAGATAATAATTGCCTTTCGGAAAAAGAACTGGTGGAATTAAAAACTCATTAACACTTCTCCCTGCGGGCCCAGACTCTAAGGGCGAATAATAATAGATGCCCTTAATGATCGGCTTCAAAATACCCTTCTTCTTGAGTTGATAGATAATCTGGCGCGTCAAAAGGGATTCCCCGAAAAGCTTGTCAAACTGTTCTTTAGTAATAAGTGTTACTTTCTCATATGAAAGACGAGAAATAACTTCTGTTTCTTTTGGTCCAAAGTATTTTGCCATGGCTTTATTCTATTGTCCTATAGTTTACGGTTATCAGTCATTGAACGATTATCGTAAACTTCTTATATAACAAAAAACCTGGATTGTCAACAAAAATATCATACCGAAGTACCATTATTTATTAACAAGTGTATACATTTCATACAATTACGCCTTAAATCTAACAAAAAAGAGGGGTTATGAAAACCCCCTCTTTTTATATGGTGCCGAGGGAGGGAATCGGACCCCCCACGCCGGCCTTTTCAGGGCCGCGCTCTACCACTGAGCTACCTCGGCTATGTCGTTCGCTATTTTGCCTCGTCAATAATTTTGGCGTAGAGGTCCTGCGCCAAATCAAGGTTCGGTAAATGATACTTACGGGCGGAAATACGCAGTCTCGTAGTTGCCCGCGTCAATCTGCTTAACCGTATTTGTACCCGGCTTGCTTCTGCTCCAAGCTCGATATATCCGCGGATTGAATCCTCTTTTTTTATTGCCCCGCGTATACGGCTTACCTTTACTGCCGCGCTCCAGAGGCCTTCATAGGGCTTGTCTGTCTCGCCTTGAACAGTATCTTTGCTTACCGCGTAAGCGCCAAGAGCGCCTACCGCCCCGCCCACAATAAAAGCGGCGCAGCCCAATATATTCATAGCTATGATTGCAACACCCGTCAAATAGAATATTTTTTTCATTCCAGCCTCTTTTTAGTAAATACTTTCCAAAAACAGAAAATTGCAAGCAGTAAAATCGCGCCCCATGAAATAACCATAAAAATCCAGCCGCCGGCCGTCATCGTAATTTCCCCTCAAGGACTCTTTTTTTACGCCAGGCAATTCTTACCATCATCCCCAAAATCAAAAATATAGCCAATAACCCTATCCGCGTAGCAAAAATATAAGGCCTGTTCGCAACAGAAACATTCCGCATGAAAATTATCGGAAGCCACTCCTTAAGCAGCCACCAGCTTAAAATAAACAAAAGAAATAACGGCGTAATATATTTAATAATAAATTTATAAACCCTCGGTACGCGCATATCCGCGCCTTTGTGTATTTCATCCCAGGCTTTTTCCATCCCGAATACCCAGCCAAAAAGTATAGTTTCTACCGTGGCAAATACGACTAAGAAAAAAGTGCCGCCCCAAAAATCAAGTTCATCGACAACCCCATTTTTTAAAAAGAATATCGCCGGCTGGCAGAGGATAAAAGCTACGATACTAAATATCCAGACTGCTTTTTTACGGCTGATATCAAACTCATCTTCCATGAATGCCACTGCCGGCTGGGCAAGTGAAACCGAGGAAGTAACCCCGGCCAGAAATAAAAGGAAAAACCACAAAAAAGCAAATGCCGTAGCCAAAGGAAGTTTATTTAAAACTAGCGGCATGGTTACAAAGCCAAGGTTAAACACGCCTGAGCGCGCAATGGACTGAATATCCAGCGGCCCAAAAAAAACAAAGGCAGCGGGGATAATGATACTGCCGCCTAAAATTACCTCTGCCACTTCATTTGTACTGGACGCGGTTAAACCGGAAAGCACTACATCATCTCCTTTGGATAAATAACTGGCATAGGTCAGGATCACGCCGATGCCGACGCTTAAAGTAAAGAATACCTGGCCGGCTGCCTCTAGCCAGACTTTCGGATTTTTTAAGGCCGAGAAATCCGGATTCCACAGAAACCCAAGGCCGTTAAAAATATTCCAATCCGGTTTTGATAAATCCGGAGTGCCTAAAGTCAAAACCCTGACCATCAAAATGGCGCCGAAAATAAACAAAGCCGGCATTGCCCATTTACAGAGCCGCTCAATCCCGCCTCTGATGCCGTAATATATTACCACAATATTCAAAAAAAATGTGGCCAAGAAAAATAAATATGCCGGGGCTAAACTGCTAAAATACTGGTTTTTCTCCAAACCCTGAAAACCGCTTAAAAAACTTTTCATCGCTGCCTGATCAGCTAAAGCGCGGTACTTTCCAGAAAGCGCAAAAAAACTGTACGCCAGCGTCCAGGATTCAATATAGGTATAATATATGAAAATAATTAAGGGCCCGAATATCCCGATAATGCCGAAGTATTTAATAAAACGGTTCTTCTGCCAGATACTGTGAAATATGCCGGGGGCTGTGCCGTGCTCGAACCCGCCGCCAAAACGGCCAAGCGTCCACTCAATCCACATCAACGGTATCCCTAGCAGGAATAACGCGATAAAATACGGGATCATAAATGCGCCGCCGCCGTTGGCAGCGGCCTTGGCCGGAAAACGCAGGAAATTACCCAAACCCACGGCAGAGCCGGCTACTGCCATAATTACGGCTAAGCGCGAACCCCAGGTATCTCTTGCCTTCTTCTGAACCATGACCTTAAATTATATCTATCTTTAAATTATTTTGCAAGCGATTTATCCTGCATCAACTTAGCCACAGCCGCTTCACATTCTTTTTTTTTATGCGCCAGATAAGCGATAGATAATCTTCGCGAAACTACATCCTCTTTTGTCTTTGCCATCTCGACTCTAAAGGCATAAACCACTTGCGCTTTAATTAAAGGCAGACCCGGACAAAGCCGCTCTTTAAGCCCCTGGTCCTCATCGGCTAACTTCAACACATCTTTATAACGGCTGCCGTATTTAGCTAAAAGCGCGCTGGCAATATCCAAATCAAGCCCGTATTTTTTTACGATATCTTCTGCCGACTCAACTATCCCTTCTTGGCCGGAAAGGTAGAATTCCTCTTGCGGGTTAATTCTACTTAATCTGTTTAAGGCATCATAAGCAATCTTACGGTAAGTGGTATATTTTCCTCCGATAACAAAAGTTATCCCTGAGGGAGTTTCAAAAATAAGATGCCGGCGCGAGATACGGGAAGGAGAACCTTTCCTGTGTAAAAGCGGCCTTAAGCCGGCAAAGGTTGTAACGATATTTTCCCTGTTAAAGCCTACCGCAGGAAATATTCTTCTTGCCCCCTCCAGCAAATACTCAATATCGGCATCATCCGCTTCGACTTTATCCGGACTACCCGTATAATCTGTATCGGTTGTCCCGATTAAAGAACAGCCCATCCAAGGAATAATAAAAAATACCCGGTTGTCTCTACCTGAAGGGATTAAAAGCGCATTATTTGACAATTGAGCAGAGTATACAATATGGCTGCCTTTGGTAACGCGGATTCTTTCTTTAGCGTTAGGATCATCCATCTTTAAAAGAATATTTGTCCACGGGCCGGCAGCACAGATAATCTTTTTTGCCCTAACCCGAAAACCTGCACCGGTCAATTGATCTTTAACTTCTACGCCTTTTACCTTTCCGTTTTCCTTTACAAACGAAATAACCTCTGCATAATTTGCTGTATCTGCGCCGTTTTCTGCCGCGGAAAGCACGTTTTCCAGGCAGAGCCGGGCATCGTCCATCTGCGCGTCAGAATACATCACCCCGCCCTCTAACCCTTCTTTTTTAAGCTGCGGCTCAAACTGCAACACTTCGTCTGCGCTTAAATTACGGTGTTTTTTAATCACGTATTTTCCGGAGAGAAAATCATACAAAGATACTCCTAAGCGCATCAACCACAAAGGCCTTTTATCCCCCTGATAAACCGGGATAATAAATTGCAGGGGCTTTACCAGATGAGAGGCAGCTTTTAATTGGATACAGCGCTCTCTTAAAGATTCTTTTACCAGGCCGAATTCAAGGTTCTCCAGGTACCTTAGCCCGCCGTGGATAAGTTTGGTGGATTTGCTGGATGTGCCGCCGGAAAAATCCCCTTTTTCTAAGAGAACGGTTTTTATGCCGTGCCTGCCGGCAATATTGGCAATCGCTGCTCCGTTAATACCTGCGCCGATCACCAAAAGTTCGTATTCGTTAGAGGCAATTTTTTCAATATCCCTTAACATTCTTTCCTACACCACAAATTGCCATTTTGACCGCGCTTTGCCAGCCCGCGTATAATTTTTTTCTTTTCTCGGGACTCATCGCAGGGCTAAAAACTTTATCTACGCAATAGATTTTCTGTAAATCCTTCTTATTCCATAAGCCCGCGGTAATGCCGGCTAAATAGGCTGCGCCCCGGACAGTAGACTCGATAACCCTCGGCCGTATAATCCGGCAATTTAATATATCCGCCTGAAACTGCATCAGGAAATTATTTTGAGCCGCGCCGCCATCAACCTTCATCTTTTTAATTTTTTGGCCGAATTCCTCTTCCATAATTCCAAAAACATCCTTAGTCTGATAAGCGATTGCTTCAAGGCCTGCGCGCACAATATGCCTTACGCCGCAGCCGCGGGTCAAACCGGTAATCAGGCCGCGCGCATGAGCTGCCCAATAAGGCGCGCCCAACCCCACAAATGCCGGAACAATATAAACTTCTTTTGTATCCTTAATGCCCTGGATTATCTTTTCTGATTCCGCGGAATTTTTAATCAACCTCATCTCATCCCTGAACCACTGGATCAGCGCTCCGGCGACAAAGATAGAGCCTTCCAAGGCATAAACCGGGTATCCTTTTTCATCGCAGGCTATCGTAGAAAGCAGGCCTTTCTTCGAATAAATTATTTTTTTTCCGGTATTTAAAACCATGAAGCATCCGGTACCGTAAGTATTTTTTATTTCACCCGGAGAAAAACAATCCTGGCCGTAGAGCGCTGCCTGCTGGTCGCCCATTACCGCGGCAATCGGGATCCCTGAAATAAGGCCGGAGCTGTTATTTGCGGTTACGCCGAAGATAGAGCCCGAATTATTTACCCGCGCAAGCATCTGCTTGGGTATGTTAAGAATTTCCAAGAGCGCATCGTCCCATTTCAGTTCTTTGATATTAAAGACCAGTGTCCGCGAAGCATTGGTTACATCTGTTGCGTGCGCTTTGCCGCCGGTTAATTTCCAAACCAGCCAGCTGTCTATTGTGCCGAAACAAATTTTTCCGCTTTCGGCCTTCTGCCTTAACCCTTTAAGATTATCCAAAAACCATTTTATTTTCGTTCCGGAAAAATAGGGGTCTAAAACCAAGCCGGTCTTCTTTCTAAAAAGCGGCTGGAACCCTTTTTGGCGTAACTTCCGGCAGGTATCGGCGGTGCGCCGGCATTGCCAGACAATTGCCCGGGCTAAAGGCCGCGAGGTTGACCTCTCCCAGATTACAGAAGTTTCGCGCTGATTAGTAATGCCTATTGCCGCGATATCTTTTTGATTTATCCGGCTTTCAGATAAAATCCGCTTAATTACGTTTACGCAGGAAGCCCAGATTTCATCCGGGTCCTGCTCAACCCAGCCGGGTTTAGGAAAATATTGCCGGAATTCTTTATAGGCGCTGACGATTATTTTCCCATAATTATCAAACAGAACCGCGCGCGAACCGGTCGTACCCTGATCAATCGCCAGAATATATTTTTTCTGCAAAACCGCCCCCTATTTTGTTTTTTCCAAAGCGGTAAATAAACCCGCGGCGATGCGTTCTTTGGCATAAGTGCTGGGAGAAGCAACCTCAATCTGCGTATGCCCGGCATCCACTTCTTTAAAAAATATCCCCACTTCCGTAGTATTCTCCTTGCTCACGTAAAGCGCAATCATATGCTTTTTTATATCCTGCGCATAAATATAGGTATTGATATTTTTCAGTATATCCAGTGTTTTGGTATAGCAGGTAAAATAGTCGTAATCAAAAGCTTTTACAGCAGCATCTTTACGGCTTGCCTCCAAAGCCTTGGTTGAAATACCGGCAATGCCCTTTGCCGCTTCTTGTACCGTAGCGCATCCGCCCAATAAAATTACAAATGACAAAATACAAATTACAAACCTTAACATGTCTCCCTCCTAAAATTTGTTTTGCAAATTTTATCCTAAAGTCCACAATAAGCTTTTATCTAAGGACGTAGGATTTCCATATTTTACTGTCTGAAAATTGATCCCAAGCCGCCATACACTGCTTGCTGGCTGCGGGGGATATCCTCATTCTAACATACCGGTTTTACAGACACTGGAAAACTTCTCAGCGCTCTCCCGCACTTTCCTTTCATAGGTATTATAGTCTATTTCGATAAGCCCGAAGCGGGGTTTGAAGCCTTTATCCCACTCATAATTATCAAGCAGCGACCAGTAAATATAGCCGATTACCTTAAGGCCTTCGTTCATTGCCCGATGCAAATTTTGCAGGTGCCGGCGGATAAAATCCCATCTCCGCGAATCATCATCGATACAAATACCGTTCTCCAAAATTAAAACCGGCAGGTTATATTTCTTAAGCTTCAAGAGCAAAGTATACAATCCTTGCGGATAAATATCCCAGCCCAGAGAATTCCTCTCTAAGGCGCTGTGGTTTTTGGCGCAGGTATCCAGGATGAGCCCGCGCAGGCTCCAGGAAGGCGTATCAATGAGGCTGCGGCTGTAATAGTTAACGCCGATAAAATCAACCGTTTTGGATTTAATGATCTTAGAGATAAAATAAAAATTATAAAATTTATCTTTTAGATAAACCGATAACCTGTTTTTTAAAGTAGGCCGGCAGGGAATAAATGCCTGCAGGTTATGGGCGATGCTTACCAAGGGCGGGCTGATTTTTTTATTTTTATAAATATTGTGGATGAGGCGATAGGCCTTGATATGCGCATCCAGCAAATTACGGGTAACCCGCATTCCTTTCAAGGGAGATTTTTCCTGGGGAGGCCAGAAACCCAGCAGATAAGAATGATACACATAAACCATCGGCTCGTTAATGGTTACCCAGTAACGGACGTGGCCAGAGAATGTTTCGACAATTTTTTCGACATAACGCAGAAAATAATAGGCGGATTTCTTATGCTCCCAGGCGCCATATTCTGCAAACCATAAAGGGTTGGTAAAATGATGCAGGGTAATAATCGGCTCAATATCGCGTTCTTTTAAAGCCAGGATAACCTTTTGGTAATGTTTTATTTCATCATCGGAAAATTTTCCTTCCTGCGGCTCGATACGGCTCCATTCTATAGATAAACGATGCGCATTATGATTAAGCGCTTTGGCTAAATCAAAATCCTGCTCGTAGAGTTCATAATGCCTGCAGGCGCTGCCGGATATATCGCTTAAGCTGATCCGCTTCTCCCACTTCCACCAATCACAGTTAGAGTTATTTCCTTCAACCTGATAAGCGGATGTAGCTGCGCCCCACAAAAAATTATGCGGGAATTGTATCATTAGCTTATTATATCATTGGAAAATAAAAAATCCCAACAAAAATGTTGGGATTTTTTAAAGCTGTTTCAAGGTGATCGCCTAATCGCCGGATTGTTGTTTAGCCGAATTCAAATATTTGTTTAATGCGGCCCAAGTTTTTTGCCCGACCTTGCCATCCGCATTAAGACTGTTTGCTTTCTGGAACTCCTTAATCGCTGCTTTAGTCATGGGACCGGAATTTCCGTCGATCTTACCAGAATAATAACCTGCATTTTTTAATGCGGTTTGTATTTGTTCAACCGCAGGTTTATAAGGCCCTACGGGCGGCAACGATTGAAACCCTTGCGAAACCAAAGGGGCGCTAACCGACGCTGCCTGAGGCGGCTGACTTGCCTGTGGTGCAGCTGATTCAGCCGGGACCTCGGTTAAAGATTCCATGGACACCGCCATCTCGTCGGCAACCGGCTTTTCCTTCTTGCCGCATCCGGACATATAAATTGCTGCAGCCGCAATTAAAACTATAAAACCGTACTTTTGCATCTACATTCACCTCCTTTAAATAATTAATATAATTGTAACAAATACCCGTAAAAAATCAATATATTACTATAATCTGCGTATGTCGGGATAGGTTATATTTATTACTACAAAAAACGCCGCACAGACAAGGCCGCTCATCAATACGGTAAGAGAAACGCCTAAAATATGCGTCAGGCTGCCGGCAATGAGATTACCGATAGGCATAATACCGGCGAAGGTAAACATAAACGCGCTCATCAACCTGCCCCGGAATTCATCCGGAGAAAGCAGTTGGATCAAGGTATTAATCAGGCTGACTGCGGTAACCGAGGCCCAGCCCATTACGGCTAAAATAACAAGGGAAAATAAATATGATTTAGATAGTGAGAAAAAAATTAATGAAACAGAAAAGATAATCGAAGATAAAACCAAAAGCAACCCTTTATGCTTAAAATCGTCTAAGCGCGCCAGGAGTAAAGCGGCAAGAAGCGCGCCTAAGCCGGTAGCGGACATTAATGCCGCAAAGCCTCCTGCCCCTACTTTTAAGATATCATTGGCAAAAATCGGCATTAAGATAACGTAGGAAATACCGAATAAACTGGTAATGCCTACCATACTCATTAATATCAGGATAATCCGGTTGTTTTTGATAAATTTCAAGCCCGCAATAAGGTCTTGCATAAAAACGGCCCTTCCTTCCTGCTTCATGGGCTTATTATTCTTCATTAATAAAAGGGCAATGATCACGGCAAAAAAACTTATGCCGTTTATATAGAAACACCCTTCCATGCCGATACTGGCGATAAGGATACCGGCTATTGCCGGGCCGATGATGCGCGCCGAATTAAAAGCAGCGGAGTTTAAAGCCACTGCATTCATCAGGTGCTGCTTGCCGACTAATTCCGCCACCACTGCCTGCCTGCTGGGGGCGTCAAAAGCCATGACTACCCCATTGAGCAAAGAAATCAGCATTATCTGCGCAGGGGTAATCAGCCCCTTTTGGGTTAATATTGCCAGGATAAAAGCCAGTACCATAAAAGCATGCTGGGTAAAAATAAGAATGGTTTTTTTATTCATCCTGTCTGCCATAACTCCGGCAAACAGCGACAATAAAAAAATCGGGATAGACCCCAGAAAACTTACCAAACCTAATAAAAAAGCGGAGTTAGTCAACTTAAATACCAGCCAGCTCTGGGCTACGGTCTGAATCCAAGTACCGACCAGAGAAATAAACATCCCGAACCAATACAGCCTGAATTCTCTTATTTTTAACGAGGTAAACATTTTTATCTGTGCGCCTGGCTGGAGTCGAACCAGCAACGCCTAGCTCCGAAGGCTAGCGCTCTATCCATTGAGCTACAGGCGCCCAACTTTACTTGTGTCCGCCGTGTCCTCTGCGAGGACAGGCGCAGTCTATATGATTTCGGCTTTTTCGCCGAAGATCTTCCTGATTTTCTCTAATTCTTTTCTCTCTAAAGGCAAAATGCCCGGTACCGCAGTAGTGCGCACCGGAGAATTAAGCTGAATTTTATCGGGATTTATTTTATCGGCTATTTCCTTTAATTTTTTGATCTGCCGGGCATCGTCGTTTATGCCTTTAACCAGCATTATTTCCAGCCAGATTTTACCGCTAAATTCCTTTCTCAAAGCTACCAAACCGTCTATTATTTTCTGCAGCTTTATACCCTTAAAGGGCCGGTCGATTTTTTTAAAAATACTTGTTGTTGCCGCATCCAAAGAAGGCACAATCAATTCCGCGCCTAATAAAGCATGGCGCGCTTGCGGATAATGCAATAATGAGGCGTTAGTGATTACTGCCACAGGCACAAAAGTCATCTTTTTTATCCGGGAAATCAAACTGCCTATTTTAATATTTAAGGTAGGTTCTCCCGAACCGGAAAGCGTAATATATTTGAGCTTTTTAAGTTCTGCGGGGTTACTCTCAATCCAGTTCTTTAATTCTTCAAGAATATCTTCTATACGGGTATATTCGCGGCGGGCTTCGGTTTTTTTAAAAGTCTGTCCGAGCTGGCAATAAATACAGTCAAAATTGCATATTTTATACGGGGTAAGACTAATGCCTAAAGACAGGCCCAAACGGCGCGATTTTACCGGGCCATAAATATATTTCATCTTTGGGAAAGAAAAGGGGGACGTAAAAATAGAAACGTCCCCTTTTTACACCATTAATAATCTTTAGCGGGAAAACGATTAAATTACTTTACTTCTACCACGCAGTTTTGCGTGCCGAGATTATTGCTGATACAGCCGCGGCACTTGGGGTCATTAATCCAGGAACCGTCCACCAAAAATTTATATTCGTATCTTCCGGGTTTTAAATTAACTTTGACCGCCCAGTTGCCCTTGGAATCTTTTTTCGCCAAAAGCGAACTTGTATTCCAATTATTAAAAGAACCCGCAAGAATTACTTTTCTTGCATGGGGCGCTGAAAGCGTAAATTCTGTTGCCTTCTGCCTAGTCATCATTGCCATTTTATCCTCCTCCTTAACTTATGTCCTTACTTATATTACAATTCATTGATACTGTCAAGAAATAAATGGGGTCAGAATTATGACCTCATTTCTACACTGCCACAACCGAAAGCCCATTTTTATCCGCCAAGGCAATGC
>Ga0105164_10002740_pt1 | contig 10861 bp, 10 predicted proteins | sample VDWuncwatermetaG_FD_89674 | JGI IMG/M metagenome (GOLD analysis project Ga0105164, IMG submission 89674) | Wastewater microbial communities from Netherlands to study Microbial Dark Matter (Phase II) - VDW unchlorinated drinking water | ecosystem: Environmental > Aquatic > Freshwater > Drinking...
CCGATAGCCCGAAGGATAATCCCTTTAAAGCGATTCACGGGTTTGCTGAAATCGCCTATGGTCCAAAGTTCCTGGGCGATGAGCGGACCGACAAGGACGAATTCAACCTCCTCGAAACGCGCCTCCAACTGAAAAGTTCCTACCGCCCTCGGCGGCCCGACTGGCTATCCGGCTGGAATCCCGAGCTCTTCTACAAAGGCGATCTACTCGCCGATGCGTATACGGAAGCGGTGCGCTATGACATCCGTGAGGCGTATCTCTTGGCAAGCCCCTTTGCCTTTCTGGATGTCAAGCTGGGTCGCCAGATCCTGACGTGGGGAACCGGGGATCTCGTCTTCATCAACGATCTCTTCCCGAAGGATTTCGTCTCGTTTTTTATCGGTAGAGATGACGAGTATCTCAAAGTGCCATCGGATGCCGGAAAATTCTCCTTCTTTAGCCGAGTTGCCTCACTCGACGTTGTCCTTATTCCATTCTTTGAGCCTGATGTGGCTATCACCGGCGACCGCTTGAGCTTCTTTGACACGACGATGGGCCGCCTGGTTGGGGAGGAGTCGGATCGGCTGTTAACCGAGCCAGCCTTTCAGCCGGACAATACGGAGGTAGCAGCACGGGTCTACCGTCCATTCGGAAGCTATGAAGGGGCACTCTATGCCTTTCGGGGATTCTTCAAACAACCGAAGGGGACCAAAAACCAAGATGCGCGGGAGCTCTTCTATCCGGAGCTTGCGGTCTATGGAGCGAGCCTGCGCGGCCCTACGCCACTTTTTGGAGGAATCGCCTACGCAGAGCTCGGCTACTATGACTCTCTGGAGGATCGTAGCGGCACAAACCGCCTGATTGAGAATGCCGCCATGAAGTATCTGGCAGGCTATGAGCGCGATTTCCCGAAGGACTTTCGCATCGGGATCCAGTATTTCGTCGAGCAGATGCTCGATTTCAACAAATTTCAGGCGAGTTTCCAGAGCGGCGATCTGCCCCGGGATGAGTTGAGACAGCTATTCACCCTCCGGCTCACAAAGCTTTTCTTGCTTCAGACCGTTGAACTTTCCTTCTTTACCTTTTACAGTCCTACCGACGACGATGCGCATCTTAGGCCGCGTCTTACCTGGCAGATCAGCGATCAGTGGACGGCTGCTATTGGCGCGAATGTCTTTTTCGGAAAACATGACTGGACTGAGTTTGGTCAACTTGAAGACAACGATAACCTATACCTCAGGGTGCGGCACAGTTTTTAAGGAATCTTTTCTCAGGATTACGGTGCGATGGAAGCGAGGTGGTGAATCGAGATGGCAGAGACCTGCTTCTTAAGGGAGTAATTTTCCTTCCCAGGGTAGATGACCCATAGGTGAGCGAGGGAAAGTTCATCGATGGCCGAAGCCATGGATTTGGTGAGGGTGGGTGCTTCTTGATATTTGACCTCGATCCCGAACAGCTTTCCTTTGAGTCTAAATACCAGATCAAGTTCAGCACCGGTGTGGACACTCCAATAGAAGGCCTCTTCTTCCCGAAGATTCAGATACTGGATTGCCTGTTCAAGAGCAAACCCCTCCCAGGAAGCCCCCAACTTCGGATGAGAGAGAACGTCCTCATGGGACTCAATGGAGAGGAGCGCATGGAAAATTCCAGAGTCACGGAAATACATCTTCGGTCGTTTCACGAGTCGTTTCTTAGTGTTGTAGAACCATGGTTGGAGTTGGCGAATCATAAAAGTACCCGAGAGGATGTCGAGATAGTGCCTCACCGTCGAATCCGCGATAGACAGACTCCGGCCGATCTCGGAGGCGTTGAAAATCTGTCCGTGATGATGCGCCAGCATACCCCAAAATCGTCTTAACGTGTTTGCCGGAACGCGAATCCCAAGATTGGGGATATCCCGTTCAAGGAAAGTGGTAATAAAGTCCTCTCTCCACTGGAAAGAGGCCTGTTCGGCACTTGCCAAGTAAGAGCGCGGAAAACCTCCCCGCATCCAGAGTTTTTGAACAGAGTTCTCAGGCAACATTTCAAGCGAAAAACCGCCTAACTCGAGGTAGCTAATCCGCCCCGCAAGAGATTCAGAAGTCTGCGCCAAGAGGTCGCGCGAAGCGCTCCCTAGGATTAAGTATCTAACAGAAGAATGTTTATCCACCAGAACCCTAAGGACGGGGAAAAGTTCGGGCCTTCGTTGAATCTCGTCAATGATAATGAGGCCTTTTAAAGGCTCTAACGCAAGGGTGGGGTTTTCAAGTCTCGCCAGATCTCTGGGATCTTCCAAGTCAAACCGATGGACCTCTGATGGAGGTGTCTTTTGGGCAAACTGCCGTGCTAGGGTTGTCTTACCGCACTGGCGCGGCCCGAGGATGGCGACAACGGGAACCTGCTTGAGCCTCTCTTTAAGGAGTGTCAGTTCTTTGGTGCGTAGGATTTCCATGGTTAAAGTATACAATGAAATTTCGGTCGTTGCAACAGAAATTTCATGGCAGTCAAATTTGCCTTTAGAATGCGTATTTTCCTAATCCTGCGGCACTGTTAAACGTTTCGTTCGAATCTTAAGCGCATCCCCGAAGAATCACTTCGAAGCCACCTCTCTAAGTTGGACAAATTTGGTCACATGTGGTTTGATAGAGGGAAAGGGGGAGAAAAAGCTTCTCTGTACGCAGAGAGGTAACTCGATCCTAAACAGAGAGGAATTGGTTCGAATCCCTCCAGGGACACCACTTATTTTGATCGAGGTAAGCGACTTATCTGCTTAAGATTCTCTCGCCACGCCCCGTTAGAAACTCCGTTTCTAACGGGGCACGTGTCAAAAGTTAGGGAAAGATTTTTGGAACACTTCTTCCGGTCGCTCTACCCGAGAGGCCAAATCTGGCCCTTCTCTTTTCCCCACCGTCGGAATAAGGCTCCTATTTCCTCTCTCCCTCTCTGATTCCTACGATCTGGCTTACCCGTCATTTTAGACATATATGTCCATTCCTGAATCCTATCGCCAATCTGGCCAATCCCTGACCCAGGCTTCGGAGCAGATCAGCCGACATAAATGTCCATCCGGGCCAAAACCTCTCTCCTCTCCGTCGAGAGAGGCCTCTATTTGCCTTGTTAAACGTAAAGGAACCTGCTGGGAGGAAGCTAAGGGTATTACAGCAAGATTGAATCAGGTGGCGTGAGAATCGGAAAAAGAACGAAGATGTCTGATCAACTCATCCCGAATCTGACAGAATACCTTGAGGCGTTCTTCCTCCGTCCCTTCGGCTGCGGCGGGATCCGTAAGGCTCCAATGGATTTGCTTGGGGTTCCCCGGGGAAACCGGGCAGGATTCCTTTGCACTGTCACAAACCGTGATCACATAGTCAAACTTTTGTTCCGCAAACTCACTGACGTGCTTTGAGCGGTGTTTTGAAATATCGATCCCTATTTCCGCCATCGCCTGAATTGCCAGTGGATTGACCGCAGAGGGTTTGGTTCCGGCACTGTGGACTTCGAGGGCGTCGCGGCTCAAATGCCGCAACAACCCCTCGGCCATTTGTGACCGGGCGCTATTGCCCGTGCACAGGAACAACACGCGTTTCATGGACAACCTCCCCAATACCATTTCCTTTGAAGCCAATAGGATACATTGACCAAACTAATCATCACAGGAACTTCAATAAGAGGTCCTATAACAGCAGCAAAAGCAACCCCTGAGTGAATGCCGAAAACAGAGACGGCAACCGCAATGGCCAGTTCAAAGTTATTGCTTGCCGCCGTAAAGGAGAGCGTTGCTGCTTGAGCGTAATTCGCACCGGCCTTCTTCCCCATATAAAAGGAAAACAGGAACATCCCTACAAAATAGAGTATAAGCGGAATGGCAATCCGAACCACATCGCCAGGGATCTTGACAATAGACTCACCCTTCAGGCTAAACATGATAACAATGGTAAAAAGAAGGGCAAACAGTGTGATTGGACTAATTCTGGGAATGAATGCTTCCTCATACCACGACTTGCCCTTGAGGTTTACGAGCGTAAAACGGGTAAGGATTCCTGCAAGGAATGGGACCCCAAGATAAATAAAGACACTTTTGGCGATCTGACCCATTGAAATCCGGACAATGCTTCCCTCAAGACCAAAGAATTTGGGAAGCAGCGTAATGAAGATATGGGCGTAGAGACTGAAAAATAGAACTTGAAAAACGCTGTTAAAAGCCACCAAGGCTGCCGCATATTCCGTGTCGCCTTTCGCCAATTCATTCCAGACGATGACCATGGCAATACAGCGGGCAAGGCCGATAAGGATGAGCCCCACCATATATTTCGGGATAGCCTCTTAGAAAAAGAATCGCCAAGAGAAACATGAAAATGGGTCCGATGACCCAATTCTGGACAAGACTCAAGCCGAGAATTCGCCAATTTCTAAAAACCGCACCCAGTTCTTCATATTTCACTTTGGCCAAAGGTGGATACATCATGAGAATCAGTCCGATGGCGATAGGAATATTGGTCGTCCCCATCTGGAATCGATTCATAAATCCCTCGACTCCCGGGATGAAATAACCAATCCCTACCCCCACGGCCATGGCAGAGAATATCCAAAGGGTTAAAAAACGGTCAAGAAAAGAAAGTTTTCCTATTTTCCGAAAATTTTGCAACAGCCGCCCTCGATCTTTATCGCTTTGACGTTAACCAGCGCATCGCCTATTTTTCGATGGGCGGATGAGAGGATCCTTGAAAAAGTGGGACGGGAGACCCTCATCCTCTTTGCTGCATCTTCCTGTTTCAGGCTCTCGTGATCGGCAAGCCTGATGGCCTCGAACTCATCAAGTGTCATGAAAACCCCTCCCCGTTTCCTCAGGGGTTTGCACTGGGGTCTGAAACATCTCTCCCCAGGCTCACATTTGATCCACCGCGTCTTTTTAGGCCTCATCCGGTTTCTCCATTATGAACGTATGTTCATAATTACTATAACACATCCATGGGAGTCAACGCAAATAAAATTTGTAAAGCGGCTCTTTGGTCTAGAGCCTACCTTGGTTACCTAACATCCGCTTCGAGGTCGCCTCTCTAAACTGGACAAATTTGGTCACATGTGGTTTGATAGAGGGAAAGGGGGAGAAAAAGCTTCTCTGTACGCAGAGAGGTAACTCGATCCTAAACAGAGAGGAATTGGTTCGAATCCCTCCAGGGACGCCACTTATTTTGATCGAGGTAACCAAGCAGCACATTATCGATGAAACCGCTCTTACTTTTGGAGGAGCGGTAAGATTCTAGTTATGGATTTTTCAAGGTGGGGTCGTGCGGGCCGAGATTCCGGAGGAAAATTCCTTCTTTGGTTTTCTGAAAGGTCAGGCGGTAATTCAAACTGACTCTTGCTTCCCAGATGTCTTTCGTTCCTTTAATGCGCTTCGTGTGAAGGGAAGGATGTCTTCGGTTCAAAGCAAGCAGTCTTAATTTTTCGTCCGTCAGTTTCTGCAGGTCTGAGGGCAAAGAACGGTAGGCCTCGCGGAAGCGCTCCGAGTAATAGAAGATCACTTCTTAAGACCCTTTAAGAGCTCCTCGACATTCTCTGCCTTGTGGATCTTCCCTTTGCGGAGGTTGTCTTCCACCTCCCGTTCGGCCTCCTGCCACTGTTTTGACCAGAAATAGGCCTGATCAGGGTCAATGGTTTTTTTAGGGATGAGTACGATCTTGCCTTCTTTCTCCGTAACCTCCACCACATCCCCTACTTTTAAGTGGAGTCTCTTACGGATGCCCGCTGGAAGCGTCAGCTGATAATTTTTTCGAATCAAGGTCACCATCTCCACCCTCCTTTAAAATTCTGAAATTCTGAATTTCCAATAATAAGTATACCCTCTTCTGACAGGGTTGTCAACCCCCTTGTCACACCCTCTCAATGATGAAACACATATCTATATGTAATATTTAAAGTTATAAAAATTCACCCAGCTAAAACCTGGACAAATTTGAGGCAGACTCGAACCACCCTCTCTGAGGGACGCAACTCTTGCCCTATAAGGGGTATAACTGCTATGATGGGGATGTCATTTGGGAGCATTTAGGGGTCCTATGATGTCCAAGGCACGCCATCCACCTTCCTGTATCGGCTGATACAGAGAAGATAGCGTTCGGCGGATGAGCCCGCCGAAGGCTAACTACTCTGATTTGCCCCATACACGGAGGCGGGCCAATTTATGTTATAATATATCCTTTGATTTTCGGGCCGTTAGCTCAGTTGGTAGAGCAGCTGACTCTTAATCAGCGGGTCGGAGGTTCGATCCCTCCACGGCTCACGAATGGCGGATAGAGGATCAAAAGGGCGGATGGCGGAATTGGTATACGCGCAAGCCTTAGGAGCTTGTGGAGAAATCCTTGGAGGTTCGAGCCCTCTTCCGCCCATGATTTCAGTACACCTTACACCATGAATTGACGCGGGAGTAACTCAGCGGTAGAGTGCAACCTTGCCAAGGTTGAGGTCGCGGGTTCAAATCCCGTCTCCCGCTCCATTTTCGTCGTTCGTACATAGTACATCGTACTTCGATTGAACGATGTACGAAGTACGAAATACGATGTACGGGATGTGTATTGCATAACTGAAGGAGTGATATATGAAAATCATGGATTTTCTAAGTGAGAAGGCGGTCTCGCCGAATCTCCAGGCCGCCGACAAAAAAGGAGTGATTGAAGAGCTGGTGGACCTTTTGATCGAGGCGAAAAAAATTGATGAAAAAGATCGCGGGAAACTCATCAAGTCTCTTTTAAACCGCGAATCCTTAGGCTCGACCGGGATCGGCCAAGGGATCGGAATCCCCCACGGAAAACTGGAAGAGGCGCGGGAACTTGTGGCCGCTTTCGGACTTTCCCAGAAAGGGGTGAATTTCGAGTCGCTGGACGGAGAACCGGTCCATATCTTTTTCCTTCTGGTTGCACCCGAAGATTCAACTGGTCCGCACCTCAAGGCCTTGGCGCGGATCTCGCGGCTTTTGAAGGACAAATTTTTCAGAAATACGCTCCGAAAGGCAAAAACGGTTGAGGAAATTTTAACCATCATCCGGAAAGAGGATCAAAGTAAACTCTGATGTCGTCTCCAAAAATTTTATTTTCAATGGCGTTTCACTGCCATCAGCCGATCGGAAACTTCGATCGGGTTTTTGAAGAGGCCACTCAAAAAGCCTACGACCCTTTCTTGACGGTTTTGGAAGGGCATCCTCAAATCAAGGTTTCTCTTCATTACAGTGGGTGTCTTTTGGACTGGCTTCAGGAGAAAAAACCCCACTTTATCCGAAGGATTTCGGCGCTGGTCGCGAGAGGATCCGTCGAACTTTTGGGAGGCGGCTATTATGAGCCGATCCTGCCGATTATTCCCGAGGAAGATCGACTGGGACAACTTTCACGGATGAGCCGTTTCTTGAGAGAAACCTTTGGTGTGGAACCGAAGGGGGCATGGCTTGCAGAGCGGGTCTGGGAACCTTCCCTCGCAAAGACCCTTGCGTCGGCCGGTCTCTCTTATACGATCGTGGATGACACCCACTTTAAACTGGGGGGTATTTCCGATCGCGATCTCACCGGTTTTTTTGTGACGGAAGAATCGGGAAAAGCGGTCCGTATTTTTCCCGCATCCGAAAAACTGCGTTATCTTATCCCCTTTAAAGAACCCGAGGAGACGGTGAATCACTTTCGGTCCTTCCTTTCCTCCGACGGCCCCAACGTCTTGCAGGTTTTTGCAGACGACGGTGAGAAATTTGGATTGTGGCCCGGGACCGAGCGGTGGGTCTATGGGGAAAAGTGGCTTGAACGGTTTTTTAAGGCCCTCGAGGAAAACAGCGATTGGATCATTTTAAAAACGTTCAGTGAGATCCTGCGAGAGATGCCTCCTCAGGGGATTGTCACTCTTCCCTGCGCCAGTTATCGGGAGATGCTGGAATGGTCCGGAGGCCATTTCCGAAATTTCTTTGTGAAGTATCTCGAGGGGAACCGACTCCATAAACGGATGCTCTGGGTGAGCCGGAAAGTGAGCGAGGCAGAAAAGGGTCAGGGGGCCAAGACCCTGATCGAAAGAGCAAAAGTCCATCTTTATAAAGCGCAATGCAACTGCGCCTACTGGCACGGCGCCTTCGGAGGGCTTTACCTCGGGCATTTGAGGTCGAGTCTTTATCATCATCTCATCGAGTCTGAAAAAACGCTTGAGGCGGTGGGTCACGCCTCCGATCCCTCATGGTTTGAGGCGCAATGCGTCGATTTTGATCAGGATGGGAAAGAGGAAATTATCGCCGCAACGGCCCGCTACGCCCTTTACTTTGATCCGGCACGGGGCGGTTCTCTTTTCGAACTGGATGATAAGGAAAAGGGTGTGAATCTGATCAACACCTTGTCGCGCAGAAAAGAGGCCTATCACGAGAAACTTCTCAAAAAGGAATTTCAAAAAGAGGAACTTTCTTCCGGACCGGTGAGTATCCACGAAACGGTAAAAGTCAAAGAACCTCATCTCGAGAAACTGCTTGCCTACGATGGGTATCCGCGCGCCTGCCTCTTGGATCACTTTCTCGACGAGGCGGTGACCGCGGAGGAGTTTGCGAGGGCCTCTTTTGAGGAAAGAGGTTCGTTCGTTAACGGTCCCTATCGTTCACGCGTCGAGAAAACGAAGGGAGGACTTCACATCCTTCTTGAGCGGGAAGGGGAAGTGGGAAAGGGGAAATCTTCTCACAGGGTCCGTCTGCAGAAGAGGGTCCGGCCGAACGAGAAGGAGTCTTCCCTGACGGTGACTTACACGATTCAGAATCTTTCCTCCCATCTTCTGGAAGGGAGATTCGGCGTTGAATTCAATTTTTCTGTATGGGATCCCCTCTTGGCCGAGAGGGGCGAGAAAGGGGAATGCCGCGAATTTTCCCTGCAGGATGAGTGGTACGGTTTCCCCATCTCCTTTACCTTTTCGACCCCTTTCCGTATCTGGCATTTTCCTGTTGAGACCGTTTCAGATTCGGAGCAGGGACTTGAACATAATTATCAGGAGTTGGGGCTCCTCTTCCACCGACCGATTCTTTTTGAAGGAGGGGATTCCTTCACCTTTGATCTTTTGATGAAGTGGGGACGCTGACGCATGTGGATCCGGAAGATGGTGATGATCAAGAATAAGCAGGGCCTTCATGCCAGACCCGCCGCCATTTTTGTGAGGCTTGCCAACAAATTTGATTCGGAGATCGTTGTGCGAAGGGGGCGTGAGGAGGTTAACGGAAAATCGATCATGGGGATCCTGATGCTTGGATGTGAAAAAGGGAGTAAGGTGGAACTCTCCGCAAAAGGAAAAGACGCTGAGCGCGCCATTGCAGAACTTTCCGAACTTCTCGGAAAAGGTCTTGCAGAGTTGGAAAAGGAAAAATGAACCCAGAAGAAACCCTTAAAGGCATACCGGCTTCGCCGGGCGTCACCATCGGACGCCCCTTCTTCCTCGACAGCGAGGGATTCAGCGTTCAGAGACAGGAGATTACCGAGGGGGAAGTGGCGGGGGAGATTGCCCGCTTTGAAGATGCCCTGATCCAGACGCGCGCCGAAATCCTCCGCATTCAGAAGAAAATCCTCGAGGAGATGGGGAAGGAACAGGGTGAAATTTTTAGCGCCCATCTTCTGGTCATCGAAGACCGCACCCTCATCGAGGAGGTCATCATGCGCGTGAAGGCGGAGAAGCTGGCCGTTGAATGCATCTTCCTTAATGTCTTGAAAAGATATATCAGCGCCTTCTCGAAGATCGAAGACGAATACATCCGGGAGCGGACTTCCGATATTGAGGACGTGGGGAAACGGGTCCTGCGGACCCTTCTGGGAAAACAGCGGCAGACCCTTCAGGATCTCAAGGAGCCGGTGATTGTCGTGGCCTACGACCTCTCTCCCTCCGATACAGCCCTCATGCATCGAGAGAACGTGAAGGGGTTTGTCACGGATATCGGGGGGCGCACCTCTCACACGGCGATTATGGCGAAGTCGCTTGAGATTCCGGCCGTGGTCGGTCTCGAAGAGGTGACCCAGAGGGTCTCCAAGGACGATCTCCTCATTCTAGACGGTGCACAGGGGCTGGTGATTGTGAATCCGACGGAAGAGACGATCCGTCGGTATACAGAAGAACAGAAGCGTCTTGAGGAATTCGGCAGGAGCCTTCTCAAACTCAAGGATCTTCCTGCAGAAACCTTGGACGGGCATCGGGTGACCCTCGCCGCCAATATTGAATTTCCTCATGAAATCCCGTCGGTGATTGCCCATGGCGCAGAGGGGATCGGGCTTTACCGGACCGAGTATTTTTACATGAATCGGGTGGATCTTCCCACCGAAGAGGAACATTTCGAGTCGTACCGCAAGGTGGTGCAGGAAGTCCATCCTCATTCCGTCATTGTGAGAACGTTGGACCTCGGAGGAGATAAATTTCTCTCTCAATTGGACATTCCGAATGAAATGAATCCCTTTCTGGGATGGCGTGCCATCCGATTTTGTCTGGCCCGTCCCGATATCTTCAAAGTGCAACTGCGGGCGATCCTGCGGGCGAGTGCCAAGGGAAAAATGAAGGTGATGTACCCGATGATTTCAGGGGTGGAAGAGTTGAGACAGGCCAACGCCCTCTTCTGGGAGGTGAAGGAGGAGTTGCGTCGGGAGAAAGTTCCATTCGATGAAAAGATAGAAGTCGGTGCGATGATTGAGATCCCTTCAGCGGCCTTGACCTGTGATCTCCTTGCCAAAGAGGTCGATTTTTTCAGCATCGGGACCAATGATCTCATTCAGTATGCCCTCGCCGTCGATCGGTCCAACGAGAAAATCGCCTATCTCTACGAACCGGCACACCCGGCGGTTCTCCGTCTTGTGAAGCATATCATCGATACGGCACACAAACATCATTTGTGGGTCGGGATGTGCGGGGAGATGGCCGGCGA
>Ga0105164_10002741_pt1 | contig 10857 bp, 9 predicted proteins | sample VDWuncwatermetaG_FD_89674 | JGI IMG/M metagenome (GOLD analysis project Ga0105164, IMG submission 89674) | Wastewater microbial communities from Netherlands to study Microbial Dark Matter (Phase II) - VDW unchlorinated drinking water | ecosystem: Environmental > Aquatic > Freshwater > Drinking...
AAATTTACCGCGGTAGTGGTCTTGCCGCATCCGCCCTTTTGATTAGTAATAGCGATAATCCGCATATGCTTGACCTCCTTAGAAAAAACTATTTACTAACGAAAGAATTTTACGTTATCTATATAAACCACGCCTTTCTTACCTCTTGTGTTCCACTCTTCGATGATAAAAGAAAGGCTCTGTATTTGGCTCCAGTTGTTTATATCTTTGAAATCAGAAAGTTTTACAGAACACTCCTGCCACCGGGAAGGTATATCCTTAAAATATACCGCTGATTTCTCGCGAAAACTGTTGCTAAACTCAACCCGCATATTGATAGTATCCGAGAAGCTTGTTTTTCTTATCGTAAACTTTAGATTTTTGTACTTGGTTAAATCCAGGTTATTTAACTTTAAGGAAAAAACCTCTTTTTTCGCCGGGTCAAAGTTAAAGTTCATTTTTACAGCTTCGTTTTGCAGAAACAAGGCGACCTCTGTTGATTTTTGCAGGAGGTTATTTTTTGGATGAGTAAACTGCGCTAGGGATAGGGTAACTATGATGGCAACGCCAAAAAGCAGGCCGTTCTGTAGTAGCGAGGAATATTTCTTGTTCTTCTTTTTTCTCTTGGTCTTTGAAGAGGCGTCTAAATAAATATTTGCCAGATGTTCGTAAATTTCCTTCTTATCCATTTACTCTAAAATACCCGTAACTAAATCTTGCTATTAGATAAATTATAAAACGGTTAAATATAACCCTAATGAAAATATGGCTTGTAAAGACTGCTGATGAACTTTAAATTTTTATAGCACAAAAATCGCGCGCTGTCAAGGGGTTAGGGGTTTTTTAAGATATTCCGGGATATCCTTGCCGAGGATAGTATAAAAGTTTGCCAGGTGCCGGCGGAACAGGCGGTCAAAATCCATCTGATTATCCCCATACCACCAGAACCAGTCGCTTCCTTCGGCAATATGAATCTGCTTCCAGGCCAAATCAGGGATACCCTGCTTTTTAGAGCGCATCTCTTCCAGAAGCCTACGGGCAATGCTTAAATACTCCCAGGCTTTATTCTTAAAAGGATTATTTATCCATTTGGAAAACTCACCGTAGATCCAGGAGCCGGCAGCCAGGCGCCTGATTTTGTTTCTTGCCGGATGGTTTTTTATATACTCGCTGACAGTGGTTGTCTTAACAAAAGTTGCTTCCGATAACCTCTGGTACAAAAGCTCCAGGAAATCATGGCCGTCATTTGCAAAATACTCCCAGGCATTCTCTCCGTCCATGGCAATAGTTACCAGCGTATCTTCCTTAGGGAATTCCAAAGCGATATTTTCCAGGTGTTTCATAAAATCAGTCACCGCTACCTCTGCCTTCCAGCGGTGATAGATAAACCCGATTAAATCCGAAAGGTTGCGGTCGCGAAAGACGATATTTAAATTACCATCTTTTCTCTCCAGTAAATACGGTTGGTATAAAACCCTCCCCTCCCTCTTCTTTAATCTCAAAGATTTAAAGAGGATTGCCTCATCGGTAACTATCCAGTTTATTCCGGAATTAATGATAAAAGGAAGAATGTGTTCTGATACTGCTTCCTCAGATGGCCACATCCCGCAAGGCGCAACACCAAAGCGCTCCTGGTAAAACTTTACTGCCTCGTAGATTTGCGCCTTGGCATCCTCAGGAAAGCTAAAACCTATCTTAGGTAAGCTGCTATTCTTATTAGCCTCTCTGGCAATATTGGTATTAAATAAAAGCGGCATTATCGGATGGTAATAAGGAGTAACTGAAACCTCAATCTGGCCTAAAGCCATAAAATTCCTGTATGTGGGGATAATGTCTTCTAAGATTTCCACTTGTTTATCCAGGACCGTATGTTTTTCTTCTTCAGTAAAAAACCTTGCTTTTGCCACCACTTTTTTTAGTTCTGGTATACTATTTCGAAAGTAAGGGTCAATCCAGGCCAAATTAAACCATGCCTGCAGGTCCAAATAATCCTGAGTGTTAAAATCTTTTTGGTTTTCCCTCTTAAAATATAATTCGAAATAACGCGGGAATGTGGCAATCACTGTGTCTTTATTAATCGAGAAAAAATTCTCTAAAATAAAGGACTTTTCCTCGCCGGTTAAGCTAGATGCCTCTTTATAGGATAGCTCGAAGAATTTATCCTTAATATTGCGATTAGTGTAATCTTCGATCTGCTCAAACAACGAAGGCACAATATTAAATGTCTGGCGGATTAAAGGATATTTCTCCAAGATTTTCACCATATCCAGATAATCCTTGACCCCGTGCAAACGCACCCAGGGAAGCGCTGCCTCTTGAGTGAGGAGGTCTTTGTAATATGGTTGGTGCATATGAAATATGAAGGCGAGATATAACATGTTCGTTGTTTTCGTTTAGTTCGTTATTTTCGTTGGGTTCGTTTGTATTGTCTTAGATAACGCAAGAAACCATCAATAACTTTTTTTACTTTTTCGGATTGGTCGAATATCTTCTCAAATTCAACTTTTAATATATATTCCTGGTCTTGAGCTATATATAAACAAGTTTCTAATTCCGATATTGAGCGCCTGGCGATTATCAAAAACCTTATGAATTAATTATTTGACTGGCTGTCAAATCCTTCGGCAATATTATTTAATACTGATATTGCTGAACCTGTAATTTGGTCCCGCAAACGATAATCTTTACTGAAGTTATCTTTTCTTATTATCTCATAAACGAATTTGGTTAGAACCCTGGCTTCTTTCCAGCAATCTAAATCTTCAAACCTTCTTATCTTCATTGTTGTATTCTAACGAAACTAACGAAATTAACGATAATAACGAAACTAACAATAATAAAAAAGCCCCTGGAGGATTTAGCCCCCAAGGGCTTTTTTATTAATACATCAAATACTTAGAATGTTACCTTCATGCTTCCTACAACCTGAGTGGCTGTGCTGCGGTTAGACGCGGCAAAAGCTTTACCAGCCTTAAACATACCACCGGTTAAAGCAAACTGCACATCTTCGGTATAATCATAGGTTGCAGTCAAATCAAGCGCAGAACCTAAAGCCTTATTGCTGGTATCCAAGGTGTAGTTGTTGGAAGAACCATTGCCATAAGTAGTACCATTAGAGTCAACATTAACACCGGTTAAGGTGCTGGCGCCTTTGTGGGCCAAGCGGTATAACCCTAAGTTTGCAGCTAAAGTAATATCTTCTTTGGGTTTTACGCTACCTTTAATGTTGATTACTTCCATGTTCGTGAAAGGTAGTATGGCATAGGTAATATTATTCAAAGCCTGATCATAATACATCCTGTCCCAAGCCTTATCTTTATTATCGCTTGTATTTTTGTCACCGGACAAATAAGTATAAGCTACGCCTAAAGCAGGAGTGTATTTTACTTTAGCAAAGGTGTAATCTGCCATTGCCTGAGCTGCCATTGCTCTCTTTTTCGGAGCAGCACCACTCATTTCACCATACTGATAAGCAAATTCTGCGGATGCCTTCAAATTCTCAATAGGTGTGGCTGACAAAATACCACCAATGGTGTTAATAACTACATCTTTATCAGAGGTGGCTGTAGTACCGGTTGCATCACCATTCTTACGCAGGTAATATGCTTCGGCCTTTGCTCCTCTTCTGCCGAAATCATATGTTGCATCTACGCCCCAAAGCTCTGTATCTTTTCTATCACTACTGGTATTACCTGAAAGTGTACGCTTAGAACCATCAATTTTAGCATACAAACCAGTGATGACCAAGGGGTCATAATTCAAAACTGCGGTAATCGCATCAAATGCCTTCCTCAAAGATAAATCTGAGGGCACACCATTAAGCTTTGCTGTAGCGTAGGTGCGGGCATTACCAACAATCAAACCATTACCTAATTTGATTTCCTGACGGCCTATTGTCACAGATAACGGTGAATAGAGAAGCTCTTTCAAAGCTACATAGGCAAGATCAACATCAACATTAGTGGAAGTACTGGTTTCATTATCCCAGCTTCTTTCGTTGATTAACCTTAAGGTAGCCATGACATTATCTGTTAAGTCTGCGTCAACCCTTAAACGGGCCTGGGTTGCCAATAAATTTTCGGTATCGGATTTCTTGTCACCACTTACGCTCGTCTGACCACCTAAACCGAACATATTACGCGAAAGTGTGGTAAACAATAAATCTCCGCTTACCTTGACATTCTGCACTTCAGCGTAGGCGGCAAATGTGATGCCGAAGACAAACGCTAATGTCAGAACTAATATTAAGCGTCTACTCATTTTGTGTATCCTCCTTTTACAAATTAATTAAAACTTATAATTAACTAGGGTTCAATTGCCTAGAGAGTTACTTATATATATGTATATCACTAGATTTAGCTGACTTCGGGCTTATTTTATCTCCACCTCCTCTCTCGCCTTAAGGATTAAAGTCACATCCAGTGGTATATCCTAGTTTGTTTATTTTTAGCATATAACTTAAATATTGTCAAGAGTTTTTTAGTAAAATTAGGCTATTTTTTACGCTAGGAGACTTTTACTCTGGGCGTTTTATTTTATCAGGTTTTTAATCCCGCCTTTATCCTTTCTGGATGATGGAAATTGGGACTTAGGGCCTAAGGTAATAACCAGAGTAACCTCGCTTCCTTTAGGCATCACTGTAATCACGCAGGTCTCGTTTTCGCGGTCAAAATTCATAAGCCTTTGGCCGTATTCAACTACGTTTAGGAGGTTCCAGTTATACATAGCCATCTGCTCTTTGTAGAAATTAACCACCTGGTCGGGGTTGGCCTTGCCGCGGTATTTTAAAACCCCCACGCGTACCCCTGAGCTTTCAAAGGAATAAGAATCCTGGATTTGTTTAAATCCATTGGGCAGGGGTATATCGCTAAATTTCAGCACAGCCTGCGGTTCAAGCAGGTTCGGATCAGATGTTACCTTATCTTTTGAGTCCATTGTCGTACAGCCGACCAAATAAACCATACTACAAACAAGCAGCGCAATGATTAAACCCCTGGCCTTCATCATTCCTCCTTTGTTTTTAAAAAGTCGCTTAATTCCTTATAAATCTTATCTATCTGGCTGCGGTTTAAGCCAGCCTTCAAGCCTATATATATCAACTGATCGCAGGTAATAATATCCTTCGGCTCGTGGCTGTCATTATTTAAAACCAATCTTGCCCCTAATCTTTTTGCTTGCTCAACAATATGCGGATTAGCCTCAGCATGGCCTTTGCGGCTGGTAATCTCTAAGAATATACCCTTTTCTTTAGCAAACAGTGTATCTTTATCATTGATTAAACCAGGGTGGGCAAGAATATCAATGTCTGCCTCAAGGGCTGCGCGGTTTGTGCCTTTTAGCATTGGTTCAACCAAGGTCTCTCCGTGAGCAACAATAATTTTTATCCCTCCGGCCCTAGCATATTTCGCTAGCGGCTTAAACTGGTCTAAAGGAAGATGTGTCAATTCTATCCCCGGTAAAATCTTGATCTTGGAATCACAAGGCCAATGTTTACAAAACTCCGAGATCGCCTTAACAACAGCCTTGATATTACTGTAATCGGCGTGGTCAGTGATAGCAATAACCTTGTATCCTTTGTCCAGATAACGCACAGCTACTTCCGAAGGAAGAAGCGCGCCGTCGCTTAATAATGAGTGGCAATGCAGATTATACATTATTCTTCAAAAAATGGAGCCCCCCACGGCTTTATAACCATGGCCCCTTTCAATGCCCTTCAAGGCGGAATCCCCCGAAGCAGTACTAAAGAAGCAATTCTAAAGCTTCTCTTCGCGAAACACGGTTGTGCATTCATCCTAAGGATTAACACCCATGGTCTTCTGCGAAGGGGGATAAATTACAAGCCCCGTTTTTCCAGCCGATTATTCGAGACAACAAATCCCGGCTGTGAATCACAATCTTGCAGGTCCCTTCATATAATTTATTTTTTCTGTTACTGAAAATAGTCGGTTTGATATATGGCCTGTGAAACTGAGACAAGGGCACACCGGTAATCTTTTGCCAAAATAGCTGGTAATCCTCTTTGGTATGTAATGAATGTATGAATAATCCGATCCTAAATTTATCTTCCGGAACAGCACAAAATTTTCTGAACCAGCGCATCATAATTTTTATCATCGCCGGGTCAGAATTGCTAAACTGAACCGAGCCGATGCCCTTGCTGCCCTCTGCCCAATAGAGCATTAACCCAGCAACAAAGAACGGATCTTTTACAAGTCCTACAACTTCTTTCTCGGCTTTTTCTCTGATATCGCTGTGGCGCTTCGCACATGTTTGTATTTTCTTCTTAGCGCCTAGATAGGCAGTAGCTTGTAATCTATTTAATCTTGATTTCTGTATTTCGCTTAACTCTACATCCCTTAACCAATCACTTAATGTTGACTTGGAAACATTAAGCATTTTTCTAATTTCGGAGTAGCTTTGCCCTTCTCTTCTTAATTGAGTGGCTTGTGTTTTAGCTAGAAAACTCATTCTTATAAAAGTCCTTTGCTTTGCCCCTGGGAGGAATCGAACCCCCAACGCAAGGCTTAGGAAGCCTTCGCTCTATCCAATTGAGCTACAGGGGCGTTTATCAAGTTTATAGCTTGGGTCTATAGTCTATGGTCAATAGCCCATAGTCAAACACTTGATTTTACTATAGACTATTGACTATCGACCCGCTATTATGCGAGTCTTTAATACCGGTTCTTAAATCTTTAATTATTCTCCGCGGAATTTAACCAAAGAAGTCACCGGGTATTTACCGAGCTTTGCGCGGCCTTTTAAATCCACCAATTCAACCAAAAAAACTATCCCGACAATCTCACCTTTGAACTGCTCTACCAGTTCCGTGACTGCCCTTACTGTACCACCAGTTGCCAGGAGATCATCCACAATCAAAACTTTTGCGCCTACAGGGATTGCATCATCATGCATCTGTAAAGTATCAACCCCGTATTCCAGGGAATACGTTATGGACCTGGTTTTCCAGGGCAGCTTTCCTTTTTTACGCACCGGGACAAACCCTGCGCCTAATTTATGCGCCAGGGCGCCGCCAAAAATAAATCCTCGCGCTTCAACCGCAACCACTAAATCTATTTTCTTATTCTTATAAGGAGCGGCCAATTTATTAATTGCGTTTTTAAAAGCGTGCTTATGGCTTAACAGCGTGGTGATATCACGGAAAAGAATCCCCGGCTTGGGAAAATCAGGAATATTTCTTATATGCTGGTGCAATTTTATTTTTTTCATCTTATAGCTCCCTCTCTTGTAATTCCACAAACCTGCGCAGTTTCTTAAGTGCCTCCTCTTCAATCTGGCGCACGCGCTCGCGGGAAACATGCAGTTTCTTGGCTACTATTGCCAGCGTATTGGGCTTTCCATCAGCCAGGCCAAAACGCATATCCAGGATTTCCCTTTCGCGCTTTGACATAATACCCAAAAGATTCCCTACTCTTTCTTTATCAAGAAAATGTTCAATCTCAGCATCGGGAGAGACTGCGGTTTGACTTTGAACAAGGTCGCCAACCTGGCTTTCATTATCATCGCCCACAGGCGCATCCAGAGAAGAAGTAGTAGTGGCCATCCAGGAAACCACCTGTTGCGTATTCGTCTGAGAGAGTTTCATTTTTTTGGCAATCTCTTCATCTGTAGGCTGACGGTTCAACTTCTGCATCAGCCTTTCGCGTACCTTCTTCCATTTAGTAATGCGTTCATTCATATAAACCGGAATGCGGATCATCTTCCCCTGTTCCCCTATCGAACGGGTAATCGCCTGCTTAATCCACCAGGCAGCATAGGTTGAAAAACGGTAGCCTCTTTTATGATTAAATTTCTCCACTGCTTTCATTAAACCCAGATTCCCCTCTTCGATTAAATCCAGGAAAGGAATACCTAGGTGCATATATCGCTTGGCGAGGTTAATCACTAGGCGAAGATTCGCCTGTATCATGGATTTGCGCGCCTGCTCATCCCCTTTTTTAATCCGCTTACTTAATGAGATTTCCTCCGCAGGGGTTAACAAAGGGATTGTGCGGACTTCTTTAAGATAATTCTTTAATGCTTCCATTTTAATTTGTGTAATGTGTGAAGTGTAAGGTGTAACGCCGCTGCAGACATTACACATTAAACATTACACTTTACACAATAAACTATTTCTTTTTCTTATCTTCTATTACAGCCTGAGCTGCTGCCAGATTTGCAATCGGCACTCTAAAGGGCGAACAGCTTACGTAATCCATGCCAATCTTATGGCAAAATGCCACTGAACGCGGCTCTCCTCCATGCTCACCGCAGATACCAACTTCCAAATTCTTATTGGTCTTTCTGCCGCGCTCTATACCCATTTTTATAAACTCTCCGATTCCCTCCTGGTCGATTGACTGAAAAGGATCCTCGGGAAGAATACCTTTCTTGATGTAATCAGGGAGAAAACCGCCGATATCATCGCGTGAGAACCCAAAACCCATCTGAGTCATATCATTCGTACCAAAAGAGAAAAATTCTGCAACTAAAGCGAGCTTATCCGCGACAACCGCTGCCCTGGGAATCTCGATCATCGTACCGAACATATGTTTGATTTTCTTCAGATTGTACTTGGCTAAAACTTCCTGGTAGGCTCTTTTAGCAATTATTAACTGATCATCCAGCTCTTTCCTGTCGCAGACTACCGGCACCATTATCTCCGGATAGGGTTTCTTGCCTTCCTTTAATAATTCTGCCGCAGCCTCAAAGATTGCCCGGATCTGCATTTCGCTTACCTCAGGATAGGTAATCCCTAAACGTACGCCGCGATGCCCCATCATTGGGTTAGACTCATGCAAACCTTCGGCGCGCCTGGATAACTCCTCCAGAGTAATATTTAAATCCTTAGCTAACTGCTCAAGCTTAACCGTATCGCGAGGAACAAATTCATGCAGAGGAGGATCTAACAGTCGTATTACTACCGGTAGGCCGTCCATAGCCTCTAAGGTACCTTTAATATCCCTCTTCACGTAAGGGAACAATTCATCCAGAGCTTTTCTTCTTTCTTGCTCGGTTTTAGATACAATCATCTTACGTAGCCTGAAAAGCGGCTCCTCTGAGCCTTTACCGTAAAACATATGCTCAGTCCTGAATAACCCGATTCCCTCTGCGCCAAATTGCCTGGCCTTACGCGCATCCTCCGGAGTATCGGCATTAGTGCGTACACCTAATCTCTTGATTGAGGCACAAACTTTCAAGAAATCGTTGAGCAGCTTATTTTCTTCAGACGCATCTATCATTGCGAGCTTTCCCTCATAAACATTGCCCTTGGTGCCATTTAAAGTAATCCAATCACCCTCTTTCAAAGTTTTTCCGTCGGAGATTAATTCTTTCCTGGCATGTTCAACACGCAAGCCTCCGCAACCGACAATACAGCACTTTCCCCAGCCGCGGGCAACCAGTGCTGCGTGAGAGGTCATCCCGCCCCTGGCAGTCAGAATCGCCTGCGCTGCGCGCATACCTTCTACATCTTCGGGGTTAGTTTCTTCGCGAACCAGAATTACCTTCTTCCCCTGCTTATTCCACTCTACGGCATCGTTTGCAGAAAAAACTATCTGTCCAACTGCCCCACCAGGGCCTGCCGGTAACCCTTTTGCCAAAGGCTTACACTTTGCTTCCTCCTTAGGGTCAATAACAGGATGCAATAGCTCATCTAATTGCGAAGGTGTTACGCGCGTAACCGCAAGTTCTTTATTAATTAATTTTTCTTTGAGCATATCCATAGCAATACGCACTGCTGCCGGGCCGTTTCTCTTGCCTACCCTGCACTGCAACATAAATAGGCGGCCTTTTTCAATAGTAAACTCGATATCCTGCATATCATGGTAGTGTTTTTCCAGGCGCTTCTGGATATCAAAAAGTTCCTGATAAATCTTAGGCATTGCTTTTTCTAAAGTCACCAGGTCTTTATTATGTTCGGAGGTAGAAGCTGCATTGATAGGTGCGGGCGTACGTATCCCTGCTACTACATCTTCACCCTGAGCATTAATTAAATACTCTCCGTAGAACCTTGCATCGCCATTCCCCGGATTACGCGTAAAGGCAACCCCGGTTGCCGAATCATTTCCCATATTTCCAAAAACCATGGTTTGCACATTGACTGCCGTACCCCAGGCATCAGGAATACCTTCGATGCGGCGGTAACTGACAGCCCGCTTGCCATTCCAGGAAGCAAACACCGCGCCTATACCTCCCCAAAGCTGCTCAATAGGCTGGTCGGGAAAATCATTTTTTAATACTTCTTTAATCCTTGCCTTAAACATCACGCAAAGCTTTTTTAAATCCTCCCCGGTTAAATCAGTATCATTCTTATAGCCCTTTTCTTTTTTCATCTGGGCCATAATCTTCTCCAACTGTTTACGTATGCCTTCCTCGTCTTTTGGCTCAATACCTGCTGCCTTCTCCATGACTACGTCGGAATACATCATAATAAGACGGCGGTAGGCATCATAAACAAAACGGCTATTGCCACCGCTTAATTTAATTAATCCGGGTATTGTCTCTTCAGTCAAGCCAACATTTAATACCGTCTCCATCATTCCGGGCATTGACCTGCGCGCTCCGGAGCGCACGGAAACTAAAAGCGGGTTCTGGGCGTCCCCAAACTTCCTACCCATTAACCCCTCTACTCTTTTTAATGCCTTGACCACTTCCTCCTTAAGCCCCGCAGGATAAGTCCTTTTGTGTTCATAATAATATATGCAAACCTCGGTGGTAAGCGTAAATCCGCTAGGTACGGGAAGTTTTAAATCCTTATGGCCAGCCATCTCGGCAAGATTCGCCCCTTTACCACCCAAGAGATTTTTCATGCTCTCATTGCCATCTGCCTTACCACCCCCAAAGAAGTAAACGTATTTTTTTGCCATTGCCTTTTAAACC
>Ga0105164_10002742_pt1 | contig 10855 bp, 8 predicted proteins | sample VDWuncwatermetaG_FD_89674 | JGI IMG/M metagenome (GOLD analysis project Ga0105164, IMG submission 89674) | Wastewater microbial communities from Netherlands to study Microbial Dark Matter (Phase II) - VDW unchlorinated drinking water | ecosystem: Environmental > Aquatic > Freshwater > Drinking...
AAAATAGGGGACAGACACCTAAAGCACCTATTTTAAATCGGGGTAATAGGTGTTTCCTAATTTAAATTTATCACTAATTTAGGAATGTCGTTGGTTGACACACAAAAATTCAGGTGTTACACTGTATATACAGTGTGATAACCATTAAATAGAGGAAAAATTTATGATTAAAAAACTTACAACACATGGGAATAGCATGGCTCTTGTTATAGAAAAAGCTATATTAGACCTTCTGCACATAACCCCTAAGACTTCCTTAGAAATATCTACGGATGGCAAAAACATCGTTATTTCTCCTATCCATGGTGCTAATCATGAAAAAGCTTTTAAATCAGCTTTAGAAAAAGTTAATAAGAAACATGGTAAAACATTAAAAGCTTTAGCCTAATCCATGAAAACACCAATTTTCTTAACTTTAGCTGAAGTTATTAATATCCACAGCAATCAAATAGAACTATATGGAGGGCAGAATGGAGTAAGAGATTTTGGATTACTTCAATCTGCGCTTGCACAACCTGAAGCAAGTTTTTCTGGCCAGTGGCTACATGAAGATATTTTTTTGATGGCTGCTGCATATGCTTTTCATATTTGCCAGAATCACCCTTTTTTTGATGGCAATAAAAGAACAGCTTTGGCTAGCGCCCTGGTGTTCTTAGAACTCAACCATATTTCTTTGGATGACCCAAAAAATAAGTTATTGGAAGCAATGTTGAATATGGCTAAAGGAAAGCTAAGTAAACAACAATTTGCACAAATTCTTAAAGAACTTTGAGTTTTAGAAGATTACGGTTGGCCGTTGGCCACAGTATAGACGCATCATGCAGGACATAGTTGAGGCGGTTGTTGGGCAATAATTCCTGCCCAAATAAAAATTTATTTGACATAAAAGTGATCAAATAGTATCGTTGTATCGTAATTGTTCAACTCGCCAATATAGCGAATTAGGAGATAATGATACAATGGTTAAAAATCAATATCCCAGCCTTTCAAAAGATGAATTGTATCTCATTTCACGTGCAGAATTTGAGAGACAAAAACTAATAACAAGCGCTTTTGCCAATCGATTATTTCTAAGCCCCAAACGAACCGCAGATATTTTAGATACCCTTGCCCGTAAAGGGCGCCTTCTTCAAATACAACGTGGTAAATATCTAGTTGTGCCAATTAAAGCCCCTAATCAACAATGGGCGCCCAATGAATTTATGGTGGCCGCCTTGTGGATGGGGGATACGCCGTATTACATTGGTTATTATACGATGTATAACTACTGGGGATTTACTGAGCAAATCCCGCAGACTGTTTTTGTCCTTAACTTAACCAAGAACATTAAAAAAACAATCGGCGATGTCATGTATTCGGCGGTTAAAATTGATGAAAAGAAATACTTCGGTGTTTCAAAGATTAAGGTTGAGGATATCGATGTTTGTATCAGCGATAAAGAACGCACCCTGGTTGATTTTGTTTATAATCCAATCGTTTCATTTAACAATGTAGCGAATGTTTTTAAGGAAAACATAAAAGACATTGATCTTAATAAATTTATCGGTTATTTAAATCGCTTTCCCGTTGTTTCAGTGCGCAAAAGGGCTGGTTTCTTTTTGGAGTCCATAGGTTGTAAAGACGGCGCGTTGGAAAAATTACGTAAGGGTATTGGGCGTGAGGATACTTATGTGGTCTTAGACCCAACCAATAAATCACGTAAGGGCAAAATTAATAAGGAATGGAAAATCATTGTTAACAGATAAAGAAAAACTCAAAGACCTAATATCGGCGATTGCGCGCAAAATGCGGTTTCGTCCGGTCATTGTTGAAAAAGATTATTATCTTACGGTTATCCTTAACAATATCGAAACATTGCTAAGCGATAAGATCGTTTTTAAAGGCGGGACGTTGCTGAACAAGGCCCACCTTAATTATCATCGATTAAGCGAAGACCTGGATTTTACATTTTACGCGCCGCTGACGACACGATCACAACGGTCTAAGGCAATCACGCCTATCCGCGAGAAAATGCCGGATTTTTTAAAGGCGCTTCAACTCACAAGCGACAAACCAGAAGGCGAGGGGTTTAATAATTCCACACAATATGTATTTAAGGCTAAATACCCGTCTGTCCTGACCGCAAAAAAAGACATTATCAAGATTGAAATATCTTTTCGTCAACCGCCGATTGACAAGCCCGTAAATACGGAGATCAAACATTTTTACCAAGATCCTTTTACAGGCGACGATTTGTTTCCGATAGGAAAAGTGCTTTCATTGTCATGGAATGAAGCCGTCGCAGAAAAGCTAAAAGCAGCAATTTCCCGAGAAGACATTGCAATAAGGGATTATTACGATCTCTGGCATATTGCTGAATTTGGGTTTGATTTTCATAACAATAAATTTATTAAGCTGTTTAAGCGCAAGGTAACTGATGAAGGTTATAAAGGTGATTATAAACAAGATTTTGGACTTAGCCCGGATAAACTTTCAACCCTGCGCAGGCAAGTTGATACGGATCTTATGCCGGTGATTCGTGCCGGTGAAAGCTTTGATCTTAAGAAAGTGTTGGATCGTTTTAATGTGATTTTGCAAAAGGTGTGACGCTGTACAATATGTCGCAAAAAGCATATTGTTTTTGCGACAATAATGATGCTGTGATTTTGACATAATAATTTGGAATTAAGTAAGATGTAGGATTTCTTAAGTGTCATATGGGTAGGCGGTTAACACAGATTTAAAACAGGCAGTTTTTGGGACGTAGATGAGAATAGTAACCTTTGGCGACACACATACACAACATCGCGACTTTAGTTGAGTTTTTAAGTAAAATCAATGCCGTTTAACTAGTCACTACTCCCCCCAAAGTGACGTAATAAAAGGGGAGGTATTATGCAAATCGATCAAAACTACGTATCTTTTTTAAATACTATAAAGTCTAAAATACTTTCGGCTAGAATCCGTGCGTATCGTGGATTGAACCGTGAACTGATGAAGCTTTATTGGGATTTTGGAAAAACTATAGTTGAGCGGCAAAAGCGATATGGCTGGGGGCAGAGTATAGTTGAGAAATTAGCTAAAGACTTGCAAACAGAGTTTGAGGGACGAGAAGGTTTTTCGGCCAATAATTTATGGCGTATTAGGAATTTTTATTTGGCCTATGAGAACTCTCCAAAACTTGCACAGCTTGTGCAAGAAATGCCTTGGGGGCATAATGTTGTAATCATGCAAATGGTTAAGAATGCCATTGAGAAAGAATACTATATTTCTGCTAGTATAAAAATGGGTTGGAGCCGCAATGTACTTTTGAACCAAATCAAAGCTAATGCTTTTGCGCAAGCGAAGCAAAGCAAGAAGTTACATAATTTTGAAAAGGCATTGCCAGCGCACTTGGCCGAACAAGCTGATGAATCTATCAAGAGTGTTTATAGTCTCGATTTCTTAGGGATTACTAAACCAGTCAAAGAACGTGAATTAGAGAATCGTTTGGTGGAGAAGGTTAAACGGTTTATCCTGGAGTTGGGGTATGGATTTTGTTTTATCGGCAATCAATATCGACTAACCCTCAAGGATAATGAATATTTTATTGATTTGCTGTTCTACAATCGCAAACTTAAAAGTTTAGTGGCTATCGAATTAAAAACGGGAAAATTTGAGCCAGAGTATGCAGGAAAAATGGATTTCTACCTGCATTTACTAAATGACCAAGTTAAACTGAAGAATGAGAATCCGCCAATCGGTATTATTCTATGCGCGGACAAAGATGATGTGGTGGTAGAGTATGCGCTCAAAAGTGTTAAACATGCCGTCGGAGTGGGAGAATACCGTTTAACAACCAAATTGCCTGCACAGTTAAAAGGTGTTATTCCAAGTGAGAAGGAAATTAAAGAAGGGTTAGCAATTTAAGCAATGCGCAAAAAATACACGTTGCTTTATTGTTTTCAGTATGTGCATAATTTGCACACGCTGCTTTAGTTGTTGTAAATTTTGCAACAACTACTCAAAGTTGTAGCGGATTTGATGGTAAACTTGAAATCAGGGTTAGCTCAGTCTGTCCCCTATTTCGAAACCTACGGCTGCCCCAAAATTTCTAGAATTGACATTAAGGAAATTGGGACTACCATACGTGTTCCTGGAGGAATAAATGAATAAAATCTTTGTGGAAACCTACGGTTGACCGTACATCTCTCTATGGTATGACACTTTTGAAGCTGGTGAACGCTTTAAGTTACTGCAATCGTAGATAGATAAAGCAAATAAATGCGCTGAGCCTGCGGAGGCTAGTAATGATACGAGTATTTCTAAGCTTTGTGGAAGAGGATTTAAACTTGGTTAATCTCTTCCGTGGACAGTCAAAACGGGAAAATTCTGATTTAGAATTTGCTGATTATTCCATTAAAGAGCCGTTTGACAGCCAAAACGCTGATTATATCGCAAGAGGCATAACTGAAAAATTGAAGCTGTCTTCCTTAACCGTTTGTCTTTACGGACCGACTACTCATACAAGTAAGTGGGTTGATTGGGAGTTGCGAAAAACATTAGAACTGAAGAAACCTATCATGGGAGTTAGTTTATATAATGATGGAAGAACAAAATATTATCCAGCGCCATTAGAAAACTATCCTCGGGTCAATTGGGATATTCCCTCCATAGTCATGACAATGAAAAGTTTAGTCAAAAATTAATTTATATCAAAGGGAGAAGAAACCGCATGCAGACAGAAGAACTCGACAGAGAACGCGAATGGTCTATTCGGCAAATTGAAACTTTCGTTAAAATCCGCCCGAAGTTTATCCAGTATGCGGGAACCCTTCAGGACATACTCAACCATGCAGTTAAATCAATCTGTCCTTTAGCCATTGTTCAGGCTCGTCCAAAAGCTGTCAGCAGTTTTGCCGAAAAGATTAAACGGAATAGGGCCCAGTATACCGATGCGGTCAAGGACATGACTGATTTGTGCGGGGCTCGCGTCATCACGCAAACGGCGGAACAGGTGCAAGCGGTCTGCCGGTTCATTGAAAGAAATTTCCAGGTCCACTGGGAGGATAGCCAGGACGTCAGTACCCGATTGCGTCCATCGGAATTCGGATATCGGTCCGTACATTATATCGTGGAGCTCCAAGAAGGCGCTTTCCCCACTAAAGAAATGTCTTTAAAAATTCCCAAAGACCTTTACGGGCTGAAAGCCGAAATCCAAGTGCGGACATTACTGGAGCATGCGTGGGCCGATTTTGCGCATGACACCATTTACAAATCCGAATTTAAAGTGCCTGCCAAGTGGCAGAGAGAAACAGCTACGCTGGCCGCAATGCTTGAGCAAGTCAATAGCCAGTTCGCCCGAATTGCACAAGGCTTGAACGCGTACGCATCCTGTTACGGGGCCTATATGACGCCCGGGCAGATCGATGAAGAACTTGATAAGCTGGATTTTATTCTGGAATTTGACCCAAAAAACCAACGCCTAGCGGAGAAGATGGGAAATCTGGCCATCGCCAAGGGCGATTATGCGAAGGCCTGTAATGTATTGAAGAACTATGTGTCCACTGGCAATGGTGCCATCATGAGATTGCTGGGGATCGCGTTGTGCCGCAAGCACCCCAAGAACTCCGCGAAATACCGCCAAGGCGTGAAGTATCTTCAGCAGGCCGCTGAAAAAAATGATGCCGAGTCCTTTGCGGAATTGGGCCGCCTTCACAAGGATAGTCTTCCGCTGGAGAGGATACGCGATTATTATCAAAAGGCTTATGAGCTGTCTCCATCCAACGCAAATTATTTCCTGCGATTCCTGGAATATGAGATCATCAGCCAAAAAAATCTCTCCTCCTTGTCGTTATTAAAATCAGACATTAAGCAGATGGTCCAGCGTTTCCGGGATCAGGTGGATGTCAACATGAACATCCCCCGGTCGTTGTACGCGCTGGGGAAATTATATCTTTTCCTCGGATTGCCCTATGAAAGCCTCAACGCCTATTGTTCGGCGCTGTTCATGAGCAAGACGCCGGATTGCCGGAATATTCTTCGGGATGAAATTGATTCTTTTGAGAAAATGAAAGACATCGGAAACGATCTGGCAGGATATGACTGGGTCTACCGATTATTGTTGCTTGGCAATGCGGTCAGGTTTTTATCAAAGGAATCGAAAAATAAGCTGGCGAAGGTGGCCTCTAAAATCCCGTGGCGTTGGAAGACGCCGGTCGTTCTTATGGCCGGAGGTTGTGATTCAAGTTTTAACGGAAAAATACAGGAGTATTCCCTGATATTGAAAAAGGCGTTTAAACCTTTCAACGGTTCGATCGTCTCCGGCGGCTCTTATTCTGGTATTAGCAGATTAGCAGGGAATATCCGGCAGGACATCGGTAAGGATATTTTGTGTGTCGGTTATGTTCCCCAAAGAATGAAATCGAACATCGATAAAAAGGCGACTCGATACGATCATATGTGCCGGACCCAAGGTGCGCATTTTAGTCTTCTGGAACCTTTGCAGGCCTGGACAGACCTTGTGGTTGCAGGAGTTGACCTTAACGACATTAAACTTTTGGGCATCAACGGAGGTCAGATCGCCGCCGCCGAGTTCAGGATCGCTCTTTGTTTAGGCGCGACCGTCGGGATCATCAAAGACAGCGGACGGGAGGCGGATGAATTATTTGAAGACAAGGACTGGCAGAGCGCGTCCAATCTGTTGAACATTCCCAAAGATACCATGACCTTGCAGATGTTCGTTAACCCGTTGGCACCACCTCTATCCAATAAAGAAATTCGCGAGACACTGGCCCTTTCGATCCACGAGGAATACCGGAAGAAAAATATCGAGAAACTTATTGAGGAACATACCGAACTTGCAGACTGGAAAAACATAAGATCATTTCTTATGGACTCCAACCGTCAACAGGCGGATCACATCATGGAGAAATTGCGGCTGATCGGCTGCGTCGCCGAGCCTGTTAAGGGGCGCGAATCGGCCATCATGACGTTCACCAAAGATGAGATCGAATTATTAGCTGAACTTGAGCACGGACGCTGGAACATGGAACGCCTTAAAGACGGCTGGTGCTGGGGCAAGGAAAAGGACGTTCAAAAGAAGATCAGCCCCTATATTATTTCCTGGAGCGCATTGCCGGAAAATATAAAAGATTATGACAGGGAAACGATCAGGAAAATCCCGTTTTATTTGGCGAAGATCGGGCTGGAAGTCTGCCGGGATACAAGGAGCAGGCATGCTCGATAAACCGTTTGTCCTTTCCGTCAGAGGTGTAATTTATGATGATCAAGAAAGAATATTGATTACGCAGCGGTCACTCCAATCGACCTACCATCCAGGCTACTGGGAATTTCCGGGAGGCAAGGTCGATCCCGGCGAAACGTTTGCCGATGCCCTTCCACGGGAGGTCAAAGAGGAAACAGGTTTGACAGTTAAATTGGTTAAGGTCCTGGGAACGGCACAGTGGGAGATGGAAGAGCGTGTTGTCGTGTATTTGATCATGCAGTGCGCCATTGTAAAGGGCAAATTCACGCTCAGCGATGAGAATGAAGCGTTTGAGTGGAAGAAGCCGGAAGAGCTGACAAAGATAAAAATGTGCCCGCAGTTTATGGAATTTGTGAAAAGTCTTGTCTCAATGAAAAAATAAGATGAGTGACCCTGGAAGAACAATCCGCGTCTTTATTTCCTCGACCTTCCGCGACATGCAGGAGGAGCGGGAAGAGCTCGTCAAACGCGTTTTTCCGCAGCTGCGCAAGCTTTGCGAAAGCCGCGGGGTGACCTGGAGCGAGGTGGATCTGCGCTGGGGCGTCACAGATGAGCAAAAAGCCGAAGGCAAGGTTTTGCCTTACTGCCTAGCAGAAATTCAGGGGTGTCGCCCGTATTTTATCGGGCTTTTAGGGGAACGCTACGGCTGGGTTCCCCAGGAAATTCCGAAGGCACTGATCGAAAGCGAACCGTGGCTTAAAGAGCACCTCAACCATTCGGTCACGGAACTTGAAATTCTTCACGGCGTGCTACGTAATCCGGATATGGCAAAGCATGCCTTTTTTTATTTTCGCAATCCGGAGTATATCAAAACTCTCCCAAAAGAAATCCAACCGCAGTTTATAGAGACCGATCCTGGGATAATCGATCGACTTGGCAGGCTTAAAGAGAAAATCCGGAACAGCGGTTTCTCGGTCAAAGAAAGCTATTCGAATCCAAAGGAAATGGGGGGAATGGTTCTTGAGGATTTGACCAGGCTCATCAATGGACTTTATCCGGAGGATCAGGCGCCAGATCCTTTGGCGCGGGAGGCCATGGAACATGAGGCGTATGCGCAGAGTCGGCGTCTCGCCTTTGTCGGTCGAGAAAATTTACTGGACAGCATGGATGAATTATTATCCATCGGAGGGAAGCCAGTCTTGCTCATCGGTGAACCAGGATGCGGGAAATCTTCCTTGCTGGCGCAATGGAGTGAACGTCATCGCAAAACTTTTTCTGACGATTTAATCATTGAGCATTACATCGGGAGCACTCCCGACAGCGCTGAGTGGACGAATTTAGTGCGACGCATCCTTGGAGAGTTGAAGCGGAATTTTAATATCGAGGAGGACGTTCCTATTGAACTGGATGCCCTGCGCACCGCTTTGAACGAATGGTCCATGAAAATCAAAGATTGTCATCGTGTTGTCCTTGTGCTCGATGCACTCAATCAACTTGTTAATGACGGCACGGGTCGTCATTATGACTGGCTGCCGGCCAGTTTTCCGGATAATTTTTACGTGGTGGCTTCCACAGTGCAGGATGAGAACATTGAATTACTGTATCAGATTGAATGGCAAAAAATTAACGTACCCGTGTTTGAGCCGGTAGACATTGAACCCGCAGTGCAGGCTTATTTCAAAATTTTCGGCAAAACGCCTCCGGTGGATGTGGTTCAGGCGATAAGATCAACCCCCGCTGCGTGCAACGCCCTTTTTTTACGTACCCTCTTAGATGAATTGAGGCAATTTGGAGATCAACGGAAACTCAAGGAAAAAGCAGAGGAATATCTTAGTTCCTGCGGCCTGGAAAAATTATTTGAATGCATAATGTTAAGATGGGAACAGGATTTCGGAGCTGATCTCGTGCGGGAAAGTTTAAGCCTGATCTGGGCCTCGCGTCGCGGGCTCTCAGAATCGGAAATCCTTGGTTTGATGGGCGATAACGGCCAGCCGCTGCCGCATGCGGTCTGGTCGCCCTTTTATCTTGCCGCAGAAAGCAGCCTTGTTCAAAAGACTGGTTTGCTGGCTTTTTCCCATGATTATTTTCGAAAGGCCGTTACCGCGCGATTTCTACCCACGCCATCAATCCAACAACGCTTCCATCAGCGTTTGATAGAATATTTTATGATCCAGCAAGGATTTAGTGCGCGCAAGTTAATTGAGCTGCCATGGCAATTGACCGAAGCACGGCAATGGGGGTTGCTTTCCGGATTCTTAACGGATGCGATGGTCTTTACGCATCTAGAATCTTATTTTCCAAGTGATCTGCTGCGCTATTGGAATGCGGCAGGAGACAATGCCAATATGGTTGAAGAGTATGATCGACGATTAACTCAAATGGCACAAGACGGAACTTTGGGCGATCAACTGGGCAGATTCCGACATTGTATTGCCAGGTTTCTTATCAAGGCGGGTCGTTATGAAGACGCCTCTAAAATGTTGAAAGTCTGCTTGGAAGAACGTGTGACGTTTGATGATAATTTGTATCTTGACAAAACCGTCCTAACACTTGCTTCAGCGCTTTCGCTTGCAGACAAGTTGAAAGAGGCCGATCAAATTTATGAAACCATGGCCGCTCGCTTTGAAAAAAGCGCCCAAAATGAACGCCGATACTTTCCCGAATTGCTCAATGGTTGGGGAGTGTTAAAAAAGAGACTCGGTGAATTTGAGCGTGCGGAATTATTATTCCGCAGAGCCATCAGTATAGATCCGGAGAAAGAAGACTTGGTGAGTATTAAAATGAATTTTGGAAATCTATTAATAGAAATGGATAGATATAAAGAAGCGAGAATATTAATCCAAGATGCCGTAAACCTTGCTATGCAGTGTTATGGCGCTGCAGATCAAGAGACTAACAGAGCCAGAGTATTACTTGGACGAATCGACATGGTTGAGGGAAATTTGCAATCGGCCAAGCAAAACTTTGAGCGTGTTTATACTAGTATTGTCAACTATTATGGGCAGAGCCACCCGATGTCCTTGACGATTGCTGGTGAATATGCGGCTTGTTTGTTGAAGCTTGAAGATTATGAATTGGCAAAGCCAATTTTATTGACGTCCTATACTGTAAGTAAAAAGCGATTTGGGTTGAGTAGCGACATTACCTTAACGTGCGCAAATAATTTGGCCACTTTTTATTATCTAATGGAAGACTTTATCGAAGCGGAACCCCTGTTAAGGATGGCGGTACAAACCTGTAGGAAACGCTACCCAAACGGACATCCAGACCTTGCAGTAAATATCTTTAATCTCGCAAACCTTTTTTTTTCCACCGACCGAAAGGAAGAAGCGCAAGTCTGTTTTAGGGAAGCGTATGAAATGTTCAAGCGATATCTTGGCATGCAACATGCCAAGACCCAAGAAGCCTTTAAGCACTTGGAAGAACACCAACAAGAGAACAACACCAAGGATCTCGATGAGCAATCATGCAGGAATGAATTGGTTGATGTTGAATCGCAAAAGGGCAACTCACATCCGGATACTGGGGCAGTTCTAAATAAGCTGGCAATAGTTTTAAAAAGAAAAGGCGATTATCGCGGTGCCGAGAAATTATTTGACCGGGCGCTGTCCATCGCGGAAAAATCACTGGGACCGGTACATGTGGTCACTGCCACAGTCATGCTGAATTTGGCATCCCTTCAATTGCGTC
>Ga0105164_10002743_pt1 | contig 10855 bp, 6 predicted proteins | sample VDWuncwatermetaG_FD_89674 | JGI IMG/M metagenome (GOLD analysis project Ga0105164, IMG submission 89674) | Wastewater microbial communities from Netherlands to study Microbial Dark Matter (Phase II) - VDW unchlorinated drinking water | ecosystem: Environmental > Aquatic > Freshwater > Drinking...
ACCTTATCGAGGCAGGCATGCGTAAGAGAGCCTTCAAGGACGGCAAAGAGAGAGATCTCGCCGCCTCTACGGTAAGGCGCGAACTGCTGCAGCTGCGAAGGCTCGGTATTCTTGAGAATACCACAGAAGGCGTCCACAGATTTATTCTTCACCCTGATATAAGAATACTCTCGCCTCCAAGAGCGCATGAGCTCCTTACAAACCTCATCGCCGAAATGCGCTTGCGTTATCACGGCGAACTAAATCATCCCAATATTCCCGCTGCTACACTTAACAGTATCCGCGTAGAGCTGGCGTCTTTCATCACGCGCGAAGCCCTTCGGCATATCAAATCCGAGATTGGCAAACTTGCCGGAAAGATTAACGCACTGCGCCGTCAGGGCAAAGTCCCGCACAGTATCGACCTTTCTATGCTCTCCCGTCTAATCGGCTTTCGCGACATACTGGAATCGACCCCGGCGGCCACTGAATCGTCCGATCCTGAAATAGAAATAACAGTGCTGTTGTCATCAGAAACGGGGATGCAGGAACTTGTTGAAAAATTCGATTCCGGAGTATTCGATGTTAAGGAGTGGCTTATTTTTGAAGATGACCTCATTTCAAGATTTAAGATTGACTACGATAATACATTCAGGCGATATAATAAGGTTGTTGCGCGATTGGGACGAATTAGAAATCGCTTAAGAGACGAGGCTATATCATCAGGAAACACAGGACTAGCGGAAGAAATTTCGCGTAAAAGTGAAATAGAATGCGCTCTTCTCGTTATGGAAAATTCGAAAATACTTTTAAAGAAACTTGGCAAAATACGCGACGAATTAGAAAATGCCTCTTCTGGTATCACCCATGAAAGTGCTACCCCAGCCGCGCCGGCTGCGAAGGCAACGGAAGACGCTAGGATGGCACATAGGGTGTCCCAAGGTGACGTGTCCCCAAATTCTCCCGACGCCGCGGCGACCGGCGCGCCGGCCCGCCTTTCTGTGGGGCAGGCGGCGGAAGAACCGTCCCCGGATACGCCTCGAGCTGCCAGAGAGGATGTGTCAGACAGTGAGGAGTGGTCCCGAACCGCAGGGGAAGAGGAGATTATAGTTATTGACAGAGCGCATATTAATAAATTGTCTCCTGAGAATAAAAATATGCTAATTAAATGGCTGTCGATATGGGCACGATATAACAATATTAACGCGCCCCTGAGTGTTAGGTGGGGAGGATACCACGTTGATATTTACGCGGGAGAAGACGCAGATACCCCTGTCACGTCCGTTGTATTTACCGCGAGAAGAGATAGATTAATAATTCACAATCAATTAACCTACCATGACTATAAAAGAAAGAGGCTGATGACCCTGCTACAATGTTTTATTATACATAATTTCAGCGCAAGGAAAGTGAAATATTGGAACGTTAAGGAAAACGGCCCTGATTTTGTAAAAGGAATGCAGGATATAGGGATTTTTATGACGGACAAGGGACGCCGCCGGTTTGTAGCGGATGAACAATACGTTAATGCTGAAATGATTAAACTATTGGCACAAGATGAGTCCGTTGTAACGCGGCTTATTGCGAGAGGAGAATATGGGGACGACTCTTTTGGTGCCGCCCCAGCCGCTCCCGCGCCGGATGCGAAACCGCCCGAAGTTACTCCGTCAGAACCAAAGAGCGGGAAAATGAACCCGTCCCCATTACAGTCCCCATTACAGTCCTTAGACGCGGATAGCGCCAAAACCGCAAAGCCGGCCGAAGGGGGAACGCTATCCGAAAAGGGTCCGACGCCGCCGGATGACGAAACGCAACGAGCCATCAACGGCCCGTTTGGCCCGCAGAACCCTCCATACGGCAAGCATTTTGCGACCGGCGAACCGAACGAGAAAAAGGAAAAGCAACCGTCGCGAAAAATTACTCTTAAGATCAAAGACAAAGAAATCCCTGTAATATGGTATGGCGCCGATACAGCAATATGCCAACAATGGGAAGCCGATGAGAGAAAGAGCGCAAACCCGATTTCTTATCATGTAGATCTGGTTTTAAAGTTATTAAAAACGCACGCAGAGATATTAAATGACGCGATGATGCTTAATTTAGGTTCTGGCCTGGCATTACTGGACAATTTTTCGGTATCGCCAACAAATAGAGTATTTACTGTCAATATAGATCATGAGCATAACCTTTTGCGGGTCGCTGATGCCGCAAGAGAACGTCGGGTAAATTACTTTTCCTGCGATCTCAGAGATTTGCCTGCACATTTGCCGGAAATTAAAAGCATGAATCCTAACGGCAGTATACAATTTGTTGCTTTTTGTGCAGATATGATAACCTGGATTAGGGCATATAGCACAATTTACTATGAAACGGAGCAAGATCCTGCGCAGAGTCAAGTTGGCAGAGTCCTAACAAATGCCTGGAATGCGCTTGAAACAAACGAAGGATTTCTTATCGCGACCGAGCCGGGCTGCAAAAGTTTTGTAAAACATGCTGATTTATTTCAGGATGGTTTAGACAAAATTATTGTTATAGGAGATAAAAAAGGCGATTATAAAAATGCAGATGCAGTAATATTTTGTAAAAAGAAAACGCCGCAAATGGCAGCAATTGCCATTTCACGTCCGGGGCCTGAAATGGTTACTGACAATTCTAATCAGGTTAGAAATGGGGGGATAGGCGCGGGCAAAGCCGAAGCCGCGAGGCCGGCTACGGAAGCGACTACAGGCAGAGCTAATGAATTCGCTCAAAAATTGCTCGAATGGGCAAAGCTGCCTGATGATGAGCGCGCAAAATCGGCTATTCAGCCGGTATGGGGGGACGATTGCGCCATGCTCGGTAAGAACAATGAGCGCGGTGAAATAGTTACCCTCACACCTGAGGTTCTCGGCCGCCTTGATATAGGCCATCTCGCAGATTACCCGATTATGCGGCTTGTTGTATCAGAAGCTTTACGTAGAGAAGTAGGAATACCTATTGACTCAGAGGAGTGGAAGCTAATAAGAAAATGCCGGATAGTACCAGCGGATGGTTTAAATGGGTTAATGGCATTGCGAGAGAATGAAAGCAATAAACAAAGTTTTATTGCCGTCTCGAAGAAGTTCATAAGAATGATTTTAACGTTTTCGTATAAAGGACACGTCTTTTGGGGCGGGAGGGACCTCAACAGCTCGGAATCGATTGCCCATATAGCAGATGCTCGCGGTTTCATTTACATGTTGCGTTCATCGGCCCTTATCAACGCGGAAGAGGCCAATGCTTTGTTAGCAGAGGCAAGGAGTGTAATGTTTAGGGGTACGGCGCTAGGACGTCTTACACATCGTAAAGATATACAAGATACCATATTATTGTATCGAAGAGCGCTTGAATTAAAGCCTGACTGCAGCCATGAGATAGCTCGTGCGCTTGCCGAACTTGCTTTATCAAAAGAAGGCAAAGAGAGAGTCGCAGGTGGAAAGACGCTTGCCATGATAGCAGAAGAAGTAGCGGCCGGGCTCGGTGAGCCTGTCTTGGGTGAGTTTAAGAGAATGACGGCCGCACCGGCGGTAGATGCTGCCTCCGAGAAGGGCTTAGAAGGGAAAGATATGGGTAAAGCCCTCGACTCGGCCAACCCGGAGACAACAGCCTCGCTCGGGACGGTTCGCCGAGAATCAGGCAACAGCGAACCGGAAGCCGAGCTGACCAAATGGGAAGATGATGGAGGGGTGGTGGAGAGGCCCAGCCCGGATCTATCCCGCGAGCGGGATGTGGCGATAAACTTCAGGGACGATATTATTATTAGAGCGGCAACGGCAAAGAAGAAAGGCCAATACATTATCCTCGGCCTCGATGAAAGCTGGATCATCGACAAGAGCGGCCCGCAGCCGATGATGGCAGAGCTTGAACGATTGCCCGAGAATTTGAGGCGGAGAGGCTTTGACAATGTCATATTCAAAAGAGGCAGGGGAGACGACCTCGCCGTCGCAATTGCCGACGAAAGGCACGGCCGCTTTCAGAGCATTCCCCTGTCCAACATCATAATTCTGGGCAGCCAGGCCTCTCTGAAATCAGAGAAGTTCGATCAATTGCGCAGCGAAAAACTGCAGAATAGTGCCCTCCTCATCGGAATAGATACCGCCCATCTTAGCTGTACCTCGGCTATAAGACTGCCCGAAATGTATCTTCTGGCCGGGCGGCTTTCTTCGGCAAAACTGCCGGAAGAGTCCGATCCTCAATACGAAACGAAAGTAAAAGGGATTTATGAAAAGCTTATCGCCGCGCTCGATACCGAGTTTATCAAGATAGGCCTTAAGTTTAACGGCAAATTCTGGGACTTCATATTTACGCCGATCGAGCCTTACGACGTCGAGCAATTCAGGGTGATAAACAAGATCCAGATCGAGCAAATTGACAGCAGAGCGTAATATAATTTCGCCCTTGACTTGCATGCAGATATAGCGTACACTACTGTTGTAGCTACAATTATCGCTACAATTAGGAGGTGTTTAATATGACTCTTTCAGGGGCGTTATTAAGGGCTCCCAGGATAGGGGCAAGAGACTTTCGGAACAAGGCCTGCGCTTTTATTAGGGCCGGCAAGTTCTATCTTATAACCGAGCATGGAAAGCCGGCGGGTGTTTTTATGCCTTATGAGGAAGCGTTGGAGCTTACGGATATCATCGACGAGCTTCACGACAAAAAGCTGTTAAAAATAATCGCGGAAGGCCGCCGCGCTATCCATAAAGGCGCCAAGGGCATAACCCTTGAATCCGCCTTGAAGAAGTGGAGAAAGATGAGCGAGAGAACGTACCGGTAGTTGTATTTACCTATTAATGTGCACCACTTTCGCCGGCGGGAAGCCGTTGAAGCAGGTTGAGGAGGCATGGGAGTAGGCGCCGATGTTCTCGGTGTACAAAAGATCGCCTATCTCGAGGTCGGGGAGCTCCTCCGCGACTGAAATCGTATCGAACGCGTCACACGTAGGCCCGAATACGGCACATACCTTCTTTTCGCCGTCCTTGAACGCCTTCAGATGATACTGGCAGTGGTCGAAGACGATCCCTGAAAAGGTGTGATAGACGCCGTCGTCCAGATAGTAGCATGTCTTTCCGTCGCGCACCGCCTTTCCTATAATCTTCGTGACAAGGGCCGCGGCGTTCGCCACCATGAACCTTCCCGGCTCGGCGAGTATCTCCATCTTCTTCGGAAAGAGCCTCTCGATCTCGCTGTTTAGCATCTTTGCAAGAGTCTTAAAAGATCTCACCTTGCTGTGGTATTTCACGGGGAATCCGCCTCCGATATCGAGTATATTTATCTTATAGCCCCTGAACCATGACTCCTTCAGGATGGAGGCCGAAAGCTGGAGCGCCTGCATGTAATTCTCGAAATTGTTGCACTGGCTTCCGACGTGAAAACTCAAGCCCTCCACCACAAGGCCTATCCTGAACGCCTCGGCTATCAGGTCGACCGCCTCGCCGGGATGCGCGCCGAATTTAGATGAGAGCTCGACCATGGAGCCGGTATTCGGCACGCGTATCCGCAATACCAGCCCCGCGTGCGGCGCATGCTCTTTAATCTTCCTCAGCTCTTCGATATTGTCGTAGGTGACGAGCGGTTTGTACGGGTCGAGCTCATGCAGGGTCTCGATCCTCTTTATTGTATTCGCGTAGATGATCTTATCCCATATGAAATCCTGCCGCCTCGTCGCCGAAAGACCTTTTATATTCTGATAGACTATCATGAATTCCGGGAATGAAGCGACGTCGAAGCTCGCGCCAGCCTTATATAATGTCTTTACGATCTCGGGGTTCGAATTGGCCTTTACGGCATAATAGGCCTGGACGCGGGGGAGGCTTTGCGTAAACTCCTTATAGTTCTGTCTTATCTTTTTGTGGTCGACGATAAATACGGGCGTGCCGCGCCTCTTTGCGATCCTTTTAATATTGTCTACCCAGCCCTTGGATACCTTTTTCATCGCACCCGTTCTTTTATGCTGTAGGGGAGGTTTAAACCTCCCCTACAGCTGTCTATCAGTTAGTCCCTGAACAGAAAATTCTGGAAGCACCACAGGTTCTTCGTGTCAAGATACGCGCTCGGGTTCTCCTTGAAGAAGACCTGATAATTTTTCGCCGGGGTCCAATCGGACGGCTCCGACACGAATTTTCCCAGATAAGGTTTGGATATATTAAGGATATGGTCGTGTGGAAGGTCATCGGGCAGGCAGACGCCTTTGTTGGGGTTATCTATTATCCACATCACCGCCGATACCACCCCTATCGCTACCTGCATCGTCGTGGCGTTCTGGTGGCTGACGAGCTTGCGTGACTCTTCGATGCTGAGGATGCTTCCCGTCCACCAGGAATTGTACTTGTGCCCCATTATGAGCGCGCCAAGTATGTCGGCGCCGCTCGCGATCTCGTCGGACATTATCCGCAAACTCGGCTGGAGCTCATAGCTTCTGCAGCGGAGTTCATGCAGCGATGAGAGCGTCTCATGGCACGGCATATACGCGTAATGCACCGTCGGCCTGTAAAGGGCTTTTTTGTTTCTCCACACGGTGAGTTTATCCGAAATGCCGAACGCCTCGCCGTGCCGGATCACCATGCCCACTATTTCTTGGTAAGGTATCCAGGACCTCACCCAGGTGTTCATGCCCATCTGCGGGAGGAATATCTGGTTTTGCGGCCCGTACTTAGGCGCATAGGCGTACGGCGGGAGCGCTTTTTCGTGCGTGCCCCATCCCATCTCAGACGGAGCGATGCCTTCTTCTCTTAAGCCCTCGATGGACCAGGTCCCGACAAATTCATCGACTTCTTTCGGCCTGTTTGTAATCTGGGTATCGCGCTCGCTGCAGTGGATGACCTTGACGCCGGTCTCCATCGCGAGATATTCGTATCTTCTCTCATGCAGATGCCGCTCGAGGTTCTTTTTGGCTGCCTTCGTAACGGCCTTATCCCGCAGCATCTTCTCGGCGATATCGACGATGCCCTTCTTCGCAAAATGTGATATGAGGCCGGGATTGGCGCCGTGGTCAAGGACCGCCGTCGCAGAATGATTCCAGGCCGCGGTCATGGCGCGGATCTGCATCTGCCTGTAGTAGAGCGATTTTTGCAAGGGCGTCTTATTGTGGATGTCCGCGTATGGGTCCCATTCCTCGACGGAGGTGTTGACGTAAAGCACCTTATTGTCGTGGCACCAGTTGAGTATGTCTGTGCAGCCGATGTTCCATGCCAGGTCTATGACAAGGCCGCCGGGCGAGACGTGTTTCGAGAGCTCCCTTGCGATGTTTAAAGGGGTGATGCGGTTCTGAAAATATTTTATGCCTTTATCCGTCCATCTCTTCAGGGCCTGCCGCTGGTCGACGAAGTCGATTATCGTGATGTTCTTGTATGAGATCCTGATGTGTTTGAAAAGTATAGGGATAGTGCATTTCGAAACGGAGCCATAACCGATGATCAATACCTTATTCTTGAACTCCAGCATCTCCTCACCCCCTCAAATTTGTTCTCCTACATTTTATATTTATATGCGGATTGTGTCAAGCAAAGGATTGAATAGTTTCCTTGAATAGTTCCTTGAATAGTTTTTCTTTGACACACCTTCCGTTATCATATAAAATATCCTTGCTGAAAATATTATGATTATACCCTAAGGGATATTTGATATGATACCCAGATATTCGCTTCCCAGGATGAGTGCGATATGGAGCGAGGAGAATCGCTTTAAGAAGATGCTCGACGTGGAACTCTGTGTGTGCGAGGCGCTCGCCAAGCTCGGCAGGATCCCGAAGGCATCGTTATTTCAGATACAGAAGAGGGCGCGGTTTGACGTCGAGAGAATAAGAGACATCGAGGCCGAGACGAACCACGACGTCATCGCATTCCTGAAGAACCTGGCCGAAAATATCGGCGAGGACGCCAAATTTGTCCACATGGGGCTCACCTCAAGCGATGTCCTCGATACCGCCCTGTCCGTCCAGATGCGGGAGGCCGGCGATATATTGATAGACGGCGCAAGGAAGCTGATGCGGATATTGAGAGGCAAGGCCAGGCGCCATAAAAAGACAGTTATGATAGGCCGGACCCACTCGGTCCACGCAGAGCCGATGACATTTGGTCTCAAGATGGCGCTCTATTATGATGAGATGGGACGCAACCTCGACAGGCTGAGGCGGGCGCGGGAGACAATATCCGTTGGAAAGATATCGGGCGCCGTAGGCACATATGCGAATATCGACCCGTTCGTCGAGGCATACACCTGTAAGAAACTCGGCCTGAATCCCGCCCGCATATCGACGCAGGTGTTACAGCGCGACCGGCACGCGGAATTTTTGAACGCCATTGCCATAACAGGCACGTCACTGGAAAAGTTCGCCACCGAATTCCGGAACCTGCAGCACACCGAGATCGGCGAGGTCGAGGAATATTTTTCTTCAACCCAGAAAGGCTCGAGCGCGATGCCGCACAAAAGAAATCCGATACTTTGCGAGCGTATTTCGGGCCTGGCGCGCATACTCCGGGCGAACGCCATCGCCTCGATGGAAGACATGGTGCTGTGGCACGAGCGCGACATATCGCACTCTTCCGTAGAGCGCGTGATCCTGCCAGACTCAACGATACTTTTGGATTACATGCTGAACAAATTCACGGATATAGTAAGCCACCTCGTCGTGCGCGAAGACAGGATGCGCGAAAACCTGAACAGGTCGCAGGGTATCATCTTCTCCGGAAGGCTGCTGCTCGAACTCGTGAATAAGGGGCTTGCGCGAAACGAGGCATACGACAAGGTCCAGAAGGCCGCCTTCAACGCAAAGAAGAATAATATGGAATTCAAGGAGGCCCTCCGCGCCGATGATGATATCCGTTCGGTCTTAAGCGAGGACGAGATAGAGGATATATTTGACTTCAGGTATCACCTGAAGCATGTCGATAAGATATTCAGGCATGTGGGGATTTAGTTAAAACTATAACGGGGAGACATCATGCAGAAACTGAAACAGATCTACGAAGGTAAGGCAAAGAAGCTGTATGAGACGGAAGATGCAGGCCTGCTCATCCAGGAGTTCAAAGATGACGCGACGGCATTCGACGCCACAAAACGCGGCACGATCGTGAACAAGGGCATAATAAATAACAAGCTGTCCGAAAAATTATTTACCATCCTTACAAAGAAAGGCGTGCCGACCCATTTTGTGAAGCGCCTTAACGACCGGGACATGCTCGTGAAGAGGGTCCAAATAGTGCCCGTCGAGGTGACGATACGCAATATCGTCGCAGGCGGCATGGCAAAACTCCTGGGATTGGAGGAAGGTATTAAACTCAAAGAACCGGTCCTGGAATATCACTACAAAGAAGACAAGCTCCACGACCCGCTCATAAACGATTACCACATAAAGGCGCTTAACATAGCGACCGAAAAAGAGCTCGATACGATCAAAAAATATTCTTTCATGGTGAATGAGGCGCTCAAATCTTTCTTCGACTCGAAAGGGCTGATCCTCGTCGATTTCAAGCTCGAGTTCGGCCGGTGCAAGGGCAGGATAATCCTGGCGGATGAGATATCACCCGATACGTGCCGCCTCTGGGACAAGAAGACGAATGAGAAGCTCGACAAGGACCGCTTCCGCCGCGACCTCGGCAACGTCGAGGAGGCGTATCAGGAAGTGCTGCGCCGGGTTATGGAATAAATTTTTCGGCACTCGCTGGATGCATCATGGACATGAGCCCAGGGTTTTTGCGGCAGGACCCGTAAAAATTTCTTAGGGTGGATAAAAAGTGAAAAGAATAACCTACAAGACCGCCGGGGTTGATATTGATAAGGCGAATTCACTCGTGGCGGATTATAAGCGATTTGCCGAAGCAACGAAGACGAAGGGCGTTATAAGCGATGTCGGGAGTTTTGGCGCGCTCTTCAGGCCTAACTTTAAAGATTTTAAAGACCCGATCCTGGTCTCATCGACCGACGGCGTCGGCACCAAACTTAAAATAGCGTTTCTTGTAGATAAGCACGACACGATCGGGATAGACCTCGTCGCTATGAGCACGAATGACATACTCTGCTCAGGCGCCGAGGGGCTCTTCTTTCTCGATTATATCTCCACCGGTAAAGTCGAACCGCGCGTCCTCAAGGCGGTCGTCAAAGGTATCGCGGCGGGCTGCAGGGAAGCCGGATACGCGCTCGTCGGCGGAGAGACGGCTGAAATGCCCGGAATATATAAGGATGGCGAGTACGACCTCGCCGGATTCGGCGTCGGCATCGTCGATAGGTCTAGAGTCATCGACGGCAGCAGGACGAAGATAGGCGATATCGTCCTCGGCCTTGAATCGACGGGGCTTCATTCGAACGGATATTCGCTCGCGAGAAAGGTCTTCACCGAAAGAGAGTTGAAAGAATATTCGCATGACCTGCTTAAACCGACACGCCTCTACGCTAAACCGGTCTTGAGCCTTAAGAAAAAAATCGAGATAAAAGGCATCGCTAATATAACAGGCGGCGCATTCTACGATAAGATCCCGCGGATAATCCCGCAAGATATGGCGATCGGGATAGATAAATATTCATGGCCCGTCCCGCCGATATTTTCATTGATCAAAAAGAAAGCGGCCTGCGATGATAGAGAGATGTACCGAACGTTCAATATGGGGATAGGGATGGCGCTCGTATTGGCGGAGGCCGATGTAGATAAGTCGATTGATATTCTGCAGAAAAGCGGCGTCAAATCATACGTTATAGGGAAGGTTGTGAAGGGGAATAGAGAAGTCATCATTAAATAACCAAAATTTCTACCAATTTCTATAAATTTCTACCGTATTGAAATTTGCTTCGCGAAACTTGTTGAAAATTTTTTTGTTATTAGTGATTTCGAGAGAATGGTTATGCGGATATTAGTAGTAGGCTC
>Ga0105164_10002744_pt1 | contig 10854 bp, 14 predicted proteins | sample VDWuncwatermetaG_FD_89674 | JGI IMG/M metagenome (GOLD analysis project Ga0105164, IMG submission 89674) | Wastewater microbial communities from Netherlands to study Microbial Dark Matter (Phase II) - VDW unchlorinated drinking water | ecosystem: Environmental > Aquatic > Freshwater > Drinking...
GGATACCCAAAGCGCAACTGCATGTGTTCGGCCGCTGCGGCCACTGGACGCAGATCGAACACGCGGCGCGTTTCTCGCGGCTGGTGAGTAATTTTGTCAATGAAGCCGGCTGAAGACCCAGCCTCGAAGGTGCATTCGCTTCGCTCAGAAGATTTCACACCGGAGGAAATGTATTTGCTCATGCGCGACTCGGTCATGCCGCGCCCGATTGCCTGGGTGTCGACCATTGACGCGCAAGGTCAAACCAATCTCGCGCCCTACAGTTTTTTCAATGTCGTCAGTCCATCGCCGCCGGTGCTGGGGTTCAGCGTCGGCCCGCGCAGCGGCAAGCAAAGCCAGCACGACTATGCATTCAAGGACACCTTGCTCAATATTCGCGCTACCGGGGAGTTCGTGATTAACGTCGTGCCGGAGCGCTTGCTCGATCAAATGGTGCGCACCGCCGATTTGCTGCCGCACGGCGCCAGTGAATTCGCCCATGCGGGTCTGACCGAGATGCCGTCAGCGACCGTGAAACCGCCGCGCGTGCTGGGCGCACCCGTGGCTTACGAATGCACGACCTTCGATATACTGGAAATCGGTCAACACCACTGGGTGATGGGACTGGTGCGGCATGTGCATCTGGATGCCGCTATCTATGACGGCTTGCGCGAGGGACGCAACCATCGCATCGACATCCTGCGCGAGGAGCCGCTACGTCCGGTCGGCTGTTTGGGGCGCGCCAATTATGTGCGGCTGCGCGACATCGAGACGCGCTTGCCGAGTTACAAGGTTTCCTGAAATCGACCCGGATAATCCATTAGAGCACTGTTGAAAAACACATCTTTACTCGTCATTCTGAGCGAAGCGAAGAATCTGCTGTCCTTAAACTCAAGATGTTAAAAGCAGATTCTTCGTCGTTGCACTCCTGGGGATCAGCCGGTTGTCCCTGCACCAGCGGGTGAAGTCATCACTACCAAACTGGCTGCCTTGATCGGAGTGGATAATCACCGATTGCCTGGGCTTTCTGCGCCATACCGCCATCATCAATGCAGCCAGTGCGAGTTCCGTCGCCATCGTTGGCTTCATCGACCAACCGATGACGGCGCGAGAGTAAAGATCAATCACCACCACCAGATAGAGCCATCCTTCATGCGTGCGGATATAGGTAATGTCAGTGACCCAAGCCTGGTCAGGCAGCGCGACCGTGAATTGCTGACCCAACCGGTTGGGGGCAGCACAGGCAGGCTTGCCCGCTTTGTGGCGCGGGCGCTTATAGCCACGCACCGACTGGAGACGTGCCTGACCCATGAGGCGCGCGACTCGCTTTACACCACACCGTGTGCCCGCTTCACGCAGATCACGATGAATACGCGGACTACCGTAGATGCCATGACTCTCCTCAAAGGATCGTTTGATGTCGATTAACAGTGCCTCATCGGCCAAAGCACGCTCCGATTTGGGGCAGGCTTTCCAAGCGTAATAGCCGCTACGATCAACCTTGAGAACGCGACACATACTGCTTAATCCAAATTCATGGCGATGTCGATCGATGAATGCGTACTTTACTCGGACACTCTTGCAAAGTACGCAGCGGCCTTTTTTAAGATGTCACGCTCTTCAGTGGTGCGCTTCAACTCGGCCTTCATCCGTGCCAGTTCACCTTTGAGGGCTGATGCATCATCTTTAACCGGCGACTGTGAACGCTGCTGACTGCGCTTTAGCCAGACATATAAGCTCTTGTCGGATACGCCCAGTCGCTTTGAGACTTCGAGCACACCATGCCCGCGTTCGCTAACTTGTTTGACTGCTTCTGCCTTAAACTCCGCTGTATATCTCGTGCGACTCATTTGTTTCACTCCTCTTCAGTTTCAACATTATCATGTGTCTACTGAAGCGGGTGAAGTCCAAAATATCGGTCGCGATAACTTCGAATTTGAAGGTTCAGAAGATCAGAAAAACTTTGCTGCCTGGCGCGGTGAAAGCGTGGAAGGGGAACAGAAATGAGCGTCGTCGCCCTCAAGCCTTACAACTTTCCACCCAAGGATGCGCGAGAAAAATTCCCGGCGCCGCTGCTCTACATCGGCTGGGATGACCATCTGATGATTTGCTCGCCGGTGTGCCTGCCGCTGCCGCCCGACATGCCGTTCGGCGCGCTTTCCGTGGCGGTGTTGCCGGGAATCTACGGCTATCACCCCGACTTCGCCAAGATTGATTGGGAGAAAGTTCAATGGCTCAAATCAGGTCAACCGTGGAAACCTGATCCGGCCAAGTCGCTGACTGACAATGGGCTCAAGCACAAGGACGTGATTCGCTTTCGCACGCCGGGATTGAACGGCATCAAAGGCTCGTCCAGTTAACTTTCCGTATGGCTTATCAACTCACCATCGAACCGCTGGGCGCCACCATAGAGGTGAACACTGGCCAGACGCTGCTCGACGCAGCGTTGCGCCAGGGCATCTATATTCCCCATGCCTGCGGTCACGGTCTGTGCGGCACCTGCAAGGTGCTGGTGTGTGAGGGTGAGGTAGACCACGGCTACGCCAATCCATTCGCATTGATGGATTTTGAGCGTGATGAAGGCAAGACGCTGGCGTGCTGCGCGACCTTGCACTGCGACACAACGATCGAGGCCGATATCGACGAAGAGCCGGATGCGGAAATCATTCCGGTGCGCGACTTCGAAACCACGGTGACGCGCATCGAGAATCTGACACCGAGCATCAAGGGAATTTTTCTCAAGCTTGCGCAGCCGATCCATTTCCAGGCCGGGCAATATGTGCAGGTGACGCTACCGGGCGTTGAGGGCAGTCGTCCGTTTTCCATCGCCAACTCACCCGCGCAAGTGGCGCACAGCGGTGAGATCGAACTGAATGTGCGGATCGTCAGCGACGGCGCAGGCACGGCCTACTTGCACGAGAAGCTCGCCGTGGGCAACAAGTTGCGCATTTCCGGACCGTATGGGCGTTTTTTCGTGCGCAAGTCATCTAGCTTGCCGCTGCTGTTCATGGCGGGTGGCTCCGGATTATCCAGCCCGCGCTCGATGATTCTCGACCTGCTGGACAACGGCAGCACCTTGCCGATCACGCTGGTCTATGGCCAGCGTTTGCGCGCGGAGTTGTACTATGATGATGAGTTCCAGGCACTGGCCGAGCAGCATCCGAATCTGCGCTATGTATCCGCACTCTCGGACGAAGCTGCCGGCAGCGCATGGGGTGGAGCGCGCGGATTTGTACACGAGGTGGCCAAAGCGCATTTCGATGGCAACTTTGCCGGGCACAAGGCCTACCTGTATGGTCCGCCCGTGATGATCGAGGCGTGCGTCACCGCGCTGATGCAAGGACGCCTGTTTGAGGATGACATTTACACCGAGCGCTTTCTCTCGGCAGCTGATACCAACCAACAGCGCAGCCCGTTGTTCAAACGAATGTGAAAAAACAGCCCACATGTTCTACGATACACGCCCCAAGGTCAGCGTCCACGTCGTGCAGACGGGAGAGACTTACACCTGCGCCACCGACGAAAGCCTGCTCAACGGCATGTTGCGGCTGGGGCGCAAAGGCATACCGGTGGGCTGCGTCAATGGCGGCTGCGGCGTGTGCAAGATACGCGTCGTCGAGGGCGCAGTCCACTCGCTGGGGCCGATCAGCCGCGCCCATGTGACGAGCGAAGAAGAATCGCAAGGATATACCCTGGCGTGCCGGGTAGCGCCCACCATTGCGGTGCGGCTGGAAGTGGCAGGCAGGCTGGAAAAGCCTTTTTCCAAGGGATTCGCCACACCGGCGAATCATGTTCGAACCAAGTAAAGGAGACTTGAAATGGGTGTAATGCGAATCGGCCACGCCAGTTTGAAGGTGATGGATATGGCAGCTGCGGTCAAGCACTACGAGAACGTGCTGGGCATGAAAACCACGATGAAAGACAAGGCAGGCAATGTCTACCTCAAATGCTGGGACGAGTGGGACAAGTTCTCGATCATCCTGACGCCCTCAGACCGGGCAGGACTGAATCATGTCGCCTACAAGGTTCAACATGAGGCTGATCTCGACGTGCTGCAAAAACGTATCGAGGCCTATGGCATCAAGACGACCATGATGCCAGAAGGCACACTGCCTTCAACCGGACGCATGCTGCAATTCAACTTGCCCAGCGGTCACGATATGCGTCTGTACGCGACCAAGGAATTGGTGGGCACCGAAGTTGGTTCCACCAATCCCGATCCCTGGCCGGACGGACTCAAAGGCGCCGGCGCGCACTGGCTCGACCATGTGTTGCTGATGTGCGAGTTGAATCCTGAAACCGGGGTCAACCATGTCGCCGACAATTGCAATTTCCTCAAGGAATGTCTGGAGTTCTACCTGGTCGAGCAAGTCATGGTCGGGCCGGACGGCAACATCCAGGCCGCCGCATTCATGACCCGCACCAATACCCCGCACGACATCGCTTTCGTCGGCGGACCAAGTAGCGGCTTCCACCATGCTTCGTTCTTCCTCGACTCATGGCACGACATCCTCAAGGCGGGCGACATCATGGCCAAAAACAAGGTGCGGATCGACATCGCACCGACGCGCCACGGCATCACGCGCGGCGAGACAATTTATTTCTTCGACCCCAGCGGCAATCGCAACGAAACTTTTGCGGGACTGGGCTACCTGGCGCAGCCTGACCGCCCGGTCACTACCTGGACTGAAGATAAATTGGGGACCGGCATCTTCTATCACACCGGGGTGCTGACGCCGTCATTCATCGATGTCTATACCTGATTCAGGCATGGCCACGATGACGCAAATTCAGCTCAGCGTTGCGCAGCCGGTGATCGACTGGCTGGCGGCGCATGCCGCAGCCGTCGCGGCGGTGAAGGCCGCAGAGATAATGAGCGTGCGCATCAACGTCGCACTGGTCGATGCGTCGGGCGTCCTCACGGCTTTTCTGCGTATGCCCGGCGCGCCGTTGCATTCTGTAGAAATCGCCATCGATAAGGCCTATACCGCAGCCAGTTTCGGGCTGCCTACCTCGCAATGGACGGCGGCGTTACAGCAGCACTCGCCAGCGGTGCGCGAAGGCCTGGTGCTGCGCCCGCGTTTCGTCGCATTTGGCGGCGGGCTGCCCATCGTTGAGCACGGGCAACGCATCGGCGGCATAGGCGTGTCAGGTGCATCCGAACAACAGGATGAAGAATGCGCCAAAGCCGGATTGGCGGCGATTGGCATCAATGCTTAAACTGAACCATGCGCTTAATCAAGAATTTCATCGACGGCGAGTACGTCGCCGCTAAAAGCGGCAAGACATTCGATAAGCGTTCGCCACTCTCCAACGCGTTGCTGGCACAGGTTTCCGAGGCCGGTCGTGCAGAAGTCGATGCCGCCGTCGCGGCGGCGCACGCCGCGCTGCGCGGTGCGTGGGGACGGATGAGCGTGGCCGAGCGCGTCGAGCGTTTGTACGCGGTCGCGGACGGCATCAACCGCCGCTTCGAGGAATTTCTCGCCGCCGAGTGCGCGGACACCGGCAAACCGATGAGCCTGGCGCGCCATATCGACATTCCACGCGGCGCGGCGAATTTTAAAATCTTTGCCGACGTGATCAAGAACGTCCCCACTGAATTCTTTGAAATGACAACGCCGGACGGACGCGGTGCGATCAACTACGGCTACCGCTCTCCGGTGGGCGTGGTGGGCGTCGTCTGCCCATGGAATCTGCCGCTGCTGCTGATGACCTGGAAGGTGGGACCTGCGCTCGCCTGCGGCAACACCGTTGTGGTCAAGCCGTCCGAAGAGACCCCGCAAACCGCGACCTTGCTCGGTGAAGTGATGAACGAGGCGGGCATTCCCAAAGGGGTGTACAACGTGGTGCACGGCTTCGGGCCGAATTCAGCCGGTGAATTTGTCACCACGCACCCTGGCATTAACGCCATCACTTTTACCGGCGAGACGCGCACTGGTGAAGTCATCATGAAGGCCGCCGCCAGCGGCGCACGCCCGGTAAGCTTGGAGATGGGCGGCAAGAACGCCGCCATCGTATTTGCTGATTGCAATTTTGATGCCGCGCTCGAGGGCACGCTGCGCTCAGTGTTCGCCAATTGCGGCCAGGTCTGCTTGGGTACTGAGCGCGTTTATGTCGAACGACCGATTTTCGACAAATTCGCCGCCGCGCTGAAAAAGGGCGCGGAAGGTTTGAAGCTGGGTCGCCCCGAAGAAACAACGACGGGCATGGGACCGCTCATCAGCAAGGAGCATCAAGCCAAAGTGCTGTCCTACTACAAGCTGGCCGTCGCTGAAGGCGCGACCGTAGTCACCGGTGGCGGAGTGCCGCAGATGCCAAGCGAGCTGGCAGACGGCGCCTGGATACAACCGACTATCTGGACCGGCCTGCCGGAAACCGCGCGTGTCATCAAGGAAGAAGTATTCGGCCCCTGCTGTCACATCGCCCCATTCGACAGCGAAGAAGAAGTCCTGGCGAAAGCCAACGACAATGACTATGGATTGGCGACCGCCATCTGGACGCAAGACGTGTCGCGCGCGCATCGCGTGGCGCAGCGCATGGAAGTGGGGATTGCCTGGGTAAATGCGTGGTTTCTGCGTGACCTCCGCACGCCCTTTGGCGGCGCAAAACAATCCGGCATAGGCCGCGAAGGCGGCGTGCATTCGCTGGAGTTTTATACCGAACTCAAAAATATTTGCATCAAATTATAAAAACCTCCAAGGACATTCATGGACAAAGCCACCATTGCCCGTTACGGCGACGAGTTATACAACGCGCTGCGTAGCCGTACCCCGGTCGATCCACTGACCAGCCGCGAGCCGGGGATTACGATTGATGATGCGTATCACATCTCGCTGCATCTTCTCAACCGGCGACTGGCGGATGGCGAGCGCGTCATCGGCAAAAAAATCGGCGTCACCTCAAAAGCGGTGATGGATATGCTCAACGTGCGCCAGCCGGATTTCGGTTATCTCACCGACCGCATGGTATTCAACGAGGGCCAGACCGTGCCGCTGGCCGCGCTGTTGCAGCCGCGCGCTGAAGGAGAAATCGCTTTCATACTCAAGCGAGATTTGACCGGCCCCGGTGTTACCTCGGCGGCGGTGCTGGCCGCCACCGAATGCGTCATGCCGTGTTTCGAGATCGTCGATTCGCGCATTCGTGACTGGAAAATAAAAATCCAGGATACGGTGGCAGATAACGCATCAAGCGGGCTGTTCGTGCTCGGCGATGCAGCGGTCAGCCCGCGCAAAGTCGATCTGGCGCTGGCCGGCATGGTGCTGGAAAAAAATGGCGAGATCGTCGGCACCGGCGCCGGTGCAGCCTCGGTCGGTTCGCCGCTCAATGCCGTCGCTTGGCTGGCAAATACGCTGGGCGCATTCGGCATTCCACTCAAGGCAGGCGAGGTGATTCTTTCCGGCTCGCTGGCGGCGCTGGTGCCGGTGGTTCCCGGTGATGCGATGCGGGTCACCATTGGCGGCATCGGCGGCTGTTCCGTGAAATTTATTTAGGAAGGAAAACCCATGAAAAAGATCAAATGTGCACTAATCGGCCCCGGCAACATCGGCACCGATCTGCTCTACAAACTCAAACGCAGCCCGGTGCTGGAGCCGGTATGGATGGTGGGCGTTGACCCAGCTTCGGAAGGATTGACGCGCGCGCGCGCGATGGGTCTTAAGACCACCGACAAGGGCGTCGACGGCCTGCTGTCGCATGTCAAAGCCGACAACATCCAGATCGCTTTCGATGCCACCTCCGCTTATGTGCACGCCGACAATTCGCGCAAACTTAACGCGCTCGGCGTGATGATGATCGACCTTACCCCTGCCGCCATCGGTCCCTTCTGCGTGCCGCCGGTCAATCTGAAACAACATGTAGGCAAACGTGAAATGAACGTGAATATGGTCACCTGTGGCGGTCAGGCGACGATCCCTATGGTGTTCGCGGTGTCGCGAGTTCAAGCCGTGGCTTATGGCGAAATCATTGCCACCACCGCCTCCAAGTCAGTCGGCCCAGGCACGCGCAAGAACATCGACGAATTCACCCGCACCACGTCTAACGCGATCGAGAAAGTCGGCGGCGCCAAGCGAGGCAAAGCCATCATCGTCATCAATCCCGCCGAGCCGCCGCTCATCATGCGCGACACCATTCACTGCCTGACCGAAACCGCGCCCGACCAGGCCGCAATCACCGCCTCGGTGCACGAGATGATCCACGAAGTGCAGAAATACGTGCCGGGTTACCGCCTGAAAAACGGCCCGGTATTTGACGGCAACCGCGTTTCTATTTTTATGGAAGTGGAAGGACTGGGCGATTACCTGCCCAAGTACGCGGGCAACCTCGACATCATGACGGCGGCGGCGGCGCGAACGGCAGAGATGTTTGCTGAGGAGATTATCAACGGCACGCTGACTCTCGAACCCATCGCGGCATAAGGAGAAAACCATGAACCTCAAAGGCAAGAAAATCATCCTGCACGACAACACCCTGCGCGACGGCATGCATCCCAAGCGCCATCAGATCACCATCGAACAGATGCTCGCCGTGGCGCGCGGGCTCGACGATGCGGGTATGCCCTTACTCGAAGTCACGCACGGCGACGGCCTCGGCGGCTCGTCGGTGAACTACGGCTTCCCGCTGCACAGCGACGAGGAATATCTGAAGGCGGTGATTCCGGCGCTGAAAAAAACCAAAGCCTCCGCCCTGCTGCTGCCGGGCATCGGCACGGTCGAGCACCTGCACATGGCGAAAGACCTCGGTGTGAACACCATCCGCATCGCCACGCATTGCACCGAAGCAGACGTGTCGGAGCAGCACATCACCGCCGCGCGCAAACTGGACATGGATACCGTCGGTTTTCTCATGATGGCGCACATGATTTCAGGTGACAAGCTCGCGGCGCAAGGCAAGCTCATGGAATCCTACGGCGCGAACTGCGTGTATGTCACCGACTCGGCGGGTTACATGCTGCCGGACGATGTCACCGAGCGCGTCGGTGCGCTGCGTGCCGCCCTGAAACCCGAAACCGAAATCGGCTTCCACGGCCATCACAATATGGCGATGGGCATTCCGAATTCTCTCGCCGCCATTGAAGCGGGTGCAATCCGCATTGACGGTTCGACCAACGGTCTGGGCGCGGGCGCGGGCAATACGCCGCTCGAAGTCTTCGTCGCCGTCTGCAATCGCATGGGTATCGAGACCGGCGTGGACCTCTACAAAATCATGGACGTGGCCGAAGACATCGTGCTGCCGATGATGGATCACATGGTGCGCATCGACCGCGATTCGCTGACGCTGGGCTACGCCGGCGTCTACTCCTCATTCCTGTTGTTCGCCAAGCGTGCCGAGGCCAAATACGGCGTACCGGCGCGAGACATCCTGATGGAGCTGGGGCGGCGCGGCATGGTCGGCGGGCAGGAAGACATGATCGAAGACGCCGCGCTCGACATGCAGCGTTTGCAACGAAGCCGCACGGTTCAAGTCGCATGAAACTCGACCTGGCAACGATAAATTCCCTGGCCGCGCATCTGGAAAAAGCGCAGCAGGAAGTGCGCGCAGTCGTCAAGATCACCGACCAGCATCCGGCGCTGAGTTTTGATGATGCTTACGCCATTCAATATGCGATTCGCCAGATCAAGTTGGCGCAAGGCAGCAGGCTGGCTGGTCTCAAGATGGGGCTGACCTCACACGCCAAGATGAAACAGATGGGCGTCAGCACGCCAATCTATGGTTTTCTCACCGATGACACCGCCTGCGCTGAAGGCGGCGAAATTGATACCAGTAAGCTGATCCATCCGAAAGTGGAGGCGGAGATTGCTTTTGTCACCAAGGCGCCACTCAAGGGGCCGGGCTGCCATATCGGCGCAGTGCTGGCGGCAACCGATTTTGTCATCCCGGCGGTGGAGATCATTGACTCGCGCTATGAGAACTTCCGCTTCGACCTGCCATCGGTGATTGCCGACAATACCTCCGCTGCGCGTTATGTCCTCGGCGGGCGCGCGCGCGAAGTGGGCGAGCTTGATCTGCGCACGCTCGGCGTGGTGATGGAAAAAAATGGCCAGATCGTCGCGCTTGGCTCAGGCGCCGCAGTACTCGGACACCCTGCATCAAGCGTCGCCATGCTCGCCAACATGCTGGCCGAACGCGGCGAAGAAATTCCCGCCGGCACATTGATTCTCACCGGCGGCATTACTGAAGCCATTGCAGTCGCGGCGGGCGACAATATCACCGTGCGCACCCAGCATCTGGGCAGCGTTTCAATGCGATTCATTTAAATACACAACCCGGAGCCACCATGCCATTCGCTCAAATTTACATGATTGAAGGCCGCAACGACGAGCAGAAAAAAGCCGTCATCGAAAAAGTCACCGACGCGCTATGTGATGCCGTCGGCGCGCCGCGAGAAACCGTACGCGTGATGATCGTCGAAGTGCCCAAGACTCAGTGGGGCATTGCAGGAAAAACTGCTAAGGAATTGGGGCGCTAACCGGCATGCTTACGGTTGCAACACCATGCGCCCGACGACGCGCCCATGCGCCAAGTCGTCCAGCGCCTGATTCACGCTCGCCAGTGGCCGCAGATGCAGCGGAATTTGCGGCAAATTTACTCTCTGTGCCAACGCCACCAGATCACGCAAATCCTGCAAGCTGGCGACATAGGAACCGCTGATCTGCAGCGACTTGATCGCAAACAGCGGCAACGGCATCCGAAATTCGCCACCGAACAAACCCACAATCACCGCCTGTCCGGTACGCCGCACCAGATTCACCGCCAGTGATGACGACGATTCGCTGCCGACAAAATCCACCGTGGCGGCGATGTCATGGTTGCAGGCTTTGCCGATGGTGCGCAACGCGCCGGGTTCATTCGGATCAAATGCCAACACCGCGCCATAAC
>Ga0105164_10002746_pt1 | contig 10849 bp, 10 predicted proteins | sample VDWuncwatermetaG_FD_89674 | JGI IMG/M metagenome (GOLD analysis project Ga0105164, IMG submission 89674) | Wastewater microbial communities from Netherlands to study Microbial Dark Matter (Phase II) - VDW unchlorinated drinking water | ecosystem: Environmental > Aquatic > Freshwater > Drinking...
CTTTATTCCTGCTTCAAAAGACATAGTGTCTTGTTGACGTCGGTAAGATATAGCTTATAATAAAAAGATATGCCGAGCCCATTTGAAAAAAAATCCATTGCCCAAAAGCTAAAAGTCAATTCATCCCAATTCACCATTTATTCTTTGCCTCAATTCGCCAAAATGCGGGGCCTGGACATATCTAAACTGCCGTTTTCCATCCGCATCCTTTTAGAAAGCGCCCTGCGCAATTTTGATGGTTATCAGGTCACCCAAAAAGACATCGATACCATCGTCAACTGGAAGCCTAACGAAAAAAAAGAGGAGATCGCCTTTAAACCGGGCCGTGTCATCCTTCAGGATTTTACCGGCGTTCCCTGTGTGGTCGACCTGGCAGCCATGCGCGATGCGATGAAAAATTTAGGCGGAGACATTAAAAAAATAAACCCGCAGGTGCAATGCGATCTGGTCATTGACCATTCCGTACAAGTGGATGCCTTCGGTACTCATAAAGCTTTGGGCGAAAACGTCACTATGGAATTCAAACGCAACGCGGAACGCTATGAATTCCTGAAATGGGGGCAGAGCGCTTTGCGCAATTTCAGGGTAGTGCCGCCGGCCACGGGCATTGTGCATCAGGTCAATCTTGAGTATTTAGCCAAAGGCGTTTTAAAGAAAAAAATCGGAAAAGAAAATATCGCGTATCCTGACAGCTGTGTTGGAACTGACTCCCATACCACCATGATCAACGGCCTGGGCATTGTCGGTTGGGGTGTCGGCGGTATTGAGGCTGAATCGGTGATGTTAGGCGAGCCTATTTATATGCTTATGCCGGAAGTCGTTGGCTTTCGTATTAGAGGCAAATTAAAGGATGGCGTCACCGCGACTGATTTAGTCCTCACGGTCACTCAAATTTTGCGCACAAAAGGGGTGGTGGATAAATTTGTCGAATTTTTTGGCGAAGGATTACGTTTTCTGCCTCTACCGGACAGGGCCACCATTGCTAATATGTCGCCGGAATATGGAGCGACCATCGGTTTATTCCCTATAGACGATGAAACGCTTAATTATTTAAAATTATCAGGACGAAGTACGGCGGAAGTTGCTTTAGTGGAAAAATATTATAAGGCCCAGGGCATGTTCTACAAGGGCCCCGAAACGCCTGAATGTGTTTATTCGGATATTTTGGAATTAGATTTATCAACGGTCGAACCCTGCCTGGCAGGCCCCAAACGCCCACAGGACAGGGTGCCCTTAAAAGATTTGAAAACCACCTTCCTGCAATCTTTAACAACGGATATTGCTTCCCGTGGTTTTGGCTTGGCCCCGGGTGATTTAACACGGACAGTTACGGTACAAAATGGCGGAGTTGAGACCATTGGCCATGGGGCTGTTGTCATCGCGGCCATCACCAGTTGTACCAACACCTCAAACCCGTCGGTGCTGATAGGCGCCGGCCTTTTGGCCAAAAAAGCCGTTGAAAAAGGTTTAAGCCCTCCTCATTATGTCAAAACTTCTTTCGCGCCGGGCTCTCAGGTGGTGGAAGAATATTTAAAAACAGCAGGGTTATTAAAATACCTGGATAAAATCAGGTTTAATATCGTGGGCTATGGATGCACCACATGCATCGGTAATTCAGGCCCATTGCCTGGGCCCGTGGCCAGTGCCATTACCAAGGGCAATTTGGTGGCAGTCGCGGTGCTTTCCGGCAACCGTAATTTTGAAGGCCGTATCAATCCGTACACCAAAGCCAGCTTTTTGACTTCACCCCCTTTGGTCGTGGCTTATGCTTTGGCCGGACGCGTGGACATTGATTTAAACCATGAACCCTTGGGGCACGATAAAAAGGGTGACCCGGTTTATCTCAAGGACATTTGGCCGACCCATCAGGAAATCACCCTGGCTGCGCGCAAATTCGTCAAAGCCTCAATTTTTCGTCGATGCTATAAAAACGTGGACCGCGGCAATAAAAATTGGAATGCCATTAAGACCGCCAAATCCGATCTCTTTAACTGGGATGACAAAAGCACCTATATCCAAAATCCACCTTATTTTGCGGGAATGAAACAGCGCGTTGATCCCATCAATGGCATCAAACAGGCCAGATGCCTGGTGATGGTGGCGGATTCTATTACCACTGATCATATTTCTCCCGCGGGGGCCATTGCCAAAGATTCTCCCGCCGGGAAATATCTGATGGAACAGGGCGTTGTCCCTCAAAATTTTAATAGTTATGGTGCCCGTCGCGGCAATGACCGGATCATGACCCGGGGTACTTTTGCCAATATCCGGCTGCGCAACTTAACGGCGCCCGGCTCTGAAGGCCCGTGGGCCACGCATTGGCCTTCAAAAGAAAAAATGTTCATTTATGACGCGGCCATGAAATACAAAGAAACCCGTACGCCGTTGATCATTTTGGCCGGCAAAGAATACGGCGCCGGGTCTTCCCGCGACTGGGCGGCCAAAGGCACCACCTTGCTCGGTATCCGGGCGGTCATCGCTGAAAGCTTTGAACGCATTCACCGCAGTAATTTATGCGGCATGGGTGTTTTACCATGTCAATTTAAAGCAGGGGAAAACTATGCTTCTTTAGGATTAAAAGGGGATGAGATTTTTGATTTTATTGACCTGGGTGATAATTTAAAACCACGTCAGGATTTAGCCATGGTAGCGGCTTCAAGCGATGGCAGCAAAAGGGAGTTTAATGTCATTGCGCGCGTTGATACACCGGTTGAGGTGGATTATTTGCGTAACGGCGGCATTTTGCAAACGGTTTTAAGGAAATTGGTAAAAACTTAAATGCGGATTTTACTAACTAACGACGATGGGATTTATGCTGAAGGGATTTATGCGGCTTATAAAGAGCTTAGTAAAATCGCCGATGTGACGGTCGTGGCCCCTGATTCTGAGCAAAGTTCCGTCGGACATGGGATCACGCTTTTTTATCCGCTTTTCGCCAAAAAAATTTCTCCGGAGAACCATTTTGACGGTCACGCCGTCAGCGGCAAGCCCGCTGACTGTGTTAAATTCGCTGTCAGCGTGCTTTTAAAAGGAAAAAGGCCTGATTTGGTCATTTCCGGTATTAATTTTGGCGGCAATGACGGCTGCAGCGTGTTTTATTCCGGAACAGTGGCAGGAGCGCGCGAAGGGTCACTTCTCGGCATCAACTCTTTTTGTGTTTCATTGGATTGTTTTGATAACCCTGATTTTTCCGCGAGCGCGAAATTCACGGCAAAACTGGCCCAATGGGTCTATAAAAATAGCCTGCCTGCCGGCACATTCCTGAATGTGAATGTTCCGCCTGGAAAACCAAAGGGCGTGCGCTTCACCCGTCAGGGGATCAAGCCCATTCATGGGACCTTTGAAAAACGTAAAAGCCCCCATGACAAACATTATTACTGGATGGGCAGTCAAATGCCCGATCATCACAATGATAACAAGATCGACACGTATGCTTTAAAGAATAAGTATATTACGATAACTCCCATACAATCGGATTTGACGGATGAGGCTTTTTTAGATAAAGTAGTACAAACAAAACCGTCATTCTGAGCCCCGATGCTTTTTCACTTTGTTCAGGGTCAGGATGACAATAATAATTCACAGGATACTTTCATGGCAGGCAAGGTCCAAATCAATATCGATGGGAAAATACTGGAATGCCCCATCATTGTCGGCACAGAAGGGGACAAGGCTTTTGATATCGCTAAATTGCGTGCTCAAACGGGCTTTATCACCATGGACCCGGGTTTTGGCAACACAGGTTCCTGTAAAAGCGCCATTACTTATCTCGATGGAGAAAAAGGATTTTTGCGTTACCGCGGCATCCCCATTGAACAATTGGCTGAAAAATCCACCTTTATAGAAACATCCTATCTTTTAATTTACGGCAAATTACCCAATCAAAAAGAATTAGATGCATTTTCCGAGGCCTTCAATGAACATTCCACGATCCACGAGGACATGAAAAATCTTTTTGATGCGTATCCGTCTTCGGCACATCCAATGGCCAGCCTTTCAGCCATGGTTTGTTCCATGTCCGCTTACTATCCCGAATTAATTAAAGAAAACCCCACCAAAGAAGAAATAGATCGTATTGCGGTCCAACTACTCTCCAAGGTGCGGACGATTTGCGCTTTTTCGCATAAAAAATCCATTGGAGAAGCTTTTGTATATCCTCGTCACGATCTGCGTTATGTGCCTAATTTTTTAAATATGATGTTCTCTTCACCGACGAAACCTTACAAAATCGTAGATGAAGTGGTACGCGCCATGCAGGTACTCTTAATTTTACACGCTGATCATGAGCAAAATTGTTCAACATCCACCGTGCGTTTAGTGGGCAGTTCTCACGCGAACTTATACGCGTCTATTTCCGCGGGTATCTGCGCTTTGTGGGGGCCTTTGCATGGAGGGGCCAACCAGGCGGTCATTGAGATGTTGGAAGATATCCAAAAAGATGGCGGAGATGTCAAGAAGTACATCGCCAAAGCCAAAGATGAAAATGGACGTTATCGTTTGATGGGTTTTGGCCATCGGGTTTATAAGAATTTTGACCCGCGGGCTAAAATTATCAAACAATGCGCTGATGAGCTGCTTAACAAATTAGGCATCCATGACCCCTTGCTCGATTTGGCCAAGCGCATGGAAGAAGCCGCCTTGAAAGACGAATATTTTATAACGCGTAAACTATACCCCAACGTTGATTTTTATAGCGGCATTATTTATCGTACCATCGGCATACCTTTGAACATGTTTCCGGTGATGTTTGCCATAGGCCGTATGCCCGGCTGGATCGCCCATTGGAAAGAAATGATCGAGGACCCAACGACAAAAATCGGCAGGCCGTTTCAAATTTATATAGGCGCGCCTAAAACAGATTATGTACCCATTGAGAAGAGAACATAAGGAGATCGTGTGATTTCATTTCGCCCGCAGGCTAAATACGATAAAGACGCAACGGTGGTCCTCTTGGCCGCTGGTCAAACGCATGCCCGCTTCAAAAATAAATTAGAAAAAGGAGAAATTTTTCCCGTCCTTGAAGGGCCCAAGATTTTTCTATTTGTTGGTTTAGGGAAAATAGATCAATTATCTTTAACTGATCTGCGCGTACAGGTGCGCAAGGCTTGCCTTTCCGGTTATCTCCACAAAGCCAAAACAGTTGAAATTATCCCTCACCGTCGTGATGACGCGGCCATTATTGCCATCATTGAGGGAGTGGCCATCGGCACCTACGCCTGGGACAAATATAAATCCAGGGATAAAAATGATAAAACTATAAAAGATAAGAAAATAACGATGGCCGTTGAAGCTAAAAAAATATTCACCGACGCGCTTGGGCTTTGCCAGGGCGTCAACTTAAGCCGGGACCTGGTCAATGACAACGCGGATACGATCACATCAGATTATTTGGAAAAAACGGTCAGGGGCCTTATTAAGGGTAATAAAAATATTCGTTTGGAGATCCTAAACCGCAAAGAATTAAAAGCCAAAGGCCTCAATCTTCATCTGGCGGTCAACCAAGCCAGCCATAAGGAACCCAAGCTCATCATTGTCCGTTATAACGGCGGCAAAAAAAATGAAGGCCATACCGCGATCATTGGTAAAGGCATGACCTTTGATACGGGTGGTTTGAATTTAAAACACACCGGCAGTATTGAAACGATGAAAATTGACATGTCCGGGGCCGCGGCTGTTTGCGGTATTTTAAAAAATGTCCTGACTCTAAAAATTAAGAAGAATTTACTTTTTGTTTTAAGTGTCGCTGAAAATTCCATTGGTCCTGCTGCCTATAAACCCGGGGATGTCATTACCGGTTATGCAGGCAAGTCCGTTGAAATCGGCAATACCGATGCTGAAGGCCGCCTGGTGTTGGCGGATGCATTTGCATATACGATCAAAAACTATAAGCCGGCCAAGATGATTGATTTGGCGACTTTAACAGGGGCCTGTGTGGTGGCCTTAGGATTTGATTATTCCGGTTTATTTTCCAATAGTGATGAGTTGGCCCGTCAATTGCTGGAAGCTTCTGATGAAACCGATGACCGCGCCTGGCGGCTGCCTGTTTATCCGGAGCTCAAAGAATATATCAAATCACCCATTGCGGATTTAATGAATACCAGCACTATCAAAGGCGGGGGAGCGAATACCGCGGCGGAGTTTTTGCATCAGTTTACGCAAGGCATTCCCTGGGCCCATTTGGATATTGCCGGAAGCGCGTACGCGCAAGGAGCAGGGCGCATGTATTTTGGACATGGCGGCACCGGCGCCGGCGTGCGCCTATTGACTCGTTATTTGTTGAATAACTAAGTTCAGGGGAATTCAAATATGGATTATCGTATAGAAACCGACAGCATGGGGGAAATCAAGGTCCCCGCGGATAAATATTGGGGCGCTCAAACCCAGCGTTCCATTGAAAATTTTAAAATCGGCACTGACAAATTCCCTAAAGAGATGATCAGGGCATTTGGCATCCTTAAAAAAGCCGCGGCACAGACCCATCAAGAGCTGGGGATATTGCCTGCAGAGAAAGCTGATTTAATTATCCGCGCGGCCGATGAAGTCATCGAAGGCAAACTCGACAGTCATTTTCCTCTGGTCATCTGGCAAACCGGTTCAGGCACCCAGACAAACATGAATGTCAATGAAGTGATAGCCAATCGCGCCATTGAATTAGCCGGCGGGGCCATGGGCAGTAAAAAACCCGTTCATCCCAACGATGATGTCAACAAAGGCCAATCTTCCAATGATACTTTTCCAACGGCCATGCATATTGCCGCGGTTGAAGAGATCCACCGCCGCTTGGTCCCCATGGTCAAAAAATTGCGCGATGCCCTGCAAAAAAAAGAAGCAGAATTTAAAGATATCATTAAAATCGGACGTACCCACTTGATGGATGCAACACCTTTGACCCTGGGGCAGGAAATTTCCGGGTATGTGCAGCAGCTGGCCAGCGGCCTTGAGCGTATTGAAGCGGCCCTGCCGCACCTGTATGAATTGGCATTAGGCGCTACAGCCGTCGGCACAGGACTTAATACGCATCCTCAATTTGCCGTTAAGGTTGCTCAAAAAATAGCCCAAATCACAGGAAGACCTTTTAAGACCGCCCGTAATAAATTTGAAGCTCTGGGTTGCCATGACACCATGGTAAACTTAAGCGGAGTATTAAACACCTTGGCCGTCTCATTAATGAAAATTGCCAATGACATACGCTGGTTGGCTTCAGGCCCTCGCTGCGGGATCGGAGAATTGCATTTGCCGGAAAATGAGCCCGGCTCTTCGATCATGCCGGGTAAGGTCAACCCGACCCAATGCGAAGCCATGACCATGGTTTGTGTGCAGGTATTTGGCAATAACACCGCCGTGACGGTGGCCGGCTCAAGCGGAAATTTTGAATTAAATGTCTATAAACCGCTGATCATCTTCAATATTTTTAATTCCATACGGCTTTTGTCGGACGCCTGTGAAAGTTTTACTGACCATTGCGTCGTTGGCATTGAAGCCAATCGTCTTAATATCAAAAAACACCTGGATAATTCCTTGATGCTTGTCACCGCCTTAAATGGGCATATCGGTTATGATAATGCCGCGAAGGTGGCTAAAAAAGCATTTGCGGAAAATATCACTCTCAAAGAAGCCGCCATTGCCTTGAAGTTGCTGACGGCGGAAAAATTTGATTCCTTGGTCCGGCCTCAGGATATGATAGGCCCTAAATAGGGGGGACTTGACCATATGCCAATAAAACAAAATTCTTTTAAAGAACGCCGGGACAGTGTGCGCGCCAAGCGCATCATTACTGTCCGCCACCGGTTAATCAAGCACAATAACCGCAAAGGTGATCCTATATGGCAGTTGGCTACCACTAAAGACATGTCGTTAAGTGGTTTGCTTTTTGTGAGCGCTTTAGCTTATCATCCCGGCGACATTATTGAACTTCAGGTTGTTATGTCCGGTGTCATTGATATTTTTAACGGTTTTGGAAAGGTTGTACGTGTTTCCCGTCATAAAGACGGCTATTATCAAGTCGGCGTCAAATTTGTGGATTTAAAATCCAAACGCCGCCCCGCCAAAACCATTTTAGCCACTCGTGATTAATGTCAGATTGATCAAAAAAACTCAACAACAAATCATCAGCGGTGCAATTCTTCTTGCTGCTTTAGGGTATTTTGTTGATATTTATGACTTGATCCTTTTTAGTATTGTCCGTGTTAAAAGTCTTAAGGGTATTGGTGTTCCGGATACGGATTTGTTAGCTCAAGGTGTTTTGTTGTTAAACATGCAAATGGTTGGGATGTTGTTGGGTGGTATTTTATGGGGGATATGGGGGGATAAACGGGGGCGCTTATCGGTGCTCTTGGGATCTATTTTTTTATATTCTGCCGCTAATATTGCCAATGGATTTGTCACCAATGTGCCCATGTATGCGGCGCTGCGGTTTATCGCGGGTATCGGGTTGGCAGGGGAATTGGGGGCAGGGATCACCTTAGTCAGTGAAGCGATGCCCAAAGAGCTGCGTGCTTACGGTACAGTGGTAGTTTCCGTTGTTGGAGTTTTAGGCGCTGTGGTTGCGGCCATGATCGGTGATTTATTTGATTGGCGTATCGCTTATTTTATCGGTGGTGTCATGGGTATCGGTCTTTTTTTACTGCGCTTTAAAGCCAGTGAATCCGGCATGTTTGGGGCGATTAAAGGCCATTCAATTAAACGCGGCTCTTTAACGCTGATCTTTAAATCACGGCCGAATGTCCTAAAATACCTTAATTGCATCCTAATCGGCATTCCTTTATGGTTCGTCATTGGAATATTAATTACTTTTTCACCGGAATTCGGTAAAGCTTTAGGGATGACCGAAATGCCGACAGCAGGTCACGCCATCATGTACACCTATATCGGTATATCATTAGGAAGTTTATTGAGCGGTGTTTTATCACAATGGTTGGCAAGCAGAAAAATGGCTGTTGCCATTTTTATGAGCTTAAATGGTATCTTTATTGCTGCTTATCTTTTTAATCCACATCCAAGTATAGGCATATTTTATATAACATGCTTATTGCTTGGTATTGCCAGCGGTTATTGGGCCTTGTTTGCAACCATTGCTGCGGAACAATTTGGTATTAATATCCGTGCAACAGTAGCTACCACTGTCCCTAATTTTGTGCGCGGAGCGGTGGTGCCGGTAACTTTGACCTTTCAGTATTTAAAAGCTACCGCTGGTGTTATTAACAGTGCTGCTGTGATCGGTTTTTGTTGTGTGGTCATTGCATTTTGGGCATTAACAGGCTTGGAAGAGACCCACGCCAAAGACCTTAACTATATTGAATAGAACTGTGTTCTTAACCTATAAGGAGGGCCTCATGATCGATAAAAACCACCCGGAAGAATGCTGGATATCATTGATTTTAAGGATTGGTATGGCCTTGCTGTTTGGAGTCGCCGCTTTTATGATGAACATGTTCAAAGATACGTTTTTGCCAGGTTGGCTTTTAGCGCCGTATATTAATGTTTTGCCGTTTGCGGAATCCTTAATTGCTATATGGCTTTTAACGGGCATACGGTTGCGGGCGGCCTGGATATTTACCGCTTTTGTGCTGCTTAGTCTGGGGTTTGGGATGATTGTAGTCAAACAAGGAACTACCGCATCAGAAAACTATATTTACATGATAATAGCTTGCTTGGGGATCTATTTGAGCAAGTATGATAGGTGTACTTTTCAAAAATTCTCCCTTACAAGGCATCAAATTCCACATTGACCCTGCACAGCTTCAGCAGTTGCAAAACGCACCTGGCTTTGTGCCGGTGATTATCAATATCCAGCCATCACAATCGAGCGCAATTTCTTAATACCTCACCCGGTAAGTAGGACTATCCTCAGGCCTGTTTTCACTTTTATCTAACATCTACGGGTAACTCATTTATTACTTTAGACTTGCCAATGCCGTAGGAAATGCTATACTTAATCAGAGTTAATCAGTACTGAACAATCCTGAATAGGAGGATAAAATGACCGTTGAAACTATTCCAGCCGTAAGAGCCCGTACTCACTTTGGGGAAATAATGAAGAAATCTTATAAAAAAGGTGCCCGTTTTATCGTTGAAAAATCTGGTATCCCCATGGTTGTTATTCTTAATGCCCAGGACTATAACCGCATGGTTGAAGCCGGTGAAGAACGTTTTAAGATACTGGATCGTATTAAATCAAAACTACCTAAAGTCTCTGAAGACGTCATTTCTGAAGATATTTCTAAAGCTGTATCTGCTCTAAGAAAACGACATGCTTAAAGCTGTTATTGACACTAATCAATTCATAAGCGCTTTGATCTCAAAACAGGGCCCATCTGCTCAGTTATTAGATTGTTGGAGACAACAAAAATTTATTATTGTCACTAGTCCTGAAATTATCGCAGAAATTAAAAGGGTTCTTGAATATCCTCATATTAGTAAGAAGTACAAACTTAGTAAGTCGGATATACAATCTTTATTGATTTTGGTAGAACATGAAGCTGTTGTGATACCAAAACCACCAACCGTTCATATTATTAAAGATGATCCCGATGATGATAAATTCCTGGCATGCGCAATGGCCGCTAAAGCGGAATATATTGTTTCAGGTGACCAACATCTATTGAGTTTAGGCAGTCATATGTCGATTTCTATTGTAACTGTTAAGGATTTCCTGTTGAAATGCGTGTAATCATTTCCTGTAAGCCGCAATAGCAACGCCTGGTAAACTCCACCCAATCAAAAATCCTCCCCCTGAACCCTTTGCCCTAACCTTTTCTTGATAAATCCAGCGATTAGGTATATATTTATTAACTATGTTAAAGACCCAAATGACAGCTCCACAGCTTTACGAAAAGCTCAAAAATATCAA
>Ga0105164_10002747_pt1 | contig 10845 bp, 8 predicted proteins | sample VDWuncwatermetaG_FD_89674 | JGI IMG/M metagenome (GOLD analysis project Ga0105164, IMG submission 89674) | Wastewater microbial communities from Netherlands to study Microbial Dark Matter (Phase II) - VDW unchlorinated drinking water | ecosystem: Environmental > Aquatic > Freshwater > Drinking...
AGACTCGGACAGCTACAAGCTCTACGCCCACCAGAACGAGGACATCGTGCGGCTCACCCCGCAAGAGTTGAAGGCGAAGATGGCCGCCAAGGAGGCGCGGTAGTGCTCTTCCTCTCCGCCGCGAAGGCCGCCGAGGTGCGCGAGCGCTTCGGCACGCCGTGCTACGTCTACGACCGCGCCACGCTGGAGGCGACGGCGCGCCGGGCTCTCGCCTTCGCGGCGCCGTACGGCTTCACGCTGCGCTACGCGATGAAGGCCAACCCGAGCCGGGGCATCCTCACGCTCTTCCGGGATCTCGGCCTGCACATCGACGCCTCCAGCGACTGGGAGGTGGAGCGGGCCTTGCGAGCGGGCTTTGCCGCCTCACAGATCCAGCTCACCGCGCAAATACCCTCGCTCCGGGCGTCCGAGCACGTCGCCCGCGGAGTCCTCCTCAACGCCTGCTCGCTGCACCAGCTCGAGTTCTTCGGCCGGGCCGCGCCCGGGCACCCGATCGCCGCGCGGATGAACCCGGGTCTCGGCAGCGGCTCGACGAAGCGCACCAACACCGGGGGGCCGTCCTCGAGCTTCGGCATCTGGCACGAGCATGTTGACCAGGTAAAGGCCATCGCCGCACGGCACGGGCTCACCATCCGCGCGCTCCACTCCCACATCGGCTCCGGTACGGACCCCGAGGTGTGGAAGCGGGTGGCGCGCATGACGCTCGACCTCGTCGCCCAGCTTCCCGACGTGGTCACCGTGAACCTCGGCGGCGGGTTCAAGGTGGGCCGGATGCCGGAGGAGCCCACGGTGGACCTCGACGAGGTGGGCGCTCACGTGCGTCACGAGCTCGAGGCCTTCCGCGACCGCGAGGGCCGGGCGCTCCACCTCGAGATCGAGCCCGGGACCTACCTGGTCGCGCAGGCGGGAGCGGTGGTGGCGACGTGCGTCGACGTCGTGGACACCGGCCGCGACGGCTACCTCTTCGCCAAGCTCGACACCGGCATGACGGAGGTGACGCGACCGTCGCTCTACGGGGCGCAGCATCCGATCGACGTGCTGGCCGGCGGGCGCGAGCAGGCGGAGGTGGTCTTCGTCGGCCCCTGCTGCGAATCGGGTGACATCCTCACGCCCGCGCCCGGCGATCCGGAGGCGCTCGGCCCACGCTGGGTGCCGCGGCCCCAGGTGGGCGACCTCGTGGCCGTGGGCGGCGCCGGCGCCTACTGCGCGGCGATGTCGACGATCAACTACAACTCGTACCCGCAGGCGCCCGAGGTCATGCTCGAGCCCGACGGCACGCTCCGCCTCCTCCGGCGGCGGCAGAGCCTCGAGCAGATCCTCGCCAACGAGGTCTGAACTCCACAACGGACGCCGACAGCGACCGGGAGGCGATCCGCGAGGGTGGGAAAGACTTCAAGATCGTCATCGGTCGTTCTCCTCTCTTCGCCGCTGGCCGGGAACGATGGCACGGGTGGCCCGACCCGCTCACCCGAACGCGATCGTGTGACGTGTCAGAACGTGGGCGCGCCTCCTTACGGGAACGAGAACGGCGCCATGGCGGCTCCGAGAAGCTTGTCGCTGGTGAGGACGCCATCGACGAGTGCGCCGGTCTTGACCACAAAGACGAAAAACACGAACCCGCCGCGCGGCTCGCCCTCCGACCACGAATATGAGACGAAGTTCGTGACCGAGAACGGCGCCGCCAGCGATACCCCCACCGCGATCGACCGGAACGATGCGAGATCGGCAACGCTGCCGACGGCGATGCCGCTGGTGGGCGTGACCAGGTCGGTGAAAAACAGGATCGTGCCGTCAGGCAGGAGGACGCCCGCATACACGTCGGCCGCCCCAGGCATCCCGGGATTGACGAGCCCCCCCGTTATGATCATCGTCTGTCCAGCCACAAAGGCCGGCTGGTTCACGCTGGCCAGGGGCGTTGGCGGCGGCGTCAAGGCCTGACGGAGGTTGGCGACGGTGTTCGCCGTCTGGGCGAGCGTCCGCGAATTGTCTGAGATCGACGCGTCGCCGATCAGCCGTCCGACGAACGTCAAGTCGGGCGTCGAGAAGAACTGGATTCGCGTGCAGATGAATCCCGAAGCCGCGCACTGGTTGTTGTGGGCCATGACCGTGCGGAACCGGGCCACGAGGTCCACGTGGCCGTGGCTGTAGGGGAACAGCGTCGGGTCGGGTCCCGCGACGAAGGGATCGTGATGCGCGGCCATGTTGTGACCCAGCTCGTGGGCGAACGAGAGGGCCAAGGACGCCACGATGCGATCAACGACGCTGAATCCGAACGGGGCGAAGGCCGTCGAGTTCGTGGTCATGAGGAAGGCGATGGCGCATGGCGTAGGATGGGTCGTGATCAGCGAGACGAGATCCGCCCGAGACATGTCGCGCAGCAACGTCACCGCGGGGTTCTGCCTGACCGTGACCAGGTCCGTGGTGCAATCTCCGCTCTCCGTGATCGACACCTCCCCCGCGAAGACCAGCCGCACGCGCTGCACGAGGCCGTTGTTCGCGTAAGCCTGGTTCGCCGAGGCAATGGCGAGGTCGACCTCGGCCCGCATCGCCGCCGTCCCACCCGCCGTGGCCCGCGCCGCGGCGGTGTAGAGGACCATCACGTCGATCCGTGACGCGGTGTCCGCAGCGACCGCCGGGGCCTGATTGTCAGCGGGCGCCAGTGGCGTCGGGATCACGGGCGCGGGGATGGGCTCGACCTCGTCCGGCAGGGCCGCGGAATCGATCTGCTCGACCACCTGCGTGCCGTCCGCTACGTAGCCGATCCGGTAGACGCCACCCGGGAGCACGACGCTACCGACCATGGCGCCGTCGCGGATGGCGAGGATCGCGTACCCGTGCTCGATGCCGTCGAGCGTGGCGCTCCAGGTGCGGCCGCCGCCGACGTGGTCAGTCACCTCGGCCACGGTCGCGGCGAAGTCAGCGTCGCCGAACAGGGTCAACCGGACCCGTTGACCGGCCGTGAGACGCGACGATCCGTCCGCTGCGATGAGCAGTCCGAGCCGTGCCGAGACCCGCCGCCAACGTACGACGGCGCGTCCTGGTGGCGCCGGCAGCCCCCCCGGCATGACGTCGCCGCTGACCGAGGGCGGGGCGAACAGCGACGGGACGGCGTCGGCCGGCTCCGCCGCCAATTCGCCGGCCGAGATCAGAGTCGACAGCAACAGGGCGACGGCGAAGAATCCTGGCCGCCGGCGGATGAACCCGTTCACATCCACTCCAAGCCCTCCAGTCAATCTCGGGGGAAGGTCGATGGGTCCATGTCGACGACGGCGTCCACGCCGTCGCCCACGTAGCTGATCCGGAAGACTTTGCCCTCGAATGTGACCGTCCCGACCATCAGCGCATCCTCGATGATCAGAATCACCCTGCCCTCGGACGTCCCCTCTAGCCGGCCGACCCACTGGACCTTGCCCGCAGCCAGGTCGGTCGCCTGATCACGCGCCGCCGTGAGGCAGACGTCGGGAAAGAGGTTGAGGGTGAGTGAGCTGGCGCCGCGCGCGGCCGACGGCGGCGTACCTGGGGGAAAGATCCGGGCGAAGTCGACCTCGACACGTCGGAGCCGTCGGATCGTCGGCCACGATCCGAGATCGACGGTGCCGGGCCGCGAGGCGTCGGCGAAGACTCCAAGGGCGCAGGATTGCCGGGCGGGGGGAGACCAGCGCAGTCCCCGCGGGTACGCAGGCGTCAGGTTCAGCACGACCGCGGCGGGGATCGCGCGCGCGACGAGACGCCTGGGAGGAAAAGACTTCAGGATCGCCATCAGCCATTCTCCTCTCCTCGCCGGTGGGCCTTGAGGTGCCGGCAGGATACGGGATGGATCCACAATTCCCATTCAGCGAAAACGGGAGTTCCGCTTGAAGCTCGGGAGCGCGTGCGTCGGGAAACGTTCTCAATTTCCTGAAAGCCGATGGAACGAAACGTATTTCCCACTAGATTCCTTTCTCTCAGAACCAGATACTGCCCTTAACACGTCTGCCCACGCCGGTTGTACAATGAGCCGTTGGAACGTAACGAAACCGGAATCCTCACATTCCACGCTTGCCCTAGCTCGGCAATCCACTGGCGGGCATAGGAATCAAAATGTTCTAATTCCTTCTCCTCCGAGCTATTCGTGCCCCTGAAACGCTCGAATAGTACTCGCCGGCACTGACTCTTCCCCTCCGTCGTGGTGATCAGGAAATCGATGACACCTATCCCTTCTTCATAGTGCTGACCGAGGCTGTCCGATGGCAACCTCCACTGCGTCAACGCGGGTGTGAGCGTGGCAGACATCCGAAGTATACTGGGCGCGTGATCAGCAAACCATTGCTCAAACGCTTCCGGCCCGACCGCCGTTTCCTCCCAGAACTTAAGCACGTCGACAGGGAGCTCTGAGCAGCGGCGCACGACTAAGTTGCGCTCAAGAAACGAAAGGAAATTCCCTGCCCTTGGCCCATTGTCTCGATCGAGTAGGACGCGATAAATCGCCTTAAATGCACTCGCTTGTTCAATCGGCGTTAGGCGCGCAACATTGAAAATGCAGGTCTGGAGAGCGTCGCCTTCCCACTGCGCTTCCTGAAGCGCCTCCCCAAGCATCCGGAGAAATGCCCGCTGCGTGGCGGTGAGATCCTGAGCACGCGCTGGGAGCGTGTCCTGCAAGCGCGTCTTCTCGTCTTCTGTTGCGTAACGTTCCGCCCAGTACCGTGCGGCTTTGATACGCAGGTCCAGATGCTTGCGCTCGAGGTCAGTAAACGGCTCGCCCCTCCGCTTCTCAAGTTCCATCGCGGTATCGAGATGGGGCAATTGAGTAAGGGCAACAACGAGCTGGAAGTCTGCCACCCAGTGGTCCGGCTCCGTCGTAACCTGGGAGAGCTCGTAGATTCTCTTCTCATCCTCGCTCACGCTTGGATCATGATGATACCGGTGGTGAAGGCGATCAAAATCGTTGAACAGCTTGACGATGTAAGTTTCAGAGGGTTCAAAGTTGACGGGCTGGCGTGGAGATGGACGGATAAGGAGAAAACGCAAAATATCTGGGGGGAGGAAGTCTGCCATCTCGCGCGCGGTGACGCCGATCCCCTTGGACGAGCTCATCTTTGTACCGCCGACAAGAAAGAAGTCGTAAGGGCAGTTTAGCGGTGGTTCTTGGCCGAAGATGGCGCGCAAACAGGCCGCCGCCACATCCCGCGAGCCGCCCTTCGTGCTGTGGTCTTTTCCGGCACCCTCGATCGTCACCGGGAACGTGCGCCACTTTGCGCACCACTCGAGCTTCCAGGGAAGCTTCCCTCGTCCATCGAACGGCGATACTCTGCCGCGATACTCGCAGCCTTTGGCCCATCGGACGAGACCAGGCCGACAGTCGTAAGTCACGGCCTTCCCGTCGTAGCCTGTCACGACGGTCGTACCGATTCTTCCGCAATTTTCGCAAATAACTTGGAAGGGATACCAATGCTCATCCCGCTCCGATCCGCTTACTTCCCTATATATGCGTCGGACGACATCCGCCTTCTGAAGGATCGTGTCGATCGCGTCATTGAACCGACCTGAGCGGTAGATGTCTCGCATACGATAGAAGCCCGACCGAATTCCAAGCTCGCCAAAGACGCTAAAGAACTCCGAGATGTAGTGGTCCGCCATATCGGTCGCGTTCGAGCCCGGCGGAGGCGGAACGTTGCAGAGCGGGGCTCCAAGAAATCTCTCGAAATGGTGGACTTCGCCATAAGGAATTTCGTCTACTGGGTCGTAGTCGTCGACTCCGAAAAGATACTGTACAGGGACACGCTTAGCTTCGAGGGTGCGGAAGATCGCGTCGTGAATTAGCGGACCTCGGAGAGCGCCCACATGAGGACGACCTGAGGGCGTCTTCGAGTCGTTTATCGTCTGCGGCCCCCCGATCCGTTCAAGAAGCTGGTCGCACCAAAACATATGGCCTCAAAGCGCTAACGCGAGTTCGTGCTCCTAGTGTAGGCTCTCACTCCGCTCTGTGTTCCTGCCCTTAGCGAGTTATCCGTGAGCGTAGCCGACATAAACGCCCTTTCTCGGCAGTCGAGCCGGTCTTCCCCTCCCCCCAGAGACGGAGCGGACAACGACCCACGAGGTGGCCTGCTGTCCCCTTCCGGCCCTTGATACAGCGCGGATAGCAGGGTTGTCAACAACAGAAGGTGGCGTCGGGCCTCGGAGCCACCTGGCGGGCGCGTCTCGACCTCGCGGGAGACCGTTGGTGCACAGACCTCGGCGGAGCCGCCCGGCGAGCGGGCTGAACGATCAAGCGCAGACGTCAGCGGCAGGGCCCCGGCGCCGGAGGAGGCGCCGCACCCGCGCATAGATCGTCGCGAGGACGACGCCGATCTCTTCGTCGCTGACGGTCGAGTCGACGAGGACCAGCGTTCCAGAGTTCAGGATGCCCCCAGTCGTGCCCTTCCTGAATCCGAAGGCGCGGTTCCGGCTCACCGTGCTTCGTGTGAACGTCAGCAGGCCCGAGTTGAGAATCCCTCCGGCCGCCGCCAAGGGCGACGAGCTGTTGTCCTCGATGGCGCTCTCCACGACGGCCAGCGTTCCCTCGTTGGCGATGCCGCCGTTGCCCTCAGCGCCGTTACTCGCGCTGTTGATCCGAACGATCACGCGGTTCAGCATCAGCGTCCCCGCGTTGCGAATTCCCCCGCCGCGCCGGTGTCCTCCGTCGGCCCGTCCATGGCGAATCATCACGTCTGCGAGTGTGACGGTAGCCGGGGCGAACACGTCGAACACCCGGTCGATGAAGCCCCCATCGATGATGGTCCGGCGTGGGCCCGCGCCCTGGATGGTGAGATTCTTTTCGATGTCGAGGTCTTCGCTGGCGCTGGCGTTCTCGCCCTCGCCCGACGCGCCGGTCAGCGTGATGAAGCAGGCCGGGACCATGATGGTGTCCCCCCCGTCGCCTCGGTGATGAGCCGACGGAGCTGGCCGGGCGCGCCGCCGGGCGTCGTGCCGCCGCAATCGGTCACCGGAGCACCGCCGCCGTCGCCGCACTCGGATCGACGCACGCCAACCCGAGCAGCAAACTGGCCAGCGTCGCGAATCGCTTGCCTCGCATGTTCGACCTCCAATGCCCGATGCGGATGACCCCGCGACGGGAGGACTGGAACCACACCATCAGACGGTCGCCGTTGACGGAGAGCGTTTGACCGGTCAGATAGCTGGCCTCGGGCGCCGCGAGGACGAGCACCCAGCTCACGCGGTCGTCGCCACCGCTTGAAGGTCGGGATGGGGGCCTTCGCGCAGAGGAAGATGCTCTTGAGGTTGAGGTCGAGACGCGCGGCTGCCGCGCTCGCGGATGCCGGCCGCCACCGCCTCCCCGGCCTTGTCGTCGAGATCCACCACGGGGCGTAAGAGGTCCAAAGGTCCTTTCTCGGTTGCCAACCTTTGGCCCCTTCCCCTACCGCGAGCAAGGATTCCTCTGCCCGGGGGTCCGAGTCAAGAGCCTGGCCTGGGCGTGATCGTCGGGAGGCGCAGCATCCGGAGCCCGGCCGGCGGGTTGTCGTGCCGAGCAAGGAGGCGGAGAAGACATTCGTGCTCGTTTCTGGCAAGCATCGGGTGGGGGAGGTTCGGCGGGCGTACGAGGTGCTCGCACCCACGCCCCGGCGGGGCCCTCGGCCGGCCACCAGGACCGGGCAACTGCCCAGCGAACTGGGCGCTGCCCCCGGTAGGGCGGCCACTACCGAGGGTGGCACGATACGATGAGGACAGAAGGGCGCTGATTGATCGCCTTGACGGCGAAGGGCGAGCGGTCGAGGGGGCGATTGCCGCGGCCTATGACTTGATGGTCCGGTTTCCTGTCGGGGCGCCGGAGGTATTATCACTCGCCAGCAGGAGACGAAACTGATGGACCTGCGCAAGCACCTGATCCTGATCGAGGAGATCGGCAGCGAGGCGGGGCAAAGGCTCGCGCGGCCGGTGCGGCGGGTAGCGGGGATCGCCGTCGTGGCCAACTCGTTCGCGGGCGGGAGCGTGGAGGATCTCTCGCCGCCGTTCGACCTCGGGGCCGAGGTGGGCGATGTCTTCATGAAACGCCTCGTCGATGTGCTGGGGAACGCCGCGGTCAGCTACGGCAAGGGCGCGATCGTGGGGACGGCGGGGGAGATGGAGCATGGCGCGGCCTGCGTGCATCCCCGGCTCTCGCGTACACTCGGGCCACGATGATCGGTGAATCGCACCCTCGGCTTGGCGGCGAGCGCTTCGTCACCGGCGCCGGGCGGTTCGTGGACGACGTGCGCGTGGCGGGGATGCTCCACGCCGCGGTGCTCCGCTCGCCCCACGCCCACGCCCGGCTCGTCTCGATCGATGCCAAGGGCGCGCGCGATCTACCAGGCGTCCATGCCGTCCTCACCGGCGCCGACGTGCCGGCGAACGCGATCATCCCCAACCGCGTCCCGGCGCCGGGCGGCGCCGGGCGTTACCTGCAGCCGGCCATCGCGCGCGAGGTCGTGCGCTACGTGGGCGAGCCGGTCGCGCTGGTCGTCGCCGACGATCCCTACGTCGCGCGTGACGCGCTGGAGCTGATCGACGCTCTCTACGAGCCGCTCCCCGCGTGCGCGGCCACGGCCGCCGCGCTCGCCGCCGGGGCGCCCCGCCTGTTTCCCGGCACCGACGGCAACAACGTCGCCACCATCCAGATGCGCGTGGGCGATGCCGACGCCGCGCTGGCGTCGGCCGCGGTCGTGATCCGCGAGAGCTTCAGCTACCCGCGCCAGACGGCGGCGGCGCTGGAGACGCGCGGGCTCGTGGCCGTGCCGCCCGACCCGCGCGGGGGCGAGCTGCACTTGATCGGCTCCACCAAGTGCATCCACATCAACCGGACGATCCTCGCCCCCATCTTCGGCATCCCGCTCGGCGCCCTCCGTCTCACCGAGGTGGACGTGGGCGGCGGCTTCGGCGTACGCGGCGAGCTGTACCCCGAGGACGTGCTCGTCCCCCTCGCCGCCATGAAGCTCGGCCGGCCCGTGAAGTGGATCGAGACCCGGCGCGAGAACCTCATGGCCGCCAACCACGCGCGCGAGACCGCCTACGAGATCGAGATCGGCTTCGACGGCGACGGCCGCATCGCCGGCATGCGCGCGGTGATCCACGCCGACATCGGCGCCTACGTGCGCACGGCCGCGCTCGTGCCCGCGGAGTTCGGCGCGGCGCTGCTGCCCGGTCCCTATCGCGTGCCGAATTACGCGTGCGACCTCTGGTCGGTGGTGACCAACAAGACGCCGGCGGGCACGCTGCGCGCGCCCGGGCGCCCGGAGTGCAACTTCGTCCGCGAGCGTCTTATGGACCTGGGCGCCGCGCGCCTCGGCCTGGACCCGGTTGAGATTCGCCGCCGCAACCTGATCCGTCCCGACGAGATGCCGTACGACTGCGGGACGAGATCCTTCGGTGTCAACACCGTCTACGACTCCGGCGATTTTCCTGCGCTCTTCGACGAGCTGCTGCGCCGGCTCGATTACCCCCGCGCGCGCGCCGAGCAGGCCGCGATGAACGCGCGCGCGCCGGGCCCGCGCCGCGGTATCGGCCTGGCCGTCTACGTGGAGAAGACCGGGCTCGGCCCCTTCGAGACCACGCAGGTGGAGGCGCGCGCCGACGGCACGCTCGTCGTTGACACCGGCGCCTCGTCCATGGGGCCGGGGCTCGAGACGGTGCTCGCGCAGATCCTCGGCGAGGCGCTCGGCCTCCCCGCCGCGCGCTTCCACGTCCGTCACGCCGACACCGCCGCCGTGGAGAGCGGCGTCGGTACCTACGGCTCGCGGGGCACCATCACCGCGGGCAACGCCGCGCACCTCGCGGCCGCCAAGCTGATCGCCGAAGCGCGGTCGCGCGCGGCCGCCCGCTGGAGCGTGGATGAGGCTTCCGTGAAGTATGCGAACGGCGTGTTGGAGGCGGAAGGACGGCGCCTCACGCTGGCCGAGCTGGCTCTAGAACGCCGCCTCGCCGCCGGCGCCTCGTTCGAGGTGCCGAAGGTCACCTACGCCGGCTGCGCGGTGGCTGTGGAGGTGGACGTCGACCCCGAGACCGCCGTGGTGCGGCTGCGCCGGGTGGTGGTGGGAGCCGACGTCGGGCGCGCCGTGAACCCCGCCCTCGTGGATGGCCAGCTCGTGGGCGGTGTCGCCTTCGGCATCGGCAACACGCTGCACGAGAGCCTCGCCTACGACGCTGAGGGCCAGTTGTTGTCGGGAACGCTGATGGACTACGCGCTACCGCTCGCGGCCGACGTCCCGCCCGTGGACGGCTTCTACCAGGAGGTGCGCGCGACCACGAACCCGCTCGGCCTGCGCGGCCTCGGCGAGTGCGGCAACCCCGGCCTGGGCGGCGCCGTCGCCAATGCGGTGTGCGACGCGCTCGGCATCACGGTGACCGTGCTGCCCGTCACCCCCGCCCGCGTCTTCGCGGCGGCCCCGCGCGCCCGAGCGTAGCAGGCGCGACTTCGCCCACCGTGTCCACCCGGTTCTGACTGGAGGCGCCTGATGGAGCTGTACGAGGTGATGCGCACCACCTTCGCCGCGCGCGAGTTCACCGAGGAGCCGCTCCCCGACGAGACGCTGGTGAAGATCCTCGACCACGCGCGCTTCGCTCCCAGCGGCGGCAACCGCCAGGGCTGGCGTGTCCTCGTCGTCCGCGAGCCGTCGACGAAGCGCGCCCTCGCCGACCTCAGCGGCTACGCGGCCAAGCGCTACGCCGCCCAGGTCAAGAACGGTGAGAGCCCCTGGAACACGATCGATCCCACCGGCGTCGATGCCGCGACGATCGAGAAGACGCCGCCCCCGCCGCACCTGACGGAGCCGATCGCCAAGGCGCCGGTCGTGCTCGTGATCTGCGTCGACCTCAAGGTCGTCGCGTCGACGGACC
>Ga0105164_10002748_pt1 | contig 10844 bp, 7 predicted proteins | sample VDWuncwatermetaG_FD_89674 | JGI IMG/M metagenome (GOLD analysis project Ga0105164, IMG submission 89674) | Wastewater microbial communities from Netherlands to study Microbial Dark Matter (Phase II) - VDW unchlorinated drinking water | ecosystem: Environmental > Aquatic > Freshwater > Drinking...
AGCCGGCGCGGCGTCTCGATCGAAACCGTGAGAACGCAAACAAAGCGCATGTTTGAACGCCTCAATGTTTCGAGCCAAGCCGGGGCCGCGGCGCGACTTAGCCGAACTGCGCCGTTCAGGCGCCTGCCGAAGCAGGCCCTGGCGAATATTACCTAAGGTTGCATTTTGCTACTAGCACACGCTAAGGTTTTGTGAGTTACTGCCTCCGGTTGTGGTGAGGCGGCTCAGTGATCGATGTAGCAATAGTCGGCGGCGGCGTGGCGGGATGTTATTGCGCCTATCGCTTGACGCACGACCGCGCGGAGATCGGCGCAGATCGAACTGTTCGTGTCTTCGAGGCGAGCAACCGGATTGGCGGACGCTTGTGGTCCGTGCCGCTCAAGGGCGTCGACGGCCCGCTCGCCGAAGTCGGCGGGATGTATTTCAAGGAGTTTAACACCAACGTTAGGGGCTTGATTGCGCACCTGAGACTGAAAACCGAGCGCGTGAACTTCATGCGCAAGCACCATTTCTTGCGCGGCAAATTCCTCGACGACAGCGCTTACACGTCCGATGATCAGGCCAAGACGCCGTTCGGCCTTAGGAGCGATGAGAGAGGCAAGAGTCCGGCTGCGCTACTGGCTTTTGCGCTCGAGAAAATTGCGCCGGATGTGATGGACCTTTGGCCCGTCAACAGAGGCGCTCCGCGTTCCCCGCAAGCGACGTTCCGGCGTCTGCGCGCGATCCGTCATCAAGGACAGCCTCTCGAAGAATACGGCCTCTGGAAGGTGCTGGCCGATACAATCAGCAGCGAAGCCCATGCGCTACTTATGTCGGTCTGGGGTTCTATCTCGTTGTTTCGCAACGTCAATGCGTTCGACGGCATCTGGAACTTGTTGCACGAATTCGGCGAGGGGCGAGGCTTCAGGGTCACTGACGGCTACCAGCTGCTTCCCCTGGAATTGCAAAGGCGCGCGGAAGAAGCCGGCGCGACCTTCCGTCTGAAGCATCGCCTAAGGGGCGTTCGGCAGGACGGTGATACGTTCAAGCTTTCGCTAAGCGTGGGCGACGAGAGAGAAGAGAGGGTCGAATACGCAAAGAGGCTGATCCTCGCGATGCCACGCCGAGCGCTGCAACTTGTCTCCTTGCGCCGGGAGATGTTCGCGGACTTCGACGAATTCAAGCGCATCAGAGATGCATCCGTACTGCCAATGCGCTCTTGCAAGGTTTTTCTGACCTTCGATGCAAGGTGGTGGGAGGAGTCCATCGCGGGATCGCTCGCCACTGCAGATGTCGCAGCCGCCTACACCGACTTGCCCATGCAGCAATGCTACTATTTCGGCGGACAAACCGCGAATGCCCAGGGGCTTCTGATGGCGGCGTACGCCGACGACGCCTCTGCATCGTTCTGGTCCTCTCTTGCCAGTTCAGGGTCGTGCGATTTTGCGAACGCGGCGAGGAATGCGGAGGACGCGCTGCTATTGGGATGCTCGCCGGCGCTGGTGTCAGCATTGCGCCGTCAGTTGAGCGCCATGCATCATGACGCCGAAGTGCCTCTGCCCAAGGGCGCGGTGTACTTCGATTGGGGAAGCGATCCTTACGGCGCCGCCTGGCACGGTTGGGCGCCGAACTTTAGGAGCTGGGAAATTCGGCCGCTGATGCGTCAGCCGAATCCCGCCCTCGACCTCTTCATCTGCGGTGAAGCGTACTCCCAGCGCAACGGCTGGGTGGAAGGCGCAATCAACTCTGCGGAGAAGACCCTCGAACGCTTTGGGCTCCATCGGCCCGAGTGGATCACTGATCCAGATTTCCAGTTCGAGATCGACGACGAAGGAGAGAGCGAAAATGAAAAGTGCATCCAGCGAACTGCTCTGCGCGCTGTCTGAAGACATGTCGCTGCAGCGCGCCTACGCGCAGGACAAAGACGAGATCATGCGCAAGTTCGGTCTAAGCCCGGCCGAGATTGCCGCCTTCAGATCAGGCGACGAGGCCAAGATCAAGAAAACCCTAGGCGGCGATGCGCCGACATGCTTCATCATTGGTCTTGCCAGCAGTTCGAGCACTAGCAACGAGTAAGCGGTAAGCACCTCCGGCGGCCCGCCCTCGTAAAGGGGCGTGATGAGTTCACGTGGGTCGCCGGTTGGGTATCTTTTCTCGGATATCGAGGAGAGCACCGAACGTTGGGAGAAATTCCCGACGCAAATGCAGCTGGCCGCGGCGCGGCATGATTCGCTTATCGATGAGATCGTCTCGCGCCATGGCGGCGTCATCCAAGATCGTGCCGGCGATGGCGTTTTCGCAACCTTCAGGTCAGGCAATCCGTTGCAGTGCGCGCTCGACATCCAGTTTGAAATGCAACGCAACGATTGGAGCGCCGTCGGCGGTCTCCTCGTGCGCGTGGGCGTTCATGCGGGTCCTGAGACTGACAACGGCCACATCGACCGCCCGGCGGTCAATCGCGCGTCGCGTATCATGTCGAGCGCCTGGGGCGGCCAGATAGTCGTTAGCGCCGACGCCAGGGACGCTTATGCGGCGCCGGCAGGCAGCGAGTTTAACGAACTTGGCGTCTGCCGATTCAAGGGGATCGAAGAGCCGCTCCGGTTGTCCAGCTTGGTCCATGCAAGTCTCGGGCGAGCGGAGTTTCCGCCGCTTCGATCGATTTTGTTTCACGGTTTGGCTGGCCCGAATGTGTCCGACCCCATTTACGGCAGACAGCGAGAGCTCGGCGAGGTCCTCGCTCGCCTCTCAAAGCATCGGCTCGTAACGATCGTCGGACATGGCGGCAATGGCAAGACTCGTCTTGCCGCGCAAGTCGCGGAGGAGTGCGCGGCGAAGTTGCCAGTGTGTTTTGTCTCGCTGGAGGGTGCGGCCAACGCCGATCAATTAGTATCCGCCACGGCGGGAGCACTTCGCTTTACGTTTCACGGCGCGTCTCGCCCTGAAGAGCAGCTAATCGCCTACATGCGCGAGAAGCAATTGCTGCTTATCCTTGATAACGCCGAGGCGATCGCAGGGGAGGCGCAATTCATCGGTGACGCGATCGCCGCGTGCCCCCAGATCACTGTTCTGGTACCAGCCGGGAGTCGCTTCGTCTTCCTGACGAATCGTCGTTCCGCCTTTCCGGTCTGGCGCTACCCGGTCGCGATCCCGGTGAAGCGGCCGGCTCGCCGGCGCTGCAGCTTTTCCTCCACGAAGCCAGACTCAAGGATGCGAGCTTCACCTTATCACTCACCCAGGCTGAAACGTTTCGAGAAATCTGCGAGCTCGTTGACGGCTCTCCGCTGGCGCTTCGGCTGACCGCACAATGGTCAAACGTGCTCTCGCTCGAGGAAATCCTTGAACGTCTGCGCGACAACATCGATTTCTTGTCTGGCGCCGAACAGACTGGGCGGTGCACTGTCCGCGGCGTCTTTGAAGGATCGTGGAAGCTGCTCGATAGCGAGCAGCGCGAAGCGCTGGCGCGACTTTCGGTGTTCGCGAAGTCCTTCGATTGGCTGGCCGCTACTCATATTGCCGAGCTGAAACTCGAAACTTTGGTTGCGTTGGAGGGAAAGGGCCTCCTGGAGCACACTGCCGATAGGCGCTTCGTCATGCATCCCTTGGTGCGGGCCTATGCGCAGGAGAAGCTTGCAAGCGTCGATTCAGAATTGGCCGCCGCTCAGCAGCGGCATTCGGCGCACTATCTCAAGGCGGTCTGCTCTCGGTTCGAGAGCGTGCCTGCAATCAGTCAGGGCGCAGCGCTGGAAGCGTTGCAGCGAGATTTTTCCGAGATACGCGCCGCTTGGCTTTACGCGATTCGGACCGACGCAACGTCGCTCATCCTGCGTGCGATCGAGCCCTTGTGTTATTTCCTCTACGTGCGGTCGATGTTTCGCGAAGCGCTCGAGGTGTTCTCCGCACCCACGGATAATGACGTGCTGAGGCGCTATCTCGCCAGCATCTACGCAAATTTCCTGGTCCACCAGGGCGATACAAAGACCGCCGCGGCCGTCGCTGCCGGCGTTCTGGCCGTGCCTGGCGGTGCGCGCGGCGCTCGCGCACACGCGCATCACACGCTGGGAAGTCTGGCGCACATACGCGGCGATTTTGTTCAAGCTAGATTCCACTATGGGCGCGCGTTGGCCATTCGCGAGAAGACAGGTGATCTCGTGGGGTCCTGTTATGTCGCCATTGCACTCGTGGCGCTGCATCTCATTTTCGAACGCGTGGACGATGCCCGGCGGCACATAAGGCACTGCTTTAAACTCGCCCTTCAAATCGGCGACACGTTCGGCACAATGGTCTCGCACATTTACGCTGGCGACATCGCCGTGCTGGAAGGCCGTTTCGAAGCCGCGCAAGAGAACTATGAGAAGGCGCTGCGCTGGGAAGAGTCCGTTCCAAATCCGCAATTCCGCTCGACGCTGCGCCGCAGACTTGGCTCGCTGTTCTCACGGCGGGGCGATTACGAAGGCGCGTTGAGTAACCATCGCGAAGCGCACGATCTGGCGCTGGAACTGGGAGATCAGCGCACGCGCGCCCACGCGCTGATCGAGATGGGCAACGACCTGCGGCTGATGAACCAATTCGAGACTGCCAAGACCAACCTTTTGCGCGGCGTTCGGATAAGTATGGCGTTGGGCATGCAACCAAACCTTGCGCGCGGCCTGCTGGAGTTGGCGCAGGTCGAGTTGCGCTTGGGCAACCCTGAGACCGCGCAACGCCTGGTGAGCGTTCTCCACAGCGCGGACTTGGGAACTTTGCGCTCTAGCTATGACGCGCTCGTCGCTGAACTCGATGGTGGCGAGCACGCCGCCGCCGAAGCGACGACGGTTCATGACCTGCTGAACGAAATCATCGCTGAGGCTGAGATGGAAACGCTGAGACTGTAGGAGAAACGATGGCGCAGGGATCGCTGGTTGTTGTCGGCACCGGTATCAAGCTCGCAAATCAATGCACGCTCGAAGCGCGCTATCACATCGAGACGGCGGAGGTCGTGTTCGAGGTGGTGGGTGATGCAGTCGCGCAAGCGTGGTTGCGTCAGCGGAACCCAAACGTGATTTCGCTGCAACCTCTCTACGGCTGCGAGCGCGCCCGCAGCGACACCTACGAAGCCATGGTCGAGACAATTCTTGACGAAGTGCGCGCGGGCAAGGCCGTGTGCGCGGCGTTCTATGGGCACCCAGGGGTCTATGTTTATCCTTCGCATGAAGCTATTCGCCGCGCGCGCGCCGAGGGCTTCGCGGCGGAGATGCTGCCGGCCGTCTCGGCTGACGGCTGCATGTACGCCGATCTCGGATTCGATCCCGGCTGGCTTGGATGCCAGAGTTACGAAGCCACGGATTTCCTGATCAACGCCCGCAGGTTCGATCCGACCGCTGTACTCGTGCTTTGGCAGGTCGCCTTGGTTGGCGATCGGACGTTACGGGTGTTTGAGGCAGACGCCCGGCGTCTGGATGTCCTGGCCGAAGTCTTGATGCAGGACTATCCGGCTGATCATGCTGTGACAATCTACAGCGCCGCTACGCTTCCCATCAATGGGCCCAACGTCCAAACGGTCGCGCTACACGCGCTCTCGACGGCCAATGTAACGCAAGAGTCCACGCTCTATGTGCCGCCATTGCGCGCCCCGGCGCCGTGTCCCGATCGGCTTGCCCTGCTAAGCGCGAGACTAGGGCAGGCGCCGGGCCGAGGTGAGGAGTGGCGACCCCGGAGAGATTCGAACTCCCGACCGTCTGCTTAGGACGCAGCTGCTCTATCCAGCTGAGCTACGGGGCCAACCACGCTGAGAGCTAGGAAAATAGCCGCTACGCCGCAACAGGTTTGAGTGTTCTGAGGCTGGACACCCCCTCGGGCGCGGGACCATCATGGCGGCGGGCGCTTGGGGCAACGGGGAGACGCAAGGCACATGGCGCAGAAATACGCCAACGTTTGGTCGCGCGCCGCGGCCAGGCTAACCGCGCTTTCGCACACCCAAGCCAGCGTAATCCGCTGGGGCGTGGTGATCCTGCTCTCCGCGGTCTGGATTGGCGGCGGCTTTTGGGTGTGGCGCGAACTGCCGTTTTCCGAAGCGCTTTACCGCACGCTGAGCGCTGTTGGCATGTGGGACGAATATTTCAACGCGCATGAGCCGATGCTCGAAGTCGTGCGCTTCGCGGCGCTGGCCGCTCCAGTTGTCGGCCTGTTGTTTGCGTTTTCCGGCCAGCTCGGCCGTTCGCTGGCGCGCATTTTCAATCTAGGGGCGGCGCGTCACATTGTTGTAGCTGGTGATAGCCCCGCAGCGTTGTCGCTGGCGCAAGACTGCCGCAAGCGCAAGGACTCGGTGATTTTGATCGCCGATGAACTGGCTGAAGAAACTGCGCTTGGCCTGCGCCGCAAAGGCGTGATTGTGCTGGAAGGCGACGCCACCCAGCTCGAGACTCTGCGCACCGCGCGCGCGCACCATGCCGCGCATGTGGTGGCTTACGAGCCCGACGATACGGCGAACCTGCAAGTCGAAGCGGCGGTGCGGCGTCTGGTTGGCGATTCAAAACGTAAGCCTCCGATCGGCGTTCACGTCGCGACGCGTTCGGCCATGTTGTTGAAGGAAGCGCGCGAGATGCGCTCGGCGCAGATGCGCAAGGGCAAAGCGCTGCCGCCGCCGATCGACCCCAAGCCGTTCTCGCTGGCGGAAATGGCGGCGCGCGCACTGATCCAGAAGGAGAGCCCGACGCTGCTCTCCCTGGCGCAGCAGCTGGGGCAGGATTGTGTGCATGTCGTGTTCTTCGGCTTCGATCAGGCGGGCGAAGCGCTGGCCGAGCGCGTGCTGATGAGTTTGTGGTCTGCGCACTTCGAGGCGCCGCGGATCACCGTGCTCGCGCCGGATCCGCAAGTGGTGGAGGCCGGCTTCCGTGCGCGCCATCGCGAAGCTTTCGCACATCCTCAGGCCTGGAGCGCGGACATTGTCTTTATGCCGTTCGATTGGGATGTTGCGTCGATAGGCGCGGAACTACTCGATGCGGTCGAGCAAGCGCGCGGCAAGCCCACGGCGATTGTCGTTTCAACCGGCGCCGATCCCGGAAACATCCACTTGGCCATTGCGCTAAAGCGCGCCTGCAATCACGGGCTGCGCTGGCCGGTGCCGATTTTCATGGGCGAGACCAGCCAATCCGAGTTCTCGCAGCAATACGCCAAGGGCGACGAGACGTCGGAACTCGACGCGTATCTGCAAGCCTTCGGTGCGCACCAGCTCAACTCAACGCGCGCGCGTGTCCTCGATGGCGTGCTCGATCAGGGCGCGGCAATCGCGCACGAGCACTACAACAAGGGGCTCGGCAAACGCGATGCGATGAGCATGCGCGAACTTCAGTCGGCGATGAAGGATTGGAGCGACGTCCTTGAAACCTATCGCGCCTCCAACCGCGCTGTGGCGGACGCGGCGATGACGAAAGTGTGGAACGCTGGCTGGCGCCCCGCTCAGAAAGGCGAGAAGGGTGACACCGCGCCGACGGTACCGCTGGAGATCATGGAAAAAATGGCGCGGCGCGAGCACGACCGCTGGATGGCCGAACGCCTCCTCTCTGGCTGGCGGCCAACCGCGGAAGGCGAGCAGCGCAACAACGATCTCATGTCACACGATAAGATCGTCGGCTGGGACGGCCTGACGGAAGCAGACCGCAACAACGACGTCGTGCAAGTGCGCGCCGCCATGGACGTCGCGCGCCTGATGCACAAAGACGGTTTCGTTCGCCGCGCCTAGTCGCCGATGCGTCCGCCATCATCGCGCGTGATCACGATCACCGCCGAGCGCGGCCAAGCATCGCCGCCATCCGGAAAGCTTGAAGGCGGTTTGCCGCTCTCTTGCCAGCGCAGCTGCGAATAGTCGCTGCCGTCAACCGTGCTGCCGCCTGGATGCTGGATCGAGCAGAAAAAGGCGCGCTCGTCTGGCGTCATCAAGGGTCCGCACACTTCGGCGCCGACAGGGCAGACCATGAAGCGTTTGATCGGGCGCGGTCCCTCGGCGTTCAGCGGCGCGACGAGCACGCCGTCATTGCAGGCGCCGAACACACCGTCATTGCCATCTGTCGCGATCCAAACGCGTTGCGTCGAATCGATGAACATATTGTCGGGACAGGCGAAGCGATCGCCGCTGATTGTCTTTTGCCCATTGATCGCCGTCGAAAGCTGCGCACGCGCGCCGCTACGCACACGTCCAGCGCGTGCATCCGCGTCCGGATCGCCGCCCATCGCGAACACGTCCCAGGTGAACGTCAAAGCGCCGCTATCGCCGCCATCTTCGTCAATGCGCACGATGTGGCCGGGAAGATTGCTTTGCGCGCTATCTGGCGCCTCGCTCTCGCGGCGTGGATTGCCCGGACGCGCGAAGCCGCGCTCGCTGTTGTTTGTGCAGGCTATCAACACCGGTCCCAGCCCGCGCCACGCATCATCGCGGAGCGCTTCGACATCTTCGGGGCGGTCCATCGGCGTGGCCCCCAGCAGCATCGCCGCATAACGCACGCGCACGAGCAAATCCGCCTCGTCGCGAAACCTGATCGGAGAGCCGACTTCAGCGGCCGCGGCGTTTGCCGCCGTCAGCTCGATCGCTACCCAGCGCCCGCCGCCTGCTTCATCGAACTGCGCCACATAGAGCTGGCCGTCGTCGAGCAAATCCATGTTCGGTGGGCGATTGGCCGGATCGAAGCGTCCACGCGATACGAATTTGTAGATGTGCTCGTCGCGCTGATCATCGCCCATATAGACTACGACGCGTCCGTCACGCGTAAGCGCTGTGGTGGCGCATTCGTTCTTCTTGCGCCCAAGCGCGGTGCGCTTCTTTGGCGTGGATGCCGGATCGTACGGATCGATCTCTACGATCCACCCATAGAGCGCAGGGCCGTGCGGATTGCCGCCCACGTCGAATTGCGCGGGCGCTTTGTCGCGCATCGGCCAACCGCTGGGATAGCCGAACGAGCTCGCGTCAAGCGCAAGCGCTGGTTCTTCGAACTGCCGCGCAACCGAGAGCGACCCAACGAAGAAGCTCTCTAAGTTCTCCTCGGCAGTGAGATATGTGCCCCATGGCGTCAGACCGCCGGCGCAATTGGCGACGGTCCCGCAACGAATTGCGCCCGGCGCAGCACTAACGCCGCGAGGCGGCTCGGCGGCGTTCACGACATCTGCCGCCGCCAAAATCCAAGGATGCCGCGCGGCGGGGCCGCTGAACTGAACAGGCGAGAAGGGCGTTATGCGGCGGTTGTGTCCTTGCCCGGGCGCCCGATTTCGTAAGGCGCGCCATCCCGCGCCGCCGCGCTGCAAATCCACAATGCTGACGCCGACTGAAGCATAGAGCGCCTCGCCTTGCACGGGCGTCAGATCGGCTGGGCGCCTCAACGCGGGGTAACTTAGCTCGAGCGGCATGTACTCATTATTGGCGCAGAGGATCATGCGGGTTTGCGTCTTCGACGGCGGGAACGAATACGCCGCCGGAAACAAGGCGAGCATGTCGTTGCTGTTGCCAAAGCGGCGCTCTTGTTCGGCGCGCGTCATCGCGTCGAGATCGGGCGCGGTGTTCATGCCTTCGAACAGCGCGTCGCCCCAGGCGATCAACTTGCGCCATTGATAGCCTGCCGGCAGCGAGACCGTGTCCGCGTTGGTCTCCGCAACGGGGGCAAAGTTCGCCGCCGTGCTTGCAATTTCGCTGGATGCAGCCGCAGACGCGCATGAGCCAAGTTCAAGCAACGGCAATCCCGCCAGCCCGCCGAGAAGGGCGCGTCGTGACGCGATCAGATCGTTGATATGTTTGGTCAAGCAGCGCCTCTGGAATCACCCGCAGGCCTAGGCGATCCGTGCGACAAACCTATGAACGCCCGAGCGCCGAGCGCAGTGCCGCAACGTCGGCCAGCTTTGCCTCGAACAGTGACCAGTCGTCGCGCTCGGCAATCGGCGCCCACACGGCCTCCACCTCGTCGATCAGCATCGTCACCGGCGTCGCGCGTTGGAAATAGGGCTGATCCAGCAGTGGCTGTGACCCACCGTCGGTACGCGCTTCCAGTCCCGTCCGCACTGGAGCGAAGGCAGAGTCCCTATACAGCGCCGCTTGCGGGCTTTGCGCGGCACGCACGGCGTTTGCGCCGCCGCCATACCAATCGTGGAAGAACTGATCCCAGCCCGCTTGGCTCTCGGTCAGCCAGCTGAACAGCCCCGACACGAATTCCAGATCGCTTTCGAACGCGCCCTTCGCCAGATGGAGGCGTCCGAACACAGCATCGCGCAGTCCAGTTTGGTATGCGCGCACGAAACGCGTGAGCTCTTTCTCCAGCGCCGCAGGGGCGCACACCAAGCTCAGCGCGCCGCCCAATTGCGCCAGGGCCCATGATACTGCTTCGGGCTGGCGTCCAAACGCATAGAGCCCGGTCTCGTCAAAATACGCTGCCGTGAAGCTCGGATCGCTGGTCGGCACAAAGCGCCATGGTCCGTAGTCGAAACTCTCGCCGGTGATGTTGAGATTGTCCGTGTTCAGTACGCCGTGGACAAATCCAGCGCCCATCCAACTAGCCGCCAGCCGCGCACTAGCCTCGACCACCTCGCCGAACAAGGCGGCCACTCGCGCTTCGCCGCTGAGGTCCACGTGTTGCGGATAGTAGGCCGCGCACGCGTGCTCGATCAGGGAATGGATCAAATCGGGACGCTCAAAAAACGCCAACCGTTGGAAAGAGCCGAAGCGAATGTGACTGTGCGATAGCCTCGTCAGCACCGAAGATCGAGTCGGCGAAGGCTCGTCGCCCCGCACCAAGGCTTCGCCTGTCTCAAAAAGCGAGAATGCCTTCGACGTGTAGACGCCTAGCGCCTCCAGCATCTGCGCCGCCAACACTTCGCGGACCCCGCCCTTCAGCGTCAGCCGGCCGTCGCCG
>Ga0105164_10002749_pt1 | contig 10839 bp, 10 predicted proteins | sample VDWuncwatermetaG_FD_89674 | JGI IMG/M metagenome (GOLD analysis project Ga0105164, IMG submission 89674) | Wastewater microbial communities from Netherlands to study Microbial Dark Matter (Phase II) - VDW unchlorinated drinking water | ecosystem: Environmental > Aquatic > Freshwater > Drinking...
ATCGAGAACAGCGGGCTGCGGACCTGGTCGAATCCAAAGAGCGCGCGCACGTCATAGCCGCTCAAGCGGAGGGTGCGGGTCGCGGCGATGATCGCCACTTCTTCAGCCCGGCCAGACGCCGTCCGTTTGGTCACCTGCACGTCGCTGATGGGCCCAATCGAGCCGTAGCCGCTTCTGCGCAGCGCCCAGGCCCAATCGGCCCTCGTCAGCCGGCGTTGCCACGAGAAGAATGGGGAGGCGGAACACAGGGTGCAGGCGATCCCGCCTCGGATCGGCTCAAGGTCGTACGGGCCCATGACGCGCGCGTGCTCCGTCATGCCGCCGCACGTCGAGTGATAGAACGTGGGAAAGATCGCCCCCTGGTACAACACGATCAGGTCCTTGGTCGCTTTCACCGCTCGGGTGGTCCCGCTTTTTTCCGACGTCTTGCCGCCGTAGTCCTGCGACATCACATCGCCGGTCACGTCGTAGTCGCCCAACTCCTTGGTGAACCGCTGGTAGAGCGCGTAGGTCCTGGCGGCGATGGCGATCGCTTTGAGCGCCTCCGGCGGCCAGTAGTCCGGCGCCTCCTTGCTCAACACGCCGCGCAGGTAGTCTTCCAGCGGGATGTGATTGACGACGAGCAGCGTGAGGTCTTGTTGCCGGACGATCTCGAGCGCCCCGCGCAGACGCTTGCCGTTGAGGCTGATCGCCGCGTCGCTGGTCGGCTCGATGCGCACGCCGACATAGGGCAAGACCGTTTCCCCGAGCGCCAACCCTTCTGGAACCGCCCGCACCGCGACCGACTCAAGCCGCCGGCCCTCCTGAATCGGATCCCCGGTATGGAGCGTCACCATCTTGAACCGGCCGTGAATCTGCAGCTGCACTTTCGGATCGCTGCGAGACACCGCCACCCGGATCCACTCGGGATTGGGCTGCGCCCGTACCACAGAAGCACAGAAGCACAGGCAAGCGGGCAACACCACAGAAGCCACAGAGAGACCCGTCCAGACGCCTCTGTGTCTCTGTGGTGATGTCATGGACGAAAACGCCCGAGCACCCACACGATCACGCTGATGAGGACGCTGGCGAGGAGGCACGTGGTCAGCGGGAAGTAGAAGGCGAAGCCGTCGCGCCGGATCGCGATGTCGCCGGGGAGTCGCCCCAGCCACGGCAGCTTGTTGCCGACCTGCACCACGAGCCCCGCGAGCAGGAAGAAGATCCCCACGACGATCAGCACCCGTCCCAGCGGTTGAACATCCCCGTTCATGGTCCCCTCCTTGGTGTCGTCATGACGAGACGGCGAAGAGCTCCTGTTCGTGATGCGCGAGGTCGGCGACGTGCTGGTAGGCGAGACGGGTCGCTTTGCGTCCACGCGCGGTCCGCTTGAGGAGCCCCGAGGCCAGCAGGTACGGCTCAACCACATCGACGATGGTATCCGGCTCCTCGTTGAGCGCGGCGGCGAGCGCTTCGATCCCAACCGGCCCGCCGCCGTAGAACTCGATGATCATCTTGAGCACCTTGCGATCGATCCCGTCGAGCCCCAATCGGTCGATGCCCTGCGCCGCCAGCGCCGCCTCGGCCACCTCGCGCGTCATCGTCCCGTTCGCCTTGACCTGGGTGTAGTCTCTCACGCGGCGCAAGAGCCGGTTGGCGACGCGGGGAGTGCCGCGCGCGCGCGCGGCGATCACCTGGGCGACCTCCAGCTCGATCGTCACGCCGAGAATCTTGGCCGAGCGGCGAATCACCCCGACGAGTTCCTCCGGTGTGTAGAACTCCAGGTGGTAGACCATCCCGAACCGGCTGCGCAGCGGATTCGACAGCAACCCGGACCGCGTCGTCGCGCCGATCAAGGTGAAGCGCTTGAGGTGAAACTTGATCGTCTTGGCGTACGGGCCTTTGTCGATGATGAAATCGATTTCGAAGTTCTCCATCGCCGGGTAGAGAAATTCCTCGACCACTTTGGAGAGCCGGTGGATCTCGTCGATGAACAGGATGTCGCCCTTCCCGAGGTTGGTCAAGATGCCGATGAGATCGCCCGCCCGCTCGATCGCCGGGCCGCTCGTCGCGGTGATTTTCGCGTCGAGTTCGTTGGCGACGAGATGCGCGAGACTCGTCTTGCCCAGTCCGGGCGGGCCGGCTAAGAGGAGGTGCTCGATCGGTTCCGACCTGCGCGTGGCCGCCTGGATGGCCACCCGGAGGTTCTCCTTCACCTGGGTCTGCCCGACGAACTCCTCGAACCGCTTGGGGCGCAGACTCAGATTGAGAACACGATCCTCATCATTCTCCGTGGTGGGCATCAGTTGAGGTGGCGGAATTTGTGAGCTTCTTTTTGGAGAGCCCATGGCTAATTCCGAATGTCGAATGACGAATGACGAATGACGAATCCAAAATTCGACATTCGACATTCGACAATCGACATTTTCATACGGGTTCACTCACGAGTCGCTGCTGGCGGTACACCTCGTTGAGGAGCTCCTCCACCGTCTTCATCTGCGGGTTGCGCTCGAGCGCGGCCTGCACCATCTGCTTCGCTTCCGGCCGCTTGTACTCCAACTGGACGAGGACCGCCACCGCTTCATCGGCGATCGCAGGGGGCGGCGCCTCTGGGCTCTGCGACAACGCGCCCTTCGTTTGGATCAACGCGAACTTGCCAACCTTCCCCTGGAGCTTGGCGACGATCTCTTTCGCGCGCTGCTCGCCGATGCCCGGCAAGGAGCGCAGCAGCGTCACGTCGCCCTCGTCGATGGCCTTCGCGATGAGCGGGATCGGCTGTGTGAACGCTTTCAGGGCGGCCCGCGGTCCCACGCCGGAGACCGAAATGAACCGGGTGAAGAACTCCCGCTCCACTTCGTTGAGGAAACCAATGAGAATTGGAATCCCACGTCCCACCTCAAGCTGTTGGTAGTGGAACGTGACCAGTTCAATTTCTCCGGTCTCTCCGACCCGCTCTTGAATTTCGCGAAGAATAGAGGGAGCCACCAGTACCTCATACCCGATCCCGTTGACCTCAACCAACAACTGAGTGCCATGCACTTCTCGTAGCACGCCGCGCAGTCGAGAAATCATCTCTGCACGGGTGACGGGACCATCAGCGGACTCCGGCAGGAAGATTCCGACGCTGGGCCATCGTGTGAGCATGAACAATCGCCAGAGCAAGCGCATCGGTGGCATCCGATGACCACGATTGCTCACCGCTATCGTGGAGCCATTGGCCAACCATCCGCGCAACCTGGTCTTTCGAGGCGTGCCCGTTGCCGGTGAGCGACTTCTTGACGTGCGTCGGGGGATACTCCGTAAGCGGCAGTCCGTGCTCCTGCGCGACCAAACAAGCGATCCCGCGCGCGTGTCCCATGAGCGTGGCGGTCGTCACGTGGTGAGCGTGCGTGAAGAGCTGCTCGAGGACCACGGTATCGGGATGGTGAGCGGCGACCAGCCGGGCGAGGCCGTCATGGATGAACGCCAGCCGCTCCGGCAGCGGAGCCGATCGCGGCGGGCGGATATCTCCTGCGATCACAACTCGTAGGCCCTCGGGCAGCGATTCGATCAGGCCGTAGCCGGTGGCAGACAACCCCGGATCAATCCCCAGGATTACCATGATGAAAGAAAGTCCTTAGAGGTGTCAGACTGCTCTGTCGAAAAGCTACAGCCACAGGGCAAAAAAGTGTCAGTCACTTTTCTCACTGTGAGACGCCTGGTCGAAAAGTGACTGACACTTTTTGCAGTCATCTGAGCGGCTTTTCGACAGAGCAGTGTCAGACACTGTGCTCGGCGAGCAGCGCATCCGGGATGTCGAAGTTGGCGTACACATGCTGCGTATCGTCGAGATCTTCGAGCGCGTTGAGCAACGACAGCAGCGCCTTGACCTGCGCGGGATCCTCGAGACGGACCGTCGAGGAGGGCACCATCGTCAGCTCGGCCGATTCCCAAGTCACCCCGCCCTGCTGCAGCGCTCCCTTGACCGCCTCAAGGGCGTGCGGATCGCTGGTCACCGTCGCTTGATCGGCTTCGACCTTGAGGTCTTCCGCCCCGGCCTCCAGAACCCGTTCCATCAACTGCTCCTCGTTGAGCCCCTTCGCGTTGAGCGTGATCAGCCCCTTTTTCTGAAACAGCCACGAGACGCTGCCCGCCCCGGCCACATTGCCGCCCATCCGGGTAAAGAGGCTGCGCAGCTCAGCGCTCGTGCGATTCTTGTTATCGGTCAGCGCTTCAACGAGGATGGCCACTCCCCCAGGCCCGTAGCCTTCCATGACCGTCTCCTCATACGAAACCCCGGGCAAATCGCCGGTGCCGCGCTTAATCGCTTTCTCGACGGTGTCTTTGGGGAGATTGCCTTCCCGAGCCTTCTGGATGGCGAGCCGCAGGCGAGGATTCGCCTCGGGATGGCCCCCGCCCAGGCGCGCCGCAGCGGTGAGTTCCCGAATGACTTTGGAGAACAGTTTTCCGCGCTGGGCATCGACGATGGCCTTCTTGTGCTTGATCCCTGCCCATTTGGAATGTCCAGCCATGGATGATCGTCGGAAGGAGTGCCGGTAGTATAGCACCGCCTCCTCCGGCGTGTAAAGAACGAGCCGCTCAGGTCCACGAGAATTCCGGCTGCATCTCTGGCAGCGGCGGCCGACAAAACGTCGAACGAGAGGGACTTGCTTCGTCGTCCCGGTCAAATCCGAGGCGGCGCGTCCAGACGTCCCACACCTGCTCGATCGTCTCCCAGTAGGTGCCCTCGCCGTGATGGCGGTGGCCGAAGCGGCTGTCGTAGAGCGCGCCGTCGCGCGTCTCGCGGATGCGGTGTTCGATCTTCGCGGCCGCCAGCGGCAACGCCTCCTTCAATCGGTGGAAAAAGACCGCCTTGACGCTGCCCGGCAGGCGCAGCAGCGTCTTGAACGCGAACGACGCCCCGCATCGTCTCGCCTCTTTCAAGAGCCCGGGAATCGCGTGGTCGTTCAGACCCGGAATGATCGGGGCGATACCGATCCCGACCGGCACGCCGGCCTTCGCGAGGATCTCCATCGTTTCAAAACGACGGCGGATCGTCGGCGCTCCCGGCTCGATGGCGCGCGCGATGCCCTCATCGAGGAACGGGATGCTGATTGAGACACTCGCGGCCGCTTCCCGTGCCAGCGCCGCCAACAGATCCGCGTCCCGCCGGATGAGGAGCGACTTCGTGATGACGGCGACCGGGTTGCGGAACGTCAGACATACCTCGAGGCAACCGCGTGTGAGCTTCCAGGCTGCTTCGAGTGGCTGATAACAGTCGGTCACACCGGAAAACACAATCCGTTCCCCTCGCCACGAGGGTTTGAGGAACGCCTGGCGCAACAGGCTCGGTGCGCGCGGCTTCACCACGATCTTTCGCTCGAAATCGGTACCAGCCCCGAGCCCGAAGTACTCGTGCGTCGGCCGAGCGTAGCAGTTATGACTCACCACACCGTTGGCGATGAAATCCCCCGTCCCTGTGGTGATATCAATAAGCGGCAATGAAAGCCCGAGGGACTCAATGGACGTCACACGCAAGCGAGCATGGTTTTTGATCGCCTGCCCTTCGATACTCATCTTTCGAGTGATGGCTGGGCTCACCGTCTGAAAGAATCGCAGGTGCTCGATGAGACCACCAAAGAGACGAACAACATAGATCGGTTTATCGCGCGGAATCGTCTCAATCACGTAGTCCAGACGAAGCTGCTGGAGGCTTTCGGCGATGCACGCAATAATGGCTGGGTCCGTATTGGAGATGCGTAAGATCCCACGACCGTAGCTCCCTTCCGCATCGAAAATACCTGCCAGAAATCCTCTATGCCAGTTTAGAGATCCTGCCTGAGGCCACCGAATGAGCTCACGAATACGCTCAACATGAATGCGCGCCTGCGTGCGAATAGCATGCATGGGTTTGTATCCGACAGCGCCCGGTTGGAATAAAAACTCTTGGGTAGGAACTTCGAATGACGCGAGATACTGTTGAGCTCGTTGGAGAGCCTCCAGATCGATGAGCGCGAGCCGAAATTGGTATTGTGTATCGGTTGTTCGGCGACGCCATGGATAGTGATAGGTGTAGGAACCAAGTAATCCGTCCCCTCGAACCATGCCGCAGAGGTATCCTTGTCGGTATTCGAGATCCTCATCGGGCGGAGCGGTGAATCGGCCTGTCCCGAGGAGCTCGTTCTTGGTTGTCAGGTGTGGTCGTCTCGTTCGCCCGTGCTGTGTGCCGGTCACGTACTTCCAGCCTCGCTGAGTCAAAAATCGATGGTCAGCGCTCGTGATGAGCTGCGTGCCGTCTTCGAGCGTGACGCGGTAGGCAGGCTTTACGACGGTCCAGTGGGCTAGGACGCGCGTCTTGACAAAGCGACGGTATTTCCCGCGCAACACGGTGCCATAAATCTCATCGCCGACCCGGATTTCATCGAGAGGTTTCGTGCGACCATCCGCCATCGCGATCAGCGTATCACCCGATATGCAATACGAGCACGCATGGAAGCATCCCCGGTAGGGATTCACGCTCCAGCGAAAGCCGAGGTCCGGGCTGTCGTTCCGAGAGAGGATGGACTGCGAGCGGTCTTCGTAGACTTCGAGCGGGGCCGACGGTGGTTCACCGAGCAGCTCTCGCTGCTCGGTGAGGTACGGGTTAGGAGGGTTCCACACTCGCCTCTGATCAGGCATGGAGTGTGTGTATTATACGAGACGTTTGTCTAGTAGACTACTTCTTTTCTAGGCAGTCTCTGCGGCAAGTCCTGCCTCGCCACCCCTGCTATCCCCTCCCTCACTCACTGACTCACTCAATCACTCACTCACTGTCCTTGCTCACCAGCCTTCGCGCGCGGCGAGGGCCAACAGATCAGGGAAGCTCTCGACCGTCACGTCCGGCGCGGCGGCGCGAATCTCATGGGTGTCCGAAAAACCGTGCGTCACGCAGACCGTCAGCACCCCGGCCTGCCGTCCGGTCTCGATGTCGACGGGGCTGTCGCCAATGAAGAGGGTCTCCTGAGGAGCGGCCTTCGCGCGTTCCATGATCGCCAGGAGCGAGCCGGGATGAGGCTTCTTGGGATACGCGGAGTTGCCGCCCACGACCTCGAAGAAATAGCCCGCGACCCCGAGCGCGCGCAGGATGTCGCTCGCGTAGGGATTGGGCTTGTTCGTGATCACCGCCTGGCGTCGTGACTTGAAGTGCTCCAGGGCCTCCTGGGCCCCTGGGTAGAGCCGGCTGTGATCGACGAGGTGCGTGGTGTAGTAGGCTCGGTAGATCTTCGAGCCTCGCTCGATCGACGCGGGATCGTCAGTCTTCAGACAGCCTTTGACGAGCTCGTGCAAGCCCTGGCCGATGTAACGGCGCACGTCGCTCGAGGGGAGCGTGGATCCCTGCATCTCGCGCAGCATGTGGTTCGCAGCCTGCGCGATATCCTCGAGCGTGTCCACCAGCGTCCCGTCCAAATCGTAGAGGATGAGCCGTTTCATCGGGTGGGTCCTGTCAGAGATTTCGGGTGGGGCCTGTCAAGATATTCGCCCCCCCCTGCGCCCGTGCGCTTCTATGATATCAGGAATTACGCTATACTGATCAGATCATGGGACAGACGCTGTTCGAGAAAATTTGGAACCGGCACGTCGTCGCGACGCTGCCCGACCCCGCCGGTGACGGGGCAGGCGGGACAGCCCTCCTCTACATCGATCGCCACCTGGTCCATGAAGTCACCAGCCCCCAGGCCTTTGAGGGGTTGCGCCTGGCGGGCCGGCGGGTCCGACGACCGGATCTGACCTTCGCGACGATGGACCACAACGTCCCGACCGATGACCGCCTCGTCATCCGGGATCCCATCTCCAAGACGCAGATCGAGGCGCTGGCGAAGAACTGTGCCGAGTTCGGCATCACGCTCTACGATTTGACGAGCACCCGCCAGGGAATCGTCCACATCATCGGGCCCGAGCTCGGGTTGACGCTCCCCGGCACCACCATCGTCTGCGGCGACTCGCATACCTCGACCCACGGGGCGTTCGGGACCCTGGCCTTCGGCATTGGCACCTCGGAGGTGGAACACGTCCTCTCGACTCAGTGCCTCTCCCAGAAGCGGCCCAAGACGTTCAAGGTCGAGTTCACCGGACATCCCATTGCGCCGGTGGGCGCCAAGGATCTAGTTTTGAAACTGATCGGCGCAATCGGAACCGCCGGAGGATCCGGCTACGTCTTCGAGTACTGCGGCGAGGCCATCCGCTCGCTCTCGATGGAGAGCCGGATGACCATCTGCAACATGAGCATCGAAGCCGGCGCGCGCGCCGGCATGGTGGCGCCCGATGAGACGACGTTCCGCTACGTCGCCGCTGAGGATCGTCCGTTCGCCCCCACAGGGGACGCCTTCGACCGGGCCGTGCAGTTCTGGAAGACGCTCCCCTCAGACCCGGACGCCCGCTATGATCGGACCCTCACCATCGACGCCTCCACGGTGGCCCCGCAGGTCACGTGGGGCACGAACCCCGGCATGGTCGTCGATGTGACGGGCCGCGTCCCCGAGCCTGACCGCGTGCCGGGCTATCATCGGAAGGACGTGGAGCAGGCGCTCGCGTACATGGGCCTGACGCCCGGGACGCCGATGACCGAGATCCCGATCGACACCGTCTTCATCGGCAGTTGCACCAACTCGCGAATCGAAGACCTGCGCGCGGCGGCGAGCCTCTTCAAGGGACGCAAGGTAGCCCCACGGGTGCGCGTGCTCGTCGTACCCGGATCCCAGCAGGTCCGCCGGCAGGCGGAGCGGGAAGGGCTGCACGAGATCTTCACGGCTGCGGGTTGCGAGTGGCGGCAGTCCGGCTGCAGCATGTGCCTGGGGATGAACCCGGATCAGCTCAAACCTGGCCAGCGGTGCGCCTCGACATCGAACCGCAACTTCGAGGGCCGGCAAGGCAAAGGCGGGCGCACCCACCTTGTGAGTCCTGAGATGGCCGCCGCAGCCGCCATCGCCGGCCGGTTCGTCGACATTCGAACCTGGAAGTAAAAAGTCCCCTTGAATCGATGGAACCCTTCAAGAATCATCGCGGGTTGCTGGCGACGCTGGATCGGGCCAACGTCGACACCGACCAGATCATCCCGAAGCAGTTTTTGAAATCGATCGCACGGACCGGCTTCGGGGAGCACCTCTTCCACGACTGGCGCTACCTCGCGGACGGACGACCCAACCCGGACTTCCCGCTCAACGCCGAGCGGTTCAAGGGGGCCTCGATGCTCGTCGCGCGCAACAACTTCGGCTGCGGCTCGAGCCGCGAGCATGCGGTGTGGGCGATCCAGCAGGCAGGCTACCGGGCGGTCATCGCGCCCTGGCAGCAACGGGGGGAGACGAAGGTGCCTGGTTTCGCCGATATTTTTCGAACGAACAGTCTGAAGAACGCCTTACTGACGGTGGAGTTGGCCGAGGCGGAGGTCGAGGAGATCTTCCAGATGGTGGGACGCTTCGCGGGACTTGAGGCGACGGTGGACCTCGATCACCAGCGGGTCACGCTGCATCTGCCGGAGGAGCTCTCGTTTCACTTCGAGATCGACCCGGCCGTGAAGGAGCGGCTCATCCGCGGCCTCGATGACATCGGGCTCACGCTCCGGCAGGAGGACGCGATCCGCGCCTTTGAGCGCGGCCACGATCCCCAGCTCAAAACGTGAATATCCGGATGATCTTCCCGCCCTTGAACGTGAAGCCACGCTTCTTCATCGACTCCTCTGTCCCGGCGCACCCACCCATCAGCAGCAGCCCGCAGAGTCCCCAGATGACTGTTCGCCACGCCAGCCAACTATTCGTCGTCGTACCCACCGTCCATCAGCCGCTGGAGGTCGATCGGCTGTTGGTTCCTCTCCAACCCCGATCCGTCAAGCCCTACGCGGCTCGGGTTATCGGGCGGAGCGTATGGTCTTGAGCATGGCGGCCACCGCGTCCGCTTTGCTCGTCTTGCCTTGACTGCGCAACACCTGTTCATACGCTTCGAGCACCACAAGACGAGACGGATCAGTGAGCGGCACGTGCCGTTCCAGAATGCTCAAGGACCGTTTGTACACCGCCTCGGCTTGCGCGTCGCGGCCTTGGGAGTGGTAGGCCTTGCCCAGGTTGTTGAGTGATTGCACCACGGCCGGACCATCTGAATCAAAGACACGCTCCCGGATCGTCAGCGCCCGCTGGTGAAGCTGCTCCGCCTCGCCAAACTCGCTCTGGAGCTGCTGGAGGTGTCCCAAGTCGTTGAGCACTTGTGCGACCCGTTCGTGCTCTGGCCCGAAGGCCTCTTCCGCGGCGGCGAGGGCCTTCGTGGCTGCCGTGATCGCGTTGGCGGTTTGGCCCCCGCTGTGCAAGAGCGTGTACTCGGCGGTGAGCTCATTGATCCGCGCCTCCGCCGCCTGCGGAGCAACGCCGGCATCCTCCCCCAGCGCCACCCCTTCCGCCGCCCAGAGCAGCGCAACACCCATCGCCACCACTCTCAACATGTCACGAGTCATGTTACCCTCTGGGAAGATTTGCGCATGGTACGCCCGCGACTGCCCAAATCACGTCGGAAAATCCGGGGACATCACAAACCGTCCCTATTTTTCACTTCCCCAGGCTCATCCTGGCTCATGCGTCTGCCACCAGACTTTTGCGCGCAACTCGGCGATTCGCTCTTCAAGCGCCTTGATGATGGCAGGCGTCGCAGCAAGGAGCGCTGCCAGGTCGGGAGCAGACCCGTTACGCTCGATGAGCGCACGCAAGAGCCGCTGCGCCTCCTGGGCATGCGCGAGCGCCCAGCGGTTCTTGACGATGTTGCCGCAGAGGACATCTTCGTCATACCCCATCCCATGCCCACCCGCGATGTCGGCCGCGATCCTCAGCGCATGCCGACACAACTCATCCCGAAGCGGGTCGTGAC
>Ga0105164_10002750_pt1 | contig 10838 bp, 11 predicted proteins | sample VDWuncwatermetaG_FD_89674 | JGI IMG/M metagenome (GOLD analysis project Ga0105164, IMG submission 89674) | Wastewater microbial communities from Netherlands to study Microbial Dark Matter (Phase II) - VDW unchlorinated drinking water | ecosystem: Environmental > Aquatic > Freshwater > Drinking...
GCGTCCCGAAGAGGGCGAGGAGGTCCTCGATCAAGCCAAGAAAGTGGTATTGGAGACATTGAAGGGCATGAATCGGGAGGCTCGTGCGGATCTACCGGAGCTGCAGGAAGAGGTTCGTAAGGCGCTCAGACGCTACTTCAACAAGACTCTCAAGCGTCGCCCGGTGGTTCTGCCTTTTATTATGGAAACCTGATGAACTTGGCCACTCTGCGGGTAATGGGCATTTGAGTCAGTCTATGGAAAAAGGTTCTCGGCTTAACCGCGAGATCTGGGGGGTGGTACTCTTTGTCCTAGCCCTCCTGGCGATCCTGAGCCTTTTTTCTTATGACCCCAGGGACTGGTCGCTCAATACCCCCTCAGGGAGCGTGGAAACACGCAACTGGGGAGGTATTGTGGGGGCCTATCTGGCGGATCTTTTGCTCCAAGGCGTAGGGCTTTCTGCCTATCTCCTGTCCTTCTTCTTATTTTTTCTCTCCTATCATTTTTTGTTAGGGCGGCCTCTCCAGGGTCTTCGACCGATCAAGTGGTGCGGCTTCGTTCTACTCGTGTGGAGCACTGGGACTTTTCTAGCTTTTACGCGTCGGGTGGAGGTGGGCCGCGAGGCGGGAGGAGTCGTGGGGGAGATCTCTAAGGACCTGCTGGTGGCTCTGTTCAGTCCGGTGGGGAGCTATCTTATCCTCTCTTCTGCGCTCATCCTCTCGATGATGTTCATGACTCAGGGCTCTCTCGTCTCTTTCCTGGAGGAGAGTCGGAGACTCTGGGGCCTTGCCAGAAAGCAGTGCGCCAGGGCCATAGGGTTCCTAGTTGTTTGGTGGCGGGAGAAAAAAAAGAAGAAGAGAAAAACCGAGAACGTCAAAAAAGCGGAGCGGGAGTTCATTCCACCCCCGATTCTCCTGCGCGAGGAAGTACGGAAAGAGGAAGAACCGAAAAAGCCCAAGAAAAAGTCGACTCCGGTCCAGGAGCAGTTGGACTTTCCCGATCTCAGTGAGGGATACAAACTTCCCACGCCGGCTTTTTTGGATTCGCCTGAAGAAGGTGAGCGAGTCAAAATTGACAAGGAGACCCTAGAAGCCAACTCATTAATTTTGCAAAAGAAATTGGCGGACTTTGGTGTAGAAGGGGAGGTTGTGGCTGTCCGCCCCGGCCCGGTCATTACCATGTATGAGTTCAAACCGGCGGATGGGGTTAAAGTGAGGCGAATCGTAACCCTGGCGGATGATCTATCTATGGCGCTTCGGGCGGTAAGCGTCCGTATCTTGGCCCCCATTCCCGGGAAGTCGGTGGTTGGGGTTGAGATCCCGAATCCAAGGCGGGAAAAAGTTTTTTTCAGAGAGGTCATCGAATCGGACGCCTTTCAAGGGGCAGAGTCGCAGGTTACCTTGGCCCTGGGGAAGGACATCTCGGGTCTGGCCTTTCTGGCGGACCTGGCGAAAATGCCCCATCTCCTCGTAGCGGGCGCTACGGGTACGGGTAAGTCGGTCTCTATTAATGCGATGATTTTGAGTATTCTCTACAAGGCTTCTCCTCAGGACGTCCAATTCATTATGATCGATCCCAAGATGCTGGAACTCACAATCTATGACAGCCTCCCGCACCTTCTAGTGCCGGTAGTGACCGATCCGAAGAAAGCCGCCGCCGCCCTATTCTGGGCCATGGATGAGATGGACCGTCGCTACCGGTTGATGCGAGACAAGGGGGCCAGAAATATCGAGCACTACAATCGCCTAGTAGAGAAAGAGACGGTCGACAAACGAGGGTTGATCGAGCTTCGGGAGCTGGATGAGACCGAGGTCGGAGAAGATGGAGGGCTGGAGGGTTCTCCGGACGGCGCGCCCCTGGTCCATGAGCGGCTTGCGCGAATCGTGATTGTCGTCGATGAGCTCGCCGACCTCATGATGACTGTAGGGAGGGATATCGAGGAGTACATCACCCGATTGGCGCAGAAGGCTCGGGCCGCTGGTATCCATATGATACTGGCAACCCAGCGTCCCTCGGTGGATGTGATTACAGGCCTTATCAAGGCAAATTTTCCAGCTCGGATCTCGTTTCAGGTCACTTCCCGAATTGATTCACGGACGATTCTGGACTCCATTGGCGCGGAGCGCTTGCTCGGCGATGGGGATTTGCTTTTCCTCCCCCCGGCGACCGCCCGCCTCACGCGGGTTCACGGCGCTTATGTATCCGATCAAGAGATCCGCAAGGTCGTCGATTTCATCAATCAGCAGGCAAAGCCCCGCTATCGTCCGGAAGTCTTCGAAAGCAGAAAGGCAGTGGACGGGGGCAATGGGGAGGAGGATTTCGACGAGATGTACGATCTCGCAGTGCAGCTGGTGACCGAGACGAGCCAGGCATCCATCTCCATGATCCAGAGACGGCTCCGGGTGGGGTATAATCGGGCAGCCCGAATGATCGAGCAGATGGAGCGGGAGGGAGTCGTCGGCCCGGCAGAAGGAGGAAAGCCACGCGAAGTTTATGCTAGAAAAATTGAGGGGTAAAAGCCCAAAGTTTATTCGAGCCGCCCTTTTCTTCGTAGTTTCCCTCGCCGGTTCTTTACGTGCGGGGGAGCGACAAGACGCGGAGCTTGTGGTTGAAAAACTCCAGGGTCGATATGAGTCTACTCAGGATTTTGTGGCAGTTTTTCAGCAAGAGACTCAAATCCGGTCGCTCAACCGGCGGACCCAAGGGACGGGAAAACTCTACTTTAAACGGCCGGGAAAGATGCTATGGCGTTATGAAGAGCCCAAGGGCCAATGGATATTGGCGGACGGGAAGAACTTCTATTATTACCAGCCGGAACAGGGGCAGATTCTAAAAAGCCCGCTACGGAACGCATGGAGTTCGGACATTCCACTTTCCTTCCTGCTAGGATTAGGTAGCTTGAAGAGAGATTTCGGCGCAACTCTGAAGGGATCGGTGGGGGGGGAGTATCAGCTTCAGCTCTCTCCGAAGGCAGACCAGGGGAGACTCGGGCAATTATCGTTGGGCGTGGATGCCGGGACCTTCGATATCCGGTGGGCCCAGGTTGTGGACCCAGTGGGAAATGTCACGACGGTCCGTTTTTCAAGTTTACAACGGGATACGGGGTTGAAAAATTCCTTGTTTCAGGTAAAAATCCCTACCGGGGTGGAAATGGTGGAGTTAGGGTCTTAAGTCCGACGGTAAAGTTCTCTCATCGGAATCCGGCAGGCCGAGTCTCACTAAATATCTATTGACAACCCGTTTAGAATGTGGCACATATGACGGTTTCCAGAAAAAGTCTTCGTGCTGATCAGTTTTACCGTTAACCAAGGTACGGGTTCGTTTTTCCTGTTTCCAGTCGAACTTTCCCGTCGCCCGTTGAGTGGCAAGGAGAAAAGGGTCTAAGCAAACGCTGGGTAAATTCTCCCCAGAATAAGGCTGGCGTAGCTCAACGGCAGAGCAGCTGATTTGTAATCAGCAGGTTGTAGGTTCAACTCCTATCGCCAGCTCCAGGTCGGTCAGGTGAAAAAAGTTGGATTTTTCTATGAACCCGTGGGGACTCTGGAGTGGGGTGGAGTCTCAAGGCAACAGGGGAGAGGTTCCCGAGTGGCCAAAGGGAGCAGACTGTAAATCTGCCGCCGTTAGGCTTCGGAGGTTCGAATCCTCCCCTCTCCACCATTATCGGGCGGGAATAGCTCAGTTGGCTAGAGCGCGAGCCTTCCAAGCTCGGGGTCGCGGGTTCGAATCCCGTTTCCCGCTCCACTTTTGTACGTGGTTGGCGGCGAATGGCCGTGCGTCTCAATGCCCAGGTAGCTCAGTCGGTAGAGCACGTCCTTGGTAAGGACGAGGTCGGCGGTTCGATCCCGCTCCTGGGCTTTTTGTCCAGGGCGGGCGCGAGAGAAAGGGTCAAAAACGTTCGGGGGAAGACCCGTTTCGGGAGAAAGGGATTAGCAGCAGCTAGGAGGAGGATCAGATGAGCAAGCAAAAGTTTGAACGAAAGAAACCCCATCTCAACATCGGCACTATTGGCCATGTCGACCACGGAAAAACTACACTCACTGCTGCTATCACCAAGGTCCTGGAAAAGAAGGGTTTGGCCAAGTTCATGGCTTATGACCAGATCGATAAGGCCCCTGAGGAAAGAGAAAGGGGCGTCACCATCAACATCGCCCATGTGGAATATGAAACGAAAGGTAGGCACTACGCCCATGTCGACTGCCCGGGTCATGCCGATTATATCAAGAACATGATCACCGGCGCGGCGCAGATGGACGGGGCTATCCTGGTCGTTTCTGCTGCTGATGGTCCGATGCCGCAGACTCGCGAGCATATTCTACTCGCGAGACAGGTGGGGGTTCCGGCGATCGTGGTGTTCCTGAACAAAGCCGACATGGTGGACGATAAAGAAATTCTGGAACTGGTGGAGTTAGAGGTTCGCGAGCTGCTCTCAAAATACAACTTCCCGGGTGATGAAACCCCTGTAATTATAGGGAGCGCGCTCAAGGCGCTAGAAGGGGACGCCTCGGATATGGGCGAAGGCGCGATCTTCAAATTGATGGACGCGGTAGACAGTTACGTAAAGGAGCCGGCCCGGGCCATCGATAAGCCCTTTTTAATGCCGGTTGAGGACGTATTTACGATCAGCGGCCGTGGCACGGTCGTAACGGGTCGTGTGGATCGGGGCATCATTAAGGTCGGCGAGGAAGTCGAGATTGTAGGCTTTAAAGCCACCCAAAAGACCGTGGCCACCGGGGTTGAGATGTTTCGAAAGCTCCTGGACGAGGGGCGCGCCGGAGACAATATCGGGGTCCTGTTGCGCGGAACCAAGAGAGAAGAGGTGGAGCGGGGGCAGGTCCTCGCCAAGCCCGGAAGTATTACGCCGCACACCCGCTTTAATGCCGAGGCGTATGTCCTGACTAAGGAAGAGGGCGGACGGCACACTCCTTTCTTCAACGGCTATCGGCCGCAGTTCTATTTTCGCACGACCGACGTGACCGGGGTTGTCAAACTGCCTGAAGGGACCGAGATGATCATGCCGGGGGACAACATCGCCGCGGAAGTAACTTTGATTACCCCCATTGCCATGGAGGACGGGTTGAAGTTTGCTATCCGGGAGGGTGGAAAAACGGTAGGCGCCGGGGTCGTGACAAAGATCATCGAGTAGCGGAATAAGAAATAAAAGGTAAAGCCATGCGCGAATTAATCGGGTTTTCTTGTGACCAGTGCAAGCGAAAAAATTATACCGGGACAAAGAATAAGAAGACGACTACAGAGAAGTTGGCCTTTAAAAAGTTCTGTCCTTTTTGCCGGACCCATACCCAGCATCGGGAGGTTAAACTCTAGGGACAGCTGGGGGTCAGTAGCTCCAACTGGATAGAGCGCCGGACTCCAAATCCGGTTGTTGCAGGTTCAAATCCTGCCTGACCCGCCATCTCGCGCGTTCGGCACCCTCTTATGGGAACGTGAATGCAAAAAGTTAGGGATGCCTTACGGCGTTTGGTTGAGTTCTTAAAAGAGGCCTGGCAAGAGCTGAAAAAGGTTTATTGGCCGTCACGGAAGGAAACTTATGCGGCCACTCTCGTGGTGATCATCTTGGTTTTGATCATGGCATTTTATCTCGCATTAATCGATTTCACGCTGACCCGGGTGGTTCAGGCCATTCTCAGCTAGCTCAGTGCGGGTTTCTGTTATGGCAAAGCAGTGGTACGTGGTCCATACCTTCTCGGGTTACGAGCAGAAGGCCAAAGCGGCTTTGGAGGAGAGAATCAAGACCTTGGGAGGAGCGGAGTTCTTTGGGGAGATTTTGGTCCCGGCAGAGAAGGTCGTCGAGCTGGTCCGCGGCAAGAAGAAGACTTCCTCGAGAAAGTTTTTCCCGGGTTATATTCTGGTGCAGATGGAACTCAACAACGAGACTTGGCATATCGTCAAGGGGACTCCGAAGGTTACGGGCTTTGTGGGGGGGGGCACGGAACCTCCTTCAGTAAGCGAGGAAGAGGTCAGGAAAATTACTCAGCAAGTCGAGGAGGGGGCGGTAAAACCCAGACCCAGAGTCCTTTTCTCCTCGGGTGAAAACGTTAAGGTCGTGGATGGGCCTTTTGCAGATTTCAGCGGGGTCGTGGAAGAGGTACGGCCGGACAAGGGAAAGCTTCGGGTTCTGATCAGCATCTTCGGTCGGGCCACGCCGGTAGAATTGGATTTTGTTCAAGTGGAGCGAGCGTAACGGTTTGAACGACTAGATTATGGCCAAGAAAGTCATCGCAGAGGTTAAACTCCAGATTCCTGCCGGTCAGGCGAACCCTAGCCCGCCTGTAGGGCCGGCCTTGGGCCAGCGTGGCGTCAATATCATGGAGTTTTGCAAGGCCTTTAACGCCCTGACCCAATCCCAACAGGGAATGATCATACCGGTCATTGTGACCGTCTATGCGGATCGGTCCTTTACGTTTATCACTAAAACTCCCCCGGCCTCTGTGCTGCTTAAGAAAGCGGCCGGGATCGAGAAAGGATCCAGCCAACCGGGCAAGGTCAAAGTGGGGAAAGTGACCCGGGCGCAGATCCGCGAGATTGCCCAACTCAAGCTGCGCGATCTTACGGCAAAGGACGTGGAGGCGGCCGCGCAGACGGTGGAAGGCACCGCGAGAAGCTTAGGATTGGAAATTGAGGGCTAGAAGCAAGAGATGAAACAGAAAAGCAAGAGCTATCGCTCAGCGCTCGAAAAGGTAGATCGGGCAAAAAGGTACGACTTGGAGGAGAGTTTGCGTCTGGTGCTTGAGACTGTGCGGGCGAAATTTGACGAGACAGTGGATATGGCCTTCCGGTTGGGAGTGGATCCCAAACAGGCGGATCAAAACGTCCGGGGGACCGTGATTCTTCCCCATGGCACCGGAAAGTCGGTTCGGGTTTTGGTGTTTGCCAGAGGGGAAAAGGAAAGAGAGGCCGAGCAGGCCGGGGCGGATTATGTGGGAGCCGACGATCTCATTAAAAAGGTCAGCGAAGGATGGGTCGAATTCGACCAAGCCGTCGCGACCCCGGATATGATGGGATCCGTGGGTAAGCTGGGGAAGATTCTCGGGCCCCGAGGGTTGATGCCTAATCCCAAGACGGGCACGGTGACTGTGGATGTCGCCAGGGCGGTCAAGGAGCTCAAAGCGGGTCGGTTGGAGTATCGGGTCGACAAGGCGGGTATCATTCATGTGCCGCTCGGGAAGGTCTCTTTCGGTCTGGAGAAGCTCCTGGACAATGCGAGGGCGGTCATGGGGGCCGTCGTCCGTGCCAAACCGCCTTCCTCGAAGGGGCAATACGTCCTTGGGATCACCGTATCGACGACGATGGGACCTGGAATCAAGGTCGACCCGGTTCCCCTTCGGTCTTTGGCTGCTTGAGCTGGAGTGCGTGATGGAGCTGGCGACTAGAAGTTCGACTCTCGAAGAAAAAAACAGGCAGGTTGCTGAGTTTCAGGAGAAACTCAAGTCTGCCAAGATGGCTGTGCTTACGGAATATCGGGGTTTGACTGTGGCGCAGATGGGTCGCTTGCGAAGAGAGCTCCGCCAGGTGGACGGAGAATAGAAGGTCATCAAGAACACCCTTGGAGTCCGGGCGTTGAAGGATACCGGCTATGGTGAGTTGGGGAAGCTCTTGGAGGGGCCTACGGGTTGGGTTTTTGCCTACGAGGACCCGGTGGTTCTTTCCAAGGTGCTGGTGAAGTTTTTTGAAGAGCATCCCAAGCTGACCATTAAGGCTGGGCTCTTAGAAGGGGAGCTGCTGAGTCAGGAGCAACTCAAAGGATTGGCGAAAATGCCGAGCCGGCCGGAGCTCCTGGCAAAGCTTCTCGCTCTCATGCAGGCTCCGGCAGTCCAGCTCCTGCGGTTGATTCAAGAGCCGGGGGCGCAGGTGGTCCGGATTTTGGAAGGGGTACGAAAGAGCAAGGAAGCTTAAGAGGGCTAAAAACGATTTAGAGCCTAATCAAATAAGGTTCCCAGATGCGAGGCGCGCGACGAACCGACGAGCGCAGGCGTACTTGAGCAGTACGTCGGAGCGAGGCGGTCGAGCGCAACGAAGCAGATGGGCCTTTTTCAGCAGGCTCTGTTGAAATTCAAACTGGGAGGAAGGTCATGGCAGAAGTAACCCGAGAACAGGTGAAGGTTTATATTAAACAGATGACTCTGATGGATGCGGCGGCCCTGGTGAAGGAATTGGAAGAAGAGTTGGGCGTCAGCGCGGCTGCGCCGGTGGCGATGGCGGCGGCCGCGGCCGGGCCGGCAGCCGCCGTGGAAGAAAAGACGGAGTTTAATGCAACGCTGACCGATACGGGTGATAAAAAGATCCAAGTGATCAAGGTGGTGAGAGAGCTCACAGGATTGGGATTGAAAGAAGCGAAGGATCTCGTGGATGGGGCGCCTAAGGTCGTGAAAGAGGGAGTCTCAAAAGCGGAGGCGGAGACGATCAAAAAGAAGATCGAAGAGGTCGGGGGAAAGATCGAAATCAAGTGACTCTGGAGTAAGGAGCACTCATGGCATCCCAAGTAGCACACAATTTAAGATTGCGCCGCAGTTTTAGCCGGACGAAGAAGATCATCGATCTTCCCTATCTGATCGAGATCCAGTGGAATTCTTACAACCTTTTCCTCCAGAAAAATGCTCCAGCGGACCGGCGCCAGAGTGTGGGACTCCAGGGAGTTTTTCAGTCCGTGTTCCGATCAAGAACTTCAACGAGACGGCCTGCCTGGAATTCGTGGGCTACCGCCTCGGTGAGCCCAAGTACGATGTCGATGAGTGTCGGCAGCGTGGTATGACCTACGCGGCTCCCCTCAAGGTGACCGTGCAACTGGTTTTGTGGGACCTCGATCCCAAAACCGGCAGCCGGAGCATCAAGAACGTCAAGGAGCAGGAGGTCTATTTCGGTGAGGTTCCCCTGATGACCGATAAGGGGACCTTTATCATCAATGGAACCGAACGGGTCATTGTGAGCCAGCTCCATCGCTCTCCCGGTGTTTTCTTCGAACACGACAAGGGGAAGACTCATGCGAGTGGAAAGCTTCTTTACTCGGCCCGCATCATCCCGTATCGGGGCTCGTGGGTCGATTTCGAGTTCGATCCCAGGGACATCCTGTATGTCCGGATCGACCGGCGCCGGAAGTTCCTGGGGACGGTCCTATTGCGGGCCCTGGGGATGACGACGGAGGATCTGCTCAACTACTTCTACAAAACCGATACGATCGTTTTCGAAGGCCGGAAGCCTTCGCTCCTTTTCCATTCCGACCAATTAATCGGAATCAAGGCGGGGGAAGATATCCGGGACCCCAAAAGCAATGAGCTGATTGTACGAGAGGGCCGGAAAATTACTCGACCGATGGTTCGGCAACTGGAGCACTCTCGCATCAAACAGGTCCCGATCACTTTGGAGGATGTTCTCGGAAAAATCGCCGCCCACGACATTAAAGATCCGCAGAGCCATCAGGTCTTGGTGGAATGCAATCAAGAAATTACTCGAGAAAAACTGGATCTCATCCTGGAAAAGGGAATCCGCAATGTAGAAGTTCTCTTCATCGACGATTCCCGGGTGGGTCCTTATTTACGCAACACCCTTCTGCAAGATAAGATCCCTGCTCCCCAAGAAGCAGTCGTGGAGATTTATCGCCGGCTACGCCCGGGAGACCCGCCCACTCGTGAGACGGCCACCGCGTTTTTTAACAACCTCTTTTTCAATTCGGACCGATACGACCTCTCGAAGGTCGGCAGGCTGAAGCTCAACCACCGGCTCAAACTGAATGTGCCCTTGGAGCAGGGAACGCTGCGCAAGGAGGATATCCTGGAGGTCGCCCGCTATCTCATGGAGCTCCGAAACGGAAACGGCACCGTGGATGACATCGACCACCTGGGAAGCCGGCGCGTGCGAGCCGTGGGGGAGTTGGTCGAGAATCACTTCCGCGTGGGACTGGTTCGCATGGAGCGAGCCATTAAAGAGAAAATGAGCATGCAGGACATCGAGACGCTCATGCCCCAGGAGCTGATCAACTATAAGCCCGTCTCCGCCGCTTTAAGAGAATTCTGCGGTTCCAGCCAGCTGTCCCAATTTATGGATCAGACCAACCCTCTCTCCGAGCTCACTCACAAGCGGCGTCTTTCGGCCTTGGGTCCAGGAGGACTCACCCGTGAGCGGGCCGGCTTCGAAGTGCGGGATGTGCATCCCACTCATTACGGACGGGTCTGTCCCATCGAGACCCCTGAAGGACCCAACATCGGTCTCATCGCTTCGCTTTCCACTTATGCTCGAGTCAATGAATTCGGCTTTATCGAGACTCCCTATCGGGAAGTCGAGAAAGGTCGGGTTACGGACCGCATCCGATACCTTTCGGCTTTGGATGAGGAAGATCATGTCATCGCTCAGGCCAATGCCCCTATTGACAACCGGGGATATTTTACCGCGGATCTGGTCTCCGCCCGCAGAGGCGGAGAGTTTGTGATGGCGCGTCCGGAAGAAGTCCAGCTGATGGACGTGTCTCCCAACCAGTTGGTGAGCGTGGCGGCTTCTTTGATTCCATTTCTAGAGAACGACGATGCGAACCGGGCCTTAATGGGTTCCAACATGCAGCGCCAGGCGGTGCCGCTTCTTCGCGCGGAGGCTCCTCTGGTCGGAACCGGGATGGAGAAAATTGTGGCGCGTGATTCCGGTGTGACCGTGGTGACGCGACGCGACGGGGTCGTGGAGAGCGTCGATTCCACGCGCATCGTGATCAAGGCGGACAAACCCTCCGGCCCGCGGGACTCCGGGGTGGACATCTATAATTTGGTCAAATACCAGCGTTCCAACCAGAACACCTGCATCAATCAGAGACCCATTGTTGTCGCGGCAGATCATGTCAAGGCCGGCGATGTCATTGCCGA
>Ga0105164_10002752_pt1 | contig 10833 bp, 10 predicted proteins | sample VDWuncwatermetaG_FD_89674 | JGI IMG/M metagenome (GOLD analysis project Ga0105164, IMG submission 89674) | Wastewater microbial communities from Netherlands to study Microbial Dark Matter (Phase II) - VDW unchlorinated drinking water | ecosystem: Environmental > Aquatic > Freshwater > Drinking...
GCCGAATACAGTGCCGGTCAATATCCCCCAGAATATCGCGCATGAGCTGAAAAAATAGAGAAGAAAGAATATTCTTTTGTCTCTGACCCGTGCGCGAAGTTTAATTTGGGCGATCAATGTCAGTAATATGTACAATGCGCCATAACCCGCGTCGCCTATGATCATCCCGAAAAATAGGCCCAGAAAGATAAGAAAGAGCGGGCTCACATCCAGCTCCTTGTATCCGGGAAGAATTTCCAATAATTTGTATACCGGCTTTATGATCGATATCCATTTTGGACTGCGTATCAACGTAGGCACCCTGTCTTCGTCCGATGGCTCGGTGATAAAGATGCCGCATCTTTCCTTCGCGGCATATTCACTCACCGCCTTTACCTGGTCCATCGGAACGTATCCTTTTAAATAAGATATCTCCCCGGAGCTAGCCATGCCTCTCACCGCCTCACGAAATTCCAACTCCTTTTCAAACGCCTTCTTTATAAGTATAAATCTTTCGTAATAGCATACATACTTCCGGATCTCGCTCTTTATTCTTTCGATCATCTCAAAATTTTCAGCGAGCCTTTCTCTCATCTCCTTTAATCCAATAGCAGGCAAGCCCAATTCTTTATAGGGCAGACTGATCTTATCTTTCGAAATAGCCAGGCAATTTGCCATGCCCCTCATAATCGATATAACTTTTAAGATCGTTCCGCCTTCTACATCGCTCAATCTTTTAGCTGGGATCTGATAAAATTTTATATTAATGCCCTTGCCGGAGAGCTCAACGACACCGGCAGGATCAAAATCCCCCCACGCTGCCCACTGGCTTATCTTTTCCTTTAATGACAAGGAGTATTCCCAAAGCTGATCATATCTGCTCTTGGCATCCGCAAGGTGTTTCGCGGCAAGTCTCCAGTCTTTGAGCATCTTAGCGCTCGAGATATCACATTTCTCGTAAAACTCTGGCAGGGCCAGAATGTTTATGGCCTTTTCAATGATAGATAGATCTTCATGAAGAGAATTAATATCTTCCCCTTTGGGGATCTCTTGATTCTCAACATGAACGACCCCAAGCTTACGCAAAGACCTGATGGCCTCGCTTACATCGCGACTTTGAGTCAAGACGAATACTTTTTTCATCGGAACGATCATGTATTTAGCCCCCGGCAAAGACCATTTCGATCTTCCTCTTCGCCGCCTTACTGCGCCCTACCGCATTTGCCATTTGGTCGCCTATATATATCTTTATACGCCTTATCGCTTCTTCGGCCTCGGGTATCTTCACTTTTTCGAATAAATTCACTCTCTGCGTGGTTACCCGCAATTCGCGACGGAGAATCTCCACGCCCTCTTCGAGAACTTTCATCTCTTCTCTCAACGATACTATCGTCTTAAGTTTTTCTATCGCCGCATCGATCCATAGCGGTGTTGCGAAGAGATCGTATTCGGCATCGGCAAATTCGCATTTTTCAAAAATGGGAAGCTCGATACCTGCTATATTCTTAAAGCTCTTTAAAATACGCGAGGGAAGGATCCATCCTTTATTAAAAATCCTTCTTTCTGACAAAAGCCCGGACCATTTCACGGCATCGGACACCGCCGAGTCAAGTGCCGCCTTTTTTTCGCGCAGAATTGCATGCTGACGCAGTATCTCCATCTGGAGCTGCTGCTTCTTAAGTTGAAGCGTGGGAAGGTAGCGCTTATACTGTTTTAGAGAGTCCCTCTGCTTCTTCAGCTCACCTTTTGAGAATCTTATTTTAGCCATGCCAGTACTTTTCTATTAAAGACTTTTTTATGCCTGTCTCTTCCGGCGTGAAGCATTCCGCCATGATCTGCCAGCCGCGGTCAAGCGCATCCTCAAGCGAAATATTAACATCTAGAGACATCATCTGCTTTTCGAATAGCTTCCCGTATGCCAAAAGCTTCTTATCCCAGGCGCTCATCTGGAAGCCCATCGACTGCTTCTCGACGGTCTCACGATAATCCGCAAATAATTGTATCATCGTATCCATGATCGTCCTGTGGTCGTCGCGCGTCTTACCATTCACCTGCTGTTTTAATCTGCTTAAGGACCCAAACGGCTCAATGACGCCGTTCTTCAGATAGAATTGACCCTCGGTGATATATCCGGTATTGTCGGGGACGGGATGCGTCACGTCATCTCCCGGCATTGTGGTAACGGCGAGTATCGTAATGGATCCTGCCGTGTCAAAATCTACCGCCTTTTCATATCGCGCGGCAAACTGGCTGTAGAGATCGCCCGGATATCCGCGGTTGGACGGAACCTGTTCCATGGTGATTGATACCTCCTTAAGGGCATCGGCGAAGTTAGTCATGTCCGTCAAAAGAACCAGGACCTTTTTGCCGTGAAGCGCGAACTCTTCCGCGACGGCCAGGCTTATGTCGGGCACTAAAAGGCATTCTACCGTCGGGTCGGCCGCCGTATGTATGAAGAAGATGGACCTTGAGAGAGCTCCGGAACTTTCGAGGGCGTCTCTAAAAAATAGATAGTCGTCATGTTTAAGGCCCATGCCGCCCAATATGATTATATCAACCTCTGCCTGTATGGCTATTCTTGCCAAAAGTTCATTGTACGGCTCCCCGGCTATTGAAAATATCGGAAGCTTCTGGGATTCAACCAGAGAATTGAATACATCTATCATGGGTATGCCGGTCCGTATCATCTTGTTCGGGATAATTCTTTTTACCGGATTTACGGGAGGTCCTCCAATATCTATTATATTATCCGTAAGAACGGGGCCTTTATCAATAGGGAGACCGCTTCCGTTAAATATGCGCCCCAGGAGATTTTCACCGCTTGCGACACGCATCGGATGGCCAAAAAACCGGACTTTGTCTCCGGTAGAAATGCCCTTGCTCCCGGCAAATACCTGCAAAGAGACCATCTTTCCATCGAGACGTATCACCTGAGCCAGCGAAGCGCCCCTTCTTGTCGTGATCTCGGCTATATCGTTATAGCCTACGCCTTCGGCCTCGACCGTGATGACGTCTCCGGCTATCTGGACTATATCCGTATATACTTTATGCATTTATCTCTTCCTTTTTGGAGGATTTCTCTGCCAAAACGGAAATGATCTCGATCTGGACTCTTTCAAAACCCGGAGTCTTCCATTGAATAGAGTTCCATCCTTTGAACAGTTGTCTTAATTTTTGAAAAAAGCGGAGGGCCTCTTCTTTTACGGGTAAATCAAACTCCCGCTTTAGCACATTTTGACATATAAAATTAAACATGTATTTCTGTCTATCGGCCGGAGTGGCTTCATCAACTTCGTCAAAAGCGTTCTGCTGTAGATATACGAAGTCGAAGAATTCGCCCTTAAGATAATCTATATAATCAGCTACGGATGTTCCTTCCTCGCCTATGACCCTCATCATCTGCATGACATCGTGACTTTTGCGCAGCATCTTGTGGGCGTATGAAACCTCTTTTTCATCTATAAAGCTCTTATACTTCGACCAGCTGAGCAAAGGATCTATCGCCGGATAGCGTCTGGCATCTGAGCGTTCGCGCGACAGGCCATGAAAAGCTCCGACCACCTTAAGCGTGGCTTGTGTTACGGGTTCCTCGAAATTTCCTCCGGCGGGTGAGACCGTGCCGCCTATCGTTACAGAACCCCTGGTGCCGTCATTAAGCTCCACGACACCCGCTCTTTCGTAGAATGACGCTATTCTGGATTCGAGATATGCCGGAAATGCCTCTTCGCCGGGTATCTCCTCAAGCCTCCCGGACATCTCTCTCATGGCCTGCGCCCATCTCGAAGTCGAGTCGGCCAAGAGCAATACATTCAAACCCATCTGACGATAATATTCGGCTATTGTAACAGCCGTATAGACACTCGCCTCGCGCGCCGCTACCGGCATGGAACTCGTATTGCATATTATCACGGTCCTGTCTATGAGCGGCTTGCCTGTGCGCGGATCTTTTATTGACGGAAAGGTCTTAAGCGTCTCGACAACTTCTCCGGCTCTCTCTCCGCAGGCGGCTATGATCACTATGTCGACTTCGGCATGCCTACTGATAAGCTGTTGAAGGACCGTCTTACCGGCTCCGAAAGGGCCCGGTATGCAGTATGTCCCGCCCAGAGAAACCGGAAACAGGGAATCGATGAGCCTCATCTTTGTAACGAGAGGCGTCGAGGGCCTCAGCTTTTCGGAATATGCCTTTATTGGTATCTTTACGGGCCATATCTGCTGCATATAGACGTTGTGAGGTCTTCCGCTCTGGTCTTTCAGTTCGACGAGTGCTGTCTTCAGATCGTAACGGCCGTAAGGCACAACGTTTATGACCTCGAGATCGCTCGCTGCAAGCTGAAACGGCACCATTATGTAATGCTTGAATGTTTTTTCGGGAACGAACCCGACGCGCGAGCCGCCGCGCAGGATATCGCCCTTCTTAACGGTCGGCGTAAACTCCCATTCTGTTTCGTCCGGCAGCGCCTCCATGTATGCGCCGCGCTTTAAGAAGAACCCATACTTTTCAGCAAGATGCGGAAGGGGATTCTGCAATCCGTCAAAGATTTGGCCCAAGAGCCCAGGGCCGAGCTCTACAGAAAGAAGCTCTCCGGTAAACTCGACTTCTTCTCCGATGCTTATTCCCGTTGTCGTCTCAAAGACCTGCATCTCGGCTCTATTGCCCCTCACGCGTATGACCTCAGCCTTCAAGCGCTCTTTGCCATGCATGATATAGGCGACTTCGTTCTGAATAATAATGAAAGAAGTTTCGGCCATGACCATATTGCCGTTGACCCTTACTATGCGGCCCGTTCTCTTCTGCGTCATATCGTCAGGACTTCCTCTAAAAGTTTATTCGCGTCCGCGGTCCTCACGCGTTCCCATCTTTCAAGTATCGACAATTTACACGCGTAGATCATAAGAATTTCCATATCAAAATAATGGCCGATTGAAAGCTCGTCCAAAAATCTCCACCGGTCCAGGTCCAGCATCTTTTCGGCGTCTATAAGCGATGGATTACGGCAGGCGGCTGCGGCTATGTGGGAGATCCACTGGTCCGCGTATCCGTCTCCTCTTAGGAATTTGGAAGCATCCAGGTGCTTACGTTGAGCTCTTATCTTAACAAGCTCATTCCTTATAGCTGTTTCAAAATCATGATATCCGCTCCCACCTAAGCCTTTGAGAGAGTCTTTTAATGCCCCCAGATCCTCCGGGGAGATAAGTTCCGCACATATGGAAAAAAATTTCTCCATGCTGAAAGGCGGTTTCGTCCCGAAATGTAGCATGGGCAAACTTGAAATCAGATATATATAGTATACGGACATTTTATATATCCTTCAGTATCTCCGAGAGCTTAGGCCTTACATAAGAACTTATGTAGTCGGCAAGCGCTCTATCGGTAAAATCGTAATAAGACTTGCCGTGATCATAGCTGATTGTAAATCCGCCGCGGATATCCTCGGAAGGCTTCAGGACGAGATTCTTCTTAAGCTCGTCGGATAGCTCGGACATCAATACGCCTGCTAACTTCTCGGCATCCTCTTTTTTCAAGGATACGATAACGTCGCCCTTATCTTTGGCCTTGCACTCTTTTAAAAGATGAGCTACGAGCTTTCCGGTCTCTTCTATGGTAAGAGTTTTGCGCACATGAGCCAGCGTTATCTTATTGAGCGCCAAGAGTATCTCTTTTTTTAGCCCTATGAGCACGTCACGCGCGGCCTGCTTGAGAGATGCGTTGGAGCTCTCTTCGGACCCTGAGATCGCTTTCCGCGCTTCGCTTAAGATTCTCCCGGATTCAGCTTCAGCATTATTAATAATCTGACGCGCCTTGTTCCGGGCCTCCTCCTCTATGATCCTCGCCTTCTCTGTGCCTGCCCTTACGCCTTCTTCGCGTATCTTTTCTATCAGCTCTCTTATCTCTTCCGCCATGCTATCTCCTTGAGCCCGGTTTAGTTATTGGCATCTGCTTTTTACAAAGAGGGCAATCTTTTTCTTCAAACGTATCAACGCTTACTTTGGCAAGCGACTCGAACGGGACGCCAAAATCTATCTCTTTGCTGCTTCTATCCATTATGCTGCCCACGCCTATTACGTCTGCGCCTAAAGATTTGATTAGCTCTATCACTTCTTTTGTAGAACCGCCTGTTGTCACTACGTCCTCAACGACTAGCGCTTTTTCGCCCTTCGATACCGAAAATCCGCGGCGTAATGCCATCGCGCCATCAGCTCCTCTTTCAGCAAATAGACCTCGCGCGCCGATTGCGCGGGCCACTTCGTAGGCAAGCGTCACTCCCCCCAGGGCCGGCCCTATGACAACGTCTATCTTGTTTTTGGAAAACTTTCCGGCAAGATCCTTTGAGAGCTTTTCCGCTATATCAGGATGCTGCAAAATGAGAGCGCATTGCAGGTACTTTTTGCTATGCAGTCCGCTTGAGAGCTCAAAATGGCCCGTTAATAGAGCGCCGTATTTTTCAAATAAGCTTAACACTTCTTTTTCCGTCATCGTAAACCACCGTAACCTACGAGGTTACCTCCGGTAACCTCGTAGGTTAATTTAATATTTCCTCTAAAATTCTTTTTGCCGCATCAAGAGGATCTGGCGCCTCTGTAATGGGCCTTCCCACCACAATGTAATTCGCGCCGCTAAGAACGGCTTCTCTAGGCGTCGCAATTCTCTTTTGATCGTCCTTCGGTAAACTCAGGACTGACCCTGAGCTTGTCGAAGGGTCGTTGACTGCCGCCCATTCCGGGCGCACGCCCGGGGTGATTATAATAAAATCATCCCCCATCTCTTCCCTTATTAACTTGGCTTCGGAAGGGGAGGCTACAACCCCGTCCATGCCCGCTTCTTTGGCGAGGGTTGCAAGTCTCAAAACCTGTTTTTCCATAGTATCATCTATGCCTATCTTCTTCAAGCCATTTTCATCCATGCTGGTAAGAACCGTTACGGCTATTAACTTCGGCGAGTCTATCTTTAATCTTTTTGCTTCTATGGCGAGAACCTCTGCCGCCTTCTCCATCATCTCATATCCGCCTGACGCATGAACATTGATTATGGACACACCCAATCTCGTCGCGGCAACGACCGCTTTCGCCACAGTGTTGGGAATGTCATGAAATTTTAGGTCCAGAAATATGCCGCAGCCGTTATTCTTGATAATCGCTAATATTTCGGGGCCGCAAGATGTAAATAGCTCACTGCCGACCTTAAAAGTCTTTACGTCATTTTTAAGCTTTTCTACCAGGTCGAGGGCTTTTTCTTTTGTGTCTACATCCAGGGCCACTATCAGCCTATCTTGAGGATTCATGTGCTTTAAGCGCTCCTATCAGTTTCCCGATCTCATTTAAGCCATTTTTCACCATATACTTATTTATGCCTTTGATAATCTCAGCTGCGGCGGAAGGATTAACAAAATTGGCCGTTCCAACCTGAATTGCGCTGGCGCCGCATAAGATAAATTCTATTGCGTCTTTATGGTCCATAATCCCGCCTATACCGATTATGGGTATCTCGACACTTTTATATACTTCGCGCACCATGCGTAATGCTACCGGTTTTATAGCCGGCCCGCTTAAGCCGCCCGTCACATTTCCGAGAACCGGCCTCTTTGTATCTATATCAACCGCCATTCCTACAAGAGTATTTATCAACGATACGGCATCAGCACCCGCTTCTTCTGCGGCCCTTGCTATTTTTTTAATGTCAGTAACATTGGGTGATAGTTTCGCTATTATCGATAGCGGCGTAGCCTTACGTACCGCTTCTACTATTTCATAAGTTGTCTCTTCGTCCTGCGCGATCAGAAAATCTCTATTGCCATGCTTCACATTGGGGCAGGAGAGGTTTATCTCGAGAGCCGTTATTCTTTTCATCCTGCTCAATCCCGCTGCCAGCTTCCCAAACTCATCAGCATCGTCCCCGGCTATGCTGGCAATTACAGGTATCTTAATATTTTTAAGCTTTGGCAATTTATTTTTTATAAAATCGTCGAGCCCGCCATTTTCCAGGCCTATAGAATTCAACATCCCCGAGGGTGTTTCAACCACTCTGGGCGGAGGATTGCCCATCCGCGCGTTCAGGGTGATCGTTTTTGTGATATACGCGCCGAGAGAGTTTATGTCGATGAGCTCGCCGTATTCCGGCCCGAATGTCCCGGAAGCAATCATCACCGGATTCTTTAGGCGTAATTTGCCAATCGTTATGACTAAATTCACCACGCGATATCCTCCGCATTGAATACCGGGCCGTCTTTGCAAACCATCTTATATTCGTATTGAGTATTGTGTATTGCGTATTGCGTTGACGTTGTACGAACTTTGACCGGACATCCTAAGCAGACACCGACTCCGCATGCCATGCGCTCTTCCATGGATACCTGACACGGTATTCGCTTCGTTTCGGCAATTTTAGCGACAGTCTTTAGCATAGCTACAGGGCCGCATGCGTAGAGTATAGCGTTTTCCGCCTGAGGCGGATCCGCCTTTGGCGGAAGCGGATAGCGTTTTCCGCCTGAGGCGGATCCGCCTTTGGCGGAAGCGGATAGTAAGTCTTCGAGTAAGTCTGTAGCCAGCCCTTTTGTGCCCATAGAACCGTCTTCTGTTGAAACAATGACTTTACATCCTATTTTTTTAAACTCATCTACACAAAGAACGTGGCTTTTTGTTTTTGCACCTATCAAAACGTATATTTTCGGATTTTTTCTATACGCTATACGCTGTACGCTATACGCTAAACTCTCCGCCAACGCTACGAGAGGGGCTACGCCTATGCCTCCCGCTACTATAATCGCTGTACGCTGTACGCTGCACGCTGTACGCTGTACGAAAAATCCATTTCCGAGTGGCCCTATTACATCGATGGTGTCGCCCGCTCTCTTACGCGATAAGAGCTCCGTGCCTTTCCCGACGACCTCATATAATATCTCTATGCCATTATTCAATATTCTATGCACGCCCAGCGGGCGCCTCAAAAGAGGCTCAAACCCATCGAAACACTTCACCTCGACAAATTGACCCGGTTTTGAATTTTTTGCAAGATAAGCGGATTCTACGCGCATCCTATAAAAGTTTTGCGAGATTTTTTTGTTTTCCGCTATCTTTACTTTCAGTCGTTTCATAAGTTATCGGCTTCCCGCCTATAAACACTTTTTCAACTCTTCCTTTTAATACCCAGCTTATGAAAGGCGAGTTCTTTGACTTTGACTCTATGGAATCTTTTGTGTATGTATATTCCTTATCGGGGTTGATAATCACTATATCCGCTATCGAGCTCTTCTTTAAGCTGCCTCTATCGATGCCCAATATGTTCGAGGGATTGACCGACATTTTAGTTATAAGCTCTGTCCACGAAAGAATATTTTTATCGACTAATTCCATTATAGATAAGCTCAAAGCGGTTTCGAGGCCTATTATTCCGAATGGCGCGAACGCGAATTCTACATCCTTTTCGCTGTCCGTATGCGGCGCGTGATCGGTGGCAATAACGTCTATCGTCCCGTCTTTTAGCCCTCTCTTCAGCTCCTCAACGTCTTCTTTCGACCTCAAGGGCGGGTTCATCTTTGTATTAGTGTCGTAAGTTGCGCAGCATTCCTCTGTCAGCGAGAAATAATGCGGTGCTGTTTCCGCCGTCACTTTCACGCCTTCTTTCTTTGCTCTGCGTATTATATCGACGGACTCTTTGGCGCTCACATGCGCTATGTGAATACGGGTCGAGGATCTTTTCGCCAATTCTACGTCGCGTTTTATAGACTCATATTCGCTTTCGGAGGGTATCCCTTTTAACCCGAGCTTCGTTGCCGTAAAGCCGTGATTCATCACGCCGCCTCCCGACATCTTACTATCTTCGCAGTGCGCTATTATAAGCAAATTCTCTTCCCTCGACTGCTCCAGGGCCTCCGACATCACCTTCTCGTCCTCTATCGATGAGCCGTCGTCCGATACCGCGACGACGCCTTCTTTTTTCATCTTATGAAAATCCGTGGCTCTCTTGCCCGCGCGGGCCTCGGTAATAGTTCCTATTATGAAGGTGTTTGCCATGGCATCCTTTTTTATTATATCTTTAAGCGTCTTTATTATGGCAGGATTATCTAACGGCGGCTCGGTATTCGGCATGCATGCCACACTTGTAAAACCGCCTTTTATCGCGGCGCGTGTGCCCGAATGGATAGTCTCCTCATCCTCCCTGCCCGGCTCTCTTAAATGCGTGTGCATATCAACAAGTCCGGGAGCGACTATCATACCTTTAGCGTCTATCGTTTGCGCCTTATCATCTAAGTTTTTACCAACCTTTTCGATCCTGCCATCGGAAATCAGGATATCGAGAATGTCATCAATCTTATTCGCCGGATCTATCACTCTCCCATTTTTGATCAAATATCGTGTCATCTTTTTACCTTTTTGCGTTCGCCACGAGATAGAGGACTGCCATTCTCACCGCTATACCGTTAGTGACCTGCTCGAGTATCACTGAATTCTGGCCGTCGGCAACTCCGCTCGACATCTCCACGCCTCTATTTATCGGACCCGGATGCATAACCACCAGCTCCTTTTTGCACTTTTTTAATCTCTCTTCGGATATCCCATATTGCTTGAAATAATCTATCTTGGATGGAAAGACCCCTGCGGTGTCACGCTCAAGCTGCATCCTCAGGACATTTATAGCATCGGCATCCTGAAGGGCTTCGTCAATATTGTTCGTTACTTTTATCCCCATTTGTTCTATGCCCTCCGGTATCAGGATCTTCGGAGCGCAGACCGTGACGTTTGCGCCAAGCTTCGTCAGGGCCCATATGTTGGAGCGCGCAACCCTTGAATGCGCTATATCCCCGATTATGCTTACATTTAAACCTTCAATTCTGCCAAGCTTCGATTTTAACGTGA
>Ga0105164_10002756_pt1 | contig 10828 bp, 7 predicted proteins | sample VDWuncwatermetaG_FD_89674 | JGI IMG/M metagenome (GOLD analysis project Ga0105164, IMG submission 89674) | Wastewater microbial communities from Netherlands to study Microbial Dark Matter (Phase II) - VDW unchlorinated drinking water | ecosystem: Environmental > Aquatic > Freshwater > Drinking...
GATTTTCAGAATGCCCCTTCCCCGAACCCCTTCTATAATAAATGCCTCTAAGCTTTCTTTTGCTCCATCGCTGACTATATCTCTTGCGGCCTTTATATCCAGCCCCGTCATTCTCACTAAACGTTCAGACAGCCAAGGCGATGCCTGCGCAACTCTGGCAAGCGCTTCGCCGGCACCTTGTGTGTGGGCAAATTCGTGGCGAAGTATAGAATTTTGGGCGCGGCGTGAGAGCCTGATAAAATTCTTCCAATTGATATCAATTACAGGCCTGCCGATTTTCTCTACTTGCGCAAAGACACTATCTTCCAATATATCTTCCCCAAAAACGATATCCGGGTAATCCTTTCGAAGGCGAGCATTGAGCGTGTCTATTTCTTCCTGTGCCGGAGGTGCGCGGTTTGGGTGACGCTTTGCCCACGATTCCTCTGCCAAAATTGTTCCGTAATCAAAAACAACGTAAGCGCCCGCTAAACCAATTGCAATTACCGGCGCGAGCCACAACGAAACAACCATAGCCGAAGCCAGAAGATAGGTGGCTATACCGATAGCGTTTAACCCAAAAATCGCCGGCGAAATCTGCTTACGGCCTTCGATGCGGCTTGGAGCCGAAGGCCCTTTGCCGTCTTTACTTTGCGGCGGCTGTTTCGGCGTTTCCGGCTTAGCTTGTTGCTTGGGGGCTTCTGTTAGTGTCGGTGCGGCTGGCGCAAGAGACGCTAATGCGGCAAGCTGCTCTCTAACGCGCCCTACTTCATCTAATACGCTTATATATTTATCCTTATCTTCAGGGCTCCTAAGAGCGGCTTCTCTTACCGCGGCTGCAGCGGGCTTACCTAAATTACACAATGCCCGCGTGGCCTTCATATAGAGGCCGTATTGATCAGGATCAGCTTCTACTGTATTTATTGCTATATTAATGAGTACTGGTATCGCGCTTTCGTCCCTTATGGCAGCCAATGCGTCAATGGCACTCTCGCGAACCTCTATCTCATTGTCATCCTTCGCCATTTTTAATACGACGGCTAAAGCAGCCTTCCTGCTAGGGGCATCTAACTCTCCTGCATAGGCCCTTGCAGTTAAACTATCTGCGGCAGTCCGACGGGCTTTAGGATCCGAATTTTGTAAGTCAGCGATGATATCTTCTGTTGATTTACGGACAGGCGTTGCTAATGTGCCCCCAAACGGCCCCGCTGCCCTCTTCCATCTTATTTCTTCTCTTTCTTCTTCTGCTTCAGTTTCACTCCTTATTATTCCATTTAAGATATCTTTCGCGTGCTTACGTATATTCCGCGGGAGCACAGCATCCTCTGATATCCCTTCTAGTATTTTTCTCAACTGTGCTCTATCTAATACCACTTTTGAGAGCGCGGTTATTGCGGCAAGGCGGGCATATTCATTCTCTTGGCTGTTTTGGACTATACCAAGAAGCAGCGGTATACATGCGGGATCTTTCCTTTCGCCCAATACTTCCCCGGCACGCTTGCGGAGACCGAGGTTATCGCTCCTAAGCGCCTCGACAGCCCGTTCTATAGGAGGCGGCGCAGGCAGTTGCGCTGTTATACCCAAGAGGCCTTTAGCTACGTCAATGGGCAGGCATATTGCCTGCACTAAATATGCGCTTATTTCATTTATGAATCTATCTCTTATACCCAATTTTTCATGGAGGAACTGATGGACTAACTCGTGCCTTATAATTGAGTGGCGCCGATAGAGCGGCATCCCCTTGAATCTTAGCCTCTCAATATCTCTTGTGTATGCCTCTCCTGCATAATGCACACCTTCTAAAGAATCGTATTCCATAACGGCATCGTTTCCAATACCATCTACCAAGTTGCCAATGCTGTCCGGCCCCATGCCTTTTGCCTGAAACCAGAAATTAAACATTACGGCAAGCAAGTATGAAGAGGCGCCAACCAATATCTGCGATACGAATTTCTGTCCTTGCTGGCTAAGGAAGTACGCGGCGGCTCCTGCGGCTAAAGCTATACCGAGTCCTGCGACGCCTGATAGCAGTGAGCCGAGGGTGGAAACTTGCTGAGCTGAGGCGTATGGGGCTGTTGGCGGTACTTTTGGCTTAGCTTGCTCTGGCGCTTTTGCGGCTGGCGGCTGTGCTCGCTGCGACGCAGGCAGTTCATATACTTTCGCCGCGCGAGAGACGTATGTAACAACGCTGAGCGCAGGCACAAGGGATAATCCTTCAAAACCATCTTCCTTCTCAAAAAGGTCGCGACTAGCGCCATAAAGAATAAAGAGCGCGCGCGAATTAGCCTCTTGGAGCATCCTTCTTCCAGCCGTCTTAGTTAGCCCTGAACCCTTGTAATAAAATATAACGTCGCAATCAGCGATTGGATATCGCCGGGCATCTCTCCTTATAATTTTAACCTGGCCGGGTTTTAGAATACCTTCTTTTTCTAATTTTGTAAGCGCCTGTTTTGCAACACGAAAAATATGAGGGTCCAACTCTACACCTACAGCATCCGCCCCGAATAAAGCAGCTATCACGGCCACTCTGCCGTCCCCGCAGCCCAAATCAACAAATTTCTTGCCGGGGCCAAGGCCTATCTTTTGGAAAATGCTAACGATGTCGTCTATACTGGCAGGGAGAAAAAGGCCGCACTTAGTTGACCTAAATGGCTTGGGATCCCCAAATTCTCTAGTGAGTATATCGTTATATACAGTCTCTACCTTTTTAATAGTTTCTTCATCAACAACTGCTGGCGTTATTGGTGCAATAGATAGCGCTGTTGACGGGTTCGGTGTGGGGGCCGATACGGTTGATAGCAATGCTGTTGCCATAATTTTTTTCACAATGGTCTTCACCTGGCGAACTTTCTCGGCGGGTATTGTGTAGCGGTCAAAGACTTTAATGCCATCTATTTCAATGTCGCATATCTCTTCGATAATCCTTTGGGCAGTTTCTGGAGGGGCGCGTTTCAGCACGTCGCAGAGGGCATACTTATGCGGCACTTCTGATCTATCCTTTTCACCCAAGCCCACAGCAACAAGATTATTCAGCCCTGTGCGAATGGTGGTCGGCGAGTAGGGCGCACCTCTATTCATATTGCGGCGTATTCTCGCAAGCTCTTGGACAGTTACTGCGCCATTGCGCAACGCCGCATCTCCATACCATGTCTTAAGGCACTCTGCCGGCGAGCCCTTGCCGCCTTGTGGCGGCTGCGATGGTGGAGGTATCGTCGTCGACGGCAGCGGTTTTTCTTCCTCAACCTTAACCTTGACCTCAACCTTTTCTGCTGTTGCTGGCTCGGCTGGCGGCGATGGTGGCTGCAGTTGCTGCGCTGGGGTGTATGGGGCTGTTGGAGGGATCTTCAGCGACCCATCTTCTTGAAAAGCAATACTAATGGCGATGGCTTCTTTTTTGTGACCGTAGACCAAAGATGTGTTATATCCTCGCTCTTTTAACCCCGCGGCGATATCATTCAATAGCTCAGGACGGCTTTTGGAAGTTAAAGTTTCCCACTTTGGCTCGGTAGGGATCCTTTGGAACATATCCACAAAGACAGTGTCATAGTCATCGCATAGCCCCTTGTTTTTGTTAAAGAAACTGTCAGCCATTCCGCCCTTCGCGCCTGGGCTGTCAATGCCCTTGGGTGCTATGGAGAAAACAAATGACCGCGGAACTAATTTTTCACCAATCTTTTGGTATACCGTGTATTCTTCAGACGAGTTAAAGGTAGAAGTAAGCCCTATGAGAGCGTAACCGCCATCTTTTAACAGCTCCTGATAGACCTTTAAAATGGCTTCTTTCTTTTCACCCGCGTAATACAACGATGTCATGTTAAAATCCCTTATGATGTCCACGGTGCCTTTCTGAACTGTGCTGTGCATGATATCTTCATGCAGATAAACCAAGTTTGGGCGTTGATACTCTGCCGCGGATAGCGGGTTTATTATAAGCTCATTCCCTTCTGAATCCGTATATGTCCGGCCCTTGCCCTCCTGCACTAAACGGTCTTTTAGTTGCATAAATTGCCCGTATACATCTGGCAGATCTTTTAACAGTTGCTCGCCTGTATAAGACGTAGGCACTCCATTGACCGCCGCTAATTTTCCCTCATTATTAAAAATAAGTGTCGGTTTAGAGTGAAACCCCGCTGGTATGTAATTAGGGATTAGAACTAATGACGGAATATTTATATCTATCCCGACTACGCGGACTTTTGGATGGCTTTTTACCACTTTATCGGCGAGATCAACCGTTGTATAAGGCGGATACCCTATGCCCACGTCAAGGATTAGATCGCTATTCGCATTTAAGAGGCTGATAAGGTGAGGATCCACGTCGCGCAATCGTCCTCTCCATGTCTGCATCTTTGTTCCAGAGCCCGGCCCTGTCAGCGCAGACTTCATATCCTTGGCTTGTCCTTTGGCAGCTCTTGCTGAAGTTGGACGTAAGGACTGCTCTGGCATAGCCCAGCCCGCTTGCATAGATGTAAACGCAATGCAGGTGACAAGCGCTATCGCTCGAAGGTATTTATTCATTAGATTGCTTTTTTGAATTTAAATTCCGGGTTTATAATCTCAAGCTCCTTTGCGAGGTTGCACATTTTAGTTTGAAGCGCTACATCGCGCGACTTAAGCCACTGTGAATATACATCCAAAAACGCGTCCTCTTTCTCGCGCAGCAAAAGTTTTTCTTCGAAGGCCTTCATTCCGGCAATGAAACCAGAAAAGCCGCCTTCCTGCGCCGTATCTATTAAACTGAAGTAATCCTCGCGAACATTCACAAGGATGCTTTGATACTTTTCGAAACCAGCCGCCAGTTTCTCAAGGACAGCGCCGGCAGCAGTTAGTTTTCTGTATATTTTGAAATTGTAGGCAGAGGCAAGCTCATAATATATCTTCGCCCTTCCAAAAGAACGCACCTTATTGCTAACGTTCTGGAATATTCCCAGCGAGATGAGCAAATTGTCGGCATTTACTTTATAGACATAATACTTCCCGGCGTTGTCTCGCCAATAGAGATGCGCCTTATTGTAAACGTCTAAGTCTACTTCTGACACAAGCTCCCTTATCTGGGACGCGTAATCTGCCCGTGCATAATCAAAGAGAAGATTCGCAAGGTAGACGTTGACGTCTTCATCAGCGGACTGGCCAGCTTCGTCAAGGCCGAGCTTGATGCGGGACTTTAATACCGCCGCAATTATAAAGTTGAGCTCAAACTCTCTCTCCTTCTTAGCCAAATCGTAATAGAAAGGTTCGTTTCTCATAGCTATCTCCTTATTAAACTATTTTAAAAATACGTTAACTATATGGCAAAAAAACAAGCTACGCCCACTCACTAAGAGTATATGACATAAAGGCATAGCTGTCAAGAGGCTGCTGAAAAATTCCTAAAATCACACCAGCAACCTCTGATTACGGAGATTAAATTATAGATTACAGAGATTAGCTGCCGACGATAAATCGCTGTAATCTTTTCTAAAATCGCTGTAATCAACAGCCCTGAACGGATTTTGTGAAGGGCTGTTATTTCTTGCCGGAGAGCGAAAGCTTGGGCTCTTCGCCTTTGAGCAGCCGTTTGATGTTCGAGCGGTGGCGATAGATTATCAATATCGAAAGGGCCGTTATCAAAATTACAGATTCTTTTGGCTCCTTAAAGAGAAGCGCGCAGAGCGGAGCTAAAACGCTTGCTGCAAGAGAACTCAGCGATACATAACGGGTTGCAATAAATACCAGAAACCAAATCACAGCCCAAGCTGCAATGGCAGCCGGGGCAAGCCCAATTAGGACTCCAACCGTAGCAGCAACTCCCTTGCCGCCTTTAAACTTTAAGAATATAGTCCAGTTGTGGCCCAAGACGCATGCCAACCCAAATAAAATTTTAAAGGTATTCTCTCCCACTGGCAAGTTGGCGCGCGAAAATAGAACCACCAAAATCGTAACGGCGATATACCCTTTTAAGATATCGAGCAAAAGGACAGCTATTCCGGGCAGTTTCCCTACAACCCTAAATACATTCGTGGCCCCGACATTGCCTGAGCCGTGCTTGCGTATGTCCACGCCTTTTAAAACCCTGCCGGCTAAATAGCCGAATGGAATCGAGCCAATAAGGTAAGCGGCAAAGATTGCGGCAACTAAGTGAAGTATCCTTATCATATCATCAACCCTTTTCGCTTCTCGAGCGGTATTCTATAAAAATCGGCACGCCTGAAAAATCGTCCAGCTGTTGAATCTTATTTTCTAAAAATTTCGTATAGCTCTCCATAACCGAGCTCGGATAGTTCGCGAATATCAAAAACCTCGGAGGGCGAATGCTAACTTGCGTCATATAGTAAAACCGCACCCTCTTGCCATGGACAATGGGATGCGGATGCGAGCGCTCAAACCGCTTAAGGGCATCGCAGAGCGTATGCGTTCCAACCCTGCGCGAAGAATTTTCAACTACCTTCTTCGCAATATCAATTACCTTTGTCACGTTCCTCTTAGTCTTAGATGATACAAAGGCCATCGGAAGATTCGGCGCGAATACGAGCCGCCATCTCATTGAGCCGGCGTAGCTCTCCATTGTAACTCCCTTAACAAGGTCCCACTTGTTTGCAACCAAAACCACTCCCTTGCCGGCTGCCTTTATGCTAGCCAGAATACCAGCGTCCTGCGTGACCAACCCATCCACCGCATCAATTAAAAGAAGGCAGCAATCACAGCGCTCTATGGCCTGGCGTGCCCTAGATACCGAATACGCGTCTGCTGCTGAATTTACCTTCCCTGATTTACTTATCCCCGCTGTATCGACTAATACGAACCCTTCGCCGTCCTTACGAAAATACGTATCAATCGTATCGCGCGTCGTGCCGGGCGCATCGTCCACAATAACGCGCTCCTCTTCCAATAGCGCGTTCAGGAACGAGGACTTGCCCACGTTCGGCCTGCCGACTATCGCCAGGCGCGCCGCTGGCTCAATCGGCTGGGCCGCGTTCGATTGAACCTTCCGCGCGAGCTCATCCAATAGCTCTTCTACGCCGGCTCCGGATAATGCGCTTACGGGATACGGCTTGCCAAGGCCCAGCATGTAAAATTCAGCTGTGGCGGCCGAAGCCAGCTCTTCATTATCAGCTTTATTCGCCACGAGATAAGTTTCCTTGCCGGCGCTTCGTAAAATCTCTGCGATACGCGAATCGATCGGCGTCGGCCCATCCTTTGCATCGCATACTAAGATAATAGCGTCAGCTTCCTCTATGGCACGCTGGGCCTGTGCACGCACCAACGCATCCAGCCTCTCTTTCGCGCCCAAAATAAGGCCGCCAGTATCAACTATCTCGAAGGATTTATTCTTCCGAGTGAAATTGGAATAGACCCTGTCCCTCGTCGTTCCCCATGACGGTTCGACGATGGATTTTCTCTTCTTTATAATTCGATTGAAGAGCGAAGACTTGCCGACGTTGGGCCGGCCAACGATGGCGATAAGCGAAACTCCTGCGGGGTTCATTTATTATTGAGGAGGCTAAGGCCGCTTCTGACGTATCCGAACCCAGATGCCACAGTAAATGCCGCCGTGGCAGTCCACATAAATTTGGCAAATGGGATTCCAAGCAGAAGCCAGACTATGGTAGTCATCTGAACGAAGGTAGTCGCCTTGCCCAAAAGAGAGGGAGAGATGTGAAGTTTACCTTGTATTAAATAGATGACGGCGCTTCCTAAAAGAATCGCCGCATCTCTTGAGATCACGAGAATCAAGACCCACGCAGGCAGCCTGAATCCTGCCGGAAGGCCCTTTATTATAGATAGGCAGATGAACGCGCTCAAGAGCAAGAGCTTGTCCGCTATCGGGTCTAATATGGTGCCCAATTCGGTGCGCTCTTTGCGAATGCGCGCCAAGTAGCCATCGATGCCGTCGGTTACGACTGCGGCTAAGAATATCACGAGCGCCACATAGCGCAGGTAATCTCTCGAAGGCGAATAATAAATAAGCGCGGCTACGAAGAACGGCAGGCTGAGGATGCGAAAGATCGTAAGCTTATTCGCTAAATTCATTTTAGCGTCATTCTATCTTCGTGCCATCGTCAGGGCAGAATTTCGTCCCCGGCTTTAATGTCCTATGGCACTTTGGACACGTAGCTGCAACAAGGCTCTTTCCGCAGCTCGTGCAAAACTTCATGCCCGGCGATACCTCTGCGCCGCAGTATGGGCACTTTGTCAGCTCATCCTGCCTTGGGGCGCCGCATTTCGAGCAAAATTCGGATGACGCGCTATTGGATGTCCCGCACTGGGAGCACGTCCACTTCGAACCTGGCGCCTCAGCTGGAATTTTGTTGACGATATACTCGGTAATGTCCTGAATTGCGTAATGGGTGGCCTCACCAAGCGGCGTCTTCTTAAAAGAACCCAAGTTTATCCCATACTTTCCCTTGTTATAGCCAAAGTCTATTCCTGTTGCAGGAATGCTCCTCGAAAAACGCTGCGACGCGTATATCTCGCCTGTTGCGGCATCGAATATCCTAAGTATGCCGCCAATGTGAGCGTTAGATTGCGCCAGGCCGAGATTAAAGCCCTTTATTCTGACACCCAGGTCCCCGCCAGATTCAGAGTAATCAAACTCTGTTATCGCTCCGCGGACAATGTATTGAGCGCCCTTTAACTTTCCGGTCTGCGCCCCTGTCCCCTTTGCGGTGCGCCCCTGGGTCATAAGGTCCTGTTCGAAGGTGATATCACCGATGTTAAGCCTCTCTACAACGTTAAATTTTCCTGTAGCGACCAACGCATCTATTAGCATCTCCCCCATGCCTGAACCTATGTCCCATTCGGCGCTATGTAACCAGCTGCTCGACGCCTTAACATCAAATCCGTAGACGGTAATCGTCGGCTTGTCTGCTGCTTGAACAAGGGGGGCGAAGAACCAGAAACCAGAAACCAGAAACCAAAGTACGGAGATTTTCAAAAATCTATTCCTCATAGTCCCTACCCCCTTTTTTATCTGTGCTAATCTGTATCTTTTAATCTGCGACTATCTGTGTTATCACTTTATCGGCGAAAGCTTGGTGCCATCCTTTGTGCAATAATCAAAATCAGATGAATATTGCATGCCGCAAGTAGCACAATACTTAGTCTTGGGCCCAGACGATGGCGCTTGAGCGGGAGCGCTGGGTTGCGCAGATGATGGCGCTGAAGCAGTCTCGCCTTTTGCCTTTAGCGGCGCTCCGTCTACAGAACAATAGGCATACTCAGACGTATAGCCCCTTCCGCAGACAGGGCAGTATTTCGTCTCCATCTGGTGGCCTATAAGCGCTCCGCCAAGGCCGCCAACAGCCGCGCCGATTAGCGCGCCTGCAGCCGTATGGCCGGACTGGTGCCCTATTATCGCGCCTGTTCCAGCGCCTAATCCGCCGCCAACCACAGCTCCTTTTTCAGTGCTAGTACAACCATTTAAAAACAAGTAACAAGTAACTAGTAACCCGTAACTGGTAACTGTTAGAAAATTACTTCTCATCTTACACCTCCTCGTATAATATGTGACATTGACACGATAGATACGGTTATTGGGTAATTGGGGTATTGGGATTTGGACATTAGGGTATTTGGATATTGGGAATTACCTTTACCCCTAATCCCCAAATCCTAATCTCCTGATAATCTAATACCCGTTTTTAACATGTTACTACCTTTCTCGATCTTATTACCCGGTTTTATTATAGCAAGTCCGTGCAGCAAGTCAACATTTACTTAATTAACCCTATTCTCTTCGGCGGCCACCATATGACAAAGGCCTTGCCGACCAAATTCTTCTTCGGCACAAATCCCCATTCCCGAGAATCGCGGGAGTTAGCGCTATTGTCCCCTAAGGCGTAGAATGAATTAGGCGGAATTTTCACTTTCTGGCCCTCTTCGCCGTATGGGCCCCTGTTGTAATAGCGCCGCGATAATATCTTCTGCTCATCGACCTCTTTACCGTTTATCAAGATCTTTCCATCCTTTATTTCCACGCTCTCATCCGAAAACCCGATCAGCCTTTTGACGAAATCCTTCTTCGGCTCAAGCGGATATTTGAATACGATGACATCGCCCCTGTGCGGCAGGGTGAACCTGTAGATGAACTTGTTGACGAATATCTTATCGCCCTCTAAGAGCGTCGGCCTCATCGAACCCGTTGGAATTTTAAATGCGGCTACAATAAAAGTCCGCACTAAGAATGCCAGCGCCAACGCAAGCGCTATCGTCTCTATCCACTCCCATATCTCTTTTTTCACATTAGCATTTATTTTCATCTTTTCTCTTTCCTTTAATACAGCGTAGAGCGTAAAGCGAAAAACGAAAAGTTTAAGTTCGAAGTTTAAAACACTTTAAACTTTTAACTTTGGTTTTACGCTTTTCGCTTTGCACTTTTCCCTTTCCTATATCTTAAGTATCGCCATAAAGGCCTCCTGCGGTATCTCTACCTTGCCGAACCGCTTTAGCCTCTTTTTGCCCATCTTCTGCTTCTCCCAAAGCTTGCGCTTCCTCGTTATGTCACCGCCGTAACACTTGCCTGTTACATTTTTGCCTACGGGGCGCACGGTCTCTCTCGCTATTATCTGCGAACCTATCGCCGCCTGAATAGCAACCTCGAAAAGCTGGCGCGGAATCAGCTCCTTCAACTTCTCGACGAGAACCTTGCCCTTCGCTTGAGCCTTATCCCGATGGACTATCGACGAGAGCGCGTCACAGGTCGCGCCGTTTAACAGGACGTCTAACTTTACGAGCTTCGCGGGGCGATAACCGATGAACTCGTAATCAAGCGACCCATAACCCGCGGTAGTGGACTTTATCTTATCGTAAAAGTCCACCAATATCTCAGAGAGCGGGAATTCGTAAGTTAACTTTGCCCTATCCTCGGTAA
>Ga0105164_10002757_pt1 | contig 10826 bp, 13 predicted proteins | sample VDWuncwatermetaG_FD_89674 | JGI IMG/M metagenome (GOLD analysis project Ga0105164, IMG submission 89674) | Wastewater microbial communities from Netherlands to study Microbial Dark Matter (Phase II) - VDW unchlorinated drinking water | ecosystem: Environmental > Aquatic > Freshwater > Drinking...
GTATTTAACTTATTAAAAATGTATGCGATAATTAATTAAATAATAAGAAACGCATGTCTTTATGAATGTTTTTAGATACATAGATTATAGAAAATGTCTCAGCGAATTTTTAGAATTGGAAGAAAACGCACGTGGCAACAAGAAGAAATTGGCAGAGGCTGTTAACTGTCAGGCATCTTATTTGACCCTTGTGTTACAGGAAAAGGCGCATCTGACCGTGGAGCAAGCAGAGCGTCTATGCCGGTACTGGAAACTTAGCATTGAGGAAACCGACTATTTTCTTTTGCTGGTGAGCCTCGGTCGATCGGGAACTCAAGAGCTCAGATCATATTACAAGGCGAAGATTAAGAAGCTGAAAGAAGCACGCGAGAATTTAGGCAACCGAATTCAGGACGCAGAACTTTTTCCTGATACGGAAGCGGCAGTTTACTACTCGAGTTGGATGTATTTAGCGATTCATATCCTTGTCTCCATTCCCGATTATCACAGCTCTCGGGAAATCGCAGAGCGACTTCAACTCCCCGAAGAGGCCGTAAAACGCGTTTTGCAATACTTAGAAAGCTTGGGCTTGGTGCAACTGAGAGCTGGCCAATGGAGGAGCACTCGCAAACAGCTTCATCTTCCTCGGGAGTCCCGTTTTATTAGTCTTCACCATAGTAATTGGCGGAGACGAGCCGTTGATAATTCCTTTCTTGGTCGTCCTGAAGATCTACATTACACCGGCGTTAGCTCTTTATCCAGGCAGGATCTCGAAACACTCAGGCAGCTCGTCCTGAATTTCATAGACCAGTCTCGAAATCTCATCGGTCCGTCAGCCGAAGAAGAACTCATCTGCCTCTCGATCGATCTATTCAAAGTCTAAAGGGTATGGTACCCGAGCGCTTCAGAAAGATGTCGTCGGTAGTACCGTTTCGACGACTTGTGCCGTGTATTGATTTGCGCGTGCGTTTTAGCCCGTCAGGCGCTTCAGAAAGCGCTAGGAATGTTCATCAAAATCAATTTACATCGAACTTCTCGCGAGTTCGTGTGATTTTCCAGTGCGTGGCAACGTGTTTAAATCGTTCTGAAGTTCGGAATTCCGATTCGAAAAAATGATGCGGCTCCCTATCAAAACCACTCGACCATGAAGCGATCAGATTATCGGCGGGTGACCCTTTGGTAGCGCTTGCCGGGCTGAACCCCAATAGACTCGCATTTCCGTCCAAATTTCGGTTGCGCAGTCGGAACTGACGCATTTATTCTTCCGCGTGAACATGAAAAATATCAGCGCCGGCATTGATCCGAAAAGAATGAACCGTAAGCAGCGCGTGGCGAACACAAAGAAGTGGGCCGCGTCTGTCACGACGGCGAAAAAGATCCAAGCTTATAGGAAATTTTTCGGCGTCGATAAGTGGTGTGCCGCGAAAGAACTTAAAATGGCTGGTGTGCCTCTCGCCGAAAAGCACGCCGAAAGATGGGCCACCCATCATGAACGAAAGGCAGCGGCTCGAAAGACTCGGCGGAAAAAGTGTCAGGCAGCCCAGCCAGAGCTTGCGCCACCGTTCGAGCAAAATGAGTATTTCTATTATATTGCGGGATACACCGCCGCCGGGTTTGCCTACGGAATCACGTGGGAGGAAGCTGAGGAGGCTGGTTACCTTGAAGACGGCGACGAATAAGAACGCGGGCCATTTGATTGACAAATGGTCCGCCGAAATCAAGGATCAACTCGGCGACGTTGATTGATTGCCGGTAACATCACGCAACGATGTGTCATCGCCGGTAGCCGGCAGGAGCTGCATCTGCGCTTTGAGCCTTTCTTGCTGCTCGGCTTCTTCACGCAACATGTCTTTTTTCTCGGCCGAAATGCTCCCATGCGAGCACTTGGCGATGATCGCAACCTTGCGAAAACTCATGCCATTTTTCAAAAGTGACCTTATTAAAATTGAGTTACGAAGCTTCTTTCTTCCGATCTGTCGGCCGCGAAGGCGCGCTGCGGCGAGCCCTGCGCGAACACGCTCCCTGATAAGTTCGCGCTCCAATTGACTCAGCGCGCCAAGGATTGTGAAGAGGGCCATCCCCATGGGGGAGTTCGTATCAATCGCCTCGGTAATACTAAACAGACGAGTGTTATGGTCCTTACATTTTTGAAGGATCTTAAGCAAGTGACTCGTTGATCTTGCGATCCGGGAAAAAGAAAACGTGAGGAGTTGTTCCACCTCGCCACGCTCGACCATCTCCATCAAACGATTAAGCGCGGGCCTGTTTTCGACAGCTCCACTGATGCCTTCATCGATGAACATCTCGTAGTTGTCAATCTTGTTTCGGAAGCAGTATTCCTTAAGTGCGTGCATCTGGCTCTGTACGGTCTGCATGTCCGTTGAGACACGCAAATATAAACAGTTTAGTCTTGCCATTCGAGAAATCTCCCAATTTTCGATAAGGGATGAGGCTGTAGGATTAATTCACGTGCCTGAATTCTTAAAAACGAGGCTTCTCGCGGTCCGCGCGCTGACGTTAGGCCAATCGCGGCGTTCGATAGCGCTCGTCGAGCACGTAGTTCGCAAATGTACTCTCTGCCATCGCGCAAACAATCGCCTCCTTGATATGGCAATCGGTCATCCACAAAATGGAAAGCGCGTTTGACCCTGCTGGAATTGAGCCCTCCCAAAACGCCTTCATCCAATGAAGCGCCACTTGCTCTGATCCTGAACGAAGCTCATCCTCAATTTTCGGCCAATCAATCACGATCTTGACCGGATCGATCAACGACGCAAGCCGCGTTTCAAAATCGTGAACCGCGCGGGCGACCCGCATGACGGCCGCGAACTTGCGGTTGCGTTCAAGTAACTCGTATTCGGTTTGCCTTTGTTTGAATTCAGTTTCGGAATCCATAGACATCGCTCCTGCCGGCCAGGATTTGCCGGTGTTAAAATTGGAACGAGGCTTATTGGATGTGGCTTTTGACTAACGGTGTTTGGCAATCAGTCGCCGGTTTTTGCCAAGACCTGCGATGACGTCTGCCAATTCAGATCATGGATTTGCCGCCGGCTTTTTCTTTTCTGCCGGCGGCGGCTTCGGCGGATGCCACAGCAGCCGCGAAAACCGCCCATACGATATCTGGTCAAACTGGTGAGCATGGACGGCGGCCGTCGCCATATCATAGGTCAGACGGCCAAAGCTGTCGGCCAGGCCCACCATAAATATGATCGTCAGCACCCAATGGAGAAACTTGATTGGTCCCATCATTGGCGTTTCCTCCCAAATTTCGCTTCCTCAAGAATTATTTGGTTTTTTACGGTAATTTTTTCAAATTCCGTCAAATTCAGCCCTGATAATCCAGAGTTACGAATGGTTCGAATACTAAGGCGAATGGCGGACCGCCTTTTGCCGAGAAGGTTGCAAATTTCCGGAGTCGTCAGTTTTTCGATCCAACGCAGTCTCGCCAGCTTCGTTAAATCAAGTTTGACGCCATTCCATCGCACCAGCACCGTTTTAATTGCATCTGGTGGTTCGACTACTTGTACGTCACCCCGACCAATTCTGACATAAGGCCACTTTTCTTCTCCAAGCCCCCCAAGGGCTGAAGAAGAAAAGTGGCCTTTGTCGTTTTCGGCACCGACAGCGATTTTCTCCGGCGCATACACAGTATTTGAAATTGGAAATTGATAGATTTTGGCCTCGGTCGAGGCAGATGAGGGTCGCCCCCTCCCGATCGGGAAGGGTGCGCCCGGTATGGGCAACAACTAGTCGGTGTGAATCCGACTTCGACCCGTAAGGGAGGGAACGAATAGGCGAAGCCAAGGGTGCCCGAAGAAACTCTGTGCAGGTGGTTTGCGCACGAAATCAAGCACTCGGATCGAAAAGGCGGAATTGAGAGCGGCTTTTGGTTTATTGAGACCAATTTTTTTCCTGGGCGAACATTTTCAAGTCTTGAAGATCTCAACGCACAGGCGTTTGAGTGGGCGACGAAAAGAATTCCTCTTCGTCCGCACAAGAAAACAAGACTGATACCGGCGGAGCTGTTTGAGTTAGAAAAACCCTATTTGAAAAAGATCCCGGCCTACGTGTCGCCGCCAGTTATTGAGCACACCCGTGGTACGGATCAGTATGGCTATGCTTCTTTTGATGGCAATTTTTTTTGGGTTCCAGGCGAGGGACGCCCTGAAGTTAAGTTGTTGGAGTTCAATGATAGGTTCAGGATCATGCACAACCGCGAAATGCTGATCGAGTATGAGCGGCCGCCTTGGGGCGTGAGGGGCAAACCGTTTAAACCCGATAATGTGCCGGCTCTTCGTCCGCGAAACCAGAAACGACCGACCGTCGCGGAGGAGTTGCGCTTGGTGGCGCTGGGTCCTGAATCAGCGAGTTATCTTGAAGTGATCAAGAAAATGCCTCTATCCATTGTCAAACGCAATCAGTTTATCCGGCAACTGCATCGGTTATCGCAGAAGCTGGTGTGATTCGTCATGATACTCTGGGTATAAATTCTTAGATTATTTCGGGTACAATTCGCGTGGATATGCATGCTGTCATTCAAGTGATTCGTGACCTTACGTGCTTGCTGGAGGGAGCGAGGAACACGGACGTAAGCGGTTGCTCTGGATCTGCTTCGAAATTCTCGATTTCGTTTCTCGTCATCCAAGCCGGATAAGTTTTCGGTTCGATTGGGAGATTACTGACTTCTGCGTACGAGCGAAAAAAATGCCAATCGTTGGTAGGGCACTCGGTCTCAAACTTCGATTCGAGAAATTTTGAATCGAAAGATGCCGATGTCATGCGGGAAATCATGTATTTTGGAGTTCTAGTCTGAACTGCAGAGGCCGCGTCATACACACTAACGCCGTCGTGGTTGTTCATCCCTGTTCGGTCGCATCACGCTCCCATCAGCCCTGTGGGCTAATTCAACAGGGAATTCTTTGATCGTCGATAGATGGCTAGGAGAGGAACGCAATGCCTCGAAAAAAAAAGTGATCGAGTTGTTCAACCAGGGATGTGGCTTCAACAGCGCTATTGCCGTACAACATCCGTGCGAAACAGATGAACTTCTTGAGCCAATGATCTTCGTGTTGTCGTCGCGAAGGATCCATTGACTTGAAGGTTGTTAGCCGATGACGTAACCACCGGTAGATGTCAGCGATGCTGGTTCGATATCCACGCCAGAAATTGGGCGGCTTAAGAGTGACCATTGTCTTGCAGCTATTACAGCGATATCGCCTCAGGAAGAGCTTGTTGGAGAGCACATGTCCATGGCCCCAGAGGGTTCCCGAGCACTTCGGACAGCACGACGGCTTCGTCCAAATGAAGGAGCGTCCTTGTCTCGATAAATCGGCAATAGAAACATGTACCGTGATCAGCATGGGAAAGGCGGTACCGTTTAAATGCCAATGCTGGCAAGTCCTCGCGCTTCTCCAAACGAGTAATACTCAATTCATCTTGAGAATTTTCGTTGATACCCAATTTATTTCGAGAAAAACAGCACGTTCTTATCCAAGAGAAAGTGACGAATCACACTCAATGAGCTGTATCGCGCAGCTGCGGATCACTCTGAACAGAAGGTAATGAAGAAATTTACCGACTACGACTGTCTGGTGATTGACGAAATCGGTTATATTGAAATCAATCCCGACAAAGCCGGCTTCTTTTTTGCGCTTCTGAAAAAACGTCACAAAAAAGCAACAACCATCATCACAACCCAGCTTGGCTTCATGGAGTGGCCAAACTTTTTGAAAAACTCACATCTGACAGCTGCCCTCATTGATCGACTTAAATCCAATGCCGATCTCATCAACATGAACAAATGCACCAGCCTCAGGTCGCCAGCAGCTTCAGAATCCAAAACCCCCGCCGCCCAACCTTTGAAACCCAAGCGCGCTGATCGGTCAACGTAACTCGCGAACGATAAGCACCATCGCTCCACCAACCCACGTCGCTATCAACTTATACTCCAGAGATATCACTTTTGAAAATCCAGCGCGGTTGCGTGACCGCCACCCACCTTTGAGCGTTCGTTTGACCTAAACTTGCATTTGTTAGCCACGACGTTTGCGCATCAATTGGACCGGCAATCCAATGGCAGGGTTAGCAAACCCTACTGTCTACCTGAGCGGAACTCCTACCCTCTAAGTGAGCCCTGCCGCTATATCTGACCAGAGATCGCGCTACCTGCTTCACTCGGTCCTCTACCTGAACACTTCGAGCGAGATCGTCGCTCGCGACCTCGAGGACCTGTTTATTCGGTTCGGAAAACCTGGCTTCGTCAAAGCCGACAATGGCCCTGAGTTCAGAATCGAGTTGCGAGAGCAGCTCAGTGATCTTGCCGTGTACCTTTTCAACTCGCCGGAATACTACGGTCAGTTCAACGGCGCCCATGAGCGCATTCACCGAAAGCTTAAAGCCTTCATCGACGATTTTAAGTTACACCAAAACCTCACGAAACTAGTCGCGCAAATCGAAGAGTTTGTCGATCAGTACAATTTTAAAATGCCGATGGACTCGCTTGGCGGCAGGACGCCGTCCGAAATTTTTCTAAAAGGCGATGACTCGTTCACTCCCGAGGGTGCTGAGGTCGTCACGCCCTATGAAAAAGACGGTGAACTCAGAATGAAGTTCACCAACCGCGATGGAGGGCCTGCGCGCATCGCGATGCCGATTATTCCCCTGGAATCTTAAGTTGCTGAAATAGGAACTGATCTGCGTTCTCGTCGACGGCCAGGATCGATGGCTGACTCACGCCTAACATCTGACAAACTCGCCAACGCGCCTCGATCGTAACCAAAACCGCCGTGACGATTTTCACCCTTTTACCTTTTTTTAGGAAAATTTCGTCAACCTCGGCTCATGCTGAAAAACGAAATATGTGTATTGACACTACACTCCACAGAGCGCTGATCAACGAGATTGCGCAGGATGCCGCCAAAATACGTGTGATCGAACTTTTTCTCCGGATGCTTCGCCTGCTGTTTCTTAAAAATGGCGATTGCATCAAGAATGAGATCGCATGTGTACACGGATGGCGCCAAGCGTTTTCGAAACGTCTCACCATCAGGTGGCATGACCTCGGCGACCGCCTGCTCGATGGCTTTGGCTTTACGTTCCGAGATAACAGGCACTGCTTGCTCATTTCTAAAACGATTTGCCATTGCCTGGATTTTCGCTCTGATCGTACTTTCTTCTTCTGGCGAAAGCTTTGCGGCTGCTGCGAGCGCCTCGTTCGCCGTCTTTTGCCCAAGGCCTCTTCGCGGCTGGTTGTTTCTCAGCTGTGTGAACACGTCCGTGAGCACCTTGGCGAATGAGAACGAAAGCTCCTTGGCGTTTTCGCCGTTAATGATCACTTCGCCGCCAACCCACTTTTCAAAAATACCGAAGTTGCCTTCGGTGATGCCATTACTTTTCGGATTTCCAGGGTATGTGCGAACAATCTCGATTCCCATCTCGTCGAGATAAGCGCGGATTGCAGGCAGGTTTTCGCTCAAACGCCCGTCGATCACGATCGCCATCGGCGCTATGCCGGTCACTTCCTTGGACCTGCGAATCGCCTCGAGAAGATTCTCCGTCGTTTCGCTCTCACCAACGAGTCCGCCGACAAGGACGGTCGACTTGTAATCGATCAGGCACTGCCAGATAAAACGAAAAATCTCGCCGTTGATAACAATCTTCATGAGCTTGCCGTCAGTACCCCATACCGCGTGCGGAACAAAACGCTCGATTTTATCTAATCCTGTATTATTTAGAAAAATCCCCTTCGGGCTCGTGAACCCGAGCTTCAGAAGCAGGCTCGCGAAGTGTGCATAGGTCATTTTCAGCTCGTCAAGAACCTCCGGGTGCCTATCAGCAAAACTCTTGACGGTTGCCTTGCCGTTTCTCCCTTGAAAAAAAGCTCGTAGCTGATCAACGACCGATTCAGGTAGATCCACACCACCGCGCGGACCATCGCCCGGACCTTTTTCGTTAACCTGGTGCTTAAACTTCTTGAGTGTTTCCTCAGGAATGCCGAGAACCTGGCTGATCTCGCTCCACTCCAAAGCGTACTCTGATTTTTTAGTGAGCAGCAGCGCTTTAAACTCATCGGTAAAATGATGCAGTTCTTCGCTTTGCGTCCAAGCGCGCGGATTATCTGCGTGATAACGGAGAACGTTGACGTGGAATTTTGTCAGGCGAAGATTCCGATCCAACTCCCGATTCTTCTTCCGCTCATCGCTTAATGAGTCGGGCGGCGTGGACATTTTTTTCATGAGCATGCGAGCGGATTCAAACGTCGATGTATGACCGACTCCCAACTCGCGATAGACGCGAGTCATGTCGATTTCCACACCGATTCGCTTAAGCGCCGGCCGGGCAAGCAGCACAAAGGCCGCTTGCCAACTGGCCGGTATTTTCTCCAAAAATGACATCGAATAAATCTCACCACGCCGATGCCATTTGTAGCAACAATTTGTTATTTAATTTTCGTGAGCGCCACCTTCAATATCTCCTCCCATACGCCGCTGGCCCTGGCCGCATCCGGTGGCGCCGCAGGAGCGCGCTTATTCCAGCCGTACAGAAAACGGTCCGCCGGCACCTCGCCAGCGGGTAAACCCATGTGCGTGCGTTCAAAGTTGTAAAACTCAACCCATTCGGCAATCCCCAACGACGCCTCTTCAAGACTCGAGAACTCCTTGACCCTGAGAAGCTCCTTTTCGATCTGCTTATTGACCGACTCAACTTTCCCGTTCGAGCGCGGACTGCCTGCCTTGATGTGATCAATGCCGTATTCATCGGCTATGAGCTTCTGAAAACGATTGATCCCGTTCCAACTGTAGAACGCCGATCCAGCATCGGTCATGATCGTCTGCATGCGACCATATCGACCGACGCACTCTTCAAAAATCGCAATGACCGTGTCGATATTCTCCGAGTCGGTCAATCGGTGACCACACAAGAACCTCGAATAGTCGTCCTGCAAAAGAAGCAAAAATGCTTTCTGTTTATTAATGTAGAAGTGCTTGAAATCCATGTGCACGAGCTCTCTCGGGCGCGCGGCCTCATAACGAACAATCCGCTCTGGCTTTGCCTTCACCATCGGTGGCGTGTAGCCGTTTTCCTCGAGAACCCCACGCACGGTGGTCACACTGATCCGTTTGCCCTCGCGCAACATTTGACTGGAGATTTGCGCAGGTCCCAGACCCGGCTTCGTGCGCCAAATTTCAAGCGCCCTCGCCCAATGCTTGTGGTAACCAGAGTGATGATCCACCGGCTTCGGTTCATTTCCCTTCGGCTCCTCCGGCTTCGGTGCCCGGCGCTTTCGCCATTGATATATCGTCCAGTTGCGAACACCACTGATCGCGCTGGTTTCGAGGACGCCGAATTTCTTCGCGCCCTCCAAAACTAGCTCAATTTCCTTGTCGGTATATCGGCGCGATGTCGCCGCCGTCGCTGACTTCGCCACGGCGATTGCCGCCAGCTCCTCCTGCAAATCCTTGACCGTTTCTCCAGACTTCCTCATCAGAACCCCCATCTTCGTCGAGGTTCCGTCCATCTATTTTGGTCAGGCCATTCCGCTTCCTAAGTGCGTCCCTGAATCAACCAATTCATCTATTGCCTGTGGCGGGACGAAATTCGCGACGGAGCAAACCTTTACGATTCGCTTCTCTCGGCTGAGTCGCATTTACAGCGGGCGATCGTGAAAGCGCTCTCGGTTCGTCTCGGCGTCTGACGCCGATCCACTAAATCCCCAAAAACCTACTTTACCCGTAACCCCGAGGCACCCACCTCGGGTTTTTTATTTTCCGGAGGGAAAATGCAGGATTTAACCAAAAAACGCCGCACAGCCTCTTACGCGCGCGTTAGCACCAATGATCAAGTTAAAGGACTTGATGCTCAAGTCAGAGCCCTTCGAATTTTCTGCGAACAAAACAACATCACGAGCTGGGAACTTTTCGCCGATGAAGCCTATTCCGGAACCAAAGCGTCGCGACCGGGTCTCGATCGCATGATGAAACCTGTCGAAAACGACGAGATCGAAAACGTGATTGTCTTCGCGTTCTCAAGGTACGCACGCTCCGTCACTCACATGCTCAAAGGGCTCGAGGTTATGCGTGCCCATAAACCAAATTTCGTTTCGCTCAGCGAGAAGTTGGACCTGAACACAAGCCTTGGCCACGTCGTTTTTGTGATTATCTCAGCCATCGCACAACTCGAGAGAGATTTGATCGCTGAGCGTGTTCGCAATGGTCTTGCGGCAGCCAAAGCCAGGGGCGCGAGGATCGGAAGAGTTCGCACTCGAAACTCTGTTTTGATCGAAAGTCTCCTCGATGCAGGATTTTCGTTTAGGACCATTGCGAGACTCGCAAAATGTTCACACGGAAGCGTCAGCGCCCAGAAAAAAGAATGGCTCGCAAAGAAACTCGAAGCAGAAAGGAAACTTCTTGAAAATGCTCCGCCAAAAGAGTTCGAAACGCAAGTCGCTTCCACACCTACGATCATTATTCCACCGGAGATTGCAGCCAGGATTGCCGAAGCCGGCATCCAGACTGTCGAAGCACTCGGCAACGAATCCGACACACCTGAGGCGTAACTTCGCGGACTATCGCCGTGGTCGGCGGTGCGAATAACGTTCACCCATCCATTCAAACACACCTGAACAGGAGATCAAAAATGGCTACGAAAATTGGATTTCTTAGAGATGAATTCGACCGAATCGGATGCGTTCCGCCAAAAGATCCATATGAGCGCCGGCTTTATGTCGGCTGGCATTTCACGAAAATTCTAGTCTGCGGCCTCTGCGAACAGACTTTCGACTTTGGCGTCGTCTGTGAGATTTTGAAAGAAATTCCGAACGGCGCTGGCGAAGATGCCTTCTGGGAGAC
>Ga0105164_10002758_pt1 | contig 10825 bp, 10 predicted proteins | sample VDWuncwatermetaG_FD_89674 | JGI IMG/M metagenome (GOLD analysis project Ga0105164, IMG submission 89674) | Wastewater microbial communities from Netherlands to study Microbial Dark Matter (Phase II) - VDW unchlorinated drinking water | ecosystem: Environmental > Aquatic > Freshwater > Drinking...
AAACCCGCCCACTCGCCGTCCAGTCACTGCGCAATGAAAGCCTGACCAAGATCGGCGAAACGCGGCTGAAGGAAGCACGTGCTGGCGGAAAGATCGAATATCAGCCCGGCTATGAGGCTCCGGAAGCCAAGCCGGCTGCCGGGAAATAGGACCATACAGATCGGGCGACCGACGAAGCGGACCTGAGCGTCAGGCTACCTCGCCGGTCCCCGCCATGGCGGGACTACCCTTCCGCTGCTTGCGCAGCTCGGCCTGTTTTGATTTTTCGATGGAGATCTGTCGTGCCAGCCCGGTGATAATTCCTGCATCGATCGCGAACAGGGACTGGACGGGATAGACGACAAAAATCCATTCGAAAAAGCAATGCATGCCAACGATAGCAAGGCATACGCCTAAACCCAGCAACAGGTCGCCGCGCGGATCGCTCCTGTTTTGCCATGCGGCCCGGAACGCTATCCGGATCGGTACGAACAGCAGCGCGATAAAGGCAGCAAGTCCCAAAAAGCCCGTTTCGGCCCAAACGAGGAGATAGGCGTTGTGAACATTGGCCGCCCTGCTGCCCCTGTTCCAGATCACACCTGCCCGATCTGAATAGCCTTGCGTGTTCGTGACAACGACATACTGGTTGGATCCGATTCCCATCGGGTTGTCCGCAATGACCATGTTTGCAGCGCGTTCAAAGGCGGCGCGTTCATCGTAACTGCCTTCTATCGGGGCCACATCGAAACGTTTTTGAAGCGATGAAAAGGCCAGTGGTGTTGCGATGGCGAGAGCAACCATGCCCAGCCCTACAATGATCGACTTGCGCGACGTCGGTTTGCGCATTGTCGACAAGATCAGCAGGGAAACGAACCCGATTCCCGCAAAGCCCAGCGTCGCCCGCGAAGCGCCAAAAATGATAACTATAGCACCCGCGAAAACGCCAAAAAGCGGCGCGCGCTTGTTGCATTCGACCATCAGAAGCGCAAGCGCCGGGAAGGTCACAAAATGGGAGACCATACCCAGCAAATTCTGATGGCCAAAGGTGCCGCTTGCCTGGGTAACACCGGCGAAACGTTGCTCGATCGCATAGCCAGCCTGAACGCAAAGCCCCAGCACCATCCCGAAAATCAATGCCGACGGTCCTTTTTCATTCTGACAAATCTTCACCACAGCGGCAAACAACAGCATCACCCGAGCCAACTGCCAAGCATAGAAAAAGGCAGCCATCGGAACGCCCGAAAACGTCATCGTCATGAGGACAACAAGGATGTAAACGGGCAGCACCACAAGCAGGGGCGAACTAACGCGCACATTCTGGTATCTCAGGAAAACCGCCAGCGCGACGAAGTCGAGGAGCGATAGCTCAAGTCCCTTCACATAGCCGGGCCACATCGCCCAGGAAATCGGCGCGACGATCAGGTGCCAGGGGTCCATGACGAACGGCAGGAAGCCTATCACGGCCCACACGATCGGCGCCCGTTGGGGATTTGAGCGCAGCCAAGAAATCAGCGCCGGCACCAGCGCCATGAAGAGCAGGAGTGCAACCCATTTCATTGAGGTTCTGGCCCGTGTTCAAGGTTGAAAATATTCGGCATTGCTCCGGCGGTGATTAGAGCACGTGCCCATTGGCGCAAGGCTGAATTTCCCGAACGGACGATTGGCCGGCGCACCTTCGGATTCAGTCCGCCAGACTCGGCCGAAACAGGTTTCTGAAGGATCGCTTCAACGATCGCGCCACCGACGCTCCTTGCCTCAGAACCGGCACCCTATCATAAAACTGGAGGTCCGCGATGTCGCTTCGCGACGGCCTCTGGTTACCGAGCGGAGGGATCGCAAACAGGGTTGGAACATCGGGATGGTCGCGGCGGAACCAGACATAGGCGCCGTCGATCGGCGGGTGGATTCCGTCAAAGGCGATCGACCTGAGATAGGCCACAACCTCCGGAACGATCCTGGCGCTGAAGCCCATCATATGGGCGCCGACAATATCGCTCGCATGAAGATTGCGCGGATCATCGGCATAATAGCCTCCATAAAAGATCGCCCAATCCCCTGCCAATCGGTAGTTCTCCACCCCATCAACAAAATCCACATCGTCCTCAAGGATCAGCACACTGTGGCCCCGTTTGGCCGCCTGTTCGAGAATCTCCAACTGACTGTGAAAAACACCGCGGGCGCCCCGCGATGTGAACGCGGCGGCATCAGGAAACGACAGCGCATCGAAAAATTCAACGCGCGGATCGCCCTCCAGCCCGACCCGGCGCAATTCGCTCAGCATCCTTGCGCGCCGGTCCTTGCGAGAGGAAAGGTTGATGACCCTGATCTCGTCAAAATAGTCGAATACCACCGTAGCTCCTTGGCGCAGATCAAGTGACCGAACAAGCGTCTGCAAGTTAAACCGGACCCGTCCTCATCAGAACCTGGTAGTTCCGATTTGGCAATCGCTCTGTCCCTATTCTCTTCACCATCTTCGCGGGGTTGACTTCCCAATCCTCTACTATCAATCGCATTTGCGTTAACGGGTCCTTAAACATGTGACCAAAAGATTGCATTTCCGTTGAATTGCGAGGGGCGCGACAGAAGATCCGATGCAGATCGCCTATCTCATGACACATTATCCCCGGGTCGCCCTGACATTCATTTCGGGCGAAATCGACACGATGGAACGCATCGGAGCAGTCATCCTGCCCATCGCGCTCAATCTTCCCGATGCAGCCGACCTTAAAGCCGATGAAGCCGTCGCGCGCCAGAGCCGTACGCACTATCTGAAATCGTCGGTTTGGCAGCTGGCATCGGCGGTGCTTGGCACCAGCATCGCCCGTCCGCTCGTAATGGCACAAATTCTCTGGCTTGCCGTCAGATCTGCGCGCTGGGACATAAGCCTGATCATCCGCCGCCTTGCACATCTATGCTATGCCTGCCTCACCGCCCGGCATTGCCGCACCCATTCCATTCGCCATTTGCACGCCCATTTCGGGCAGACGCCGGCGACGATTGCCTGGTTCGCCTGCGAAATCATCAATCGCACCACAACCCGCAAGACGAGCTGGAGTTTCACCATCCACGGATTCCAGGACTTTGTGGACGACACAGTTGCGCGCCTCGATTTGAAAGCGGCGTCTGCGGCGTTCATCATCTGCATAAGCGATTACACAAAATCGCAGCTATGCCGCGTGACCGACCCGAAATATTGGGATCGATTCCATGTCGCAAGGTGCGGAATAGATCTGAAGGCCTTTCCGTTTCGGATCTCGCAACCCGAACGGGCCGTGCCGCGTATCATATTGGTCGCCCGACTTTCACCGGAAAAGGGCCATCTGGTGCTGCTCCATGCCCTCAAGATGTTGCGCGATGAAGGCATCGGCATGGAATTGCAGATTGTTGGCGCAGGCCCCTTCGAGGAGTCAATCCGGTGCGAGGAAGCGAGGCTCGGCCTGGGTGGCCTGATTACCTACACCGGTGAATTACCGCCTGCTGACGTCTCCAAGCTTCTTGCAGATGCCGACATTTTCTGCCTTCCGTCCTTTTCCGAAGGCCTGCCAGTCTCAATCATGGAAGCAATGGCGATCGGCGTGCCCGTAGTCAGCACGTGGATAAGCGGCATTCCCGAACTGGCAATCAATGGCATCACTGCGTTGACCGTTCCTGCGAGCAATGCACCAGCACTCGCATCGGCCCTGAAGAAACTTGCCAGCGACGCGAAATTGCGGAGGACGCTGGCCAGAAATGCGAGGGCCGAAGTCGAGCGCATGCATGACCTTCAGCCCAATGCCGCAAAACTTTTCTCGATGTTTCAGTCAGTTCTTAATACGGTTGAGATAATCCCCCCGCCGAACACAACCAGTCCCGCAATATAGGTCACAAGAGTGGGTGAGCCATCCAAACCCTTAAGAGCCGCAGTCATTGGATGCGGTGGCATTGCCAATGAGCATTTGCCTTTTCTCGCCAAGTCTCCGCTGATCGAACTCGTCGGCGTTTGCGATACGTCCAGGGTGACCGCGATGTTCGCCCAGCAGCGCTTCGAGGTACAGGGCTGGTTCCTGAATGCGGAGGAAATGCTGGCCGCAACCAGGCCGGATGTCGTCCATGTCCTGACCCCGCCGCAAAGCCACCGGCCGCTCGTATCGCTTTGCCTCAATGCCGGTGCTCACGTCGTTTGCGAAAAGCCAATGACAGCATCGGCGAGCGAAACCGCCGAGTTGCTGGCGTTGGCGCGCCAACAGGGGAAATGGCTGGTCGAAAGCCGAAACCTTTTGTTCAACGACATTGTGCTGAAAATCGACCGGTTGCTGGATGACGGCACATTGGGCGAGGTAAGGGAAATAGACCTGCTGCTTTCGCTCGATCTCAATGCTGGCCCATTTGGCGATCTCAACCTTGAAGGCCCGGGCGTCCAGTTGCCGGGCGGCGCGGTCCACGACTTCCTGCCACACCTCGCCTACCTGTTCCTGCATTTCGCGGGTGAGGCAAAGCTGGACAATAGGGTGCATGGCGTGCTGGAAAACCGCAGCGGCAATTCCCGTGTCGGTTACGATCATCTCGATGCGCTTGTCATGGCCGGGTCTTGCCGGGGCAGGTTGCGCATCGCCTCTGACCTGAAGCCTGACATGTTCCGGCTGGTTGTCCGCGGCACCAGGGCAGTGGCCGAGTCAGATTTCTACAATCCCTTCCTGCGTATCCAGCGAGCCGTGGATTCCGGCAAGATGGCCCCGTTCGAGCAGATCCGGTCAGGCATGAGCCTTGCCAGGGCAGGGATTGGCAGTCTCCGTGACAAGGTGCTTCAACACGGAACCTATCACGGCCTGCCACGAATGCTTGAAGCCATTTACCAAGCATTACGCGACGGGCAGGACTCGCCAATCGCTGCGACAGACATCGCAGCGACCGCCGCACTGGTCGATCGATTGATCGGACTCCGGAGCGCACAATGAAGGTGCTGATAACCGGCGCGTCCGGCTTTTTGGGACAGGCTGTTGTCCGGGCGGCGGCGGCTGCAGGGTTCGAGGTTCTGGCGCTTGTCCGCCCGACCGCAGATGTTTCCCGCCTCGCATGGCCGGACAATGTCGAGGTGCTGCGCGGCGATTTACGCCAGAAGGGCGAATGGAAAAGCAGGATCAACGTCGATTGCGTCGTCCATCTGGCCGCAGCGCCTTCGGGCGATCTTGCGACCCAGTTTGCCGGCACGGTCCTGGCGACCGAGAACCTGCTTGAACACCTCGCGCTCAAGTCGCTGCGCAGGTTTGTCCATATCAGTTCCTTTTCGGTTTATGATTATTCGACCCGGCCAAATAAGGGGGTTCTCGATGAAGCGGCGGCCCTGGAACCGAAGCCCGAGGCAAGGGACGCCTACACAATCACAAAGATGATCCAGGAGCGTTTGGTCGTCGATACGTGCGACGGCGCAGGTGTTGACTGCGTCATCATTCGACCGGGAGCGATATATGGCCCCGGGAAAGACTGGGGATTTGGCAAGGCAGCTGAATTCCGGAAGTGCGACCTGATCTTTGCACCCGGCGCGATTTTCCGGCTGACCTATGTCGACAACTGTGCCGACGCGATTGTGAAAGCGATCAATTCGCCCATCAGTTCAGCTCGAATATTCAACATCGTTGATGATGACCTCCCATCGACCTGGGCCTTTCACAAGGCCTGCCGTCGCGCCGGGGCCCCGGCAGGGCGGGCAATCCCGGTGCCATGGCTGATCGTTTCCGGATTGGGCAGGATTGTCCGCCTGTTGAACCGTGCCGCCTTTCGCAATCGAGCGAAACTGCCTGAGCTACTCGAATTCAAGCGCCAGCAGGCCCGCTGGCGACCAATGCGCTATTCCAACAAATTGGCCAAAACCGTCCTTGGATGGTCCCCTGCGATTGGATTTGAGGAAGGCATCGCGCGCACTTTTGGCCAAAAAGGCAGCGCAGACGGCGCTTGACCGTTTGTGCCTCGAAACCAAAATACCGCACTACTGCTATTTGTAGAGGATGGCCGAGCGCTGGCCGCCCTTGATCAGGGCCAGAACATATCTCAAAATGCCTTGAAATTCCGGAAATTTCGCGAGCAGTGCAAAAAATCCGTAGCGCCAGGACTGGCCCTGCGCCGCCCCGTGGCGGGTGGCAATCCGGACAAGTTGCACGACATATATGCCAGCAGCAGCAAGGCCAAACCCCGGATCGGTGAGACCGATGATGAGCGCAATGACGGGCACAAGGCCTGCCCAGAAAATGGCCCGCCGCATCTCCAGCCCATAGAGCGGATCGGGCCGACTGCGTGTGGCATGCCAGACCTGCGCATAGCCAAACCCGCTTCGCACACCGCGCATCCACCATTGGGAAAAGCGAAACATGGCGGCATCATGAAGCGTCATTGGCGCGTCGAGGCGCCAGATCTTCCAGCCCCTGGCGCGAAGCCTGAGACACAATTCAGGCTCCTCACCGGCAATCAGCGCATCGGCGAAGCCTCCAGTCTCTTCGAATGAGGTGGCACGCACGAGCGAATCTCCGCCGCACGCGGCGGTCTCGCCGATCGGCGTGTTCCACTCCATGTCACAGAGCCGGTTATAGGTCGAGGCATCCGGATTTCGCTCATGACGACGGCCGCAAACAATGGCGACGTCCGGCCTTTCGTCCATGAAAGCGAGGGCCGAGGGCAGCCATTCGGGAAACACTTCACAATCGCCATCCACAAACTGGACAAACTGGAGATGGGGCGCATGCGCCATCAGTGCTTCAAACCCTTCGTTGCGCGCGCGACCGGCCGTGAAAGGACGCAACAGATCAAGCCGCACGACGCGCGCATTGCGTTGCTCCGCCTCAGACAGGCTATTGTCTGTGGACCCGGAATCGACATAGACAATCTCGCCGGCACCCGTGCGCAGGAGCGAATCCAGGCACCGAACCAGCCTTTCCCCTTCGTTCCGGCCAATCACGACAAAGCCGACACGCGCATTCATTGCGTTATCGGTTACGGCGTTCGCGGTCATAGCTGGTCAAGGCCCCACAAGCTTTCCAGGCCGCCTGACAGGCCCACCGACCAGAACAATGTGCGCCACACGACGATCATCGCGCACAGGGAGAGCGTAATCAGAATGTCCTGACGGAAAAACGCAATATGCTCGACCTTCTGCGCTCTCAAAAGCGGCAGGTATTTTACAAGGTCCGCCGAGGCCATCACACCGATCGCTCCGGCAACACCGAAATAGATGACGCCGACCGGCAGGCCAATCACCAGCCACACAAGTTTGATCAAATTAGCGATCGCTCCATAGGACGGCCGCCCAATCCCCAGCAGCACGGACTCACTGATCGTGCACAGGATTGAAAACCAGACGCCGAGCGAGAGGATTGGCAGCATGAACGCAGCGGCCTTGTAGCGATCATCATACAGCAGGAAAACCACCAGGTCGGCGGCTGCGACAAAGAGCGAGAGGAAGACCGCCGTACCGAGGAGCATGCTCGCCCTGCTCCGCGACAATTTCGTCCTCAGAATGGCTTCCGAATGGCCAGCCGCAGCAACCATGGGGAAGATCACGAGGCTCCCGATCCGGGCGACAAGCAGGCTCAGTACATCGGCAAGCGAGCGGGCCACGCCATAGATACCCAGAATTTGGAACGGCAGGCTTCTCGCCAGATACAGGCGATCAAAGTTCATCGAAAGAAAATAAATTGTTGTCGATATCAATATCCATTTTCCAAATGAGAGAATTTGCTTCGCATATTCCCTGGAAAAGCGGATCTTGTAGCTGATCTCCTTGACGATAAAGAAGCTGCCGATCATTGCGACAGCGCTGGAAATTATCCCGCCATAGACCAAAGCCCAAATTGTCGGACTCACAATGGCACAGACAACGTGGATGATCATCGATGTTACCGCGACAAATATATCGTAAACGCTGACAGCTTTCAGGTTTAGACGTTTCTGTGCGATAAATCGTCCGATTGACTGGAAACCCGTGAATATGAATATCGACGAAATTACCGGTATTATCTTGTATATTGTTTGACTGTTGTAAAATTGAGATACGGGATAAGTTACAATTATACACAAGGACGCCAGGATAATTCCCCTGATCACTTGCAGAAGCCAGGCCGTGTTGTAAAAATCCGGATCTTCGCCATTCTTGTTACTGACGATATTCTGGCCAATCCCGATGTCTGAAAGCAACTCCACGCCGGTTCGCAATGTGTTGACGATCAGCATGATCCCGAAAAGTTCGGGGGCGAGAAGGCGGGCCAAGACCACATTATTGACCAGCCTGAATGCTTGTGCAACGGCATAGGAACCGGTGGTCCAGCCGAGACGCTCAGTTACGGAACGTGATAGAATCTTCATGAAGCGCAATTATTTTGAACGGACTCGCCGGCTTGGCGGACTGACGGCATGAGGATCCTGTTTGCCCTTCCCGGACTGCACAAATATGAGCGCGGCGCGGAAGTAGCGCTCAATGCGCTTGCGACAGAACTCGCAATCGGCGGGGATGACGTCACGATCATCGGTTCAGGGCACCCAAACCCGTCGCAGCCATATCGATTTTTCCGTGCACGGTCGCTCCAGCGCGAGGGTTTCGAACATTTTCCGTCTCTACCCATCCTACGTAGCGAAACTGTTTACGAAGAGGCAAGTTTTGTGCCCGGATTGCTGTACCGGTACAGGCCTCGCGATTTTGATATTACGGCAACGTGTTCCTATCCGTTCACAAATTGGGTCTTGCGCCGACCGACGCTTCGCGGCGTCCGCCCACCTCATGTTTTCATAACGCAAAATGGCGATTGGCCTGCCCAATCCGAGAAGTCTGAGTATCGCCTGTTTGGATGTGAAGGGCTGGTTTGCACCAATCCTGATTACTACGAACGCAACCATTTGCGATGGCCGAGCGCTTTAATTCCCAACGGGATCGATGTAAATCGATTTTGCCCCGGAGAACCCGAGCGCGCCAGGTTCGGCCTGCCCGAAAAACGCCCGGTAATCCTTATGGTCAGCGCCCTGATCGCATCGAAGCGTGTTGGTGACGGGATCGCCACCGTCTGCAAATTGCCGGATGCCCATCTCGTCGTTGCCGGAGACGGCCCTTTGAGGGACGATGTGCGGCGCATGGCCGATGAATTGCTTCCGGGCCGCTTCACGCGTGTGTCGGTCGCGGCGCAGGACATGCCGCGGCTCTACCGGTCGGCGGATGTGTTCCTGCATCTGTCCAAGGAAGAATCGTTCGGCAACGTCTATATCGAAGCGATGGCGTGCGGATTGCCAATCGTCGGCCATGATACGCCCCGCTTGCGCTGGATTGTGGGTGAGGACGAGTTCCTCACCGACACCGCCGATCTGTCTGCGATTGCGGCGCGCTTGCGCGAGGCACAAACAAGCTCCGGCGCGCAACGGCTCGCCCGGATTGAACGATCGCAGGAGTTTTCCTGGACGAAGGTCGCGGCCAGATATCGTGAGTTTTTTGCGCGTGTGATTTCGGGAACAGCGCGGTCCGGTTAGCCCCGGCGCACCGCATTCACACCAAAGCCTATTTTCCGGCAGCGGCCTGGTGCTGCTTCATCATTTCGACTTCGACCTGCGTTTCCCGCATGCTCTGGATGGCTTTCATCCGCTGGATGCTGTCCGCTTCCGGCTTGTCGCTGCAGACCGGCCCGTCCTTGCCGACTTGCTGTGGAATGCGGGCGTCCTGCGACGTCGCGAAGAAAAAGGCACCCAGTACGCCTGCCAGCGCAACCTTTCGAACGTCTCCAGTCATCATTGGCACATCCTTTCTGCCTCCGGGCGGAAACTACTGGCGGGCCCGCCCTATTCCAGAAAATCGCCGTCCTTGAAATAGTCGATCGTTTTTTGAAGGCCCTCGCGCAATTGCACCTTCGGCTCCCAATCCAGCTCGGCCTTGGCGAGGCTGATATTGGGACAGCGCTGCAACGGGTCATCCTGGGGCAGCGGGCGATAGTCGATTTCGGACCTCGACCCTGTCAGCTCAATCACCAGCTCGGCAAGTTCGCGGATCGTGAACTCGTTGGGATTGCCCAGATTCATTGGTCCGGTAAATCCTTCGCGGCTATCCATGAGGCGCAAAAATCCCTCAACCAGATCGCTCACGAAACAGAAGCTGCGCGTTTGCGAGCCATCGCCGTAAATCGTGATCGGTTCGTCCTTGAGCGCCTGCATGATGAAGTTGGAAACGACGCGTCCATCCGAGGGATGCATGCGCGGACCATAGGTGTTGAAAATCCTGACCACCTTGATGTCCAGCCCAAGCTGGCGATGATAGTCGAAAAACAGCGTTTCGGCGCAGCGCTTGCCCTCGTCATAGCAGGAGCGGATCCCGATCGGATTCACATTGCCCCAATAGGATTCGACCTGGGGATGGACTGACGGGTCGCCATAGACTTCGCTCGTCGAGGCTTGGAAGATCCGGCACTTCAATCGCTTTGCGAGCCCCAGCATGTTGATGGCGCCATGAACCGAGGTCTTGGTCGTCTGCACGGGATCATGCTGGTAGTGGACTGGTGATGCGGGACAAGCGAGGTTGTATATCTCATCCACCTCGACAAAGAGCGGAAAGCAGACATCGTGCCGGAGGAACTCGAAGCGCGGATGCTGGTGAAGGTGCTCGATATTCCGCTTGGTGCCAGTGAAGAGATTGTCGACACACAGGACGTCATGGCCCTGGTCAAGCAGCCGGTCGATCAGGTGCGATCCCAGAAACCCGGCACCGCCGGTGACCAGCACACGCTTCTGCGAAAAATAGTTACGTCCCACGCAATGGTTCCCTATCGATTGTGTTCCCGCCTGTAATCGGGCTTCCTTAAACCAGAAAGCAGAACCGATTGGTTAAAATCGGCTGCACCAGCGACATATT
>Ga0105164_10002759_pt1 | contig 10824 bp, 3 predicted proteins | sample VDWuncwatermetaG_FD_89674 | JGI IMG/M metagenome (GOLD analysis project Ga0105164, IMG submission 89674) | Wastewater microbial communities from Netherlands to study Microbial Dark Matter (Phase II) - VDW unchlorinated drinking water | ecosystem: Environmental > Aquatic > Freshwater > Drinking...
CTCTTTTCCGGCTCTGCCTTCAAAAGAGGTCTCGTCGAAATTGCCGTTTCCGGCGATTATGGCGTCTTCCGAGTCTATCTTGCCGTCACCGTTGAGATCGGTGAGTTTGGCTCGCCTGTCAATGCCTGCGGCTACTTCGCTTGTGTCAAACTTGAAGGTAGAGACGAGCCTCCCCTTTTCGTAGATGTAATCTGTCCGTTCAACAATATTGCCGTTTTTGTCATATGCAAAGTACTGATCAACTTTCTCGCGGCCGCTTCCGCCTGTAAAGGTGAATTCATTCAGGAGCCTGCCCGTCCCGCGCTGTCTTGCCTCTTCGCCGGACATACCTTCAGTATCGTAAGTCTTGATATCTGTGAGAATCTTCCTCTTGCCCTTGTAGAAATACCTGGCGTCGTATTCGCGGTATTCGTAATCTTTACGCTGGACGATTTTTCCTTCTTTGTCAAAATAGAGCGTCTGGGACGGGTTCTCGTTGCCCTTCTCACCGGTAAATACGGTCTGCTCTATCGGATTATCTTTATTGCTGATTCTATCCGCGTCCGTCATCGAACCCGAGATATCGTAGCTGTAGGTATTTATAAGCTTGCCTTCCGAGTCGTATTCGTAACCCTTTCTCTCGTGCGGAACGTTGCGATCGCTGCCGTCAGCCTGTTTTTCAACGGCATAGTCGAATAACGAATGCTTGATCTTCTCCTCGCCCTTCGCGCCTTCATAAAAATCGGCCTGGATGAGCTTGTCTTCCGTAAGATAGCTCGTCCAACTGGATTTATCCTCCTGCTTAAAATCCTTCCCGCTGCCCTCGACGCCATATGCCCTCGTCCCGGTAAGATTACCAGCGCTATTGTCATAATCGTAGGCTGTTATCTGGCCCGGCTTGCCGTCGACGAAATCTGACGCTATATAGTCGACGACCTCCTTCCCTTTTTCGCCTTTGTAGTAAATGATATTGGAGATATCGTCTGCCGTAAGCCCGGAGAGGTCGGCCTCTTTATCAAACGACCCGAATATGAATACCCCGTCCTTTTTCGTCTTTATCTCTTTGGCGTCCTTCATCCAGACAGAAACGTCTCTGCCAGTTATATCGTAGCTTGTTATGGATTTTAACGAGCCGTCGGCATTATACTGATAGACATTAAGCTCGCCAGGGTTGCCTTCCTGGTCAAACTTATCCAGGGTATATTTTACGGGCTCTCCCTCTTGTAATTTGTTGGTCGTGCCGCCGCCGCCTTTTTTCTTCTTAAGCTCGATCTCCTCATCTTCTCTAACGGGCTTCTTTCTCAAAAGCCAGGAGTAGTCTTCCGCCTCCTGCTTCTGGCTGATTACGTTTTCGTGCTTCTCCTGCTGTTCCTGGACATAGGCAGGGGCAAAGGCGCTGCGCTGCTCCCTCTCGCGATTCGTCGGTAATAACTTATTCAGTAAAGGCTGGTCTTTATTATCTAATAAAAGATCATAATTGGTGACCTCTTTTTGAAGCGGCTGTGCGGCATTCACGGCAGGCCTGGCTACGGAATAAAACATATCGCCAGCCCAGGCTATGTCATACCATATGAACGTCACAACCAGGATGCTGGCGATAATCTTGAGCCATAATTTCTTGCGGGGACTGTAGTATTCTATCATCTTAATTCAACCTTTTTCAATACTTTTTTTAATCGTTAAATAACTACTCAAAAAATATATCGATATTCTCGATACTATAATATATATCATATAATATGGACGCCGTCAATAGGTAAAATCTAACTTTTTTATATTTTAAATCTACCTAATCTCGCCTTTAAATCCTCAAATATTATGTATACGCTTGGGACGATTAACAGGGTCAAGATCGTCGAGCTCGTGAGGCCGCCTATAACGGTTATTGCCAAAGGGCTCCAGAGATTGGATCCTTCCTGAGTACTCAACGCCATTGGCAGCAACCCCAAAAGAGTCGTTGATGTCGTCATCAATATCGGCCGCAGTCTGTCTCGCGAGGCGAGTATTATGGCTTTTACATGCCTGATATTCTTCTTCCGCATATTATTCGCGTGGTCTATCATCAGGATGGAATTGTTGACCACTATCCCGCCTAGCATTATAAGGCCCACAAAGACGCCCATGCCGACCGATTTTCCCGTCGCATACAATGCTATGACGACCCCTATCAGCGCCAGCGGAACCGAGACCATGATGATGAACGGCTGGTAATAGGATTCGAAGAGCGACGCCAGGACAAGATAGATGAGAATTATCGTGAGGGCCAGTATCGGCCAGACCTGTTTCTGCGTTGCTATCATCGTCGGGTAGTTCCCGCCCAACCTGTAATAGTACCCCTCGGGCAATTTCAGGTCGCCTAAACCTCTCTTCGTCAGTTCCGCCGCCTTGCTCAAGGGGCATTTGCCTATATTTGAGCTGACCTGTATCATCCGCGTCTTATTCTTGCGCCAGATCTCGCTCGGGCCCAGGCCGTATTTAAAGTCGGCTACCTGATCTAAGTAGATGTTGTCGTCGTTCTTATTGGTCAATATCAATTTGTGGACATCCTTGAACGTCTTCCTGTATTTCTCGTCGAGCCGCGCGATCGTCTCGACTTCGCTGGATGAGGTATGGAAGAGGGTCGCCCTCAATCCCCGCATCTGGGCGTGCACCATATCGGCCACGTCGGTCACCGTCATGTAGAAGAGCCCTGCCTTCTTCCTGTCGACCTTTAGCCCCAGCTCCGGCCTGCCCTCTCTCATCCTGATCTTCGTATCGGTGAAACCTTTTATTGCGCCGAGCCGCGCGGCCATGGATATCGCGATCTCCCGCAGCGTGTTGTAATCATAGCCGAACAGCTCTATGACTATCTCTTTCGTGCCGACATCCTGCTCTTCTTCAAAATATATGAACGCCGGTCTCAGGCGCTCGGTCTTCGGCCGCAGGCTGTCGATCACCTCTGCCACCGACCTCTTTCTCTGCATCAGCCCGACGAGCTCCACGTACACCTTGCTCGACCATGGCTCGACCCTGGCCGAGAAGGTCTTGACCTCCGGGATCTCCCTCACCAGCGCCTCGACCTTCTTGACGATGTTGTCGGTCGCGTCCAATTTTGCCCCTGTCGGCAGCTCTATGAATACGGTAAACTTGTTCTGTTCGGTCGTGCCCAAAAACTCCATCCCCAGCCTCGTAAATAAAAAGAGTGCCAGCAAAAATATGAGAGACGCCAGCAGCACGACGCGGTATCTGCGGCGCATGAATAGGAGAACACCCCTTCTCTGGATCAGGTATATCTTCTTCATGAAGCCGACCTCTTCCGCCGAGATCTGCGACCTTGAGACGAGGAGAGGGACTACCGTTATGGCCACGAATAAAGATATCAAAAGCGAGAATGTGACAGTCCACGCCACCCCGCCGTAAAGAAGCTTTATCTCCTGGCCCACGAATACCATCGGCAGGAATACGGAGACGTGCGTAAGCGTTCCTGCCAGTATCGCTATCCACACCTCTTCTGTGCCGGCTATGGCGCCCGGTATCCCCTTCACGCCCTCTTCGCGCTTGCGCACAATATTTTCAAATACCACGATAGCGTTATCGACGAGCATCCCGACGCCGAGGGCCAAGCCGAAGAGCGTCATGAAATTTAATGTAAGCTTCATGGCCCACATCACGCTAAATGTAATTATGACGGATATCGGGATTGCCGACGACACTATCGCGACAGGCCGCACCTTTTTTATCACTAAAAAAGCGGCGGTCATCGTTACCAATGCCGGATAAAGAAGGATGGGTGGCATAAATACGATGGCTGCCAGGGCAATGCCTACCATGGCCATCGACCTTTTATTCATCCGCCTTAAAAAGAGGACTAATACCATCATGACGAGCGCCGCGCCTTTAAGGAGGGCGTCCTTTAAATTTTCTATGGCGCTCTTTATGAAATTTGCCTGGTTGCTCGTCGCCACTATCTGAATATCTTTGGGGAGCCGCTCTTTTAACCTGCCGACTTCCTCCTCTATCGCGCGCGCAACTTTTATCGTATTCGCGGTCGATTCTTTCTGGACGTATATTGAAACGACCGGCCTTACATTTACCCTCGCGTATCCTGTGGGCTCAAGATAAGAATCCCGGACGCTCGCCACGTCCTTCAGCCTCACAACCGTACCGTTCGGAAGGGCCATGACGGGGACATTCTTTATATCATCCACGTTTTGATATAACCCTATCGTCCTTATGATATACTTCTCTTCGCCCCTCTCTATGTCTCCGGACAATAGATTGAGGTTATTCTGACCTATTACGGATATCACCCTTTCCAGCGATACCCCGTAGGCGGCCATCTTCCTCTGGTCAGCCTCGACCAAGATCTTCCTCTCACGGCCGCCGGCCACTTCGGCGTCAGCCACGCCGCTCGTCCTCTTCATCGCCTCCCTGATGTTTTCGTCGACTATCTTCCGTATCTCTTCTGTCGACCTCTTAAGGCTCGTCACCGCCCATATCATTATCGGCACGTCGGATCTCTTGAATTGCGCTATTATGGGCTTCTCTATCTCCTTTGGCAGTTTGTTCTTGATCCTCGCGAATTTTTCTCTCACTTCGAGCGCCGCAAATTCCATATTTATGCCCGGTTTGAAACTCAAGACTACCGTGGATTCGCCCTCTTTGGAGATGGAGAGCATCTCCTCCAGGTTGCTCACGCTCCCGACGGCTTCCTCGATCGGTTTGGTAACGAGGCTCTCGACCTCGGTCGGCGGGATGCCGCCGCGGACCTCTATTATGATGCTTATCTCGCCGAAGCTTATGTTGGGATAAAGCTCCACCGGCAGCTGTGTCAGAGAGATTATACCGAGGAGGATCAATACGGTATAGATCATCAGCATCGTGATGGGTTTCTTTATTGAAAAGGAGGGGAGACTCATTCCACTAGGTCCTTTTTTTCTTCTTCGCGCCTCTTGGTTTTAGCAGCTTCGGAAGTTTGATGATACGCGGCGCGGCCTCTTCGTTCTTCGCGGGGGAAATCGATTCGGCAGGTATTATTACAGGCGCCTCGATGGGCGATTTTCGGCGGAATGTCTTTTCGGCCCATTCTGCTATGCCGATATATATGGTAGGGATTACAACCAATGTCAGAAAAGTCCCGACTAAGAGGCCGCCCATGACGGTTATCGCCATAGGCGAGCGCAGTTCCGCTCCTTCGCCGCCCAAAAATGCCATCGGCAAGAGCCCAAAAACGGTGGCGAGCGCTGTCATCACTATCGGCCGGAACCGCACACTGCTGGCATGGACCACGGCCTTCTCGATGCTCATGCCTTTTTTTATAAAAAGGTTTATGCAGTCCATCAGGACGATCGCATTATTGACTACAATACCCCCCAATATGCCGACGCCCATCAGGACATATGCGCTTACGCTCGTATGCGTAACCAACAGGCTCCACGCCACTCCCACCAGGCCAAGAGGTATTGTGAACATTATGATCAGCGGCTGCCATAAGCTCTCAAATAGCGCTGCCATGATCATATAGACCAGGAGAAAAGCGGCTATGATTGCGTTTCTCAGGCTATCGAACGACGCCTTCATCTCTTCCGATTCGCCGGCAAGTTTGACGATATAACCCTTTGTGATCTTCATCCTGTCCAGCATTTTACCGACATCAGCGGTAACGTCCTTTAACGCCCTTTCATATACGTTCGCGTAAACGAGGACGACACGCTCCTGATTAAGCCTCCTTATTTCGCTTGGGCCCCTGCCCTTTCCGAATGCAGCCACGCTCGCGAGTTGGACCCTCGCGCCTGTCGGAGATTGCATATCGAGCCGCGCCAACTTGTTAAAGTCATCCCTGTCCTGCTTTCTTAGCCTGACCCTTATATCAAACTCCTCGCCCTTCTCCTTCAGCTTGGTAGCTATATACCCTTTTAGCCCTATCAATGAAGTCTGCGCTATATCAGTAACCGAAAGGCCGTACATGGAGGCCTTGTCCTTGTCTACGAATACCTTGGTCTCCGGCGACGGCTCTGAAAGGTTGTTCTTGATGCCATAAACTCCTTTGATCCTGCCTAAGCCGTCCTGGACCTCATATGCAAGAGCTTCCAATGTCTTTAAATCGTTGCCTTTTAATTCTACGGTAACCGGCGCCTGCATCGCAAGGCCTGCCGAAAGTATATTCTCCTGCAGTATATACTCTATGCGCGCGCCTTTTAACTGCATTCCGGCCAGGCGGCCCTTTATTATCTGCACCACGTCGGCGCTCTTCAGCCTTCTCTTCTTTTTCAGGTTAACGACTATCTCTGCCTGGTTATAGTTGAGCCGTTCTATTATATTCTTAGTCGTAGATTCTTTGGTCGATCCCACGATCACGTTTATCGATTCGACATCCGGGATGGTCATGAGAAATTTCTCTATTCTTTCTGAAATCAAATTTGTGACTTCGAGCATCGTTCCTGCCGGCATATCTATCTTGACGGTAAACTGGCCCTGATCGACCTTGGGCATCAATTCTTTGTCCATGAAGATAAACAGACTGAGAGAAACGAGGAATAATATGAACGTATAAAAAAGATATTTTGGTTTACTCTTTATGAATTTTTGCAGGAGGTCTTCGAAAAATTTCCGCACCTTTGATACCGCGCCCGTTTTATCGAGCATCGACATATCGTCCGACACTTCCGCCGCTACTTGCCGGCCCAATTCCACGCCTCTCGATGAAAGAAGCGGTATAATGGTCACGGCGGCAACCCAGGAGGCCAGAAGGGAAAACGTGACGGTGAGGGCGAAATCCTTGGATATCTGCCCTATTATCCCTATGACGAATATAAGCGGCACGAATACTACCACGGTCGTAAGGATTGACCCTGCTACCGAAATATTGACCTCCTCGGACCCCACTACTGCCGACTCCTTCTTTCCCTCGCCTTGCTGCATGTGCCTGAAGATATTCTCTATTACGACTATTGCCGCGTCGACGAGACTGCCCACGCCGAAGGCCAGTCCGCCGAGTGACATCATATTCACAGAGACGCCGGAAAAGAACATCAAGGCAAAGGTCGCCATTACCGAGATGGGGATCGTCAGCGTCACTATGACCGAACTCCACAAATTCCTTAAAAAATATAGCAGGACGAAGAAGACTATCACTCCGCCCTGCCATGCCGCATCCCATACGCCTTTTATAGAATCTTTTATGAACGTTGACTGGTCATATACCACCGAGACATCAAGGTCTTTCGGCAGGTCCGCTTTCAGATCGGCGAGCTTCCTCTTGACTCTATCTATTGTCTTTACCGTATTGCCGAGCGCCTGCTTCTGTATGGCAATGGAGACGTTCTCTTTTCCGTTATATCTCGAATAGCTCGTCCTCTCTTTTACGCCGTCGACCACATGCGCCACATCTCTCAGATATACGAGCCGCCTGTCTTTACTTATAGCCCTTTTCTTCGCGATATCGCTCTCATATTGCTGCATAGACAGCTCTTCCTGAGTATCCGAGTCTGGGCCTATTATCGGGACCCCTTCTATGTCGCGGACGTGCTCGAACTCGCCCAACGTCCTGATAAGATATTCGTAGAAACTTTCTTTAATGGTGCCGGCCGGGTAATTAAGGTTCGCGGCGCTGACGGCCTTGGAGACGTCGAGGATGGGGATGCGCCTTGCCTGGAGCTTATCCTGGTTGACCTCCACCTGGATCTCGCGTTCCAGTCCGCCCGATATCGTAGCAGATGCCACGCCCTCGACCTTCTCGGCCTCGTCCTTTATCATGCGCCTTGCCAGCTCCCTTAAGGCCACCGGCGACCGGTCTTCCCTGGACGTGGTGACGCTCAATATCAGTATCGGTTTATCGAACGGGTTAAACGGCAGGACTATCGGCTCTTCCGCTTCCCTCGGAAGCCGTTCCTTGATGAGGTCTAGCTTTTCGCGCATGCCGAGGGCCGCGAAATTTATATTCTGATTCCATCCGAATTCGGCGATTACAAGCGAGAGGCCTTCTTTTGATATAGAATTTATTCTTTTAACGCCAGCTACCGTCCCTATCGCCTCTTCTATGGGTTTGGTGATGAGTGTCTCTATCTCTTCGGGCGCGGCATTCTCATAAGGGGTGACAACGGTAAGTTGGGGATATACTATCTGCGGAAACAGTTCCTGCGGGAGCAGTTCAAGCGAGACTACTCCGAATATTAATAAACCTGCGACTATCATCATCACAGTCACAGGCCGTTCTACTGAAAATTGAGGTAAGTTCATTGTGTCGTGTATGCTGTTGTTGTTTGACCGTTAAATCAACCCTTCCTGCACTTCCGAGATCTCGACCTTTGTCTTGTCTTTGAAATCTTCCTGCACCTCTACCACTATTAGCTCATCTTCTTTCAGGCCCTCTTCGACCTCTATCAGGTCCTGGGTCATGTAGCCCAATTTTATCTTTTTTACCTCTATCGTCCCGTATTCCGCCTCTTTCTCTTTCACCTGAGGCCTTGTCTCTTCTTTGGGCTTCTTTGCGCCGAAAGGCCACAGGCCCTTTTTGGCTTTTTTGGCTGCCGCTTCTTCCTTTTTCGGCTCCTCCTTTTGAATAACATAAACAAAATAGTCGTTCTCCTTCTTCTTTAAAGCTGATGCGGGTATGACTATAACGTCCTTCTTTTCATAAGTGGCGATTAAGGCCCTCACGAACATCCCTGCCTTTAGCAGGGCGTCCTTGTTTTCAAGCTCGACCTTTATGTTTTCGGTCCTCGACCTTCCCTCTATTATCGGCGCGATTCTGTCTATCACACCGTTAAAAGATTTGTTCGGATAGGCGTCGACAAAAACTTCCACCTTCTGTCCCAGGGCTACCTTCGGGACATCCCTTTCGATGATATTAAATTCAGCATAGACCTTGCTTGTGTCAACGAAGACGCCTGCCTTGTCGCCGGGCGTAACGTAACTGCCCACGTCGATAAGCCTTGAGCCAAGGAGGCCGTTCGACATCGCGTAGATATTGGTCTTATCAAGCTCGCTTTTTGCCGATTCATATTCCAGCTTTGACTGCTCCAGCTTCATCGGGCTTATCGCCCCTATATCGAAGAGCTTCTGGTTCTTGTTCGTCTCTATCTCCGCGTATTTCAATTTAAGCAGGGCGTCTTTCTGGATAAGGCTTGCTATGATATCGCCCTCCTGGATCTTTTCGCCCTCTTCAAAATTGAAGCTCTCGATTATGCCGGATACCTGGAATTTCATATCTATCTCTTTAAATCCCTTGATATTCCCTATGCACGGCAGGGTATCCTTGAAATCGGTCGACTTTACCTTGAATGCCTTTACCGGAAGCGCCTCCTCTTCAAACGTTATCCCGGCCTTTGCCCCTGCGCCGGGCTTCTTCTTGAATATCGCATTTTGGATGTTGGCGGTCATCCTCGCCAAGACAACGATCCCCACTATTGCTACTGCCGCAATAATCAGGAAGCGCATCTTAGATTGCCTGTCCTTCGGAACAAGCGCCTTATAATCTACCCTGCTTGCGCCTTTTTTTATAAATGCCGCCGCATCCGATACTATTTTCTTTATGTCGGGTTTTTTCATATCTTCTCCTCGTAATTCGTGATTTTGTGACAGCTTAGCCCGCTTAAGAACTCCCGACGTAGGGGACATTTAACTGTCCCCTACGTCTTCGGTGAGATGCTTTTTTACGCTAATATATTACGTAATTTTACTCGTCCTTAAAATAATCTTCGATGCCTATGGCCTTATTTACGCTCGCAAGCGATATATGGCAGTCTGAGAGCGCCTGCAGGTATCCGAACTTCTCCTGCGCCAGCTTTATCATGCTCTCTACAACGGCTGAGTCCGGCGCCTCGTCCATACCCCTCTTCATCCTGTTGAGCTCCAGGTCGTTCTGCTGATATTGGACCTTGCTCGATGCCGTCTCGGTCTGTATGAGGGCCTTCTGGTAATTAAAATAACTCTCCCTTGCCTCCAAGGTGATATCTTGTCTTATCTTGTTGAATTCCTGTCTTGCCTTATCAAAATCTATCTCCGCAAGCTGCTTATCCGAATAATAGCCGAGCTTATCCAAAAGTTTAAATTTCCATGTCGTCGTGTCGGATATGGTGGTGTGATAACTGGTTACGACAGGCGGCCAATGCTCCATTGTCCGCGAGACCTCTCCTGTTGAGCCCCAAAACGGCATCGATGCCTTGACCCCCGCATACCACTGCTGCTCCATCTTTCTGTCGCCGGCATTTGGATCGGCCGGGTTCTGGTCAGGCGAAGCATATTCATCCTTGGACATACCCCACTGCCCCATCAGGTCTATTTTCGGCCAGCCCTTCGCCTTCGCTATGCCTTTACCGTAATTATAGTAATCAATCATCAGCGAATTTATCCTCATCTCGGGCCTGTTTAAGAATGCCGCGTCAAGGACCGTTCCAAAGTCCATGGCCACCTTTTTGAACTCCAGACTCTCTTCAATATCGATAATATTCTGCGGATCGATATTCATCGCCTGTTTCAGTATGAGCTCCGCCACCGAGACATCGCCTTCGCCCGAAACGAGCTGATATCTCGCCTGGCTTGCCTGCGAACTTACGTTCAATAATTCAAGCTTCGATGTAACGCCGGATTCGTATGCCTTAGTTATCATATCCAGGATCCTGTTTGCCTCTTTCGAAAGCTCCTGCTGCACCTTAAGATTGCTCTTTGCCTTCGCAAGCGTGTAGTAACCCTTCTTCACCTGAAGCATGAGCTCATTTTTAATCTTCTGATAATCGTTCTTCGTTATCTGAAGATTCATATCTGCCTGTTTCATCGTGAAGTACAGTTCGCCGCCGTGGAAGATCGGCTGCTGGCCCTCGATATATTGCTTTCTGGATATATAAGCCAGGCTGTTCACTCTTCCGC
>Ga0105164_10002760_pt1 | contig 10821 bp, 11 predicted proteins | sample VDWuncwatermetaG_FD_89674 | JGI IMG/M metagenome (GOLD analysis project Ga0105164, IMG submission 89674) | Wastewater microbial communities from Netherlands to study Microbial Dark Matter (Phase II) - VDW unchlorinated drinking water | ecosystem: Environmental > Aquatic > Freshwater > Drinking...
GAGTGACTTGAATTGGACAACCACGCCGTCGGCAAATTCCTGGGGGGTCAACTTGGCCTCATCAGCCGCTTTCTGGATCTTCTGGCCGTGCTCATCGGTGCCGGTCAGGAACCAGACATTATCTTGCCCTAATTTCCCGCGCATATAGCGGGCCAGCGTATCGGTAGCAATACAGGTATATGAATGCCCGATGTGCGGAGCGGCGTTTACGTAATAAATTGGAGTTGTGATATAAAATTTATTCATAGAAAATATAATATGCTATACTGGCGGGTATTTTACCTCTACTTGTGTTCCGTCTTCCATATGCACCGTGGCCGTGCGCTTGAAGACATTAACCCCGATCACCTTGCCCTTGCCCTGCTGGATGGTGACATGCTCTCCTTCGCGGGGCATGCCTTTTGACAATACCTTATAGGTCTCGTATTCGTAATAAAGGCAACACATCAGCCTGCCGCAGAGGCCGGAGATCTTCGGCGGGTTCAACGGCAAGCCTTCTTCCTTGGCCATCTTTATGGTCACCGGTTCAAAATCCTTCAAGAACGTCTTACAGCAGAGTTCTCGGCCGCAAGAGCCGTACCCGCCGCAGAGCCGCGCCTCATCGCGCACGCCGATCTGCCGCAATTCTATCCTGGCCTTAAAGACCTTGGCCAGGTCCTTGACCAGGTCGCGGAAATCCACGCGCCCGTCGGCAGTAAAATAAAAGATGATCTTGGAGCGGTCAAAAGAATATTCCGCCTGCACCATTTTCATGTCTAATTTGCGCTCAACGATCTTTTTTTCGCAGGAGAAAAAAGCCTCCTTTGCCTTGACGCGGTTATCCTCGATCTGTTTTAAATCCGCCTCCGTAGCCCGGCGCAGGATCTTCTTCGGCTGCTCCTTGGCCTTGTTTTCACCTGATGCCTCGCGGGGGGAAACCACCCGGCCGTAATCCAGGCCACGGTCGTGCTCTACAACAACATAATCGCCTTCTTTAACACCTGTATTTCCGGCCTGGTAACTGAAAACCTGGCCTGACTCCCGCAACCTTACAAAGACTATGCCTTCCATATTTGAGCCCTTAAGTTGTGCACTAATAGTTTTATATTTAAATTACGCTCCAGATACAACGCCGAATCCGAGAGCGCCTGCATGATCCGGTCCAACTCCGTGAAAGTAAACTTTCCTGCATAAACCACTAATTCCTGACGACGGTCAAAATTGATCATCTCGGTCTCCGGCAGGCCGGCCTTTATCAAATACGCGTCCCTGAACCAGGCCGCCAGGACATTTAAGGCGCGGCGCATATCTTCTTTTTCGCTAATAGGCAATTCAGATCCCCGGCCCGCAGGCGACAACGCCAGTTTATCAATGATCTTGTTTTTATCATTAAGGGCATCTTCGTCTTTGAGGCAAAGCGCGCGCCCCAAGCGCCCCTCGGAAAAATAGGCCAAGTAATGCGCCCGGTTAGAGTCAAGCCCGTATTCAAATTGAAAGGTTTCTTTGAGCGCTGAACGCGCCAGAGGCGAAAACTTCATCACCTTGCATCTTGAAACTATGGTCCTGAACAAGAGCCCGGGCTTGTCGCTGATAAGAATTATCAGGCATGACTTTGGCGGCTCCTCCAGTATTTTTAAAAGGGCATTAGAGGCATCCGGGGTCAGGTTATGCGCGTTATCAATAATAAAGACCATTTTTTTGCCCTCATACGGCCTAAGCGACGCGTCTCTCTGCAGCTGACGAATGTATTCAATTTTTATTTCATCGCCGTCAAATTCCAAGAGATGCACGTCGGGATGCTGTTTCTTCTCGATCTTCAGGCACGACGGACATTTACCGCAGGCGTCTAAGGCGCCTTCCTGGCAATTGAGAGTTTTAGCCAAAGCCACGGCAGTCATTTTCTTACCGATACCCTGCGGCCCGCAGAACAAATACCCCCCCGCAAGCCGCGATTGCTCAATATAAACCTTGAGCATGGCTATCTGCTTGTCCTGGCCCTTTATCGCGGAGAATGACATCTTGCCCTCGAACATTCGTTGTTAATAATCTTCCTGATATTTTCCTGCGTATCGCGCAAATCCCGCTGGATCTTGACGATCTTGATCCTCGCCGGTTCAGCCTTGGCCAGTTGAAAATAACCACGGCGCACCCGCGCGTGATAAGACAGCGAACGCTGCTCTATGCGGTCCTGCCTGCCATCCCTGTGCTTCAGGCCTTTTTTGAGCGGAACGTCTAATAATATTGTCAGGTCCGGGTAGATGCCCTGGGTAACAAAGCTGCCGATCGACTTAATCAGGCTGATGTCCATGCCTAAACCATAACCCTGGTAGGCAATGGTTGAATCCAGGAAACGGTCACAGACAACGATCCGGCCCTTAGCAAGTGCCGGCTTAATACATTCCGCGACGATCTGAGCGCGCGCGGCCATATAAAGCAGCATCTCGCACTCAACGGACATCGCGTCATTCTTTTTATCCAAAAGAATCTTACGCACCTTTTCGCTTATCTTTGTTGCACCCGGTTCACGCAAGTAGAGCACATCACAGCCCTTGCTTCTTAAATACGCGCAAAGCAGCCTTGACTGCGTACTCTTCCCGCAGCCCTCCGAACCTTCGAATGTAATAAATTTACCTTTCATGGTATCTTTCCCCACCCCTCACCCCTCCCACAAGGGGAGGGGTAAAACGTAGAAAGCCTTAGACCCGCGGCTCTATTCCCTCCCCTTTATGGGGAGGGATAGGGAGGGGTAAATGCAACCGCTCGATAATTTTCTGCAATACGCCATCCCGATTTCGCAGCACATCGTTATCCCAAAATCTTAAGACGTCAAAACCTTGCGCATTGAGCCATCGCGTGCGTTGATCGTCCTTAAGATTATGCGCGTGCTGCCCGCCATCAAGCTCAATGATCAATCTTTTTTCAAAACAGACAAAATCTACTATATATCGTCCGATAACTGCTTGTCTGCGGAATTTAAACCCGAGATTTTCGCCTCTTAGGCTATACCATAGATGCTTTTCAGCGTCCGTTGAATTATTTCTTAATTTCTTGGCAAGAGGAGTTAAAATCTTCTTCATTTCCCCTCCCCTATCCCCTCCCACAAGGGGAGGGGAATCCCATTCTTACAATTTCCTACGCCAGGTAGTCTTGCCGTCTTTACTGTCTTCTAAAATAATACCTTCATCTTCCAGTTTCTTTCTAATTTTATCCGCAAGCGCATAGTTTTTTTGTTGGCGTGCCCTATCTCTCTCTTGAATTTTTAAATTAACATATTCTTCTCCTGCAATTATATTAGCATCACTTAGAATATTCTCTTGTTTAATACTAGGGAAAGAATCATGAATCCTTTTTCTTAAATCTCTGGGTAACCATTTCACATCTTTAACATCAAAGTTATTCAAGGATAATCCTAAGATACCGCTAAACTTACGGATAATATTTATGGCATATTGAATGCTATATTTTAACCCTGGCATCTTCAAAGCATCATAATCAGCCACCAGAGTATTACAATGCCTGACCATACTAAATATCAATGCTAAAGCTTGAGGTGTGTTGAAATCATTGTCCATTGCTTTTTCAAATTTTTCTTGAAATTTAAAACTATCAATGGTCTCCTTATCTTCAGGATTTAACTCCTTTAAATCTGTTAATCCAAAATCATTGCTTAATACTTTACGTAGATCGTTGATTTTATTTTTTGCCCTTTCCATCTTCTTATAAGAAAAATCTATCGGCTTTCTATAATGCGTTTGTAGAAAGAATAGTTTAAGAATATCAGCAACGGCTTCCTCAGGATATTCTTTGCATATATCATTTATCGTAATAAAATTTCCTAATGACTTGGACATTTTTTTCCCATCGATGGTTAGGAAGCCATTATGCATCCAGACGCGAGCAAATTTATTACCTGCCCCTTCAGACTGGGCAATTTCATTCTCGTGATGTGGGAAGATTAAGTCCAATCCGCCGCCATGAATATCAAACTCGCCACCCAAAATATCTGAACTCATCACAGAGCATTCTATGTGCCATCCAGGTCTGCCTTTTCCAAAAGGACTTTCCCAGCACGGCTCATTCTCTTTAGCGGATTTCCAAAGCGCGAAATCAAGCGGATTCCTTTTATTCTCTAAAGGCGCTACCCGTGCCCCGGCCTCCATCTTTTCCAATGACTGACCGGATAATTTTCCATAATCTTTCGCCTTGGTGATATCAAAATATACATCACTTCCCGACTGATATGCCACTCCCCTGTCAATCAAGTTCTTTATGAAACTTATCATTTTGTCTATATATTCGCTGGCCTTCGGCTCGGAGTCAGGTTCCATAATCCCTAATTGTTGCATGGCATTATGATAACTATCCAGATACTTCTCGGATACGCGCTTAACCGCCGCATTTATATCCTCACCCGGAAACTCTTTTCTCGCCCTATCGATTATCTTATCATCCACATCGGTGACATTGCGAACAAACACCATCTCATCCTTATATCCCTTATACGCAAAATACCGGCGGATCACGTCAAATATGTAGGCGCTGCGCGCGTGGCCTATATGCGGCTCGTCATAAACCGTCGGCCCGCAGACGTACATCTTGACCTTCTGCGGTTCAATGGGAACAAAAGCTTCTTTCTTGCGCGTCAACGAATTGTATATGTGGATGGGATTATCCATTATTCAATGGGGACGTTCCCAAAGGGGACACCCTCTAGAAAGGCCGTTTTTTTAAGGCGTTGAAAAATAATGGGTTATAAAGCAAAAGGGTGGTACCTGGGGGAACGTCCCCCGATTATTTTTCTAAGTCATCAAGGCGCTTCTGGAGTTCTTCGATCGTTTGCATTATCGGGTCTAAGACGTGCGCGTGGTCGAGGCTCGTGTCGAGCTTCTTGCCGTCCTGCTTAGTGACCCTGCCGGGCACACCCACTACGGTGGAATTCGCCGGTACGTCTTTAATCACCACGGCATTAGAGCCGATATAAGAATTATCGCCCACGGTAATATTGCCCAGCACCTTTGCACCACCCCCGATGACCACATTGTTGCCGATAGTCGGATGGCGCTTGCCTTTAACCAGACCCGTGCCGCCTAAGGTTACACCCTGATAAATCAAAACATTGTCGCCGACAACGGCGGTTTCACCGATGACTACTCCCATGCCGTGGTCAATAAAAAAGCGTTTGCCGATCTTGGCACCGGGATGAATTTCTATGCCGGTGGTAAAACGCGTGACCTGGCTTAAGAAGCGGGCGAAAAAATAGAAACGTATATTATATAGGAAGTGCGCCACCCGATGCGACACCAGAGCGTGCAGGCCCTGGTATAATAAAAGTATCTCCAGGAAGCTTTTTGCCGCCGGGTCCCTCCCTTGTGCCGCGCGGATATCGCCATAGAAAAAAATCGCGATAAGCACAAGCTTCAATATTGCCAGTGCGATAAGAATAAGTAGGATCAAGACAAGCAATTCCATATTATTCTCCTTTGTACACCATTACTGTCGCAAAACAGGCGACGGCATGTTTGTCCCCGACCTCATCCAGGCCCTCATTGGTCTTGGCCTTAATGTTGACGCAGCCGGCTTCTATGCATAATATCTCTGCAATACGCTCTTGGATCTTTTTCTTAAATGGCAGGAGCTTGGGTTCCTCGGCAATGACTATCGTATCCACGTTGCCGATGTGATACCCTTTAGCCTTAACCAGGTTTAGAACTTCCCTTAATAATTCAGCGCTGGAGATATCCGCGTATTTGGGGTCGGTATCCGGAAAATGCTCTCCGATGTCTCCCGCCCCTACTGCTCCCAGAAGAGCATCACAGATAGCATGCAGCAGGGCGTCGGCGTCGGAATGACCCAAAAGGCCCAAGACATAAGGGATCTCCACCCCGCCGATAAAAAGCTTACGGCCCGAGGTCAAACGGTGGATATCATATCCGATGCCTGTCCGGTATTGCATATTAGACATTTGCCGCGATCGCCTCCGCGATGATTAAATCTTCCGGCGTCGTGACCTTTATATTGGAATACGCGGCCATGACCAGGCTTACTTTTTTACCCAGGCGCTCCACAAGTGCCGCGTCATCGGTCACGGTTTTGCCACCGTATCTATTATAGGCTTCTAAGATTATTTCTTTCCTGAATACCTGCGGGGTCTGGACTTCCCAGAGCTTATCCCGATCTAGAGTTTTTTTAACAAAGGTTTGCCCGCGGATGACGGATGACGGATGACGGACGACCTCTTTTATTGTCGCTTTCACCGGTACCGCCGCGATGGCAGCACCTGTCCTGGCGGCTTCTTTGATCACCGCCGAGAGAATTCCACGGTTTATAAACGGCCGTCCGGCGTCATGAATAAGAACAAGACCAGCATCAGCCCTAACGGCCTTGAGGCCGCAGTATACAGAATCCTGCCGCCTTGCCCCACCCAACACAACAGAAGAAACTTTGGAAATACGATAGCGTTTTACCGCGGAAAGCAAAGCCGAGTGATTGGCGGCGTTGGCAACCAGCACAATATCTTTTATGCCGTCATGCGCGTTTAATGCTTTAAGGCAATGGATCACCAACGGCGAACCCGCAACTTTAACCAGCGGCTTGTGGACCTTGGAACCGAGGCGCTTGCCCGAACCCGCCGCAACCACAATTGCCGCTACCCTCATTAACGCTCCATCTTTGTAAAGATCATCCTGCCGGCCTGGGTCTGCAGGACCGAAGTGACCGAAACCTTGACTTCCTGGCCGAGAAGGCGGCGGGCCTCTTCAACCACGACCATAGTGCCGTCGTCAAGATAACCCACGGCCTGATTATGCTCTTTGCCTTCTTTTATCAATTTGATCTGCATGCGCTCTCCCGGAAAAACCACGGGCTTGAGCGCGTTTGCAAGTTCATTAATGTTGAGCACCTTGACACCTTGAATGCCGGCGACCCGGTTCAAATTATAATCCACGGTCAGGATCCTGGCTTCCATTATTTTAGCCAACTTCACCAGCTTTGCGTCCACTTCATTGGTCTCCGGAAAATCTTCTTCATTAAGAACAATATTTAATCCCGGTTCTTTCTGTATGCTGTGGAGCATCTCCAGGCCGCGCCTGCCTCTCTGGCGCTTAATCGGATCAGTTGAATCAGCGATCTGCTGGAGTTCCCTCAAGACAAATTTAGGGATGACCATTTTACCGGTAAGGAATTTTGTCTTAAAGATATCCACGATCCTGCCGTCAACGATAACGCTGGTATCAATGATAATCATCTCTTCGCTCTGGTCCTGCCGGCGCAAACGCACATAAGGAATAATGATGTTAAATTCATCTTTTCCGCGCAGGGCAATAGCCATGCCAAGGTAGCAAAAAATAAGCGTTAAGGTAGTACGCACCATGGCTAATGTGGTGGCATCCATCATCGACAGAGTAAAGGCATCGCCGACAAGTTTGGCCATGATCAGGCCCAGGATCAGGCCGAATACGGAACTGGAGAGCCCGCTGACTGAAACCTTGCGCATGCCCGCTTCCAGAACAATCAAAAACAGAGCCACGGCGCCGCCGATAAGCATACCTATTAAGTTCGCGGTCAGCCCCGGCGCACTTGCCGTCTGATAACCGACGATCATACCGCTGACCAGGAATAAAGCGCGTAATAGTAATAAATTCATTAATATACCCCCTTTGCGTATTCCGTCTTCCGTATACCGTCGTCCGTACTTCGTAATACGAACGACGAAAGACGAACGACTAACGGCTAACAACCGTGCTGCTATTTAACAAAATATCCAACGCTTCCTTCAATGTCGAGACCGGGACCAAATCCATTTTAATTTTTTCCCGCGGCCATGAATCTTTGTTATTGGCCGGCAGGACACAACGTTTAAAACCTAGATTTTGCGCCTCGCCGAGGCGCGACGGCAGCTGTGCTACACTACGGATCTCACCTGCCAGGCCAACTTCTCCTAAAACCACGCAATCGCAAGATACCGCCTGTCCCCTAAAAGCTGAAGCTGCGGCCACCGCTACCGCAAGGTCCGCGGCCGGGTCTTCAATTTTTATGCCGCCTGCGACATTAACAAAAATATCCTCCGCCCCCAGATGCAAGCCGATGCGCTTTTCAAGTACCGCAATCAAAAGATTCATACGGTTGTAATCAAAACCTTCGGCCCGGCGGCTGGCATATCCGAAATTGGCTTTAGCGACCAATGCCTGGATCTCGACTAAAAGCGGACGCGTACCTTCCAATACCGGCACCACCACCGAGCCGGGAACATCTTTAGGCCGCTGCGAAAGGAATACTTCAGAAGGGTTGCGCACCTGCTCCAGGCCGGCTCCGGCCATCTGAAAAACGCCGATCTCATTAGTGGAACCGAAACGGTTCTTTACCGCGCGTAAGATCCTGTGCGAGAGAAACCGGTCGCCTTCAAAATAAAGAACGGTGTCAACGATATGTTCTAAGACGCGCGGGCCGGCCAGTGTCCCTTCCTTGGTTACATGGCCAATGATAAAAACAGCTGTGCCGGTGGTCTTAGCAAATTGCGTTAAGGCACCCGTGCATTCCCTGACCTGGGCGACACTGCCGGCGCAGGAACCAAGGGCCGGATCCCAGATGACCTGGATGGAATCAACGATCACTACCTGAGGCTTGATCTTTTTTATATATCCGAGGACCTCTCGAAGGTCGGTCTGGTTGACTATATAAAGATTACCTGAATCCCTGCTGTCCTTAATCCGCTCGGAGCGCATCTTGGTCTGCTCCACGGATTCCTCGGCAGAGACATAAAGCACAGTCTTACCGGACGCAGCCAGAGCGCAAGAAATCTGCAGGGAGATAGTTGATTTTCCGATGCCGGGGTCGCCCCCGATCAATATCACCGATCCCGCGACTATCCCGCCGCCTAAGACGCGGTCCATTTCCGCGATGCCGCATGAAAAACGGTTTTCTTTTTTACTGACGACTTCCTTTAATAATACCGGGCCGTCTTTATACGCCGGGACTCCGCTCCTTACGGCCCCAGATTCAGCGGGGGCCGAAGAATAATCCTCCTCCACCATGCTGTTCCAATTTGCGCAATCAGGGCATTTGCCCAGCCACTTTACCGATTGATACCCGCAGCTTTGGCAGCTAAATACCGTCTTGGCCTTCATAATTTATTCTTTGTCGCGCCACATTAATTTCCAGGGGTGCTGGCGGATGTCCACGACAAAGGCGTCCAGCTCCTTATAGATCTTATCGTCAAAAAGCAGTTTGCCGATCGTGCCTTCTTTATTGTTTATCTTGGTAAAGGTGGTGTCTATGTTTTTGGCGATATTCTTTGCCAGTTCCGTAATTTCATGCATCGGCATGGGATCGGTTCCAACCAGCTCCTGGCCGGCAGCAAGCAAATCGCCGTAATTGTTTCCCGGTATGACCTCGACGTATTTTTCACCCAAAAGGCCCAGGGTATTGACCCAAACAGTGGAATCCCTAGGTATTCCCACCCCTTTTTTCAGCCAGCAGAACACTCTTACTTTATCCTTAGACGCTGTCGAATCATAGTAAATTTTGATCTTCTTTACCTGGCCCACGTCCACCCCGGAAAACCTCACCGGCGCACCGCACTTTATACCGTTGACAAAATTAAAGAGGAAAGTGGCGTCATAACCCGATGTCCAGGTCTTGAATCCTCCTATGGATAAAATAAAGGTCGCTAAAATACAGAGGCCGATAAAGACAAATATCCCCACCTTCAATTCCATTTTTGTCTTGCCGAATATCATTTTATCCCCCCCTATTTTATGAATGCCTCGACTGCTTCGGTGATCGGGCCCTTTGCCAGGCCGTTGACGAACTGATGGACCACGGGATGCTGCGAAGACTTGATCTCTTTACTAGTGCCTTCGGCGATGATCTTGCCCTGGTAAAGCATGGCAATGCGGTCAGCCACTTTATAAGCGCTCTTCATGTCGTGTGTCACGACAATAGAAGTAACTTTTAATTTATCGTGCAGGTCAATGATCAGGTCGTTTATGCTGTCGGCGGTGATCGGGTCAACGCCGGTTGTGGGCTCATCGTAGAGGATCAGCTCCGGCTTTATGCAGAGGGCGCGGGCAAGTGAGACGCGCTTTTTCATGCCTCCGCTTAATTCAGAAGGCATCAGGTTCTGGATGCCGCCCAGGCCCACCATGTCCAGCGAATCTTCAATGCGCGCCATTAATTCTTTACGCTCAAGATGCTGATGCTCGATCAAGCCAAAACCCACGTTTTCACCGACGGTCAGCGAATCAAACAAGGCGCCCCCCTGGAAGACCATGCCGATACGCAGGCGCAGGGCATCAAGCCCTGAAACACTAAGCTTGGCCACATCCCTGTTGTCCACTATGACACGCCCCGATTCCGGCTTGAGAATGCCGACGATGTGTTTTAACAAAACACTCTTGCCGCAGCCTGAACGTCCGATGATCACACAGGTTAAGCCGTGCTCTAAGGTTAAATCCAGGCCGTTAAGCACCTTGTGCTCTCCGAAAGACTTGACTAATTTTTTTATCTCTATATTCATAAAATTATACTGTAGGGACAGGTTTAAAACCTGTCCCTACAGGCAAGTTTTCTATGGAAAAATAAAATAAAACAACGCGGTAAAGAAACAGTCCGCGGCGATGATCATAATGAATGTCTTGACCACCGATCGCATTGTTGCCTGGCCCACGCCTTCAGCGCCGCCTTCGACATTAAAACCTTCGTAACAGCTGACCAACGCGATGATCATGCCGAAAAATATGGTCTTAAAAGTACCGGTAAAAAGATCCTTGTAAAGCAGGGCGTCAAATGTAACGCGCAGGTAAAGCCCCGAAGAAATACCCAGCCTGAATACGCAAATTATATAAC
>Ga0105164_10002761_pt1 | contig 10815 bp, 10 predicted proteins | sample VDWuncwatermetaG_FD_89674 | JGI IMG/M metagenome (GOLD analysis project Ga0105164, IMG submission 89674) | Wastewater microbial communities from Netherlands to study Microbial Dark Matter (Phase II) - VDW unchlorinated drinking water | ecosystem: Environmental > Aquatic > Freshwater > Drinking...
ATGAGATAAACCCCCTAACAACGCCTTTGGTTTATAGCTCATCTACCTGAGGTTCCTTTGTTGCTCTTCTCCCGGAGCACGATCCACCGCTCTGTACCTATTTCAATAGCTGTCATCTGCCCGGTCACCTTCAATTTCTCCCCCTTGGTGGGAAGTAACTTGTCGGTCACAACCTTTATGGTTCCGGTATCGTCCTGCATCTCAAAATACTTGACAACAAGGAGCGACACCGCGTTAGTAACCGTTCCATAGATTGTGACTTCCTTATTTTCATAATTTCTGGGGTGATCGAGAATGTCCTTAATCTTGGTCGATGTAAATTTGTTGACTGGGTCACAGGCGGCAAATAGAAAAACAAGAAAAATCGGGAACGAAAGCACCGCAGCTAAGCCTGGACTTTTCATACGGACACCCGGCGACTTTACCCCTCCTGTCAAGCAAACGAGGTAAGCATCATGAGATCTCCACGTAACCCTGTCTATAATCAAGGATGGTTCTAAAGTTCTTCAGAAAACTGAGCCCCAGCAATCCCCGAATCCCTGCCAATTCAGGTATGTCGTGACACACGACTTCTATATCGTGGGCCTCAGCATCGCCGATGGCTATGCTGTTCACTCGTAACTTTGGGACCTTGATGACGCCATTCGCTGTAATGGCTTCATGACGCTCAGGGGCGACGGCTGGATCATAGCCGATGAGTTTGAGGACAGACCAAGAGAGGACGGTCAGCGCTGCGCCTGTGTCCAGAATCAGGTCGACCCTGGCGAAGCCTTGAGGGCCGACAATTTTGACATTTCTCACAACGAGTGGGATACCGATTGGAAAGCGCATAACCACGCTGGGACCTAAAACAGCGTCCCATAGCCTTCAGGAATAAGAGGGCCTGCGAAGGTGATATAGACATCGGTGAGTCCTCGCTCCAAAAGTTCCCTATCAAATGCCCTGCGGTCTTTGTTGTGCAGCATTACCTCTCCCTCTGGATTTTCGGTCTCCTCAACGGCACGAAAGGCAATCCATTCCCCTGGATAAAGGGCTTTTGCTTCTTCAAGCTTCATGGTGTTCACCTCCCGGTTAACAATATCATGGGAATCCATTTTCGGCTAACAGTTCCCGAATAACGGCTAACTGCTACGAGCTACCCAGGGACGGAACAATGAAAGCATTAGCTCCCGGCGCAAGGTAGAGATGTTCCAGCGCAGTCAGCTATCCCGGTCCCCCCTACACCCTCATTATCCGGTATCATCTTGTATCTCGAAATACTTGACAACGAGGAGTGATGCCGCATTAGTGGCTGCTCCATAAACGGTGACTTCCTTATTTTCGTAATTTCGAGGGTGGTCGAGGATGTCTTTGATTTTGGTGGCGTTTAGTTTCTTGACTGGCTCACAAGCAAAGAAAAGGAAAAAAATCCAAAGCATGAAGAGCAGGCGTGTTCTCATAGCCTCCACGTCTTTAGAGCGGAAGAAAAACGATCCTCCCCTGCCACTCTTCTAATGCAGTTGTCTCGCCAATGAGCACCAAGTCATCAATGGCCTGCCCCAAAGGATAGCCCTGACGCACCAAGATAAGACCAGTCATCGGCAGCCCTGCCGTCAGTCTCTCTTCTGCGTAAGCGCGCATAGTCCTATGATCATGTGAAACCACTACCCGGCCCTCAGCCGCTGCCCATTCCAGAACCGCAGGGTCTGGGGCATCGCGCAAACCGGCTTCTTGTACGGTCACAGTGTCAAGGGGGGATGCCCGCCGGCGTACTCCACGCACTATTCTCCCGTTGAAGTCCTCATCAAAAAGGTATCTGACAGCACTCACGCAGGCGTTGGCGATTGGCGGCGGGCAATCAGACGCTGGCGGAGATCCCTAAGAAAATCTCGATGGCGGACCTTAAGCTCCTGGTCGAGCCTTTCAGCGGCCTGCTGCTGTTTCTTAAGGTAAACATCGACCTTCTCCCGGTTCTGGAGGTAATAACCAATCACCCCATAGACTTGAGCGAGGGATAGAGAAGGGAACTCCTGGCAAATCTCCTCCGGAGTTGCACCATCCCAAAAAGAATAGATCACGCTGTCCAGAGAGACGCGAGTGCCAGCAATACGCCAGGTTCCCTGGGGGGTACGGATAAGGAGGTCTGGAAAAGCAACCTGTGAATCCATGATACGCATCTTAATCCAGCCACGTGAGAAGATCAACACCGGCTTTTTGAAGAGATTTTTCGCTTTATCTTTCTCCTTGCCCTTGCCCACCGCTCTTTTCACGCAACACGATCCAGCGCTCTGTTCCTATTTCAATAGCGGTCATGTGCCCGGTTACCTTGAGTTTCTCTCCCTTTGTCGGAAGTAACTTGTCGGTCACAACTTTTAAACGGCATCGTGCCTGGCTTTTACTTTTTGCTTTTCAACCCAGCACTCCTAGGAGAAACGCCAATATAAAATTATCAAAGCCTGGCACTGAATCCATGGCACTGAATCCAAAGATTGAAAAGGTTCATCGCGCGGGATCTCATCAAGCGGTAAAGTGCGATCTCGATTGGCATATTCTACAATGCTCCTATTAAATGTTTCTTCTTGGTTTACGTCTTATCGACTTCAGGCCCATTCCCACCTAAGTCGGTGGCGATTTCGCGGAACTGTTCGAGGGCGGCTTCAAGGTCGTCGACGGTCACGGATATTTCCAGCGATTCATCGTTGCTCAGAAAAGACTCCCGACCCCTTTTTCTCCTCCGGAATCTTCGAGGCTTTCATCTCGGAACCAGAAGACGTCGAGGCTCAGAAACGACTACCGGCTTCCTGAATTCCGCATTGCTTAGGAGAGAAACTCTGCAACACTTTTACGGTCCAATTTTTCGTGATGGGACTGATTGCTATAGCTTTTGAGACAATCGTAGCAAGCCCGCTCACACGTACATGACTCGCACGTCAGCTTTGTAGCACGAAGCACACTGTTCCAATTCTCCAAACCTTCTTTAACAAAGCCAGCGCCGCCCGGCGTCTGATCGTACAATATTATCTCGGCACCAGGCCTGTCGTTCTTGTTTGCTAACCACTCCAGGCCACACCAATATCCGATGGTTCGAGATCCAAAGCGCTGCACAAGCCTCTCTGCAATGCAAAAGCCAGTGATTCGACCGACGCGGGAGCTACAGCTGGTCGCGCAACTAAACAAAAACTCTGAAATTTGTGTCCATATGCAAGACGTTTTGTCCACGGTTGGTCGAAACTACATTCCATTATACCGGCGACCGGGCGAAGTCTAAGATGCTTCTTTCCTGCCTTGTAGCCTCGCAACGGCTCGCTAGAACCGCACTCGGGACAGAGCATAAAGCCCTTGCCCTCAGGCCCTAGATTGTATCTAAAGAGAGTCCCTGCTTGCTTTAGCGCGAGTCGGAATTGATCGAAGTCTTGAAAGCTTGATTCTTCGACGTTGTCGATAAAATGTGTGACCGTCTGCCGCTGCCTAATCAACGTGCTTCGGCGGTATCGTGGCGGCTCATGTTTTGGGTCAATACGCACACTGAAAGCTAAAGGTCCAACAAACGGCCAAATATACTGCTTGGTGATCGGACGTTTGCATACCGCACAAGGACCGGTCAATGCGTCTTGTAGGTCTTCTGTTCGGATTTGCTTGCAGCCGGGGCACTCGGAATACCACTGCCGTATAGGTTTATCCAACTTGCTCACGACATAAAGCCCTGCGCTCGTAAATACTTTCTTGTGCGCGATTACCTGAGCGCTTGGTGCGAACTCGGCAATCGCCAAACCTCGATCGCGGCTAAGCTCTACCTCAGCGTCGCGAGACCATCGGGTCTTTCCAGTTTCCAGAGTTACAACGTCGAGTGGAAAGGCGTATCGCGGTAGAAATCCGCGTCGAGCCAATAAAGAAATAACGTCGCTATCTAATAAAATTCTAACTGCCTGTCCGATATCCGCAGCATCACGATCTTTACCAAGCTTTTGCAGCTTTCCGCGCTCTTCCATTAAGGCCGATAACTCGTCACTGACGGCGACTAAAATCTCCCCATATTTGCCTTTCGCCGACTCCCGTGCGTAAACAAACTCGGTAACTGCTTTTGAGATTGATCGGCCCGCCTTTGTCTGAAAGATATCTGCTTCTTGTTGTTCGTCTAACCAACTCGAGAAGTCGAGAAATAGGTCGGTCGGACGAACTAGACGCCAGTCGGACGGGAGTTTGGCTCGTTCCTCCGAAGGTAAGAAGGCTTCAAGTCTGATTTTCTGCCTGATTTGGCCAAGCGCTCGCTCGTCCCGTATCTTTATGCGCAGATATTTTGCAAATACCACCGCGTTAAAATGGCGCTGCGCAATTACTTTGTTCTCTGTAAATACAGTCGGCGTTCGAACTTCTCCGGACATGAGACGCGGTGGGTCTTTCCAGGCATCTGCATCGTATTTGGTGCGCCGGCATAGGGTGACACATACGGAGTTTTTGTCTCTGCCTCGGCCAGCCCGGCCCACCCTTTGGACATAACTGGCGCTGGAAGGCGGCGCATTGCGAAGTAAAATCTTCTGAAGGTCGCCTATGTTAATACCCATTTCAAAGGTCGTTGTGCTGCTGAGAAGATTAACCCCATCGACACGAGGCTCCTCCTCACGGAAGCGATCTTCAATCTGCTTGGCCAAATTTTTATTAATTTGAGCGGTATGTTCTTCGGATTTCAGGCTAGAAAACTGTGGCTCAGTTGTTCCGGCAACCCAGCGGGCGATAATGTTCTCCTGTGTCGGGTCAAACGAGCGCCGTCCTAACTTCCCGTCGCATCCTTTTCGAGGACAGCAGTCTTTTGCCGAATAAACAGTGACAATATTGCAGCGGTTGCACACGTAACGCGATTCAGATCTCGTGACTAAAAGCCGTTCGTGATCGAGTTTCCATGCTCCTTTGTTTTCGATGAGTAGATCTCTTGAAGTTAAGAAGTCCCACATCTTCTCGGCCAACTGCATTGTGTCTTCGCGGGAGAGGTTAAAGATACGACGCAGATAGTCGGTGACCACGTTGTCTTTATTACCGTGAGGACGCCAGCCGTTCGTGTTTCTTATGCCTTTTCTCTGGAGGACGTACGGCGATGTCAGCGTATACCCGCCCAAATGCGAGGGCGTCATGTTGCACGCGTCCTTTCGGAAGAGTAAAGGCTTTTCTTTGCCGCATGTAACCGAGTAAGACTTGCAGTAGTGAATCTGCTTCAGGCCGCGAAACCCCTGTTGTATTGAGAAGGCTATGAAAATCGGTAATCTCGGACTCTTTCAGGCAATATTCTACAGCAACCAGCCCTAAGTCCTCCGCTGATTCGCGTGCCGAATCAGGAACACCAAAGTAGGCAAACGTCTCGGCTAGCCAGAGATTTCTTTTAGCTTTCGCGTCAGGCTCTTCATCAGGGCAACGAGAGACTGGCAGAAAAAACCGAGGATTAAATTTATTCGACTCGCTATCCGCGATCTCTGCCAGATACTCCCCAAGAGCAATTAAATCCAACGGTCGATTCTCGTTATTTAGAATCTTGACGATCTCACGACCCATGTCATGCGTAAATGTCTCTTCTTCGAGCAAAGAGGGAAATGCCGCTGCGCGCTGGCGGTGATCGGTGAAGCACAGTAGTTTGCGTACAGGTTTGTGCTCACTCTTTATTGCGCTCACCTCAAAATGGGCAAGTGGTATAGCCATGGCGAGCCCCATCGCATCATCGGATTCTTGGAATCTATGCACAGGTTCCACTCCAGAGCCATTGCGCGCACCGCAGTTCGGGCACGCTGTGAGCAAGCTCTTTTGTTGGCTATACAAATTTTCACGGTCTTTTGCTCTTACCGTATAAGGACATTGCCTATGAAATATCCTTATTGTGCGAAGGTGTGGTTGTTCACACGTACAATTGTCTCCCGCACCTTTGTCTCTCTTCTTCCCGCAGACCACGCACCATTCCACTTCGGCGGGTGTGATAAATAAGTCATCTTGATCCTCGTCATCCGCTTCCCCAATTTGTTGCGGAGGATAAGGAAGGTCATCGTCAACACTAAAGTATGACCAAAACGAATCCGCCATCCAGCCAAGCTCAGTGCTAAATGAGTCGAAGTCTGGTTTAGGTTCCTCATCAGGATCAGGACTCTGAGCGCGACGCGGTCCTAAGTCCTGAAGAGCTCCGTAGAGATAGCCGCACTTGCGGCAGGTAACGACCTCGACCAATTTTGATTTACGACCTACTTGGTAACAGTCCGGGCAATCACCTTCGGGTATCTCAAGTTCGGATTTTCTCGATACGAAAAACGCAGGTTTACCTGCCTGGCGTCCAGGGCACTGCTTATGTAAGCAAACGTGCAATCCATCCTGCGCTCGTACAAAGTAATGTAGACGCGTCGGCAAGAGGTCTTCGTGTGATTGGTCAGCCTTGGCCGCCGCTACAATCTCCAGCAATGCTTCCAATCCTTCTATCGTCTGTGGCATGGCAGGCCACAGCGCTTTGGCCGCGTCTTTCAAGAGAGTGGGCTTGTTGGCCAGGATATCTTTGCGAACCTTATAGAGGTTGGCATCGTAACCAAGCAACGAGGCAAGATTTTCGGTCGATGCCTTCGCTCCCAATAGCGGTCCCAATTCGGCATCAGGTTTGTTCCTGAGCACCTCAACGGCTTTTAGGTAATCGTCTGGTGTAGGGTAAAAGGCTGGTTGCTTTAAATGCGGTTCGGCGGTTCGTCCGTATATAGGATTCCGTTCAAGAAACTGCTCGTCGAAAAGATTGGAAGCGAAATTTCGAACTTTCTCTTCACTAACTGGATCTCCTTGTTTCCCTAATGTCGCCGATGTCGCGATGCAGACTAGCCGTTCTATCTGTAGACGATCTTTCAGCCGTCGAATGAGAAACGCTATTTCTGTGGCTTGAACTCCGCGGTACGCGTGGGCTTCATCCAGCACCAGAAATTTTAGACGCGCACCTTCGAAAATCGGGGCATCGACGGGACGTTCGAGTAGATACTCCAGCATCGAGAAATTAGTGATTAGCACCTGCGGGGGATTCGATCGTATTGCCTCGCGGTGGTTAAGGCGGTTGGGAATATCGGTCCGTAGCTGCTCAGCCAGTCGCTGCTCAACTTTCTGTTGTAACTCGTGCTGAGTTAAGCCCTGATCTGTAAGCTCCCCTCGAAATGCCTGTCTGAGCGTAGATTTATAGTCCGTCTGTGTGTTTGGCGTCTGTCCTGTGAAACGCGCAAAAGTAATTTGCGGATGCTCCGTCAACATGAGTTCCCACTCCGTGAGTTGGTCATTCACCAACGCGTTAAGTGGATAGATTATTACAGCGCGCAACCCAGGACTGGCATCGCGAACTAAATCGTCTAATATCGGAATTTGATAACAAAGCGTCTTCCCGCTACTCGTACCGGTGGCGATTACCGCGTTATCGCCGTTTAAAAGGAGTTCGAGCGCTTCTGTCTGGTGGGTCCATAGGTGGTTGCCAGCAAGCCGCTTGAGGATCGTGTCCTTCGTGCTCTCGTGGAGTGGAAGCGCAGACAGCGCTTTTCCCTCCTGATAGATCTGGGACTTCTCCAGGTATGGGCCATTGACCAGTTCATCCGGAGTAAGCTTTGCCTCCCACATCTGTCGGGCATGGTCAAAACTCGGATGAAAACGGTACTCAGCCTTAAGCAAGTCAAGGTAGGGTTCGAACACTTCCTTTTGGAATCGGGTAGTCAGTGAGTCCATAGAATTGGGCCTAGTAAGACACCATGCTGTTTTAAGTATCTTTCGATTTTATCACGCAAGTATTGAGGCCAGTCCAGTTGAAGATAGGGAATTTCCCCTCTGTTGTTTATCACCTGAATCATAGGCGGTGTTTTGTACCGCGCCTGATGATACATCCGCTGATACAGGCCCCATAATACAGAGGGATCTCCGCAATATTTCATGCGCCATAAATTTCGATCAAGTGACGCCGTCTCTGCACGCGATTCTCGAATTTCCCATCGGTGACCTCGTAGCACTAGTATTCCGTGTCGAGCATATTTATGCAGCAGATATGGTGATAATGGCAAGTCTGAGGCTAGTATATCTTTGGCCAAGACCACGTCATCCCATTTCATTCCATTTGAGGATTGACAGAGGAGGAACAATGGGAGGAATGCGCCCGGCAGATTCATCCAACAGCTATCGACTGTGAGATTGGGGCGGTCGACTATTTCTGCCCTAAATTCAACATGGAGATGAGGTAAGGCTTGGATCGAGAAAGTATGATTGCCCCGCAGGTCTGGAGACTTAAACGCCTCAGCCAATTGCCCGAAGGCTGTCACCTTGTTCACGCCAGGTTTGCGTTCGAGCAACGGTTTCCTGTTCCACTTCCAGAAGTAGAATCGGCTATCTATAACAGCATGTTGATCACGAAACTCCCATTGGCCGGCTGTCAGCTTACCGTCTATAAGAACCTTAAAGTTACGATCTAATTCTACGTTGTTGTCGTTGAAGTAGCCGTTAGGGATAGCCACGGAAAGGATCGGCAGATGACCCATTACTACGTCGCTTTGGTCTCTGCGTACAAAGTATGCGGCTTTCCGTCCCCATCCGACGAAAAACCTAGCCTCGATTCTCGCCTGTGTTCGAAAATGAATTATCTTAAGAGTCTGCGGGTTCTCCCGTATCCGAAGCTCAGCGCGTTTCCCGGTAGGAAATAGACGGGTAGCAAAGCAGGAGCTTCCGTCCGCCAACTCAAACCTTTCGTTTGTTTGATAATCATCTTCATCAAAGCCCGAACCTGACACATCGGCCATTTCGTCCTTGGAAACCAGCATGTAACTCTTTAGCGGCAATTCGTCGCGATTTTGGTCTACGAGACGACCACCACTATCCATATCGAAGAGCCCCCACGAATGCAGACCCCGCAGGCGTTGGGTCTCACTCCCGGTCGTGGACGTAAGAGTTAGCGTTAGCAATTTTTCAAACGCTTCACGGTCCAAAGACAACTCATCTGGGCTCTGACCGGCGCGTTGCAAACGCGATCCTATGTGCCAAGTCGCTGGGAGTTTTTCTCGACTCACGCCTGGCAATTGGACGGATATTCCATTGCGACGTTCGTTCCAGACTATTCTCCCACGTGCCGGAAAGAGAGACTCCGGATTACGCGGGCGCAAAAAGTCAGCTGTCTCTGGTACTTCGTCGAAATATTCAGCTCGCAGGATGCTTGCCTGCGCGATGCCTTCAAGCGCTATATCTGTATTCGTAGCGAGTATTTCACGGACGTCGAGCATGTCTTGAATAAGATCGGTGGCTAATTCACGATTGTAAGTTAGAAAATTTTTAAGTCGCTGCCGGCTTCCAGACCGTTTGTTTACAGCTTCATTCCAATCAGCATCGTCCAATATTTTCCAATCTTTTCGCCAGAGAGCCCACTCACACATCGCGAGAAAACCGTCCCATAGTGAAAGGGGAACGCCGATGTAACTTACGGCGGAGCCAACATAATCAATCCCGTTTTTACGGGGCTTAAGCTTCAAGCTGAAAAGTTTGGTGGTTTCCGCAAAGGCACTATTAATGTCCTGCTGTTGATTCGCCGGTAAAGGATCGCTACCTACAACTTCGGCAAACTGTCGCCACAATGTGTTATCGTCATATTCGTGATATGCAAGACCACAGTAAAGCGTCAGAAGGCATGCTGGGCGATCCAAGAGATTCCCCTTCCACGTTGTCCATTCAGCTTTAACCGATGCCTTAAACTCGTCCCAATCGGAAACGGATGGAACTAGTGGTAGAAGACCCGCAGCCTTTATTCTCAAGTCTGGCTCTATCCCTTCAATGCGCTTTGCTAGCTGATTCTCCAGGTTTGAAAATTCGGTCAGCATCTTTTTTCTTTAGCGGGGTCACATTCTAAATCTGCGTCCGTTCTTGGTGAGCATACGGTCGATATTTTCTCTAGCTTTATCTTCTGGCTGTGTCATACGAAAACGCAGAGGGCGGTGAGGTCTTGCATCTTGAATTCTTTCGATTGACCCTTCCCTTGATCCGCATAGCAAAGGAAGGTCAATCTTAGGACCCGGACGGAAGACTCCGACGACTTGAACTTCGAATTTGCTCTCAGCTTATCCCCCGCATTCCACAAGCGCTTTCCTGCCTCCGTGTAGTTTCCCAGGCATGGCAGTCCATCACCAACCGACCCGTCGCACTCCGGAGACTTGATCGAAGTGGGCATCGTTGGTGAGAACTGGCAGTCGATGCTGCCGGGCCAGAGCGGCAATCCAAAGGTCGTTTTCAGGGATCGGCTGGCCTGCTAGCCGGAGCTCATACCGGATTTCCGCGTAAACACGGCTGGTTTCGGAGGTGATATCAAGGACGGAGCAGTTGGCTTCCAGCTCATCCAGCCACTTCTCGCGAGCAGCCCGCTGGCGGGATGACTTCACCCCGTATCGGTATTCGCCCAACACGATGACCGGCAGGCAGATATCCATTGATGGATCCTGAAGATGCCGCAGAACACCCGCATTCGCATCCGCGAAGGCTGAAATGGCATTGGTATCGAGGATCACTTCCAATCCTCCAGGTCGATCCTCTCGAACTCCTCGTCAATGAGCTTCTGAATCCGGCGCGTTTCAGTCCGCATCTCCTCGGATTTGGCGAACGCTCCGTACAACCTCATCCATGGAGGTCCGTCCGCTTCAGCCCGAGGCTTGCCATGGCGAAGTTTATCCTCGATGGCTTCGGTAAAGAGCTGTTTCAGGGTCATCCCCTTCGCAGACGCCAGGGTCTTGGCGCGCCGAAACGTCTTCTCCGGTATCTCAATCGTTGTCTTCATAGGTCCATACTCCCATATTTATGGCTTAGGTCAACCTATTTGCCTTCAGCTCG